>WNGD01022222.1_pt1 | contig 10168 bp, 8 predicted proteins | sample 5400671 | NCBI WGS metagenome assembly WNGD01 (sample SAMN13153369, study PRJNA577476) | soil metagenome | isolation source: 40 cm soil or saprolite under grassland replicate 2 | place: USA:California | collected 2016-06-15
TGGCTAATCCTGGACTGCAATGAGAGAGCGCAGTTCGTCGGCAGGTAGTCCGGCTCCAACGCCGGTGAGGACGGCCGCGAGATTCTTGGCTTCGTTCTCTTTGAGGATGAGAAACGCTAGTACTATTCCTACCGAGTAGGGGAAGCTGACGAAGAGTCTTGTGCTGAGCCTCAACTGGTGCTTCCTCAACGCTACCTCTATGAAGGCGAGCGACTTGGATTCCTCATATTTCTGTCGCGCCCCTGCCAGGACTTTGTGATAGTATTCATGGGAAGCCATCGAGTCGAGGGCCTGAGACACGTCCGTCGAGGCCAGTAGCTGATCGATTGCTCGCTGGTTCAGCTTCCAGTGAGTCGGGATAAGGTGATCCTTGATGCCCGTAGTGGATAGGATCTTGCTCCTGAGAATGATAGTCAGGTTTGCAATGTCGATCGTTGAGCCTGCGATTGGCAGGCAGTTTTCTCGATCGGGACCCGATAGGCGCTCGTCGATATACCTGTAGAATCTCTCTTCTCCCCAGCCATTGATTGCGTCCCTCACGAGCGATGCTCTCTCGCCCGCGGCGTCATCCATTGAGAATCCTATCAGCCTCTCGATTAGGTGTCTGTCGCCTGCAGCCGTTGCGATGGTCGATAGATCCTCGATAGAGTAGAGCCGGTGAAGTTCAGGTTCTTTCATCAGCGCAAGCGGTTGCCTGGTGGTAAGATACTCCTCCCAGGTTTTGCCCTGCGCCTTGAAGATCACGAGACCCGCAAGGTCGTAAGCATCGAATCGTCGCCGGTACTCCAATAGGAAGTCATGAGTGTCGGCGCTCGAGGCGGAGATTAGGCCCCTGACGGAACGAGCGAAGCCCAAGCGGATCGCCCTCTCGGTGTCGATTGGTGACGATTCTCCCTGTAGCTTTGAGAGCTCAGGTCCGTATGATCCCTCAGAGAGGAGTCCGACGATTTCGGTCTGGGATTTGGACTCTGATAGAGAGACCAGTTGCTGGCGGTGGAGGAGCTGGCTTCGCTTGCCGCGTAGGAGAGATATGAGATAGTTGTCTCGTAATAGGTGTGATAGGGTGTCGGACGGCACTCTGACTCGCTTAACCGGTGAATAGTAGGAGTAGACCTGTGACGAGAGCGTAGATTGCGAGAGCCTCTGCTAGGATGAGCGAGATTACTGCTCTCGAGAAGATCTCGGGTTTTTCCGCGGTAGCGGAGGCCATAGCGCTCCCTGCGGCACCTATACCGAACCCGGCACCCAGCGCGGCCGCGCCCATCGTCAGTCCCGCCGCAAAGATCCGCGTGCCCTTTTCAATTGTCAGGGCCGGACCTATGGCGAAGACCGAGAGGAGCCCGACGACCAGGCCGTAGATTGCGAGCGCTTCTGCGAGTATGGTTGCGATGAAGGTCTTCAGCATCACCTCGGGTCTCTCTACTCCTGCGCCTGCTATGGCGGGTCCTGAGATTCCTATTCCTAGTCCAGCGCCGATGGCGGAAAGTAGAACGCTGAGTCCTGCGCCGAGTCCTGCCCAGAATGTGGGACAGAGGGTTACGGACGAGAGTGTCGAGCAGTCGACAGCCACTATTGTGCCACAATCCAAGTCATGGGTTCTTGATAGGGAGCGAATGGGTGGCCGGTCCCTTCATAAAACTTACCAAACCATTCCACCCAGTGAAGTCTTAGGGTCTGGACGAACACGATGAGGCCCTCGAGGATCATTACAAGGATATTGCCGAAGACTGCTCCAACGATTCCGAAAGAGGTGAAGAAGGCAAACTTCACCGCGAAGTCTGCCAGGTTGAGGGCCCATATCCGAAGATAGGACAATGTGTTGCTTCCGGCCCCAATGAAGACCTCCATCAAGTGCAGGCCGCCCTCGCCGTATCCCAATAGCCCGAAGGGGACGAAGAGTAGAACCACTACCAGTGGGTTCTGCAGTAGAATTGAGAATTTGAATCCGGAATTCACGACCAGGACTGCCGCATAGATGAACATCGCGTAGAACCAGGCCCAGCAGATCGGTCCGAGGAAAGCGTGTCTGTACTCATGGTGTCTGATCTTGTTGTAGGCGTTGATAACGAGGCCGGACAGGTAGTGTGCGACGCCGAAGAAGAGGATGAATATCATGTAGACGATGAGGTTCGCGGTGCTGGGCGCAACGTTTGGACTGGTCGGGAAAGCACCGGCCGTGGGAGCGAAGAGCGGAGGGATCCCGAGGATTTCGCTGGATTCGAAGCCGAATATGTCTCCAAAGACGAAGCCGAAGATAGTGACGCCGATCCCGAGCATCAGCACCAGCTCTGCCCCGTTGACGAATATCTGGCCGATCTCGAAGACTTTGACCTTCTTCCTCTTCAGGTAGAGCAGGAATCCGCCGAAGGCGATGAAGAGGAGTCCTTCACCGATATCGCCGAACATCAGTCCATAGATGAGCGGAAACGTGAGGACCATGAAGGGAAGCGGATTCGTCTCGCCATAAGATGGAATTCCGAAATTGTCAATTATCCCTTGAAGCGGCCGGGTCCAGCCTGGAGCCTTGACAAGGGTCGGAGGATCAGCATCCTTCGTCGAAGCGTGTTCCTCGGCCGAGCTCTCTCCATGATTCTTCGATTCTTCCTCGACATACATTGAAGCGAGCCCATTGCAAGCTTTCGACAAACCCTCCCCAACCTCCTTGGCAGCATACTCGGGAACCCAGGCTTGAAGCAGAACCGTTGCCTCGGTCGCAGTCGACCCTGAGAGCGCCTTGGTCCTCAAATCGAGTATCTCAGACAGTGTTGTCAGACTCTTGACTCTAGGGCCCCTCTCTTTCGCGAGGCTCGCCTTCCTTTCTTCGAGCTCCTCGGATACTTTCTCCAGATCAAATAGTCTGGAATCGATAACCTCCTTCGCCTTCTTGGGGTCGGGTGGAAGGTCAGTCCATGGAGGCCCTGGCTTGGCGCCCAAGGCGGTCACTGCCTGCTTCGCATCTTCTTGGAAGACACTTGGGAAGATGGCGAGGAAAGTCTGGCTGTTTCCAGAGGTGTTAGTGATGGCGAAGATGAGGTTCCCGTAGGTTATCTGGTCAAGCTCTCTCTGCACCGACGGAATAGTTTCAGCAGAGGCTCCCCCTGCGAGGCTTGTCAGAAAGCCGCTTCCGGCAATCGCGTCAAGCGATACTCCCACGTTCTCCAGTCCAGAAAGGAATCTTGACAGCTCGGAGGTCTGCTCCTTCTCTGTCTGTATCTTGCCCTGCTCATCATCGATCTGACGTACCGACTGTTCAAGCTTGCGCGTCTCATCGTCTAGAAAATTGGCAAGCTCTTCCAGATTGTCGACGGGCGCTTTCAGGCTCTCTACCCCGGAGTCTCCAGTCTGGAGGGCTGTGGTCAAGCTGGTTATCCGGTTCTTGACAGTAGAGGCTTTGGCCAAGAGTTCTAGCGCCTGATAGCGTCGTGCACCCTCAGGAAGGCCGCTCTCCTCTACCTCCGTGAGGTGGAAGAGCTTCTTGGAACCAGCATAAGCGAGGAGATTGGGCAGCTGATCTTTCGCGACCAGTAGGCTGACGTGTCGCATCCGGTCCGGGTGAAGCAAGACTTGTGGGTCTACTCGCCAAAAATTGTTGAGGCTATCAACGTCAAGAGCTGACTGTCAAGTCTTTCGAGGCGTGATCTGAATGAGTTGTTGAATATGATCCGGCCTTCAGCGTCGCTCGCGACTACTCCCCCCAGCCCGTCGACGGGGTCCTCCTCGAAGACGAGCTTCGAACCCTTCGGAAGAACTTTCGAGACACTGTCCAGATTCTGCTTCGACGAGCCCTTGAATCCCAGTCTCACGACCGGTTGGTCGGAGTCAACCGCCTTCACCGCCTCAGCGACGAATCGCTGGACCGTTTCACCAAACCGTGACGACTTTGCAATGTTCGACAGCTTTTCCTCGACCCCTCCTAGAACTTCCTGGACGATACGGTTCTTTTCGTCTAGGACCCTCAACCTGTTGGCTCTAACCTTTGAACTGAGAATGCTCCTCCTCACCGCCTCCGCTTCCAGTTTGGCCTTTGCAAGGAGCTCATCGGCTTCTTTCTGAGCCCGCTGCCGGGCTTCCGCGATAATCTGGTCGGCCTTCGCCTGGGCCTCACGGATCGTCTCGTCCGCCTTCAACTTGGCGTCAGAGAGTATCCGGTTGTGAAGCTTGTCCAACGACTCTGACACTCTGTTCACCCGCCCAGTATGAGTTCCAAGGCCTTGCTCACTGCGTCGTCTCTTCTGGCCTCCGCGAGCTTTCGATAGTTCTTTAGAAGCTGTTCAGTCTCAACGTCTGATTGGCGAGCCTCGGCCTCAGCCTTCTCCTTTGCCACTCTCAGAATCTCCTCGCGCTGTTTCTGCGCGCTGGACAAGGCTTCTTGCCGGAGCATTTCGGCCTCCTGCGAAGCTTGTGATATGATCTGCTGTGCTCGGACCTTCGCCTCGTCGACGATTCTCCGGGCTTGTCCCTCGGTCTCTACGATCTTTCTGACCGCGTCTATTCCAGACAAGTCTTTCTCTCCAAGGGTTCCGAGTCGGCTGATTTTGGATTCTCTGGGGATCGTCCTATAAAACTCTGGGGGCTTAGCCTCGATAGCCTCTGGATTCTATTTACCTTCCCGGCAGATCCGAGCGAGTTTGTTTGTCGCTTCATCAAGCTTATACGATTCGCGGCTGGCTGATCGTCTTCGCCGGGGGCCATACGAGGCCGGGGTTGGCTTGTCCACCGAGGGCCGATCGGTTCAGGCGACGGGCTGCAGACACGCCTCGTAGCAACCCGTAGTAAGCACCCACACTGGTGGCTGACGTGGGTTCGACTCCCACCCCCGGCTCCACGACAAGATAGAGTCCGTCGGATTCATCTGTCGGATCAAATGCAATAAGCAACGTGAGTTCACAGCAAGGAAACGAATGTGAGGATGATGTAGTGGATTCAAAAGGGCCTTGGCTGTCGGCGCTGGCTCTACTCTCGTTTCTGCCCGCTTTTGGTATCGCCAGGCTCTTCACCTTCCTCCTTCCCAAAGTAGTTGTGGTTCAGTCTGAGATCCACTTTCACCACTTTTGGTACGGAATAGTTCTCCTTGCGGCTTCGGGCTGGTTGGGAATCGCGGGAAGCGAACGCTGGACCAGACTAGCGGCGATCATGTATGGTCTTGGCGGAGGGCTCCTCGCCGATGAGGTAGGTCTCCTGCTCACACTTGGCGACTATCAGACCGGGATTACCTACACCATAGTCGTCGGGACGGTTGCGATCTTGAGTACTGTCTCGATTTTCCGAAGGTACGGAAGAGAGATCGCTTTGGAGTTGAAGAGGATCACCTTGTCTGAGAGGGTAGGTTACTTCGCTCTCCTCATCTTGGTTCTTCCGTTGTTGATTGAGAACCTGGCACAAGTCCAGGTGAGCACGGTCGGGATTATTGTGGCATTCCTGTATAGGGCTGAACTGTCAGGCTTCCTCCCCATCCTGCCGATCATCATCTTGCCAAGCCTTCTAGCAGGATATCTTTTGAGCTTGTTTCTTGGACCTTTGATTGATCAAGGCAACCCGCCGTTGTCTATCCTGCCATTATTGATCGTGGCTGGAATAGGCACCGACCTAGTCACGGGTTTGTTTGGTGGATGGGTCTGGGTCCGAATCCTTCGTCGATCAGCATATTCCAACGACAAGATAACGAGGAAGGATCTGGCAAGCTAGTACTCCAACAACCAAGAGTTCAAGGACTCTGGCTCCCGCCGGACTACGATACCAAGAAACATGGTCTGGCAGAACAGAACTGCCTTGCCGATTCCCTCGTCTCTCAGAAGGATAACGTGCTCTTTTCGGGAATCCCTATTTGAAAGAAGACTGAACTAGATAGATTCTAGATTCAGTAGCAGGGTGGACAGATTCTATTCTGTGGACGCGACTGGCTGGTGATCGTGAGCGCGGGGTTGTGTCCGAAGTAAAGATACCCGTCTACAAAGTTGTTGTGCGACGAGACGAAGATGAAGTAGAGGCCATTCCAAGGCAGAGTAGTCAATTGTGGGGGCGGCGTCCACTGCAACGTGACGTTAGCGCTCTGACCGACGGGGATTGTGATGGGAAAGGAGTTGTGGGAGGGCCCTCCAGAGAGGAGTTTCCATGACAAGTTGGGTCCTGGGACAGCAGCGTTGCTCATATAGGCAGCGACTAGATTTACCGGGATAGACCCTGTGTTTGTGATGTCTATCTCGATGTTTCCTATGCATGCCCCATTAGTGCTGCCGGAGACAACGTTGTTACCACTGCCGCACCAGCGGTTTAATCCGTAAAGAATTCCTGTTCCCTGGTCGAAGTAGGGGTCGTTTCCATATATCGTATTGCCGGAGATTACGATAATGCCATTCTGGTCCAAGTCTAGAACGCCGATCTTGTTGTTCAATATCTGGCCGAAATCGGCGCTTTCCACTTCTAGTCGGCCGACGATAGTGCTGCTTGTAATGAATGTCTGGTGCCCAACCTCAGACTCTAACTCTCCATTCACTGTACTGTTGGTCATGGTGAAAATGCCAGGGCCGCCTTCGAATATGGACATGTCGCACGGGGCGCCGACACCGCCGGGACCCTCACACCAGTTGGGGTTTCCATAAAACGTGCTTCCAGAGATGTTAATCACTGCCACGTTTAGGAACATTGTGAAACCGGCGTTATTGACGTTCTTCAGAGTGATTCTAGCCGCGTCAACCGCTAGCAAGCCGTTAATTGTCGCGCCAATAACGGTCACGTTTGAACCCGACTGGACGTAGACGCCCCCAACGTTTGCCTGAATAACGCAGACACTATTGCTGGAAACGAGTACCGCCTGCGACGTCGCTGTAGTTATGGGTGAAGGTGGGCATGTTATGTATGTGCCTGAAGCAGGAGTGCATCCTGCCATGCCATAGTATTGTGTGTCGGAGCAAGATCTTAGACTCTCGGGTATGGGGACTGCGAATGTTGCGAAGTTGCCCCATAGAGTCGAAAACTTTTCCGCGTACGCGGCGCCAGAGTTGTCCTGGCCGGTGTTGGATTGAAAGGTGGGGCCGACCCAGACGAAGACGATTGCTGACATGATTATCACGATAAGCACCATCATCACTTCTGCGATGATAGTGCTGAAGCCTCTCCTCGAGCGTCTCAGCGAGCGTCGCACGACGGTTCCTTGATAATAGTTCGCTTCGTGAGCCAAAGGGAGAATGTTACCCTGCGTTGTAGGGAACCGGATTCAGGCTTGCAGTCAGACTACGCCGGATTGAATGAGGGGGTGCATCGAGACACGAATGTCGACGTATTCTTAGTGGTTGTCTAATGGTAACAGTATCCTCTTGCCCAGCATGGTCTCAGGGTAACATGTCATCTCCTTAGAGCTGAGACCCCTGGCTATACAGACCACAGAACTGATTGCTCATGAAACGGGGAGTCTTGCGGCAGAGGTGGTCTTCGGGTCTATAGACGGGACATTCTCAGTGCTGGGGATAATCGCTGCTGGCGCGGCTGCCGGTCTTTCTTCTTTAGATATTTTCGCAACTGGGCTGGGGGGTGCCGCTGCGGGGGCACTCTCGGTATTTGCCGCCACCTACCTCTCGGAGACAACCGAGAAGAAGACACGGTTGATGGCGGCATGGGATCATTCGAGAAAGGTCGGGACCAAAAAGTCCCGGAACGGGAATAGCCAATTGAGAACACCAACTAGGAAGGAGCATAAAGTGTTCCATGAGCTGCTCTCAAAGGTTCACCGGCGAGCACTCATCTCGGGCCTCGTAACCTCGGCCACCTCAACACTGGCATCGTTAACCTTGTTACTTCCTCTGCTCTTCCTCTCCCAGAACTATTCCACGCCTACCTCTATGCTCACAGGCATTTTTCTCCTCTCCCTCATGGGAGTCTTCCGGGGACTAACGCTCAAGCAGTCAGCCGCCAAGTCTGCAATCAAAATGGTGATTCTCGGTGTGATCATAATTGTCGCTTGTAGAGTCTTGGGATCCTACGTCGAGACACTGTTGAACCCTTAGAGCACAGTCTAAGCAGTCATAAGACAGTCGCCCAGAAGCCTCTGTCCCTGCGATCAGCTTGCCAGATTATCGAGTAGTCTTGGTTGAACCGCGCTTCGATAAATCGATCGGCTTCATTGCAAGAGCAATGAGCAGTCAGCCTTCCGCTAGAGCAGTGACCGGAATCCGACTTGGGCCGGATCTCGGCTTCGCACTATCAGACGTTGCGGACGGGTCGCTTCTCTGAGAGCCTGTCGGAGGGCCCTCGTGCCCTGCAGACGTTGGCGGACCAGCATTCCTGTTGTAGGAGATCAACGCTCTGACCAAGGCCTGTGCAAGCTCAAGGTTCGTCACAACCGGGATGCCAAACTCGGCCGCTCTTCTTCGGATGACATACTCATCCCGAAGAACTAGCCTCGACTCTGCGTCTTCTTCGTGGCTTGGAATGTTGATTACAAGCTTGATCCTTCTGCTCGTGATGTAGTCGAGGATGTTAGGGCTCTTTTTCTCGCGAACCTTGTAAAGAATTGTTGATTCTATGCCTACTTCGGAGAGTTCTTCCGCTGTGTGCCGAGTTGAATAGATACGATACCCATTCTCTGCCAGCATCTTCGCGTAAGGGATGATTCCCCTGCGGGTCTTCCCCATTGTGATTAGGACAGAGTCGCCTCTTCTCGGAACATAGAAATTGCTCGCAATTAGGGCGGTGATGAAGGCGTCCTGGAAATTGTCGCCGAAACAGGCGACTTCACCCGTAGATACCATCTCGACGCCTGTAACCGGGTCCGCCTTGTCAAGTCGCGTGAAGGAGAACTGGGGAGCCTTTACCCCAAAGCCCGTAGCCTCTCCTTCGCCACCCGGAATCTTTTCGCCCATTATCGCTTTGGCGGCAAGATCCATGAGGTTCGTTCCCGTCATCTTTGAGACGAAGGGCATGCTTCTGGAAGCTCTGAGATTGCATTCGATTACTTGCACTTCACCGTTCTTGACTAGAAACTGGATGTTGAAGGGGCCTTTGATTACGAGGGCCTTTGCGATCCTTCTCGCATAATCCAGGATTCGCTCTCTGCTCGCGTCCTTGATCGTAATGGTGGGAATGCTCATTGTGGCATCTCCAGAATGGACGCCTGCATTTTCAACGTGCTCTATGACTGCACCGATGAAGACGTTCTCTCCGTCAGAGACTCCGTCGACTTCGACTTCTCGCGCTCCCTTGACGAATTTTGAGATTACAACTGGATATTCCTTTGATATTCTCGAGGCCTGCCGAATATATTGGATCATTTGTGGCTCGTCGAACGCGACGTTCATCGCGGCGCCGGATAGGACATAGGAGGGTCGGATCAAGACAGGATATCCGATCTTGTCTGCGAATTTCGCTGCTCCTTCAAGCGTCTCGAGTTTGCTCCACTCAGGCTGGTCTATACCCAGCCTGTCCAGGAGCAGGCTGAATTTCGACCGATCCTCCGCTGTGTCGATGCTGACGGGGGAGGTGCCCAGAATGGTCACATGCTGAGCGAGTCCTGGTGCGAGGTTGTTGGGTGTCTGTCCGCCAACGCTCAACACGATGCCCTCGGGTTTTTCTTTGTCTATGATGTCTAGGATTCTCTCGATGGTCAGCTCTTCAAAGTACAGCTTGTCGAGAACGTCGAAGTCAGTTGACACAGTTTCCGGGTTGCAGTTGACCATTATTACCTGCTGTTCAGGTTTTCGGAGTGCGAGTCCCATGTTGACGCAACACCAGTCGAATTCGACGCTCGACCCGATGCGATAGCAGCCCGAGCCTAGCACGACAACCTTGTCTTGATCCACAAAGGGGAGATCGTCTTCCGTTCCGCCGTACGTGAGATAGAGATAATTTGTGTTTGCTGGCCATTCTGCCGCGAGCGTGTCGATCTGCTTGGTGCACGGGATGATGTGTTCCGTCTTCCGGAATTGCCTGACATCTTCTTCTGACTTGCGAACTAGTCGTCCGATCTTTCGGTCTGAGAACCCGAGAATCTTCGCTTCTCCGACTGTCTCCCGGCAGATTCCCCTTTGTTTGAGCTCTGTTTCCCCTCGCAGTATGTTGAGGAGCTTGTCGAGGAACCATGGGTCTATTCCGCTGAGCCTTGATACTTCGTGTACCGTGAAGCCTGACTTGAGAGCCTTGACGACGTAGAATACCCTCTGATCTGTCGGTTCTTGCA
>WNGD01007638.1_pt1 | contig 10167 bp, 8 predicted proteins | sample 5400671 | NCBI WGS metagenome assembly WNGD01 (sample SAMN13153369, study PRJNA577476) | soil metagenome | isolation source: 40 cm soil or saprolite under grassland replicate 2 | place: USA:California | collected 2016-06-15
TCAGGAATGGGCGAGCTGACGCAGGACGCGAGAAAGGCAAGCGACGCGGTGCACAGCGTCGCTCTCGAGCTGCAATGCATGCCGCCTCCCTTTTTTTAAAATCGATTTTGTTTTTTTCAATCTTTGACGACCGAGGCTCGGACTGTCAAGAGTTATCGACACAAAGTCGCGGAGTTGTAGTAGGACCCCGAGGCCAAGTAACCGAACCTTTACGCACGCCGAGAGATACGACGACAACGTTGCTTACTGTTCCTCCTCCACCGGCTGCTTGTGCTTCGATATCAGCTGCGCCTGGGTGTGCGGCGGCACCGGCGCGTAGTGCGAGAAATCGATGGAGTACGATCCTTGACCGCCGGTGACGGACTTCAGCCGCGTCTGGTAATCGGAGAGCTCCGATAGCGGCGCCATTCCCTTGATGGTGGTCAGCTCCCCGCCCGCGTTGTCGGTACCGGTCACCTGCCCGCGCTTGCCGGAAAGGTCCGAGGTGAGATCGCCCATGAATTTGTCGGGCGCGGCTATTTCGATGTTGACGATGGGCTCGAGGACGATCGCTCCCGCCTTGGCGAAAGCGTCGATGATGGCCTTCCTCCCCGCCGACACGAACGCGACTTCCTTCGAGTCCACCGCGTGGTGCTTGCCGTCGTAAACGGTCACGCGGATGTCGTGCACCGGGTAGCCCGCGATCACGCCCGTATCGAGCGCCATGCGCACGCCCTTCTCCACCGCCGGGATGAAGACGTTGGGAATCACGCCGCCTTTCACCTTGTCGACGAACTCGTAGCCCTTGCCGCGCGGAAGCGGCTCGACGCGGAGGAACACCTCGCCGAACTGCCCCGCGCCGCCCGTCTGCTTCTTGTGGCGGCAATGGCCTTCGGCCAAGCGCGTGATGGTCTCGCGGTACGGGATCTTGGGCGGCTTGGTGGTGAGCTCCATCTTGTACTGCTGCAGCATCTTGTCGAGCTTGGCGCGCATGTGCAGGTCGCCCAGGCCCCGGATCACCGTCTCGTTGGTGGTCGCGTGGCGCTCGAGCTTGAAGCACGGGTCCTCCATCTCGAGCTTGTGGAGCACTTCGAAGAGGCGTTGCTCGTCGCCCTTCTTCTTGGTCTCGACCGCGATGCCGTGCATGGGAACGGGAAATTCGAGCGGGCGCAGGTGGATATGGTCCTCGTCGTGCGAATCGTGCAGCACGCGGTCGAACTCGATCTCCTCGACCTTGGTCACCGCGCCGATGTCCCCCGGAACGAGCGCGTCGGTCTCGACGTAGTCCTTGCCCTGTATCGTAAACAGGTGCCCGACCTTGAAGGGGCGCCGGCCGTCGCCGACGAAGAGCGGCGTGTTCGGAGTGATCGTTCCCTGGTGCACGCGGAAGATCCCCACCTTGCCGACGAAGGGATCGACGATCACCTTGAACACGTGCGCGAGCACGTGTGCCTTGGCGCCGGGCACGGCGTAGAATTCCTGCGCCTCCGCGCCTTCGCCCTTCAGGAACGGCGGCGCGTTGCCCTCGGTTGCGTTCGGAGCGAGGTTCGCGAATATGTCGAGCAGCGCGGCGACCCCCGCGCCGTTCCTGGCCGAAGCGAAGCACACCGGGATCAGGTGCCCCTCGCGCAGCGCCTTTTCGAAGGGAGCGTGCAGCTGCTCCGGGCTCACCTCGCCCTGCTCGAGGTACTTCTCCATCAGCGCGTCGTCGACTTCGACGACCTGGTCGACGAGCGCAGCGTGCGCTTCCTTGACGGAAGAAAAATCCGCCTCGCCGTCGGGATTGAAGAAGCAGTCCACCACGTCCTTCCCGCCTTTCGCGGGGAGGTTGATCGGCAGGCATTGCTTCCCGACCGACTGCTGGATTCTGGCGAGCATCGTCTCGAGATCGGCGTTTTCCGCGTCGATGCGGTTGATCACGATCATGCGGCACAGGTTGCGCTTCGCCGCCCATTTGAGCATGCGGTCCGTGGCGAGCTGGATTCCGGTCTCGGCATTCACCACGATCACCGCCGTCTCGACCGCGGCGAGCGCGCCGATCGCCTGCCCCATGAAGTCCGGCGAACCGGGCGTATCGATCAGGTGGATGTGGACGTTCTTCCAGGCGAAGTTGACGAGCGCCGAGTTGAGCGAGTGCTTGTACTCCTTTTCCAGCGGATCGAAATCGCAGACGGTGTTGCCTTTCTCGACGCTGCCGGCCGAGGCGATCGCCCCGGCCTTGACGAGCAGAGCCTCCGCGAGCGTGGTTTTGCCAGCGCCGGTGTGACCCACCAGCGCTACAGTACGAATGGATTCCGTCGAATACTTGGGCATGCGGACTTTCCTCCTCCCCGATTGAGCCGAGCGGCTGCGGCCTATTACTCTACCCGCGCCGCAAAGTGGTCGTCAAAGCGGGCCCCGTCAAAACCGCCCGCCGAAGCCGAACATCCCGATCGCGAAGCGCGCCAGCCCGTAGCCTATCCAGTTCGGGATGCGCTTCCACAGGGGCTGCCTGAACCAGCGGGTCTTCGCCACGACGCGGGCGCCGTGCTCGATGTCGGCGCGGAGCCGCCCGCGCAGCTCGGCGGCGAAGTGCCGGTCCTCGACCACCAGGTTCGCCTCGCGCGCGAGCAGCAGGCTGAACGGATCGATGTTGGAGGAGCCCACCGTCGCCCAGTGGCCGTCGATCACCGCGACCTTGGCGTGCATGAAGCTCTTTTGGTACTCGTAGATCTCGACGCCCGCCTCGAGCAGCGTTCCGTAGAGGGCCCGCGAGGCGTAATAGAGCAGCACGTACTCGACGCGCCCCTGGAGGAGCACCACGACGCGCACCCTACGCGCTGCGGCGCCGACGAGCGCGCGGCGAAAGCGCCTCCCGGGGAAGAAATAGGCGCTCGCGATGACGATCTCCTCCTGCGCGGACGCGATCGCCGCCAGATAGGCCTCCTCGATGTCGCGGCGGTGACGGAGGTTGTCGCGCACGGCGAGCGCCGCGCGCTGGCTTCCCGCGCGCGCCACGTGCGGCGGGACCGAGTGGCTGACGCGCCAAGCGTGCTCGAGCCTCGCCAGCGCGATGCGGTTCCACAGGCGCACGGCCGAGTCCTGGATCGCCCCGAGCAGCGGCCCCTCGATCTTCACGGCGTAGTCGTAGCGCGGGGGGACCTGCCGCGGCGTGTCCATGTCGTCGATGATGTTGATTCCGCCGACGAAGGCGACGCGTCCGTCGGCCACCGCGATCTTGCGGTGCATGCGCCGCAGCCGGTCCCGCCGGAAGGGGAAGCGCCACACCTCCGGGCGGAACACCAGCAGGCGCACGCCCGCGCCGCGCAGCTCGCGCGCGAACTCCGGCGGCATGTCCCTAGAGCCGAAGCCGTCGACGAGCACGTGCACCGCCGCCCCGCGCCGCGCTGCCCCGCACAGGGCCCTGGTGATGCGTTCCCCGGTGGCGTCGCCGGCGTAGATGTAGGTCTCGATGAAGACCTCGCGCCGCGCCTCGCGGATCGCGGCTTCGAGCGCGGGGAAATACTCCACGCCCGAGCGCAGCAGCGTCAGCCGGTTTCCGGGCAGGAACTCGACCGCCATGCGGGCGACTTACTCGAGCTGCAGGTGGGCGGAAAGGGCGGCGTGGTCGGACAGGCGCCGCCACATCGGCCCGTGATGCACGTGCGTGTGGCGCACGCGGAATCCGCGCACGTAGATACGGTCCAGACGCAGCATCGGGAAGGCGCTCGGGAAGGTGCGCACCGGCTTGCCGCGCTGGTCACGGCAGGCCTCCTCCAGGCCCAGGTCCTCCTCGAGGCGCTTGCCGGCCCGATTGCGCCAGTCGTTGAAGTCGCCCGCGACGACGACCGGCGCGTCATGGGGCACCTCGCGATTGAGGCGCTCGATGATCGCGCCGACCTGGTGGCGACGGCCGCGCTCGTGCAGCGCGAGGTGCACGCAGATGCAGTGCAGGCGCTGCGACATCTCCGGCAGCTCGATCTCGCAGTGAAGCATCCCGCGACGCTCCAGGGCATGGTGCGAGACGTCCTGGTTTTCGGCTCGCACGATCGGGTAGCGGCTGAGGATAGCGTTGCCGTGGTGGCCGTGGTCGTAGACGGCGTTGCGCCCGTAGGCGAATTCCGGCCACACCTGGTCGGCGAGAAACTCGTACTGCGGCTCGTCCGGCCAGTCCTCGAAGCGCGCGGCGTGGCGGCTGTGCAGCCCCTGCACTTCCTGCAGGAAAATGATGTCCGCGCCGAGGACCTGGAGGTGCTCGCGCAGCTCGTGGATCATCATGCGGCGGTTGAACTGCGAAAAACCCTTGTGGATGTTGTAGGTGGAGACGTGTAAATTCACGTTGGAATTCGTGCGCCTTAAAGCGGACCGGAATCGCTTCCATTTCCATCATAGCAGCCCCGCGCGCCGCCCCCATGGGGCCGCCGCAACAGGGGAGTTGGAAAAAATCCTTTTTTGGTCTATCCTTGCGCGGATTTCCGGGGTTGCGGCTCCGGCAGTTTTTCACATTCTTGAGGAGTGCGGCACGAGCGAAACCAGGTAAACGTTGGTCGGGATCAGGCAAGTAAGGGGAGGGCGTTTCGGGCGATGGTCCGATGCGACCCGGCATCAAGCAGCCTGGCAGGTTTGAAGCCGAAAGAAAAGGCAGCGGAAGCATTTTCCCAACCCACGAAAGGACGCTCTATGAAGAAGCTTCTCATCGCATCAGCAGTCTCGGCCGCGTTCGCGGCTCCCACGCTGGCGCTGGCCCAGGCGGCCAGGGCTCCCACGCTCTCGCAAGTGCTCGACGCTTCGGGCATCAACGTGAGCGGGTACATCGATGCCGGCTTTTCCTACGCCAACAAAAACATCGAAGGCGCGGCTTTCTCGAACCGGGTGTTCGATTCGCAGAACAACTCCTTCGCGCTGCACCAGTTCGGGCTGACCGTCGCCAAGCAGCCCACCCGAGGCTTCGGCGGCGTCGTCAATATCACGGCGGGGTCGGACGCTCAGGTCATCCACTCCTTCCCTGAGACGGCTGGGGCCGGTTCCATGTTCGACATCACCCAGGCCTACGGGCAGTACGCGAGCGGCTCCCTCACCCTGATGGCGGGCAAATTCGTGACGCTCGCCGGAAGCGAGGTGATCGCGAGCACGGGCAACATGAACTTCACGCGCTCGATGCTCTTCGGCGCCATCCCGTTCACGCACACCGGCGTGCGCGCTGGCTACGCCGTGAGCAACACCGTCACCCTGTACGGCGGCGTCAACAACGGCTGGGACCAGCTCACCGACGCAAACAAGGGCAAGACGCTCGAGCTCGGGGCGTCGATCATTCCGATCAGGCCGCTGACCATCAACGTCACCGGTTACTTCGGCCAGGAACCCGTCGGGGGCGCCCAGGAGCAGCGCCAGCTCCTCAACGTGGTCGCGAACTACACCATCAACAACCGCATGAGCGCGGGCGGCGAGCTCCTGTCCGTCAGCCAGGACAGAGCCGTAGGCGGGGCGGCGAAGTACAACGGGTTGGCCGGCTACTTCACCTACAACCTCAACCGGGAGTGGCGTGTCGCGGCGCGCGCGGAGATGTTCGACGACAAGAACGGCTTCCATTTCGCGCCTGCCGCCCCTTTTACCGCCAGTGATACGAAGTACAAGGAGGTGACCGGTACGCTGGCGTACCTGCCGAACAGCAGCGTTGAGCTGCGCGCGGAGGTCCGCGGGGACCAGGCGAACAACCCCGTCTTCGCCAACTCGAAGAGCTTGCAGACGCTCGGGCTCCAGGGCATCTACAAGTTCTGATCCGTCGCATGCGCGAGCCGGCACGGGGACCTCTCAGTCCTTCGGCCGGCCGCGCGCGAGCGCGTCGCGCCGCACGATCTCCTCGACCAGCGCGCGGAAGCGGCGCTCGACGATCCTGCGCACGATCGGCATGCCGATCAATGGAGGCAGGGAAAACGCCGGGATGAAGCGACCGCTGTAGCCGAACCGCACCCCCGCATCCGAAGTCCCCAGCTCGTAGCGCGTTTCCAGCTCCCGGATGTTCCCGGCGATGCGGCGCGCGTCGATCCGGTGCGGCGGTTGCTCGAACACCTCGAGCGTCACGTCGACGGGCTGCCTGTAGAAGAAAAATCCGAACTCTCCCTTTTGCTCCACCCGGACGCGGCCGCCGCTGCGCGACACGACGCGCGAGCTTTTCATGTCCGGGATGAACTGGGCGAGATTGTCGTAATCCGAGAGCACTTCCCAGGCGATTCGCGAATCGACCTGCATCAGCGCCGACGCGTTGACCGTGATGTATTCTCCTTGCCGCTCGATCCGGGTCTCGATTGCCTCGGCGGCAGCGGCGCGCACAAGGCCCGGCGCGAGGGCGAGCGTGAGGAAGAGGGCGGCGCCGAAGCGTGTTGGGGTCGCGGACATGCCAACAGGATGCCGCAGCGGCATATCCCGCCGCAAGCCTCGCAGATTTACCCGGCGCTGACTCCCGGCCTTCGAGGCAGGGCGAGGATCGCGTCGCGGTTGGTCCAGGAGATGGTGAGCGCGGCGGCCTCGCGCCAGGGCAGCCATTTGCAGCTCAGGTGCTCAGCGGGGTCGAGCGTGACCGGAAGCGGCTCGGGCACCGCGAGGCTGAACACGTGCTCGAGGTTGTGCGTGACCCCCGGGGCGTAGCGGCTCTGGTGTTTCTTGAAGATCTCGAAGCGGTTCGCTATCCCCCAGTCGCTCAGATCGTAGCGTGCCGCATCGAGGCCCGTCTCCTCGCGCACCTCGCGGATCGCGGCGTCGCGAAGGGGCTCCGACTCGTGCGCGAGGCTGCCCGTGACCGACTGCCAGAATCCCTGCCAGCCGGCGCGCTCCATCATCAGCACCCGCAGGTCCGGGGTGTGGATCACCACGAGCACCGAGCGGGGAATTTTGTAAACAGTGGTCATGGGGCGGCGGGCCGGGAATAATAGTGCAAAGGAGGAATCCATGGAGGGCAGGATCGCGCGAGGACTCGCGCTCGCCGTCGCCGCTGCCGCGCTCGCCGTCGCCGCCCGCGCCCAGGATAAATGGCCGTCCCGCCCGGTGCGACTCATCTCGACTTCGGTTGCGGGCGGCAACATCGACGTCATGTGCCGCATCATCGCGGAGAAGCTCTCGCTACGGCTCGGCCAGCCGGTCGTGGTGGACAACAAACCGGGCGCGGCGACCGTGCTCGGAACGGCCGAAGCGGCGAAAGCGCCGCCCGACGGCTACACCTTCCTCATCACCATCATGAGCTCGATGGTGGGAAACCGCGTGCTGCGCGCGAATCTCCCCTACGATCCGGTGAAGGACTTCGAGCCGGTCACGCAGATCAGCACCGGCAACGTGCTCCTCGTCGGGCCGGCGAGCGCGCCCTACCGGGACCTGAAAGGCTTCGTCGAATGGGCGAAGAGGCTCGGGCGGCCGGCGAGCTACGGCTCGATCGGCGTGGGCACCTCGCTGCACCTCTTCGGCGTGATCCTCGAGAAGGAGTACGGCGTGCCGCTCAACCACGTCCCCTACAAGGGCGAGGTGCAGGCGAGCGCCGACGTGATGAACGGTGCCCTGGATGTGGCCTGGGTGAGCATCCTCATCGCGAAACCCCTGGCCGCCGCGGGAAAAATCCGCGCGCTCGCGATCACCGGCCCGAAGCGCTTCGTCGCCTGGCCCGAGCTCGCGACTTTTGCCGAACAGGGCTTCCCCGGATTCGAGATGCCGGTCTGGGGCGGCGCCTACCTCCCGGCCGGAACGCCCAAGCCCATCGTCGAGCGGCTCTCGCGCGAGATCGTTGCGGTGCTCCGGATGCCCGAAGTCTCGGAGCGCCTGATCGCGATGGGGCAGCTCCCGATAGGCAACACGCCCGAGGAATTCGCCGAGAACTACCGCAGGGATTTTCCCAGATGGGAGGCGCTCATCAGGGCTTCCGGCGCGAAAGTGGAGTGAAGGCGGAACGATGCTGAGCGCGGAAAAAAACCGGACGCTGACGCAGGTCGGTTCGGGAACGCCGATGGGGGAGCTCCTGCGCCGCTACTGGCACCCGCTCGCCGCGGTGAGCGAATTCGAGAAGAGCGCGATCAAACCCGTACGCATCCTGGGCGAAGATCTGGTGCTCTACAAGGACCTCTCGGGGACAGTCGGCCTGATCGCGCGGCACTGCAAGCACCGCGCGGCGGACCTCGCCTACGGCTACGTCGAGAAATGCGGGCTGCGCTGCCACTACCACGGCTGGACGTACGACGAGAGGGGGCACTGCATCGCGCAGCCTTTCGAGGAGAAGTTCGACCCGCAGCAGCGCCTCAAGAAAAAAATCCGCACTGCGGCCTATCCGGTGCAGGAAAAAGCCGGGCTCCTGTGGGCCTATCTCGGCCCGCAGCCCGCGCCGCTCCTCCCCGACTGGGAGCCGTTTTCCTGGAAAAACGGCTTCGTGCAGATCGTCTTCGCGGAGGTGCCGTGCAACTGGCTGCAGGCGCAGGAGAACTCGATCGACCCGGTGCATTTCGAATGGATGCACGAGAACTGGAGCCTGCGCCTGAAGGGCGGCACCGGCCCCTACGCGGCCACGCACCTGAAGATCGGCTTCGACGAATTCGAATACGGGTTCGTCTACAAGCGCGTGCGCGAAGGCTCGGACGAAGCCGATCCGCTGTGGACCAACGGTCGCGTGTGCCTGTGGCCGAACGGTTTTTTCCTGGGCGAGCACTTCGAGTGGCGCGTTCCGGTGGACGACGAGAACATGCTCTCGGTCACCTGGTCCTTCATCCGCGTGCCGAAGGAGGCCGAGCCCTACGAGCAAAGGAGCATCCCCGCGTGGACGGCTCCGATCAGGGACCCGCAGACCGGTCGCTGGATCACGAGCCACGTCATCAACCAGGACATCGTCGCATGGGTCGGCCAGGGAGCGATCGCCGACCGCACCAAGGAGAACCTCGGCGCGAGCGACCGCGGCATCGCGATGCTGCGCAAGCAGCTATTCAAGGACCTGGCGGCCGTCGCCGCGGGCAAGGACCCCAAAGGACTGATCCGCGATACGGCGCGCAACCGGCGAATCGAGCTGCCCAATATCGGCAGAAAGCTCTACACCGAGGGCATGACCCTCGCGCAGTACCGCGAGCACCCGTTCTGGAAAAACCTGCTCGAGGATTTCAGGTGGCACTACGGCCAGCCTGAGGAAGTCAGGCGCGAATTCCGCGAAGCGATGGGTTTGGAAGCGGAGACCTGACGCCAGCTCGGGCGCGAGCGGTAGATCACGCTGCCGATGGAACCCTTTCCGCTGGCGAGCGTGTCAGGGGTATGGCGCTCAGAGCATTAGCCGGCGAGTTTCCTTCGCCCCTCGGCATCTTCGGCGGCAACTCTTGCCTCGTCGAGAAGTGTCGCCCATTGGCGACAGAGTGCACCGGCCACCCCTCCCACGTGAATCTCCCGCGTGAATCAGGCGTGACCGCTGCGCATCTGATCATGGGAGTGACCGTCATCATCCCCGCCTACAACGAGGCCGAGTCTGTCGGCGACACCATTCAGAGCCTGCTCGCGCAGACGGTTCCACCCGACCAGATTATCCTGGTCGACGACGGTTCGACCGATGGCACCGGCGATGTGGGGCGTCGCGCGGGCATCACCGTGATTCGACCCCCGCGCAACACGGGCTCCAAGGCGGGCGCGCAAACCTTCGCTCTGCCGTGGGTGCGAACCAGACTCGTGATGGCAATCGATGCTGATACCACGCTCGAGCCGACCGCCGTCGAAAGGCTCATGCAGTCCTTCGCTCAGCGGGGTGTCGGCGCGGCCTGCGGTTTCGTCCTGCCGCGCCGGATCGAATCCCTGTGGGAACGGGGACGCTTCATCGAATACCTGTTTGCATTCACGTTCTACAAGCAGGTGCAGGACTACTACCGCCGACCGATGATCTCGTCGGGCTGTTTTTCCATGTATCGAACCGACCTGATGCGTCGGCACGGCGGATGGCCGGGTCGGACGCTGGCCGAGGACATGGATCTGACCTGGAGCTTTCACGAGTCCGGCGTCGGGGTGCGCTTCGTGCCCGAAGCGGTCTGCTACCCCATTGAACCGTACAACTTCCGCTTCATGCGCAGGCAGCTCCACCGGTGGAGCCACGGCTTCATTCAGAACGTCACGCTGCATTGGAAAGGTGTGCTGACGGTGCCGTTCCTGCGATCGGCGGTGGCCGTTGCCTTGTGGGACGCGATCGTGGCCTCACTCGCCTTTTTGATC
>WNGD01007641.1_pt1 | contig 10167 bp, 7 predicted proteins | sample 5400671 | NCBI WGS metagenome assembly WNGD01 (sample SAMN13153369, study PRJNA577476) | soil metagenome | isolation source: 40 cm soil or saprolite under grassland replicate 2 | place: USA:California | collected 2016-06-15
CGATCGAATGATGTGCGGTGCGGTCGATTGATTCTTGGAAGCGCCGAGCGTACGCTTACCATGTCGCCGGACCCTTCCCGAGCTCGCCATGCCGGTGACAGCGAAGCTATCCCGAAAGTTCTACGAGAAGTTTGGGGATGATCTGACGAACGAGCTCGTGGAGTGGTTCAACCAGGTGGACGCGACGTATCGGTCCGAGCTGCGTGAGACGAATGACCTCAACTGGGCGCGGTTTGAGTCGAGGTTGGCCCAGGCCGTTGCTGAAGTACGAGCCGACCTTGCGCGCCTCGAGACCAAGGTGATCCGCTGGATGTTCCTCTTTTGGGTCGGGACTCTCGGCACTCTCGTCGCGCTGCTAAAGCTTTAGCCGGACCGCTGAAAACCGTGTGCTACAGCTCCACGTATGCCCCCACTTCAAACACTTGATTTGGCGGAATCTTGAAGAAAGCTGTAGCCCTGAGCGCGTTGCGCGACATAAACCCAAACAGCCGCTCCCGCCACATCGCCATGCCTGGCCGATCCGACGCAATCAACGTTTCGCGCCCTAGAAAGAACGTCGTCCCCTCGAGCGGGATGTCGAGATGGCTCTGCTTGCACGCCGCCAGCACCTCACCGATGTCGGGATCCTGCATGAATCCATAGCGTGCAGTGACGCTGTGAAAGCCCTTTCCGCTCCGTTTGACGATGACCCGTTGATCGTTCCCCACATGCGGCACGTCTTCGGTGGTGATCGTGAGGAACACGATCTTCTCGTGCAGCACCTTGTTGTGCGTGAGGTTGAGCACCAGGGCCGGCGGCGTCCCGTCGGAGCTCCCGTACATGAAGACCGCGGTTCCGGGGACGCGCACCGGCGGCTCGGCAGCGAGATCGGCCAGCAACAGTTTGAGCGGAACGGTCTTCTCCATCATCCGCTTGGACAGAATCTCGCGGCCGCGCTTCCAGGTGCTCATCGCGAAGTACAGCACGATCGCAATGGCCAGCGGTACCCATCCGCCGTGCCAGATCTTGAGCGCGTTGGCCACAAGGAACGTCAGATCGACGACGAGGAACAAGCCGGAGACGCTGGCCGCCTTGAGAAGGCTCCAGCCCCACACTTCACGGCTCATCACGTAGAACATCACCGTCGTCAGCGCCATGAGCGTGGACAGCGCCACGCCGTACGCTCCCGCCAAGTTGCTCGACGACTCGAAGCCAAAGACGAGCGCAATCGTCAAAACCATCAGCATCCAGTTGATATTGGGCACATAGATCTGCCCAATCTCCCGTGAGCTGGTATGCTCGATCTCCATGCGGGGGATGTACCCGAGCTGCACGGCCTGGCGCGTGAGTGAGAATGCTCCCGAAATCACGGCCTGGGAGGCGATGACCGCCGCCGCCGTCGCCAGAGGGATCAGGAAAAACAGCGCCTTGGCGGGTGCCAGGAAGTAGAAGGGATTGGGAGCGGTCTCCGGATGCGTCAGCAGCAAGGCGCCCTGCCCGAAATAGTTGAGCAACAGCGCGGGCAACGGAACCGTAAACCAGGCGAGTTGAATCGCCGAATGGCCGAAATGCCCCAGGTCGGCGTACAGCGCCTCGCCGCCGGTGACCGCCAGGAAGACGGCGCCAAGCACCAGCAATCCCCGTCCCGGATCCTCGGCCAAAAACCGGATCGCATGCGTCGGCAGTACCGCGCCGACGATGCCGGGATAACGCAGAATCCCATTGAGTCCCAGAACGGCGATCGTCAGAAACCAGACCAGCATCACGGGGCCGAAGACCGCCCCTACGCCCGCCGTCCCGCGCTTTTGAAAGAGAAACAGCCCCACGAGAATCACGAGCGACGTCAGCAGGATCACCCAGTGCTGCAAGGTCGGCGCGGCAATCTCAAGACCCTCGACCGCCGATAACACCGAAACTGCGGGCGTGAGCGCGCCGTCGGCATACAGCAGCGCCGCTCCGAAAATGCCGAGCACGATCATTAGCCGGCGAGGCGGGAGGCCCCGCATCAATCGGCTGCCGTTCACGAGCGCCATGAGCGCGAGCACGCCACCTTCGCCCTTGTTGTCGGCGCGGATGATCACCACGTGATACTTCACCGTGACGATCAGAAGCAGCGACCAGACGATGAGCGATAGCACGCCCATCACGCTGCTTGCGGTCAATGGAATGGCATGCGGCCCGTGAAAAGCCTCGCGCAACGCGTACAGCGGGCTGGTCCCGATGTCGCCGTACACCACCCCGAGCGCCAGCAGCGCGAGACGGGCGAGATAGCGACCCCTGGGGCGGGTGTGCGCGGTAGTCATGTGGGGGTTTTCAGGTGCTGCTGGGGCGCTCATTGCGGGGGAACCCTACGCAAGCCGCTCCAGAAAGGCCAGAGGATCACCAAACCAGAAGCGCCAACTGCACTTACGAGAAATGCCGTCGCGCCGCTCCCGCGCTGGAAGATGAGGCCCAGCGCGATTCCGCCCACCAGCGCCGCCACCCCCGTCAGCGCATGGTAGACCCCAAAGCCACTCCCCCGATGCCCCTTCCCCGTCGCCGCCGAGACGAGCGCACGCTCCGGACTTTCCGTGAGCCCGGCGACCACGCCGAGCGCCAGAAACAGGAGCCAGGCCGCCAGCGGACTCGCCGCCAGCCACATCCCCGCCGCCAGCGCGACGTAGCTGAGCCAGCCGATCCACATCGTCCGCGCCGGGCCGATCCGATCCGACAGCGCGCCGCCGAGGAACGAGGTCGAGGACCGGACGACGTGCAACGCCGCCCAAAGGAGCGGGATGAGGGCGACGGCGATGCCTAACTGCTGCGCCCTAAGAATCATCAGGGTCTCGGGCATGCGGAGGAGATAAAAGATCGAGATGGCGATGACGGGCGGCGAGGGGCGGCGAAGGGCGGCGGAGGGCGGCAAAGGCGACTCTGCCGCCGCCTCATCTCGCCGCCCCTCGCCGCCCCTCACCGCCCAATACGCCAGCACCACCACAATCACACCCGGCACGAAGCTCGCCAGGATGACGGTCCGCAGATCGGCATGCCGTTCCAACAGCACCCACGCAACCAGCGGCCCAATGACGGCGCCGACGTGATCCAACCCTCGCTGCAATCCAAACGCCCGCCCCACGAGGGGTGGCGGCGTCACGTCCCCGATCAGCGCGTCCCGCGGCGGGGTCCGCAGGCCCTTGCCGAGCCGGTCGACGACCCGCAGGCCGATGACCTGCCACGCCGCCGCCGTGACCGCGATGATCGGCCGGACCGCCGCCGCGACGAGGTAACCGCTCACGATCAACGGCCCGCGGCGCGATGGACGGTCCGCGAGTCGCCCGGCGATCAGCTTGACGAACGCCGCAGCCGCGTCCGCGGCGCCGTCCAACGCGCCCAGCGCCGCCGCCCCGCCGCCCAACATCCCGGTGACGAACGCCGGCAGCAGCGGGTACACCATCTCACTTGCGAAATCGTTGAGAAGGGAAACAGCACCGAACAGCTTGACCTGCCTGGGGAGCTGATTACTCACCCAAGCCGAGTCCCCAGCGGATCAAGGTCACGGGAAGTCCGCCGTACGGGAGCACGGCGTCGTGGAAGGCGCGCAACGAAAAGTGGCTGCCCTTGGCTTTCCGAAAATCGTCCCGCAGCCGCAGCAGCTCACGCCGCCCGACGGCGTAGCAGAGCTGATAGGCCGGCCAGGCGCAATAGCGCCGCACCTCGGCCTCGGCGTTCCCGCGCTCGACGTGCAGCTCGTTCACCATCTGGTCGACCGCTTGCTCGCGCGTCATGCCGCGGGTGTGCAGGCCGACATCGAGCAGAATGCGCATCGCCCGCCACAGCAGATGCACGCGCTGGAAGAACAACTCCTGGTCGGAGGCGTAGAAGCCCTCCTCGCCCATCATGTCCTCGCAATAGAGCGCCCAGCCTTCGACCGTCAGCGGCGTCCAGAGGTTCTTCCGCACGTGCGAGGACGACTCTTTCGCGATGACGAGCTGCAGATGGTGCCCGGGGTAGCCCTCGTGCAGCGCGGTCGCGGCGAGCTCGTAGCGGCAGTGGTCGCGCAGGATGCGCTCCTGCTGCGCGGTGGGCAACCGGGAATCGGGGACGGTCACGTAGAACCAGCCCGTCCGGTCGCGACTGTAGGCGCCGGGGCTGTCATAGGCGGCGTACGGAATGACCGGCCGCATGAACGCGGGTGTGGGAATCACGCCGAGCGGCGCCTTGGGAATGGGCGCGAGTTGGCGCTCCGCCACGAAGTCGCGTGCGCGCGCCATCTCCTTCGAGTAGGCATCCACCAGCTCGTTGGGGGCCGGATGATCGGCGCGGAGCTTGTCGACCAGGTCGGGCCACGGTTTCCCGTCGAGCCGTGTGGCGATACGGACCAGATCCGCCTCGATCTCTTCTTTGAGTCGCAGGCCGTAGCGCCACAATTCCGGCGCCGTATCGCGCAGCGCGTGCTGATAGTGCAGCAAGAAGTTGAAAGCGTCCTCGCCGATGGCGAAATGCTCCGTCCCCATTTCGAGCCAGCGCTCGAGATTCGCATCGAATTTGCGGAGCGCCTCACTTGCCTGCGCGGCGGCGGTACCGAGCCGGGCCGCGTGCATCGGCGCCTGGGCGCCCAGCGCGGCGGCCATCTCCTGGATGAGCATGCGCCCGCCGTCGGTCATGCGCACGGCCGTCTCGACGAACACGCGGACCGGTTCGTCGAGCGCGGTCTTGAGATCCTCGAGAAAACCGGGGATGTCTTCCAGCCGCCCGATCGCGGCCACGGCCTTCTCGGCCGGCGTGCGGTCGGCGGAGAGCAACAGGTGGTGCAGTCCGCCGAGCAGGTGCGACAACCAGAACTCGGGGTTCTTGGCCTGCGGTTTGAGCTTCTCATAGCGGCGCAGCATGACGCGGATTTCGTTGAGCAGCGCCGTCCGGTCGATCTCCTCTTGGAGATCGGCCGCGTTCACTCCCTCCAGCGCCGTGGCAATTGATTTGAGGGCGGCGAGGTGCGGCGCCAGCGCGCCGGCGCTGAAGCGACCGTAGCGATCATCGTGTCCCGGCACCCCGGCCTGCGTGGCGGCAACCGGATCCATGTGCCAGTAGAGATCGAAAAACGACTTCTCGATGTCCGAGAAACTCATGCGTTCAACAACCGGTGGCATTCCTCGTCGGACAGCACCCGGTCGGTCCGCTTCGCCGCGTCGAACAGCGTGCGGCACGCGGCCTCGTCGTTGGGATCGTAGCCATGGTGCTCGAGCCAGTACTTTACGTTCGAGATGCCCGACACCGGTGAGATCTCGATGTGCTGCTCGAAGCCGAACTCCTCGGCCGGGACAGAGCTATAGACACGATCGGCGAGCCAGTTGTGGCCCTTCTTCTTCGCCTTGATGATCGCGGCGGCATGCACGCCGGTCCCGGTGCGAAACGCGTCGTGACCGACCACCGGATAATTCACGGGAATCGGCACGCCGACCGCTTCGGCGACGAGGCGGCAGTACTCCGGCAGCTTGCGAATATCCCCTTTGTGCGCGCCCAGCAGCTTCAGGTTGACGATGAGGAGATCCATTTCGGCGTTCCCGACGCGCTCCCCCACGCCGAGCGCGGTGGCATGGACGCGATCCACGCCGGCCTCGATCGCCGCAAGACAGTTGATCAGCCCCATCCCGCGGTCACGATGACCGTGCCAGTCTATCTTGACGGGTTGTCGCTGCACGATTTCCTGCTTGACGAATCTTATCAACGCCTTTACGCCGTCCGGCGTCGCGTGCCCCACCGTATCAGCGAGGCAGATGCGCCGCGCCCCGCACGCGATCGCCGCACCGTACAGCTCCTTGAGCGTTTCCGGCCGGGCGCGGGTTGTGTCTTCCGTGACGTACATGACCGGTAGGCCATGCTTTACGGCAAACGTCACCGCCTCCTCGGTCGCGGCAACGATCCGGTCGAGTGTCCAGTCCTCCGTGTACTGGCGAATCGGCGAGGAGCCAATGAACGTAGCCGCTTCAATCTTGATGCCCAGCTCGTCGGAGATGCGGACGATCGGCTCGATGTCGGCCAGGACTGTGCGGGCGGCGCAGTTGGGGGCAATCGGGAGCTTCTGATCACGAATCTCGCTTGCCAAAGCGCGCACCTGTTCGACGACCCGTGGACCGGCACCCGGCAAGCCAATGTCAGCCGCCACAATGCCGAGGTCGGCCATGAGGTGCAGGAGGCGCTTTTTGACCTCGAGGGAGGGATCGGTGACCGAGGGGGACTGCAACCCGTCGCGCAGCGTCTCGTCGTTCAGGTCAACGCGGGCACGGGTCCAATCGAAGTGGCCATCCGGGCCGCCCGCGTTGTTCCAGTCGTAGATGAGCTGCCGCTCCTCCATGGGTCTAGTGTCGCCCCCGCTCCAACCCAGGTCAAGTTGCACCCGCGCCATACGTCATCATAGTTTGGCAGCGTGATTGCCGCACTTCTCGCGAACGACCGGATCCGCGCAGCACGCGCGCATATCGAGCGTGCCGACGAGGTGACGCTCGCCCGCCAAGCCGCGCTGTCGGCGATCCCGGCACCCACCGGTGCGGAGGCCGCACGCGGCCGGCGTGTGGCGGAGATGTTCGGTGACGCTGGCCTGGACGACGTCACGATTGACGCTGTCGGCAACGTACGTGGCTGGTGCGGGAAACGGGAAACGGGAAACGACTGCGTTGTGCTCAGCGCCCACCTCGATACGGTCTTCGGTCCAGAACTCGATGTCTCTGTCTCGCGCCGCGGACTGCGGCTCGAGGGACCCGGCATCGCCGACAATGCGCGCGGCCTCGCCGCGCTCGTCACGGTTGGCGAGGCGCTCACGCGCGCGCGTGTGCACACCGAGCGGCCGATTCTGTTTGCCGCGACCGTCGGCGAGGAGGGTAGCGGCGATCTCCGTGGGGTCCGGCATTTGTTAGGCCCGTCCGACCGTCCGACCGTCCGACCGTCCGCCTTTATCGCCCTCGACGGCGCCGGCATCGAGCGCATCGTCCACCGCGCGCTCGGCGCACGCCGCTACCGCGTCACGTATGCTGGTCCCGGTGGCCATTCGTGGGCCGCCTGTGGCGTGGCCAACCCCGCCAATGCCGTGGGTCGTGCGGTCGCGATGATCGCCCAGCTTCCCACGCACAACGCACCGCGCACCACGCACGCGGTCGTGCGCATCGGCGGGGGCACGAGTCTCAACTCGATCCCGCAGACGGCCTGGTTCGAAATCGATCTCCGCAGCGAGGATCCGCGGGCGCTCCAGCGTATCGACGAAGCGGTGCACGCGACGGTGACGGCGGCACTGCACGAGGAGAACCGCCAGCGTGTTCCGGGAACGGCGCCCCTGGCGATGGATGTCCGGCGTGTGGGCGACCGGCCGTCAGGGCTGACGCCGCGCAGTCACCCGCTGGTGCAGACCGCCGTCGCTGCGACGCGGGCGATGGGCCACGAGCACCAGCTCGCCTGCGCCTCGACCGACGCCAACATCCCGATCGCGCTCGGTGTCCCGGCGGTCGCCCTGGGCGCGGGCGGTCGCGCGGGCGACGCGCACCTGCCGACGGAGTGGTACGAAAACGACAAGGGCGCGCTCGGAATCGTGCGCGCCCTGCTCGTTACCGCGGCGATGGCTGGAGCTCGAGCAGCGTAATCTCCGCCGGCGCCCCGAGCCGCAGCGGCGGCCCCCAGTAGCCCGTCCCGCGACTGACGTAGAGCCACATCGACTCGAGGCGGTGCAGCCCGGCTACGAACGGCTGGAAGAGCCGCACCAGCAGATTGAAGGGGAAATACTGCCCGCCGTGCGTGTGCCCGGAGAGCTGGAGGTCGTACCCGGCGGCTTGTGCGGCGAAGGCGCTGCGCGGCTGGTGCGCCAGCAACACGCGCACGTCGCTCGGCGGTGCACCCGCGACGGCTGCCGCCGGATCCGAGGCCGCTGAAAGGTCGGTGACGCCCGCGACGAGCAGTCGCGCCGCGCCCCGCTGCACGATCCGATGCTCGTTCGACAGCACCTCCATGCCCAGCCGCTCGAGCTCCGCCATCCACCCACGGACATCCCAATAGTACTCGTGATTGCCCGTGACGAAGTACGCGCCATGCGGCGCCCGCAGACGGGCCAGGGGCGCGACGTGGTCGCGGAGATCCGGGACGAGCCCGTCGGCCACGTCTCCCGTCACCGCCACGAGATCAGGCCGTAACGCGTTGGCGCGGTCGACCACCGCATCGACAAATCGGCGGCGGATCGTCGGCCCAATGTGCAGATCGCTCAGCTGCAGTATCCGAAACCCCGCGAGGTCGCTGGGCAGATCCGCGATGGGCACGGTCACATGAACCACACGCGGCCGGCGCGCGAGCACGATGCCGAGGAGCGTGACCAGCGCGGCCGCGCCCACCACGGTCCATACCACCCTCACGGTGTCCGGCAGACGCAGTAGATCGACGACGAAGAAAGACACGATCAGCAGCGAGGACAGCCCCATCGCGATGTAGGCCGCCCAGTCGAGCACGCGCGTCATGAGTCCGGACGCCGCTTCGATCCTCTCGCGCCGGGCCGTGAACATGGCCACGAGGGGCAGCCAGGCCAGCAGCAGCACGGCAGCCCAAGCCACGACGCGTACGCCGCCGGCGAGCGGCGCCGGGCCGAGCACGTGCGCACCCACGTAGACGTTGAGCAACGTCCAGATGCCACCAACAATCGCGAGCCGCCTCAGCATTTGCGTCTTGGTCAATGTGCCGCCGCTCCCGCGCCCGGCATGCCTTTGCTCTTGTGCATCAGCGGCAAGAGTGCCAGCGACAGGACGAAGACCGCTCCGAAGAGCAGGAACAGCTGGTCGAACGACAGCATCATCGCCTGCCTGGTCACGATGCCGTTCAAGAATCCGACCGCTTTGGTTTGCGCGATCGCCGGCACTTCCCCGCGGGCGATCAGCGCCTGCGTGATCTGCCCCAGGCGTTCGCGCGTGGCTTCGGAATAGAGCGTGATATTGGCCGCGAGATCGGCGCGGTGAATCGCGGTAAACCGCTGTAGCAGCGTCGCCGAGAGGGCGATGCCGACGCTGCCCCCGAGCTGCCGCATCAAGTTGAACAGACCGGTTCCGTTGGGGATTCTCGACATCGGCAAATCGGCCAGCGCCAGGTTCGTCAGCGGTACGAAGATCAGGCCGAGCCCCACCCCGCGGAAAATCAGCGGCCAGAAGAAATCGCTCATGCCACTTTCGGTCGTGAAATGCGCGTGTTTCCACATGGCCAGCGCGAAGATCGCGACGCCTGCCACGATCGAGAGCCGCGCATCGAACTTGCCCGTGGTCCTTCCCATCACCGCCATGGTGAATGCGCTCGCCAGCGCACCCGGCAGGATCACGAGGCCGGTCTGGTTCGCGGTGAAGTTGCGGATGTTCTGGAGATAGACGGGCAGGACGAACACCGTCGCATACAGGCAGACGCCCAGCACGAGTCCGAACACCACCCCGACCGCGAGCTGCCGGCTTTTCAATATTCGCAGATCGACCACGGGATGGTCTGTGCGCAGCTCGTGCCAGATGAACGTGATCAACGAGAGGACGCTGGTGATCGCGAGCAGCCGGACCTGCCCCGACGACCACCAATCGAGCCGCTCACCGCGCTCGAGCATGGTCTGCAACGCGCCGATCCCCACGGCCAGCAAACCCAGGCCGATGAAGTCCACGCGGTCGGCGCGCTGCTGATGCAGTGAGTCGTTGATGAACGACATCGTCAGCGCCAGCGCGAGCATCCCGAAGGGGATGTTGATATAGAAGATCCACGGCCAGCCGTAGGTATCCGTAATCCAGCCGCCGACCGTAGGGCCGAGCGTCGGGCCCACCATTACGCCGACGCCGAAAATCGCCATCGCGGTGCCGTACTCCTCGCGCGGGAACTCCTCGTACAGAATCGCCTGCGACGTGGAGAGCAGCGCGCCGCCGCCCAGCCCCTGCACGATCCGCCAGAAGACCAGCGCCTCCAGCGAGCCCGCGTTGCCGCACATGAACGACGCGAGCGTGAACAGCGCGATCGAACCGGCGAAATAGCGGCGCCGCCCGAAATACGCCGACAGCCATCCGGTGATGGGTAGGACGATCACGTTCGCAACGATGTAGCCGGTGGACACCCAGGCGATCTGGTCCAGCGTCGCGCCGAGATTCCCCATCATGTGCGGAATCGCCACGTTGACGATGCTGGTGTCGAGCAGCTCCAGCACCGACGCGAGCGACACCGTGA
>WNGD01019635.1_pt1 | contig 10166 bp, 7 predicted proteins | sample 5400671 | NCBI WGS metagenome assembly WNGD01 (sample SAMN13153369, study PRJNA577476) | soil metagenome | isolation source: 40 cm soil or saprolite under grassland replicate 2 | place: USA:California | collected 2016-06-15
TGCCATTTCTGATGCCCACGCTGCCTACTTTCTGACATTCGCCGAAAGGGGCGATCTAGCGCTGCGTGGGCCTGAGCAGGATGTATGGTTGAAGCAGTTAGAGGCTGAACATCACAACCTGCGCAGGGCATTGCACTGGTTCGTAGAGCATGGAGAAGCTGAGGGCGCATTGCGTTTGAGTAGTGCGCTCTCGTGGTTCTGGTATCTGCGTGGGTATTTGCGTGAGGGCTGTGGATGGCTCGAGCGAGTACTGGTGTTGCCCGGAGCGTCTGGACGCACCAGGTATCGAGCAAAGGCGCTCTATAGCGTCGGGGGGCTTGCCCGCTTCCTGGGAAACTTCACGCTCGCGCGCTCCCGCCTTGAGGAGGGCCTGGCGCTCTGGCGAGAACTGGGAGATCGGCAGGGGTGCGCCTATACCCTGGCCAGGTTAGGAACAGTGTTGAAGCTCCAAGGGGACCTGGCTGTTGCACATGGGTTGCTAGAGGAGAGCGTGGCACTCTTTCGGGGGGGAGGGGACAAGTGGGGTCTGGCCCTGGCACTGTTCGGCCTGGAGGAGGTAGTCACCTCCGAGGGTGATCTTCCCTCAGCGCACAGTTGGCTGCAGGAAAGCCTGGCGCTGTGGCGAGAGGTAGGGGATAAGTGGGGCCTGGCTTTGGCGCTCGATGGGCTGGGCGAAGTGATGCGCTATCAGGGCGACTATGAGCAGGCAGCGAAGTTCTATGATGAGAGCCTGGCCCTCTTTCGGTACCTGGACAACAAGTGGCGGATGGCTTTTTTGCTGCACAACCTTGGACATGTGGCGCGGGCTCAGGGTGACTACAAGGGGATGGCAGCCCTCTTCGAGGAAAGTTTCGTCCTGTTCCGAGAACTCGGGCATAAGGCAGGCATCGCAGATTGCCTGGCGGGATTGGCAGCCGTGGCTGGAGTACAGGGACAACAGGAGTTAGCGGTACAACTCTTTGCGGCGTCACAAGCCCTGTTCACTGCGCTTGGTGTTCGCCTGGATCCTGCGGATCGTGCCGAATATGATCGCAATCTGGCTGCAGTACGTACCCAGCTTGACGAGGCCACCTTCACGGTTGCCTGGACGCAGGGCCAGCAGATGACGTGGGAGCAGATCCTCGCTGCGCCCGAACAGGTGAAACGGAAGCAAGGTCTTCCAACTCCCCAGCCAGCTTCACCCCTTGTCTTCTCTCAGGTACAGAGACCTCCATCCGCATCGTATCCGGCTGGGCTCACGGCTCGTGAGGTCGAGGTGTTACGTCTTGCAGCGCAAGGACTGAGCTACGCGCAAATAGCCGAGAGGCTCATCATCAGTGCCCGCACGGTCGATGCCCACTTACGCTCGATCTATGGCAAGCTTGGCGTGACTTCACGCAATGAGGCTGCCCGTGTCGCAAGAGAACACCAACTCTTCTGAAGTACAGTACAGGCAGTTCATGAATCACTCCTCATCAGCTGATTATTTCCCATCTGCATGTCCCACCAGCGATCTCCATGCCCAGTCCGCTTCCGAGTTCTGACGCTTTCTAGTATGCAAGTGAAGAGACTGAAGCAGGTCTGCTAGGACATCTTCCTGAAAATTCGTGAGAGGCTCCATCGCATTTCCTCCCTCATCTGGACGATTGGCAAAGGATTCACCCCACATCATTCCCTAGGGAGAGAAGTTTTTCCTGGTGACACAGGTTAGGGGAAGCAATAGGGAATGCTCCCGATGTGCAACGCCCTCTAGCAAGGTAGACTGTTTTCAGGGCGAGGAGCAGCCGTTTTGGCTCTTGCTCCCCGCAAAAGACGTGGACAGAATCACGAGAAACGGGAGACAGGATCATGCTCAATGCAGACAAAACAGTACTCATCACAGGAGCAACGGGGCAGCAGGGCGGGGCAGTCATCCGCCATATGCTGGCCAAAGGATGGCACTTGCGAGCACTGACTCGCAACACTAGCGGTGATACGGCTCTGAACCTGGCACACCAAGGCGTCGAATTGGCGCAGGGAGATCTAGAAGATCTGGCGTCCCTGGAGGATGCCGCCCACGGTGTGTACGGCATATACAGTGTCCAGAACTTCTGGAAAGTCGGTGCGAAACGTGAGGTACAGCAGGGCAAGAGCCTGGCGGACGTGGCAAAGAAGGCCGGGGTGGAGCATTTCGTCTACAGCTCCGTTGGCGGGGTGGAGCGGAACTCAGGCATCGGCCATTGGGCGACCAAGTGGGAAGTTGAACAGTATATTCGCAAGCTCAGCCTACCGGCGACGATGATCAGGCCGGCGGCCTTTATGGAGAATTACTACTCCGAGCAGACTGAAATCGGCATCTTGCAGGGTAAGTTCACGGACGCCGTCCGCGCCGACAAGCCGTATCAGACAATCGCCGTCGATGATATCGGCGCCTTTGTGGCCCTGGCGTTTGATCGCCCCAAAGAGTTCATCGGACAGGCCCTGGAGATTGCAGGAAGCGAACTGACCAATCCTCAGGCAGCCGAAGTCTTCAGTCGTGTCCTTGGCAAGCCGGTCGAGTTTGAGGAGCTTCCCATGCCGGTGGTTCAGAGCGTTCTGGGCGAAGAGTACTATCAGATGTACCGCTGGTTCAATGAGGAAGGGTTCAAGGCGGACATCGCGGAACTGCGTCGCCGCTACCCCGAGGTGCATCAGCACACGTTAGAGGAATGGTTGCGCAGCGAAGGGTGGCACAAGCGTGTCAGACGAGTTCAGGCTCCAACAGGGTGACTCGCAAATCGCCCTCAGCACCTCTCTACCCTCACTACTAGACAGAAACTGCACTGGCACCGTCCGCTCGACGGTGTTAAATATGTACCTCCAAGTAGCCAACAAAGTGGTTCATGTATGCAATACCTGGCCACAACGCGAGAGTCTCTCATCCCAACCATTCACCATCAGGCCTCCTGTCTCACCCAGGCCTCCTCCGGCATCAGGGCCTTGTGGCCAGCAGGTTGAATTTTGCGATAGACTCGCGCTGGAGGGTGAGAGGAGCCATCTACCGTAAGCAAGCGGACTAAAGAGATGCCAAAGATGGACTCGTTCTGCTCGAGGTAGGGCAGGATAAGCGTCCAGTCATCGACGGTAAGCGGGGTAAACTTGCCGCCGTTAAGCTGGTCATCGGCCACCCGGTGGTGCGGATCGCGAATGTAGATGGCCCCGCCTGAGGCGAGCGAGAAGAGATTACCGCCGGGATAGGGGGCATCCATATCCCGCAGTCTACCATCCTCGTCGAAGGATACGCCATTCACGATGATGAAGCCCCCGTCATGCAGCGGGTCGCCGGCCATAAACGACTCGGCCAGGTAGTCCAGGCAGGTTCCGTTAATGACGACGCGCGGTTTCCCCACCGCGTTGATTAAGGGCCGCCCGGCAGCATTGCCCTGAATGAAGACGTCGCCGCCTTTCGCGCCATACATGAAAGTTTGCCCAACGTCTCCATAGACGACCAGTTTGCCTCCCTTCATGATCTGGGCAAGCTGATCCTGCGCACTGCCGTGAACGATCACTTCGGCACCATCAATGCCTGAGGCCAGGTAGTCTCCGGGCGACCCGTATACATCGATGCGCAAGCTATCCGACAGCACTCCCATGCCACAACCAATGAAGCGGTGGCCACGTGTGTTGGCGACGATGAACCGGCGAAAGCCGCGCTGGTAGAGTGTTACTATGGCGCGCGCCAGCGAGTCATTCCCCTCGATTGGATAGGCGCGGGCGTCAATGAGCAGCGTGACATCCTCTCTCTGGCAAGCTGGAAGCTGGTCGCCGTAACCGATGCAGGAGAATCCCGGTGAGCGAGCGTCGCGGATACGCTCCACTAGCCGGGCAAAGCTGCCGTCAAACATGGCAAGCAGGCAACTTCTCTTCATTGTTCCAATAGAATAACGGCGGTCGATCAACAGCGTCAGAGTCTCTAAGGCGCGCTCTCGCTCTTCATCGCTCCTGGCCATCTGTTCTAGCACATCCAGGAAAGCCTGCACACCGTCGTAGTCCCACGCTGGCATACGCTGGCATATTTGCTCGAACAATTCCTTCGCCGTCAGTTCTTGCTGGAGGAGCGACTGCAAGTTCGCTTTCTGTCGAATAGGTGAGTGACCATCGGTGGAATGAATATTCAACGGGTGGCGGGTCGGATCAGGCTCAATGACTCGCCCGAATTTGTCTACGCACTGCAAGACAGTATTGCCGGTTTCGTCGCCATGCACGGTAAAGATGAAAGCGCCGCCATCGGTATGGCTGCCTCCGCGCGCGTTCCAGTAGAGGTCGGCGCGCGACCAGAAGCGCGTATCTTCCTGTGACAGGCTTTCCAGGACTGCGTCTATAGCCTGTTTTTCGGAGGCCGCGAAGCCAATGGTGGCTACGCCGCGCTGTAAGGCGAAGACCTGGGGGCGTAGCATGGAGGTATCGGTGATACCAACCAGGCGGTGGGCGCGCTTACGGACATCCGACTGGGCGATGAGGAAGAACCATGGGCCATCGGGTGAACTACTCAGGTGGACGGTCTGGAGCATGGAATACAGGCGCTGCTTTGCCGGTGCTAGCAGCGTAAAATCGCGCTCGGTGGTTGGTGCCATCGCCTCGATGACGTATTCAAGCGGGTAGCCATAGACGCGATGCAGCAGGTCGAACAGCAGGACGGCCACCTCGGTATCTGTCAGGAACAGCGGTTGGATGTTGCGCTGGGCAAGATAGGAGCAGATGGAGGCATAATTGGCGAAGTCTCCGTTGTGCACCAGGGCCTCGTGCATGCCGATGAACGGGTGAGCGCCACCGGGATGCCACACCTTACCTTTCGTCGGATAGCGATGGTGCCCGATCCAGACATGGGCACGCAGGTTTTCCAGCCCGTAATAGCGCACGACATCATCGCCATAGCCAACCATCTTGAGGACGAGCACGTTTTTCCCGTGTGACAGCACGAACGCGCGCTTCTCACCGGCCGCTGCATAAAATGCGCTATTCAGGCGGTAGGTATTTTGATAGACGATCTCGTCTTCAATGGCCGTGTCATCGCTGTTGGCGATGTCGTACTGCTGCCGGAACTGCGCCAGCGCCTCTGGGCGTACATGCACGAAATAGCACCACACATCCGGTGGCTGCACCTCCAGGCCGGGAATCGAGCGAAAGTCTGGCAAGGTGGGTAACTGGAATGTCATATCGACGATGAAGGTCGGCTCGATACAGGTTGCTTCTACCTGCGGGCGCACCGAGCTATCCAGGTAGGCGACAGCCAGCAGGTAATCGTTGGCAAGCGTGGCGCGCTGGCATCCAAAGAACTCAGGATCCAGGCCAACGGCGGCAATACCACCTCCCTTGCCGTTCCCTCGATTGCGCATCTGTTGCAGCGCCTGAAGTAGGTGGCTGCCACGAACAGGTGTGCTTGCAGCCATACCGATGACTCCACAGCCGCCCTCCGCTTCGTTATCGTAGCGGGGAAGCGGGCTTTCGTGAACAGAGCGCCGGGAAGTAATCAAAGCTTCAATGAGTTGCTCGCGATCCATCTTGACCATCTCTTCTTGAATAACTCAGCGCATCCATGCGGCCCCGAAGCTCAAGCACGCTGCGCAGCCCTAAGTGCCGCAGAATGGTACGTAACTGCCGTTGCAAGGAGGTATAGAAGCGGCACAGCCGCTCGGCTCCCCAATCGGAATCGACCAGTTGCGAGAGCTGGGGATCGGTCGTGGTCAAGCCAAACGGGCAGCCCCGACCTCGCTCGCAGTTGCTGCAGCGCGTGCAGCCTAGAGCGACCAGTTCAGCTGTACCGAGAATGCAGCCATCCGCGCCCAGGGCAATCGCTTTGGCGATGTCGTCAGCCGTGCGGATACCGCCGCCCGGCCACCGTCGATCTCGATGATATGCGCCCCGGCGTAGTAGCTGCCCATCGCCACCATGTCAACGTCCACCGGCGTCGAAACTTTGACCGCCATGAGCGCGTCGGGATGGACGGTTTTCATCCAGTCGATGTGCTTCTTGTGATCCTCGACCGAATAGACGCTGTGGAACGGAAACGGTGAAAACAGGCTGACCCAGGGCACGCTCTCGCGCATTTTGGCGACAGCGGTCGTGGACTTGTCCCCCAGTAGGTGTCCACCAAGCCCAGGCTTGGCTCCTTGAGCGTACTTGAACTCGATGACGGGCGCGCGCAGGATCGTCTCTTCTCGCACACCGAACATGCCCGTAGCGACCTGCGTAATCACATGCTCGGCATAGGGGGCCAGCGATTCGGGGTAGCCACCCTCGCCGGTTGAGGTGAACGTTCCCCACTGCCTGGCTGCCTTTGCGCGAGCCAGCATGATCTGCTCCCCGACGGAGCCATAGGACATGCCACCGCCATACCAGGGAATGGGAATCGAGATGTGGCGGTCATATGGTCGACGATTCAACGGAATCGAGGTATCGACGACTTCCTGCTCAGGAATCCACTGCTCCCTGGGCAGATACTTGAATGCCAGCGCATCGAAACCGCCGCCGGAGCACCCTATGCGATATTCAAGGTCGTTGTCTGGGGGATTGCCCGTTTCGGCCTGCATCCAGGTGGATAGGATGAGATCGGATGTCCAGCGCGCGTCGCCCAAAGCTGGCGGCCGGCCAAAGACCAGGCTGGGCCATGTGTGAAAGCCATGATGAAGGGCCTCCTGGTGCTTTTCAATGATACGTTCTTCAGTCGTTTTGCCGTTCAGTTTCATCTCATTACTCATGCTCATTCAGAAACGCCGCTGGCGCGGCAAGTGCTTGGCACTCATCTGAGTGCAAGGAACTATTCCTCGCCGAAGACTTCTCGTTCCAGGTCTCTCTGGAACATACAGCGTCCAAGCTCCCCCCGCAGCCGCCGCACCTCTCGCAGACCCATCGCGCCCAGGATTTCCAGCAACTGATCACGCCAGGAAGCAGCCAGGTTCGTTATCCGCTTCACCCCCCAGCCTATGTCCATGCGCGGGAAGGAGAAAGAAGCTGTTTCCCGATTCACACATTCGCCATGAAAGCCGGCTTGCAATGCTACCGCGAGCGCAACATCCAACGTGACTGCATCCAGGCCGCAGATGATGGCTTTCGGCACATGTTCGGCCAGCACGACGCCCCCGCCGCCGATGAGGGTGACTTCTTCTCGCATCCCAGCATCGACCAGGCTCTGATGCGCTTGCAAGATCAGATCCATTATGAACCGATCTCCGACATACCCGTGATAATTGGCGGTGAGGTGAAACACACGCACGCCCTGCTGCACCAGTTCCAGGACGTTCGTATCCATTGGAACGCGCACACAGACGATGCAGCCAGGGAAGCGTTGTCGCAGTATATCAAAATGCTCCCGGTCCCATCCTTCCAGCACGATCATAAGCGGTTGCCAGGAGAGCTGTTCAAGCAAGTTCCACGTTTCCGCAGCAATCACGGGTACAACATGCAGCCCCTCCAGGGAATGCGTGATGACCGATGCTATGGGTGCCATCGCAAGGGTCTCGACCTGGCGCGCCGCTCCGGCGAATACCGGCACGATCGGCGTTGACCGGTCAGCGTCAAGGGGCGTGTCGAAGAGGAATGGTACCTGGGCCGAAATGACTGCTGGCAAAGGACCTGTCACCTCGCCCTGCTCGTCGAAGCGCAGGAAGGCGGGTTTTTCGCCGATATCGACCACCGTCGAGATGAACTCTCGCCCGTGAATCCCATCGCGCGTCGGACGCACAATTTCTGACATATCCGTCCAGAGGCTGTCCCAACCCTCGCCGCCAAAGGCTCCTCGGTAGCCTGCGCCGCGCACCGGCACGCACCCTGTGCGCGCTTCATACAGGATGGTTTCGACGTAATCCGGCTTCACATATGAATCGCCCAAATACTGCCGCATAGGGTTTGGGACAATCTGCACGACACCCGGATACTGGACGGTACAGCGCAAGCAGCCGACACACAGTTCTTCGCGAGGAGCGAGGCCGCCAACTGGTCGAGAGAAGACGCCGTACACGCAGGGGCGGCTCAAAGCGACCGGGATGTCGCCTTTCAGAGCGATAAGTTCCTTGAGTACCATACCAATCAGGCGATGCTTTTTCACCTTGACCCGGAACTTTGGAGGGAGTGGTACAATATCCGGTACCTCTCCAGTCTCCATCTGATATCGATGATAGGTAGGTGGTGATGAATGGGGTGCTCGCTGGGCGAGTTGGCCGGGTGGATCGTTCAGAGAGAGAGTTTGCTCTGCTATTGCTGCTTCTGCAGCCGGGGCCTGTTCAACGTCGATCACCAATGGAATCGAATCGGACATCATCATCGGCGTCCTCCGGGGCTTCTTTGCCCCAACCTGACAACACATTGTTCATATCTATGTAGACAACATGCACAGAACTCGTTGTCCTTCTCAGGACATGCTAGGCAAGTTGTCCTTCTCAATATACTATACTCCCCCATCTGTGGGGATACTATAGGTAAGTTGCGCAAAAATAAGGTGGCATTATTATGCAAGTTATACAATGATCTTGCTCTCGTTTTATGAAGGTGAGGTAGATGTGAACGCTATGGTAAGATAGAGCCATCAATATGAAGCCTACCAAATGACTGTTACCTTGACTATCCAGGAATACCAGGTGCTTGCCGCAGAAGCCGCCAGGAGAGGAGTGCCTGGCCAGGGCATGATATAATGAATGTGATGGTCTAACCCCCATATGTAGATAAATGAGGTGCTCTATGGCAATGCAACCAGCGCGGCAGTACATGACGTTTGAGCAGTATCTGCTGCTCGTCAACAACTCTGACCGGCACTATGAATATTACAATGGTGAGGTACGACTGATGGCGGGTGGAACATCAAATCATGCGACGATCGCGCTCAACTGTGGTGTAGCACTTGACCAAGCACTGGGTGATGACGCGGTTTGCCGCCCATATGTCACTGATAAACTGGTACGGGTAGCCCCCACAAAGACACCTCTCAAGATCAACAGAGATGACAGATCGCTTTGTGAAGTTGGCACTCTATCAGGCAAAAGAGAGTATCCAGGAAATCATCTTTATTAGCCAGATGATTCAACGCGTCGAGGTCTTTTCTCGCTCTACTACCGACTGGATCTACCATCAATATGGGGCGGGGCAAAGCTTTTTCCTGACAAGTCTAGACATTGAAATAGAGGTACGCCAATTGTACCGGCGTTTATCTATTCCCGCGGTGGTTGAAGAGGTTGAGGAAGAGGATATGCCGGCATCGGAGCCTGGAAATAATTCATGAGTGGACATCCTTCAAGAGCAATATGTTCTCTCCTTCCGTTTACTACGTGTACCATACCTATATGAAAACAACCATATACTCTGATGACGAGGATCGGCCCAAAGTGTCTGCTTGTCACGCAAGTATGCTTGCGGATAATCGGACTCCCGTCGGTTCCGTTCAGCAAATAGTGTGATTTACTATTGATAGTAAATCACACTATTTATATTTAAAGTCCCTGCCACGGCCGTTATAAAGGCATGCAATAGAGAGGGGAAAGAGTATTATCCACTGCAGCTCATCCGCTGTCACTCATTTTCCAGGAGCCTGGGAAAGGCTTTGAGACCTTGAGCATCATGAAAGACACTCTTCGTGTTTGGTGCGCAAGGGACACATCCCTTCTTTCGAAGAAGCATAAGACGACTCCCTATTTCACCTTGCATCGCGGTTCGTTGCTCACAGGATACCAGGTGCCTGGTCGTGCTTCCCTTACTCAGCTCTCTGTGACAAAAGGTACACGTTCCTTTTGAGGTCTGTCTCCTCATACGATTCCTCCTCTGCTGGCTGCTCACTATTTGTCTGTAACTGGATACGATATGAACAGCCGAAAGAAAAGCACCGCCGCCATGCCTAGCCACCTATGATAAAATAGAGCCATTACATGAAGCCCGTCAGTAAGGGAGAACGTGAATAGACATGTTGAAGAAGAACCTGGAACACCGCGAGAAACCCGAACTCATCGCCATTATTCAACACATGCTGCGCCAGGAGCCAGAATTGCCATGGCTTCTCATGACACCACTGCCAACAGTCTCATCTCGGAAGTCCTCTGTTGATCCAGAGGTGTACCGCCAGCAGGTTCTAGCCGCAATGGCCGCTGGGGAGAGCCAGCGCAAGCGCAAACGCGGCGAGGTCGAGAGAAGACTGACTGCTATCAAGACCATCGCCGACGAGTTTGCCGCACAGGAAAATTATGCTG
>WNGD01007643.1_pt1 | contig 10165 bp, 10 predicted proteins | sample 5400671 | NCBI WGS metagenome assembly WNGD01 (sample SAMN13153369, study PRJNA577476) | soil metagenome | isolation source: 40 cm soil or saprolite under grassland replicate 2 | place: USA:California | collected 2016-06-15
CGTCGGCGCGCCTTCGAACGGGGTCGGCATCGTCGGCATCTACCCGCAGGCGCTCCTCCGAGTCTGGGACGCAAGCCCGGTGCGGGAGATCACGAACTCCGAGGCGATCGCGGGCATCTCCAAGGCCGTCGCGGCGGGACCGACGGTGATCAACTTGAGCTGGGGAAGTGAGGACCGCGATCCGCTGCTCGAGCTCGCGATCGAGGGTGCGGTGCGCGGCGGCTCACTCGTCGTCGCCGCGGTTGGGAACGCCCGCGAGTCCGGCAGCCCGGCCGTCTATCCCGCCGCGCTGCCGCATGTGCTGACCGTCGGCGCGACGGACGAGCAGAACAGCGTCACGTCCTTCTCGACCTCCTCGGAGGAGATCGACCTCGTCGCGCCCGGACAGGACATTCCCGTCGCCGATCCGGCCGCGACCGACGGCTACGCGATCGCGGACGGCACGAGCTTCTCGGCGCCGATCGTCTCGGGTGCGGCCGCCTGGGTCTGGACGGCGCGGCCGCAGCTCGACGCGAGCCAGCTCTACGAGCTGCTGCGGCGCTCGGCGCGCGACCTCCAGCCGGCCGGCTGGGATCCCGACAGCGGCTTCGGCCTGCTCGACGTTCCTGCCGCGCTCGCCGCACCGGCGCCTGCACGCGACCTGCAGGAGCCGAACGAGGACGTGACGCTCGTCCGACCCGGCGGCGCCTTCAGCGCCGGCACGCCGGTGCTGCCGGCCCGGACAACGCTCGAGGCCCGGCTCGACGCCGCCGACGATCCGCGCGACGTCTACCGGATCGCGGTCCCGGCCCGGCGGCGCCTCCGCGTCACCGTTCGCGCCGGCGACGGCCTGCCGGTGGCGGTCTCGGTGTGGGGGCCACGCACGGTCAGCGTCCTCGAGGGCGGGTCGGCCCGGAAGCGCGACCTGCTCGCGCAGGGCACGGTCGCGGTGACCGCAGCGGCGCAGAAGAAGGCCTTCACGGGCTACGTCGCGCTCGCCGCCGGTGCCCGCCGGCGAACGTCGTACACGCTCACGGTCACGACGGTCGCAGGACGGTGACGGCGCTGTAGTCGGCGTCGAGGCCGCCCGGCCTGACGTCCGGCTTGCGCACGCGGACGACGACGCGCGACGGTGAGAAACGGCGCAGCAGCTCGTCGGCGACGGCGGAGGCGAGCGCCTCGAGCAGCTCGAAGGCGCGCCCGTCCGAGATCTCCTTGACGCAGCGAGCGACCTCGTCGTAGTCGACGGCGTCCTCGAGCCGGTCGGAGGCGCCGCGGTCGCCGACGTCCAGCTCGACGTCGTAGAGGAAGTCCTGGCCGCGCTCACGCTCCTCCGGATAGACGCCGTGGCGCCCGAAGATGCGGAGGCCGCTCAGCTCGACGATCACGGTCCGGCCACCGCGCGGGCGACGGTCAGGGCCTCGACGTGCTCGCGGACGTCGTGAACGCGCAGGATCGTTGCACCGCGCTCGTACGCGGCGACGGCAGCGGCGACGCTTGCCGCGAGCGGCCCGGTCCTCGCCTCCGGGTCGCCGAGGATCCGCCCGAGCGAGCTCTTGCGCGAGAAGCCGACGACGACGGGCCGCCCGAGCGCCAGCAGCACGTCGAGGCGGCGGACGAGCTCGAAGTTCTGCTCGACGGTCTTGCCGAAGCCGATCCCCGGGTCGAGGCAGATCCGCTCCTCGGCGACCCCGGCCGAGACCGCGAGCTCGAGCCGCTGCTCGAGGAAGGCGGCCACGTCGGCCGCGACGTCGTCGTAGGTCGGATTCAGCTGCATCGTCCGCGGCTCGCCCTGCATGTGCATCAGGCACAGGTACGCGTCCGAGTCGGCCACGACTCCGGCGAGCTCCGGATCGCCGCGGAGCGCCGTGACGTCGTTGACGAGCTCCGCTCCGAGGTCGAGCGCGCGGCGCGCCACCTCGGCCTTCGCCGTGTCGATCGAGACCGGCGCGCCCTCGAGCCCCTCGAGCACGGGCAGAACGCGGCGCAGCTCCTCGTCTGCGCCGACGCCCTCCGAGCCGGGGCGGGTCGACTCCCCGCCGACGTCAACGATCGCGGCGCCCTCCGCGAGCATCCGCCGCGCGGCGGCGACGGCGAGGATCGGGTCGAGGTGAACGCCGCCGTCCGAGAACGAGTCGGGCGTCACGTTCACGACCCCCATCACGGATGGCCGCGGAAAGCGGTGCTCGATCGGCGGGCGCACGACTGGAGCTTACGGTGGAAGATCGCAGCCGCCCCGCCCGTCTGGTTCGTACCCCTCCTGGGGAGCCCGACGGCGCCGCGGGGTCGAGAAGCCCCCCGCGGCGCCGTTCGTTAACGGGCGAGCGGCAGCCGGGCCCGGATGCGCTTCGCGAGCGAGGGGGCGATCCACAGCACCTGGCCGTCCCGCTTGAGGAAGCTGCCCTTGCGGGAGATCCAGACCGAGTTGGCGCCGTCGGTCCACGGCGTCGACCGGCGCGCGGAGATGAAGATCTTCCACCAGCCGCCGTTCCCCGCCCACGTCGCGACGGGCGTGCCGACGCTGAAGAGCCGGAGGTAGCCGACAGGCGAGCGGACGAAGGCGCCGTTCACCCACACGTCGGCCTTCGTAGGAGCCGTGTAGGCGGCGATGCCCGCGCTCGCCTGCTGGAGCAGTGCGAGCTGGTTCGCGTCGGCGGCGACCCACGCGGCGAGCCCGACCGCGTCGCGGAGCCGGACGGCGCCCGCGGCGGGCACCCAGTACCCGAGCACCCCCTCGACGTCGGCGAACCGGATCTCGTAGTACCCCGTCGGGGCGACGGGCGGCACGAGCTGCATCTCGGGCCCGGCGCCGAGCGGGATCGGCGGCGCCGTCTCGCTGCCGAGCGGCGCGCAGCTCGCGGGTCCGCAGAGCTGGATCGGACCCTTCGCCTGGGCCGTCGCCGCCAGCACGAGGCCGGCAAGCGCGACCGCGGCGAGCATCGCCTTACGCACGTGGAACCTCCTTCGGCTGTGCCGAGACTACACCGCTCGCGGGCGACGGGTTCCTCTCCTTCACACCAGAAGCCTGCTACGGTCAGCGCAGGCGGTCGGCCCACGCCCAGTTGGTTCCATGGCCGCACCCGCCCACATCCGCCCCGTCCCACCCTCGCGCGTGCGCGTGCTCCTCGCGACCGAGCGTCCCGCGGTCGCGCGACTCTTCACCGGCCGCCCGGCAGTCAGCGCGACGGCGACGATGCGGGTCAACCGAGCCGAGCTCGACGGCGTGGGCGAGGAGCTCGCTGACGCCGAGGCGGCCGTGGTGGACGCCGGGCTCGAGCCCGTGCTCGCCGCCGAGCTCTGCGCCGAGCTCCGGCGGCGCCGGCCGGATCTCCCGGTAGCGGCGGTCGTCTGCTGCCCGCACGCGCTGACGCCGTGGGACCTGCGCGGGCTCCTCGAAACGGGCGTCAGCGCCGTGCTCGACCTCCACCTCGGCGAGGCCGAGGCGGAGCGGACGATCGAGAGCATCGCGCGCGGCGCCTCGATACTCCACCTGCAGCTCAGGCGCGGGCACCGGGACGTCCTACGCGAGCTCCTCGGCGACCATGGGCAGCGGAGCGAGCACTCGCTGCGCCTGCTCGAGCTCGTCTCGCTCGGCCTGCCCGATCACGAGATCGGCCGCCAGCTCCACCTCAGCCCGCACACGGTCAAGCGCCACATCGAACAGACGCGGCGCGAGCTCGGGCTCAGGAACCGGCTCGAGCTCGCGGCGTGGGCCGGACGCCACGGCTTCTACCTCGGCGGGCGAGGCGGCGATGTCGTCCCGGTCCTCGTGACGAGGCCTCGCGGCTAGGAGTTAAAACCGGCACACGCTGCGAGGGGTCCGGGCACAAGCCCGGGCTCCTCGCTCGCGGGACTTAGCCCTTCGCGCCTTCCGGCGGCGGGGGCTGCATCGTCGCGCCGGGCAGCGGGAACGGGCGCGGCTTCGGCGTCGGCTGGCGCTTCGGCTGATCGGCCGGATGCTCCTCGCGCACCTCCCGCTCCTCCGGGAACACCGAATCCTCGAGCTCGCCGGCGAGCAGGCGCTCGAACTGGTCCTTGTCGATCGTCTCGCGCTCGATCAGGATCCCGGCGATCTTGTGCAGCTCCTCCATGTGCTCGCGCAGGACGCGAAGCGCGGTCTCGTGGGCCTCCTCGATCACGCGCCGGATCTCGTCGTCGATCTCGCGGGCGATCTCCTCGGAGTAGTCGGGCTCGGCGCCCATCTCGCGGCCGAGGAACGGCATGTCGTGATTGCGGCCGAGCACTCGCGGGCCGAGCTTCTCGCTCATGCCGAAGCGCATGATCATCTGCTTCGCGGTCGAGGTGACCTTCTCGAGGTCGTTGGCTGCGCCCGTCGTGACCTCGTGGAAGACGAGCTCCTCCGCGGCGCGGCCGCCGAGGGTCATCGCCATCTGCTCCATCAGCGAGGACTTCGTCGTCAGGTAACGGTCCTCGCGCGGCAGCGAGATCGTGTAGCCGAGCGCCTGGCCGCGGCTGATGATCGAGATCTTGTGCACCTCGTCGGTGTGCTCGAGGTGATGCCCGACGAGGGCGTGGCCCATCTCGTGGTAGGCGGTGATCTTCCGCTCCTCCTCCGAGAAGAGCCGCGTGCGCTTCTCGGGGCCGGCGATCACGCGCATGATCCCTTCCTCGAGCTCCTCCTGCTGGATCGTCTTCTTGCCGCGGCGGGCGGCGAGCAGGGCAGCCTCGTTGACGAGGTTCGCGAGGTCGGCGCCGGTGAAGCCGGGCGTGCCCGCAGCGAGCGTGTCGAGGTCGATCTCGGGCGCCAGCGGCTTGCCCTTCGAGTGCACCTCGAGGATCTTGCGCCGGCCGATCCGGTCCGGCCGGTCGACGACGATCTGCCGGTCGAAGCGGCCCGGACGCAGGAGCGCGGGATCGAGGATGTCGGGCCGGTTCGTGGCTGCGATCAGGATGATGTTGTCCTTCAGCTCGAAGCCGTCCATCTCGACGAGCAGCTGGTTCAGCGTCTGCTCGCGCTCGTCATGGCCGCCGCCGAGGCCGGCGCCGCGGTGCCGCCCGACCGCGTCGATCTCGTCCATGAAGACGATGCACGGCGCCGCCTGCTTGGCCTGCTCGAAGAGGTCGCGCACGCGGGAGGCGCCGACGCCGACGAACATCTCGACGAAGTCGGAGCCGGAGATCGAGAAGAACGGCACGCCCGCCTCGCCGGCGACCGCGCGCGCGAGCAGCGTCTTGCCGGTGCCGGGCGGCCCGTAGAGGAGCACGCCTTTCGGGATCCGGGCGCCGAGGGCCTGGAACTTCTTCGGATTCTCGAGGAACTCCTTGATCTCCTGAAGCTCCTCGACGGCCTCGTCGACGCCCGCGACGTCCTTGAAGCCGATCTTCGGCGAGTCGGGCGTCATCCGCTTCGCGCGCGACTTGCCGAAGCTCATCACCTTCGAGCCGCCGCCCTGCACCTGGTTCATCAGGAAGATCCAGAAGCCGAACAGGAGCACGAAGGGCAGCAGCGAGGTCAGGATCGACCACCACGGCGACGAGCCGACGCCCTTCGAGTCGAACTTGACGCTACGGGCCTGGAGGAGCTGCTGGAAGCCGTACTGCGACTGGTCGGTCGGGTAGTGGACGACGATCTTGCGGGTCGACGACCCGTCCTTGATCGTGGCGTCGATCTCCTGCTTGTTCGGGACGAACTGAACGGAGTCGATCGCGGTCGGATCGGTCTTGACGAGAGCGATCAGCTGCGAGTACGTCTGCTTTTCGACCTTCGGTCCGTGGCTGCCGAGCGTCTGCAGCGCGAGCCAGACGAGCGCCGCGATGATGATCAGCGGAAAGAGAGCGCTACGGAAAAATCGGTTCACAGATCTTCTGTCGGCAGGGTACCAGCAGGGTTATAGGTTCAACCCTGATTCGCTGCGGAGAGTTACGCGGATTCCGGCACGAGCGAGGCGTCCAGAACGCCCACGAACGGCAGATTCCGGTACCGCTCGGCGAAATCGAGGCCGTAGCCGATCACGAAGCGGTTCGGGATCTCGAAGCCGACGTAGCGCACGGGCACGTCGATCTCCCGCCGCTCGGGCTTGGTCATCAGGGCGCAGACCTCCAGCGAGGCCGGCTGGCGGGCCTCGAGGTTCCGCATCAGGTAGGACAGGGTGAGGCCCGAGTCGATGATGTCCTCGACCACGAGCACGTCCCGCCCCTCGATGTTGATGTCCAGGTCCTTGAGGATCCGGACGACCCCCGAGGAGTCGGTCGAGGCGCCGTAGCTCGAGATCGCCATGAAGTCGATCTCGCACGCGATCGTCAGCCGCCGCATCAGGTCGGCCATGAAGAAGACCGCGCCCTTGAGCACGCCCACGAGCAGCAGGTCGCGGCCCGCGTAGTCGGCGGACACTTCCTCGCCGAGCTCGGCGATCCGCCGCTGCAGGGTCGACTCGTCGATCAGCGTCTCCGAGACCGCGCGCTCGAGCTCGGCCTGGCTGTTCACGCCGCGATCTTCGCTTCTCGCGTTGTCGGTCGGCGGCGCAGACGGACGCGCGGAACCATCCGCGCGTCCTGGAGTCGGCATCGCAAGCGACGCCTCATCGTCTCTCCGCTTTAACGCTCGGATGGTCGACGATTCCGGGCACCGCGACGACCTCGTCCCCGCGCACGACGAGCGGCCACGACTCGCGCTCGGAGCGGGGAACCTTGGCGTCGACGAACACGTCCTGGATCTTCTTCCTCCGTCCGGCCAGGCGGTCGCCGGGCCTCCAGCCGCGTACCTTAAGGCCTGGGGCCTCGGACGCGATCCGCCACGGTCCCCACCGCACTTCGCCGAGCAGGTCGACCGGACCCTGCTCGAGCCAGAGGCGGTCGTACTCGCGCACCGCCTGGAGGCCGCCGCCGAGATCGACGCGCTTCGAGCCCGCCGGAGAGGCGAGCAGCTCGGCGAGCGCGGGCGGGAGCTCGCGACGCTCGTCGAGCGCGCGCAGGAGATTCTCGTCGGCGGCCGGGTGGAGCCGGCGCAAGAGCGGCAGGATCTCGTCGCGGATCAGACCGCGCTTCGTCTCGGGGTTCGAGGCGTCGACGCGGAACGGGAGACCCTCGGCCTCGCAGTACGCGTGGGTCTCGTTCCGCCAGACCGGGAGGAGCGGGCGGACGACGCCGTCCTCGCGGCGCACCTTGATCCCGGTCGCGCGACCGCTCGAGACGAGCCGGTAGAGGATCGTCTCGACCTGGTCGGAGGCCGTGTGGCCTGTTGCCCGCAGCCGGTCGGTCGCCACCGAGTAGCGCAGCTCGCGCAGCTCCGCCTCCGTCTTGCCGCGCCCGTCGAGCTCCACCACCCGCGCGCCGAGTGCACTCGTGCACAACCGTGAATCCTCGTCCGATTCGCGGCCGCGGAGGCGGTGGTTCATGTGCAGCGCCGAGACGCGGTAGCCGAGCGCGCGCAGTGCGTGCCAGAGGCAGGTCGAGTCGGCGCCGCCGGAGACGAGGCAGAGAATCTCGCCGCCGGGCGGGATCAGCTCGTGCCGACGGACGTGCTCCTCGATGCGAGCCCGGAGCGCCTCCGTGTCCACCGGCCCATTACAGCAGGGGCGACACGTTGCAGCCCTTCGACAGGAGCGCGGGCTGGGCCCGCGCCAGCACGTCGTGGGCGAAGTTCGCGAGTCCGTAGGCGCGCATCATGTGCGTCCCGGCCTCGCGATGGTGCACCTGGGCGGCGACGGCGCGCCAGTACTCGATGAGCATGGCGCGAACGATCTGCCGCGTTTGCGAGAGCGAGGGATCGGTCGGGTCGGTCGCCTCGACGCGGGCGGCGGCCGCCTTCGTCTGGGCGATCACCTCGGACGGCTGCGCGTCGCCGGTGGCCAGGTCCTGCGACCAGTAGCCGAGGGCGTCCATGTTCAGGCGGGTCGTGTCGATGAACTGCTTGTCCGTCGCCGAGCAGGTGTGCTGCGCAGACGCGGACATCCGCGCGCACCCCGGGGCGAGAAGGCAGACACCGAGGAAGACCATCGCCGCAGATAGTCGAGTGATCGGCACCTGGGCTGGTATCGGCCCTCGCCAGCGGCCTTGCCATCACTCGATCAGGGCTCCCTCCTTCGAGGCATCCGGCCCGGCACGCGGGGCGAGTCGATCGGAGCCGGACCGGGGGGCCGGCGGTGGATGAGCCAGGACGCGAGCTCGAGCGCGGCCCAGCGGCCGATCCAGAGGGCGGCGACTACCAGGAGGGCGCGGCGCACCAGGTCTCCAGACGCTCGACGGCCGCTTCGGCCTGGGCACGCTCGAGCGTGTGCGGCTCCGCGTAGCCCAGGAGCGGCAGGCGCTGCTCCGGCCCCGTGAGCAAGTAGCCGAGCGGCAGCGAGTGGATGACCGCCAGGATCGTCGCCTCCGGACGCTCGAGCAGGACGCGGAAGCCCCGGGCGAAGCGGAACGCGACGTCGACCCGGGACTCGGCCGCGCCCGGGATCGTGTCGGCCGCGCCGTGGGCGTGCGCCCACTCGAGGTAGTGGTCGAGCAGCCGGCCCTCGTACCGGCCCGCCGGATGGTCGCTCAGCTCCGGGACGACGAGCCGGGGCACGTCGCGGCCCGCGAGCGCGAGCTCTGCCGTCTCCTGCGTCCGCTCGAAATCGGTGACGGCGACGAGGTCGATCGTCTCGCCGGCCACGAGCTCGCCGAGCCGCCGCGCTTGCTCCCGTCCGGCCGCGGTCAGCGGGCACGGCAGCGAAGGATCGCCGTTCAGCGCTCCCCGGGCGCTGTACGCGCTCTCGCCGTGCCGCGCCAGGATCAGCCGCTCCACGCGGCTGAGGTTACTTGCAGACGATCCGGTGCCGGACGACCGCGATGAGCGCGTCGCGGTAGGCGTAGAAGGCGGGCTTGGCCGTCCAGTCGGCCCGGATCAGCCCGGACTGCCACCCGGCGAGCGAGGTCTCGTCCTGGAGCTCGAAGTTGAAGAAGGCGCCGACGTACGGCTGGCAGTACGCGAGCTTGATCGCCGCCGTGATCTGATCGGCCTGCTTCGCCTCGCTGATCGCGTACCGGTCGGTCTCGACGCCGCTGTACAGGCGCCGGGCGCTCGGCACGACCTTCGTCTGGAAGCCGTCCTCCATGTACCAGATCGAGACACCGTGCTGGCCGGGAAGCGGCTGTCCGGTTCCGCCGAACGCGCTCGTCAGCACGGCCATCAGACGGTCGTAGTCGCCCTCGTCGATCGAGGTACCGGTGTGGCGCGCGAACGGCGATTCGCCGGAGGTCTCGGGATACGCGTTGTGGCCCACGGTGTCGAGGATCGGCTGCGCCCGCCCGCTCGCGCGATAGGCGTCGCCGATTCCGGCGTACCAGGCCGCGGGATTCTGGTGCGGGGCGCTCGCGGCGATCAGGTTGACGCCGGGCCGGACCGTGTGTGCCGCGTCCCAGCACTGCGCGAGCAGCGCCTCGTAGGCCGCGGGCGCGCCGGCCTGCGGCCGCCAGAAGGTGGCCGAGTTGGGCTCCGTCCAGACGACCACGTCGTTCACGAACACGTAGCGGCGGAGGATGTCGGCGACGAAGCCGCAGTACTGGCTGCGCCCGGCGGCGTCGGCGGGCGGCTGGTCGGGGGGACCGTCGACGACGAGCACGAGGCGGAAGCCCCACGTCGAGATGCCGACGCGGTCGAGTTGGACGCGGTCGGTGTTCGAGAGCTGCGAGGCTCCGGGCTGCCACTGGACGGTCACGCGGACCGTGCGGGCGCCGAGCTCGCGGTAGATCGGCGTCAGCTTCGCCGGCTGGGTCATCCAGCGGGTCGTGTCGTCGTCCACCCCGAGCAGCAGATTCGGGCCGGCGAGCGCGTGCGGAGCGAGCGCGAGCGCCGCGAAGAGCGCGACGACGAGGGTCCGCAATTGCATGGAGGAACGGTGTGCGGCGTTCGTAAGCACCGCTTGGATGAATCGGTAAGAGGAGTGTTCGGAGCCGTCCCTCGCACGAGTGACTCGAACGAGGGACGACCTAGTGCCCCTTCCAGCAATGAAAGCCCGCTTCTCGTCCGCTATCACGCGGCGCCAGAGTCCACCCTCGACCTTGCGCAGGCTGCCAGCCTGCGCGGCGGCCGAGTGCGGCCTCTGGCTTGGTGCTAGTACACGCGTCCCGAAATTCGGTCCGTCATCGGTGAAGGGACCGGCGCTGTGGCGTCGAATCGGTGTTCATGGCTGGCCGGAGCGGCTATGTGATCGAGTTGAGCGGCGAGGAGCGCGCCGAGTTGGAGCGCCGT
>WNGD01007645.1_pt1 | contig 10165 bp, 11 predicted proteins | sample 5400671 | NCBI WGS metagenome assembly WNGD01 (sample SAMN13153369, study PRJNA577476) | soil metagenome | isolation source: 40 cm soil or saprolite under grassland replicate 2 | place: USA:California | collected 2016-06-15
CCGGACGAAGCGACCTCTCGTGTCCCGGCTGTCCTGCCAAGGGCAACGCCGGTTAGCGATGTCGCGCGGGGATAACCGCTGAATGCATCTAAGTGGGAAACCCTCCCCAAGATGAACACTCCCGGGTCGCAAGACCCCTAAAGGGCCGTGGGAGACTACCACGTTGATAGGCGGCAGGTGCAAGGCGCGCGAGCGCTTCAGCCGAGCCGTACTAATTGCCCGTGAGGCTTGATCTCTTCTCGGTCTCGAGGTGAGCCTCGGCATCACCAACACACTCGTCGGTTGTCAGGGTTTTTGCTGGCGACTAGCGCGACAGGGCCACACCCGTTCCCATCCCGAACACGGTCGTTAAGCCTGTCAGCGCCGATGGTACTGCGACTGCGAGGTCGTGGGAGAGTAGGCCGCCGCCAGCTTCGCTAAGGCAGAACGGCGTCTAGCAAAGACGTCGCGCGACACCGTTCCACAAAGACGTCGAGCGAGACCGTGGTTCACGGTTCTGCTCGACGTTTTTGTTTGACGTCTCCTGCTTGACGACGTTCCTTTAGTTATGACCTGGCTGACGTCACCCGAGACCTGGATCGCGCTCCTCACGCTCACGGTGCTCGAGATCGTCCTCGGCATCGACAACATCATCTTCATCTCGATCCTGGCCGGGAAGCTCCCCGCCGGCGAGCAACCGCGCGCCCGTACCGTGGGCCTCACGCTCGCCATGGTGACGCGCATCCTGCTGCTGCTCTCGCTCACCGGCATCATGCGGCTCACGCGGCCGCTGTTCAGCCCGTTCGGCCACCCCTTCTCCGGCCGCGACCTCATCCTCCTCGTGGGCGGCCTGTTCCTGCTGTGGAAGAGCACCCGCGAGATTCACGACAGACTCGAGGGCGAGGAGGGACGTCAGAACGTGAAGGCCGGTGCCACGTTCGGCGGCGTCATCGTTCAGATCGCCCTGCTCGACATCGTGTTCTCGCTCGACTCGGTGATCACCGCCGTCGGTATGGTCCGGCAGGTCGGCGTGATGATCGCCGCCATCGTGCTCGCGGTGCTCGTCATGCTCGTGGCCGCGGGTCCGATCAGCGACTTCGTGCACCGTCACCCGACGCTCAAGATGCTCGCGCTGTCCTTCCTGTTGCTCATCGGCGTCACCCTCATCGCCGACGGGCTCGGCCAGCACATCCCGAAGGGCTACGTGTATTTCGCGATGGGCTTCTCGGTCTTCGTCGAGTCACTCAACCTGCGCCTCGCGCGCAGGGCGCCGCCCGTGCACCTGAAAGAGTCGATTACCCCGTGACGCCTTTCGTGGTACGCTCTTGCTCGACGGTTCTGCTCGACGCCTTCTTTCTTTCAGTCGTGTCCCCCGATATAGAGCCGGATCATCTTCTCCCAGTAGGGCCAGTCGTGCGACCATCCGTCCCAGATCCTCAGCGCGTTCCCGATTCCCTTGCCCCAGAGGGTTCCGGAGAACTCCTGGTTGTTGCCGCAGGCGGGGTCGTCGCGGCCGATCGCCAAGATGATGTCCTGGCGGCGGAACGCCGCGAGCCGCGCGGCGTCGTGCTCGTGGCGCATGAAGTCGGAGGGGTTGCACGCATACACGTTGGCATCGGAATACCCGCTGGTCAGCCGTGTGATGTCGTACAGTCCGGAGAGGCCGATGATGCGGTTCACGAGGTGGGGATTGCGCAGGCCGAAGCACGCGGCGTGGTAGGCCCCGAAGCTCGCGCCCACCGCCATCACAAATGGGTTCGAGTTCTGGCCGGCGCTGAACGGGATCACCTCGTCCCGCAGGTAGCGATCGTACTGGAGGTGCCGCCAGGCTCGCGCCCCCGGGTGCAGGTGCTCGCCGTACCAGCTTTCCTCGTGCACGTGGTGGAGACAGAACAGCTGGATCCAGCCGTTCTCGAGGTGCTCGCCCAGGACGCCCGCTCGATCCATCCGGCGGTCGGTCCACTCGGAATAGCTGCCCAGCGACGTGGGGAACACCAGGATCCGCGCGCCCGCATGTCCCAGCACCTGGAGCTCCATGTCGCGCCCCAGCGCAGGGCTGTACCACTTGTGGTACGCGTGCTTCACGCCGCCCGGTCCCGCAGCAGGAACGGGAGAGCTTCGCGGAAGCGTCGGCCCCACGCCGACTCGTGGTGCACGCCGTCCTTGTCCTCCACCCAGCGAAAGTCGCGCCCCGCCTCGTAGCCCTTCGCGAGCAGCAGGTCGCGCAGCCGGCGTCCGAGCGCCACGGTCTGCTCCCCCTCGCGCATCCCGACGTCGAGGTACAGCCGGCCCCCGCCCGGCACCCGGGGCGCCCGTGCCACGAGGTCGAGGAGGGCGCCGTCGGCGAACCAGAGGGAGGGACTGAGCGCGGCCGCGAAGCCGAAGCTCTCGGAGTACCGGAAGAAGGCGTACAGGCTGATCAGCCCGCCCATGGAGGACCCTGCGATCCCGGTGTGACGGCGATCGGGCAGCGTCGGGAACCGCGCGTCGACGATCGGTTTCACGGTACGGGTGAGGAAGTCCAGATATCGGTCGCCTGCTTCACCGAATGGGTTGTATTCGGCGATGCGCGCGTCACCCATGTTCGGGATCCCAACCACGATCGCATCGAGGCCGCGCCGGCTCGCCCGCGTGAGCACCTTGTCCACACCCCATGTTCCGGCGAAGCTCCGCGCCGGGTCGAACAGGTTTTGCCCGTCCTGCATATAGATCACCGGGTAGCGACTGTCTCCTCGGGCGGGAGCGGCGGGGACGTATACGTAGAGGTCGCGCCGGTTGTCGAGCTCGGGGCTGTGGACGGAGGGGAGCACCACGAGGCGGCCCTTCCGCGCGTGCCAGCGCCGCAGCAACCGATGGAGACCGAGCATGGAATCGACAATCTACGAGCCTCCGGTCGCGCTTGTCACCAGCGCCGCCGACGCGCAGTTTCAGCCCCATGAACGCGACAGTGGGCCTCATCGTCGGTCGGGAGTGGTCCTTTCCACCAAAGTTTATCGAGGAAGTGAACAGTCGCGATCGCGGCGTGGTCGCCGAGTACGCCAAGCTCGGCGCCGAGCGTATGGATGCGCCGAGCGCCTACGCCGTCATCATCGACCGTATCTCGCACGAGGTCCCGTTTTACCGCACGTACTTGAAGCACGCCGTGCTCCAGGGCGTGGCGGTCGTCAACAACCCCTTCATGTGGAGCGCCGATGACAAGTTCTTCGGCGCGACGCTCGCGACCAGGCTCGGGGTCGCGAGCCCCAAGACGGTCGTGCTGCCGAACAAGGAGTACATCCCGGGGATCAGTCACGCGGAGAGCCTCCGCAACCTGGTGTTCCCGCTCGACTGGGACGCGGTGCTGCGGCACATCGGGCTTCCCTGCATTCTCAAGGACGCGCACGGCGGCGGCTGGAAGGACGTCTTCGTCTGCCGAACGCCCGACGAGTTGTTGCACCACTACGATCACTCGGGGCTCCGGACCATGATCGTCCAGGAGTTCATCGAGTGGGAGCAGTTTGTGCGCTGCCTCTGCATCGGGCAGCAGGACGTATTGCCGATCCATTATGACCCCGCGGCGCGGAAGTACCACGTGGACCCCGGCTACCTCGATCCCGCGCTCCGCGACCGCATCGTGCAGGACTCCCTCACCCTGGTGCGGGCCCTGGGATACGACATGAATTCGATCGAATGGGCGGTGCGCGGCGGGATTCCCTACGCCATCGACTTCATGAACCCCGCGCCCGACTTCGACATCAATTCGCTGACCCCCGAGTACTTCGATTGGGCGGTGCGGCACATGGCCGACCTGGCGATCCGGCTCGCCACGCGCCGGCCGGCGGCGAGGCGAGCGTTTCACTGGCAGGCCTTGTTCAAGGGATGGTCCAAGGCCCGGCCCGCATGACGTCGGTCGTGCGGCGGGCGGTGGACCATTATCACGAGGTCTTGAGCGACGAGGTCGCCGGAGAGTCGCAGGAGGCGCTCGACGCGGAGCTGCGGCGCCGGGGCCTGTTCTTCGGGGAGCGGCCGCTGTGCACGGTGCTGCGGCCGCGGTTTCTCGCCCCAGAGCATTATCGCTTCCTGCGCAGCCGCTGCGCCGTGCTGCTGCGGGCGTTCGACCGGGCCTACCGCGCGGCGCTGACCAGCGACGTCGTGCGACGCCAGTTCGGTCTCACCGAGTGGGAGGAGGCGCTGCTGGCCGAGGATCCCGGGTTCTCCGATCCCAGCCCCACCTCCCGGATCGACGCCTTCTACTTTTCTGAGCACGGCGACCTCCGCGTCACGGAATACAACGCGGAGACCCCCGCCGGCACGGCCTACAACGACGCGCTATCGGAGGTGTTTCTCGCCCTTCCCGTCATGCGGCAGTTTCTGCGTCGCTTCGATGTGCGCCCGATCCCGGCGCGCCATGGGGTGCTCAACGCGCTGTACGAGGCCTACAGCCAGTGGAGCGGGGGCCGCGCCGCACCACGCATCGGGATCCTCGATTGGCGCGAGGTGCCGACGTACAGCGAGTTCGTTTTGTTCGCGGAATACTTTCGCGCTCACGGCCTCGACGTGGTGATCGGCGATCCACGCGAAGCGGAGCTGCGCAACGGCGCGTTCCTGCTGGGCGGCGCGCCGGTGGACCTGATCTACAAGCGCGTGCTCCTCGCCGAGCTGGTGGCTCGCGGCGGGTGCGACCATCCGGTGATCCGCGCGGTGCGGTCCGGCGCGGTGTGCATGGTGAACCCGTTTCGGTGCAAGATCCTTCACAAGAAGGCGAGTCTCGCCGTGTTGAGCGATGAGCGGAACGCCAAGCTGTTTTCGGTCGTCGAGCGTCGGGCGATCGACGCCCATGTCCCCTGGACCCGCACCGTCGCCGAGCAGAAGACGCTGCATGGCGGCCGCAAGGTGGATCTCGTCCCGTACATCCTGGCCCAGCGCGATCGCCTGGTGCTCAAGCCTAATGATGAATACGGCGGGAAGGGCATCGTGCTCGGCTGGGAAGTGGACGACGCGGCGTGGCAGCGTGCGGTGGGTGCAGCGCTGGTCGAGCCGTACGTCGTGCAGGAGCGGGTTCCGATCCCGAGCGAGCCGTTCCCGAGCCTGGTGGACGGGCACGTGACCTATGCTGACCGGATCTTGGACACCAATCCGTTCGCTTGTCATGGGGCTTATGTAGAAGGCTGCCTGTCGCGGCTCTCGACCGCCGCGCTCGTCAACGTCACGGCGGGCGGGGGATCGCAAGTGCCGACGTTTCTGGTGGAGGCGCGATGAAGCCACCGTCGCTCACGCTCGGCATCGAGGAGGAGTACCAGATCATCGATCCCACGACGCGCGAGCTGAAATCGTACATCACGGAGCTCCTCGCCGGAGATCATCTGGTCCTGGCCCAGGTGAAGCCCGAGCTGCATCAATCGATCGTGGAGGTCGGCACCACGGTGTGCCGGACGCCGGCCGAGGTGCGGGCCGAGCTCGTCCGCTTGCGACGGGACATCATGGGGCTCACGGCCAAGAACGGCCTCCGGATTGCCGCGGCGGGCACGCACCCGTTCTCTTCCTGGATGCAACAGGAGATCACGCCGCTCGAGCGCTATCTCGGCCTGCGCCAGGACATGGCGGACCTGGCGCAGCGGCTGCTCATCTTCGGCACCCACGTTCACATCGGCATCGAGGACCGCGAGTTCCTGATCGATGCCCTCAACGTGGCGCGCTACGTCCTGCCACACGTCCTCTGCCTGTCCACGAGCTCGCCCTTCTGGATCGGCCGCAAGACCGGTCTCAAGTCGTATCGCAGCGTCGTGTTCCGCGGCTTCCCGCGCACCGGCGTACCCCGGGCGCTCCGCTCGTGGAGCGAGTACACCGAGCTGGTCGACATGCTGACCCGTACCGGGTCCATCCCCGACGGATCCAAGATCTGGTGGGACGTGCGGCCGAACTGGAGCTACCCGACGCTGGAGTTCCGGATCTGCGACGTCTGCACTCGCGTGGACGAAGCCGTCTGCATCGCGGCGATCCTCCAGGCGGTCGTGGCCAAGTTGTGGAAGCTGCGGCGTGAGAACATGACCCTCCGCGTGTACCCGGCGGATTTCATCGAGGAGAACAAATGGCGCGCCGTCCGCTACGGCCTGGACGGGCGGCTCATCGATTTCGGCAAGGGCGTCGAGCTGCCCGCGCGCGACCTGGTGCGCGAGCTGATCGAGTGGTTCATCGGCGACGTCGTGGACGAGCTGGGGAGCCGCAAAGAAGTCGAGTACGCCTACCGGATTCTCGAGGAGGGCTCGAGCGCGGACCGCCAACTCGCCACCTACGAGCGCACCGGCGATCTCAAGGCCGTGGTGGACCAGTTGATCGCCGAGACGGCGGACGGCTTGTAGCAGCCACGGAGCATCGTTAGCGTTGCGGCATGGACAACCGGCCGATCATCGGCATTACGACGCAGACGCTCGATGCGATCCCGGACCAGCTGCCTCGCTGCTGGGTGATGAGCCAGCGCTACGTCCAGATGCTCGTGACCGTGGGTGCCGTCCCGTGGGTCATTCCGCTCCTCGAGGGCGATGAGGCCACCCTCCGCGGGATCTACGAGCAGCTCGACGGTCTGTTCCTGCCCGGCGGCGTGGACGTGGACCCGAGCGCGTACGGCGAAGCCCGCGGCCCGCACTGCCAGCGGACCGACCCGGCGCGCGACTGGACCGAGCTGCTGCTCGTGCGGTGGGCGCTCGCGGAAGGCAAGCCGGTACTGGCGGTGTGTCGCGGCGCCCAGCTCCTGAACGTGGCCGTGGGCGGCAGTCTGTACCAGGACGTCGGTGCCCAGCACCCGGCGGCGATCAAGCACGACTACTTCCCGATCGGCGGCCGCCGCCGCGACGAGCGCACGCATGACGTGCGGATCGCCGCGGGCTCGCGGCTGGCCCGGCTACTCGAGACCGAGGCACTCTCGGTGAACAGCATGCACCATCAGGGAATCGCGCGCCTGGCCCCAGGACTCGCGGCGGTCGCGACCTCCCCCGATGGCTTGATCGAGGGCGTCGAGGCCAACGATAGCCCCTTCGTGCTCGGTGTGCAGTGGCACCCCGAAGACCTCGTGGAGGTCGATCCCCGCATGCGCCGATTGTTCGAGGGATTCATCACCGCCGCGGCGCCATGACGCGCTGCGGGGTCGTGGCCCTGGCCGGGAAACCCAACGTCGGCAAGTCCACGCTCCTGAACGCCCTGATCGGCGAGCATCTCGCGATCGTCTCCCCCAAGCCGCAGTCCACCCGCCTGCCGGTGGTCGGTCTGCTCACGCGGGACGACACGCAGTTCATCTTCACCGACTCGCCCGGGCTGCTCGAGCCCGAGTACAAGCTGCATGAAACGATGCGCGCCGCCGCGCTGCGGGCAATCGCGGACGCCGAGGTCATTGCGTACTTGCACCCGCTGTCCGACTTTCCCGCGCCTCCGCTCACGGAGGTGGCGAAGCTCGACCGCGCGCCCCGGGCGTCGATCGTCACCGTGTATACGAAGTCCGACCTCGCGCCAACCTCCACCGCCCTCCACCATCCTCCACCGCCCTCCACCGCCATCGTATCGGCGGTCAGTCGCGACGGCCTCGATCGTCTGCTCGAGACGCTCCGCGCATACCTCCCCGAGAGCCCTTTTCATTACGATCCCGACGCGATGGCGACGCAGCCGATGCGCTTCTTCGCCGCCGAATTCGTGCGCGAGGCGGCGTTCGAGCTGCTGCACGAAGAGCTGCCCTACAGCGTGGCCGTCGAGATCGACGAGTTCCGAGAAGGTCAGGAGCCGGTGTATATTCGAGCCGTGGTCTACGTCGAGCGCGCCAGCCAGAAGGGAATCGTGATCGGGGAAGGGGGCCGCACCATCAAGGCGATCGGGCAGACGGCCCGCGGAAAGATCGAAGCGCTGCTCGGGGCGCGCGTGTTCCTCGAGCTGCACGCGAAGGTGCTGCCCAAGTGGCGGCGCCAGCTCGCGTCCCTGAAACGGCTGGGGTACGCGGGATGAGTCTCGCGCCCGACCTGCTCGAGATTCTCGTCTGCCCCAAGTGCAAAGGCCCACTCGAGCACCGCACGGCGCCCGCCGAAGCGCTGGTGTGTCACACCTGCCGCCTGATCTACGCCGTCGAAGACGACATCCCCATCATGCTGATCGATGAGGCGAAGCACTTCTAACCGCACTTCAGGGCGGTTGTTTGACAACCCGAGCATACGCGGCCTAAGTTTAGGCGCGCTCGACCCTTACGTGAGGAGGCAGGTGCGGGGCACGCGCCCGACGATACTCTTCTTCTCGGCGGCTGGTCGCACCGTACCTGACTTCCTGGCACGCTGGGTCAACGGCAAGGGGCTGACGATCGTACCCGTGCCGGACCCCGCCGACGTGGAGCAGCGGGTGCTCCGGTCGCTGCCACAGCTCGTGGTCATCGACGCGGACGGCGGTCCGCAGGGGCTCGCGCTGTGCGCCCGGCTCAAGGCCGACTCCTACTCGGCCATCGTCCCGCTCGCGGTCCTGACGAGCCGGCACACGACGGACCGCGTGCAGGAATGGTTCAGCGCGGGGGCGGACGAGGTGATCAGCCCGCTGTTCGAGCCGACGGAGCAGGCGAGCCGGCTCGACGGGCTCATGACCCGCACCGCGCGCGACGTCGCCGTCAACCCGTCCACCCGCCTGCCGGGCACCACCGAGATCGAGCGCGAGATCCGGCGACGCATGGAAAACGGCGAGCTGTTCGCCGTATGTTACGCCGACCTGGATCATTTCAAGGAGTACAACGATCGCTACAGCTACAACGACGGCGATCGGGTCATCTACATCCTGTCGCGCATCCTCCACGACGTCGTGAAAGGACTGCTCGGCAACCGCGGGTTCATCGGGCACATCGGCGGGGACGACTTCATCTTCATCATCCCATTCGACGCGATCCCCGACGTGTGCGGCGAGGTGCTCGAGGTGTTCGACACGTTGATTCCGTACCAGTACAACGAGCAGGACCGCCGGGCCGGGTACTACTTCGGCAAGGATCGGCGCGGTCAGCTGCACCGCGTGCCGCTGATGACCCTGTCGATCGGGATCGTCACCAACCAGCACCGCCGCTTCGCGCACCCGGCGCAGGTGAGCGAGCTGGCGACGGAGATGAAGAGCTACGCGAAAACGCAGCCGGGGTCGGTGTTCGTGGTCGACCGCCGGCACGACCCGGAGCTGGATGACGACGGGGTACGCTAGATGAACGTCACCTGTCCATCGTGCGAGACGGTGTATCGCGTGGACCCGGCCAAGGTCCCGGCCGGGGGCGTGCGCGCACGCTGTGCGGTGTGTAGCAACGTGTTTCCCGTGACTGCATCCGTGACCGCGGCCCCGGCCACGGCGACTGTGTCCGCGGGGCGCGGTCCTGCGGTCGCTCCTCGGCCGCCGGCGCCACCGCCCGCGCCCCCTGCGCCGCCCGCTCCACCCACGCCTGCTCCCGCGCCACCGCGGACGCCGGCCATGCCCCGGTTCTCGGGCCCCATCGCGGCCCCCGCGCCTCCCGCGGCCGCGCCCCGCGCCGCGCCTCCTCCCGCGCCACGCGCCGCGCCTCCTCCCGCGCCACGCGCCGCCCCGCCGCCGGCAGCCCCGGCCATGCGACCCGCTGCACCGCCGGCCGCACCGACGCCGCGCGCTGCGCCTCCCGCGGCGCCTCGCCCCCCCGCGGCGCCGGCGGCGCCGGCCGCTCCCGCCGCGCCCGCGGGCGCTGGGCCCGGTCAGCGGATGACGAGCCCGCTCCGGCCCGTGAATCCCTTCATGGTCCAGGATCCGAAGCAGAAGGCGCGCCGGCTCGCGCGGGCGCTGGTGTCGGATCTCGTCGTGTATCATCCCGAGAAGCGTCAGCAGGGACTGCGCGACGGCACGTTGCCGCAGCTCTTCAAGGACGAGATCGAGAAGAGCTGGCGGGAATACGTGGACCAGGTGGGTGCCGAGCTCGCCAAAGCCACCTCCTTCTGGGCGGAGGCGCTGAACGAGATTCTTGCCGGGGGCAATAAAGTCTTCTAGGCTGGTGTAGCGGGGCCTAACCTATTAGCTTGCCAAGTAGTTAGAGCCGCCCTCCGCCCGTCGGCGGGCGGCTCATTTCCTGCTAAGCATGAAACGAGCGCACCGTGGCCCTATCCGATCGTCTTGCCGAATTCGACCGTCGTCTCACCGAACTGCGGAGCTTTCTTTGACATAGCAGGGAAGACCAAGCGTTTGGCGGATC
>WNGD01017974.1_pt1 | contig 10159 bp, 13 predicted proteins | sample 5400671 | NCBI WGS metagenome assembly WNGD01 (sample SAMN13153369, study PRJNA577476) | soil metagenome | isolation source: 40 cm soil or saprolite under grassland replicate 2 | place: USA:California | collected 2016-06-15
TAGGGCCACGACTCCGGCGAGTACGGGCGCGCAGCAGGAGCTGGCGATGCCCGCCGTCAGGCCAAGGGCGAAAATGCCGCCCGGCGTCGATCCGGAAACGCGAAGCCGCAGCATCGGAAACGGCAGCGACCATGGCCGGGCCGACAGCACCTGGAGCGCCAGCAGCACCAGGAACAGGCCGACGACGAAGAAGATGACGCGGTGCTGCGCGGCAAGCAGCTGCCCGAGAAGTCCGACCCCGAGCACGATCGGCAGCATCACCGTAGCAATGCCGGCGGCGAAGATCGCCGCCATCGCTGGCAGCCGCAGGCGTCCGCGTTCGAGCGCTGCACCGACGAACGTCGGCAACAGCGACACGACACAACAAGGAGCGAACAGGGCGAGCACACCGCCGAGGAAGGCGGCAACGAGCGAGCTCGAGTAAACCAGCGCGTTCATGAGACTCCGGCCAGCCGGCGCCGAACTCCGCCTTCAGAAATTCGGCCGTAGCCGAGCAGTTGATCACCGACATAGAGGGCGGGCGGAAACGGGACACCGTCACGGCGAACAACGTCAGCCTCCGGCCTCTCCCAGGCGAGCTCCACGATCTCAGCCTTGAGTTCAGCTGCCAGGCGGTGCGCGACGCTCCGCGCATGTTCGCAAAGATGGCAGTCGACCGCGGTGACCAGGGTTAGGCGCGAGGTCATCGAGGGATCAGGCCCTGACAGCTGCGACGACCTGGTCGACGGGGACATGCATGGAATCCGGGGCCAACTGCTTCCAGGTCACTCGCCCAGAGGCGTCGACCACGAAGATCGAATGGCCGTCCACCGCCCCCATGTCCATGCCGCTGGGAAGGCGGAACACCCCGAAGCCGGAGCCAAGCACGTGATTCCGATCCTCAAGGATCGGAAATCCGAGGTGCAGCTGAGCTGCCAGAGAGGCCGACGTGGCAGCCGGGTCGGTGCTCACGCCCACCACTTGACCGCCGGCAGCCTTGATTGCATCCAACTGTCCCTGCAGCTCCACGAGCTGCTGTTGACAGGCGCCTCAAGCGCCTCCTTCAAAGAAGTAGACGACCAACTTGGAGCCGCGGAAATCGGTCAGCGACACCGTGCGCCCATCGCTGGACGGAACAGTGTCGGTGGGCACGGGCGACCCCACTGCCAGGCCACCGCTAGCGCCACCACCACCGCCGGAGCCTGCATGCCCGAGTTGCGTGACGGCGACAAACGCTGCAACGAGAACCACGACGCCGCCAGCAATCGCGTACGGCCACCACGTGCCTGAGGTGGAGCGGACTGGGGATCGCCTGGGCTTCGACTTCGTCCGGCCAGACGACGGGCCGCCCCGCTTCTCGCTCATCGTGCCAGTCTACTAGCCGCTCGTAGTATCAGATTGGAGGCCAGTGCGCGTTCGCGTACCAGGCTAAGACCGGTGAGATCAATGGCAGCCATCGATCGCTGACGAGCAAGACTCCCATCACAACCAGCAGAGCGCCCGACACGGGCTGGAGGGCCGCCGTGATGCGGCCGGCGGACCGCAACCAAAGAGGGTCAACACCGCACCCAAGACAGGTCCGATGCACGGTGTCCACGTGACTGCAAAGGCTGCTCCCAGAAGAGGCGCGGTCCGCAGCTTGCCTCCGGCCATTCGCCGGCTCCAGTCGCCACCTCGACTGAGGAATCCGACACGGCCTTCAAGAAGGAGGAAGGCACCCATCACTGCGATGAAGACTCCGGCTACGCGCGCGACCGGCACCCGGTTATCGAGGAGCAATGCGCCAAGCTCAGAAGCCGTTGCCCCCAGCGCGACGAATACCGCCGTGAAGCCGAGTACGAAAAGCGCTGCAGCCGCGATCGTGCGATTTCGGCGAGCTGGCTCGTCACCGTCAAGCCCAGTCAGGTAGCCGAGGTATCCGGGTAGGAGCGGAAGGCAACATGGCGACGTGATCGAGATGAGCCCAGCGACGAACGCTATCGCAATGCCCGGTTCGCCCACTCCGGGCATCCTAGTACTATCGGTCATTAGTAACGTGGGGGCATGACCAGGCGCACTCTGCTCATCCGGCGTGCTGCGCTGGCGGTGGCAATCGGAGTCGCCACGGCTGTCTTGGGCCACCTCTTGCTGACGCCGGTGACTGGCGACGTTCTCCTGCTCCTGACTGCAAGGCAGGCAGACCATGTCGCCGCCACGTCAGTCGATCTGCATTCCGCTCAGGGTTGGATGACACTAGGGTCGATTCCGGCGCGCGCGGTGCCCAAGGCGCCAGAAACGGCCGCGGCTTTCTTGGCGCGGGTGCCGGTCGGGAGCTACGACCGCGTCCGCTTGGCCGGCGTGACCGTACCAGTGGCGCTCGGGGTGCAGAAGGACATCCTCAATCCATTGCTGGTGGGTGTCGACGCGGGGCGACCGTTGCCAGACTCGGCGTACGGCGGGACACAGGCGGTGAGCCTCGGGCTCAACGAGCTCTCCGGCCAGCTGAAGGCGATGCTCCCTTTCAGGTTGGTGGACCAATTCGGCCGCAACTTCACGAATTCCGACATTGCGGGTCATGACGAGCGGCTTCCGCCGTCGGTCCTCCTTGTCGAGGTCACCACGGATCCATCGGAGGACACGCCCTCTGTGCTGCGCGAGTACGCCGGTCGCATCGGAGCGTCATGGACCTTTGCCACTGCCGATCCCCAAACGCTGGCTGCGTTCTGGAAGCCGTTCGACGTCGTGTTGAGCACGACCGATGTCCACCGCTCAACGCTGGCTCTCATCGACCGCCACGGCTACATCCGAACGTACTTCCTCGGTGCCCCTGATGTTGGTGGCACGCTGCCGGCTCCGCTGGACTCACAGCTCAGCGCTGCCGGCCGACAACTCTTATCGACTCACGGCAACGGTTGGGGCGATTCACAGATCATCGATGCGCTGCAGGCGGTCGGCGGGCTCGCGTCTCCATCCTCCTCGGGCGGCGGCCCGGCGCCAGCGTTCACCCTGGACACGCTCGACGGCCAACGCGTCAGCCTTGCCGACTTCCGAGGGCGTCCGGTTCTGATCAACTTCTGGGCGACCTATTGCGCGCCGTGCCGGCGCGAGATGCCGCTGATCAAACGGACCGCCGCGCAGCATCCCGGTCTTGTTGTCCTGCTCATCGACGAGCGCGACAGCCACCAGTCGGCATCTGCCTTCGTAAACGAGCTCCAAATCACCTCGACTGTCCTGTTCGACGGTGACGGCAAGGTGGGCGATGCTTATGGAATCAGCGGTCTGCCGACGACCTTTTTCATCCACACCGACGGCGGAATCCAGGGACGATACATCGGTGAGACCAATGCCGGAATTATTGGCACGCACATCAGCGCAATCGGCGCCTAGCCGAAAAGCGCCGCTGGCTGCCGTCGCTCCCGCGACGCCCGGCGACCGATGGCTGGCGTGGACGCTCCTGGGCGTCGGCCTGCCCTGGCTCGCATACACGCGCCTCTACTTTTTTCTACACCCTCGCCATCTCACCTTCGACGGCGGCCTCTTCATGTGGTATTTCAACAAGCCCGACCCTTTCTGTGGCGGAACACGCACATTCGCCTGGATGTGGAGGGTCACCCGACGTGCCGTGCAACTCAACCTCTCGCCGGCGATGGTTCGCGGTTTGCTTGTCGTAGGTTTCGTAGCTCTGGGACTGAACTGGATCGCCAAGTTGGTCTGGCTTGGCATGTGAGCTCTCAGGGCGGGGATCGCTAGCCGAGAATCGCTGCCATGTAGACATCCAGCTGCTGAGCATCAACCGGCCCGATGACTCGGCTTTGGACAGTCCCGTGGCGGTCGACGAAAAAGGTCTCGGGCGGAGCGGTGACTCCGAAGTCGTGATACGAGCCGTGAATGGCGGGCCCGACCGGATAGGGACTCTTGACATCGGCTTCATAGGCACGCGCGGCACTATCGGTGTCCTGTATGTCGACCCCCACGAATTGTGCTTTGCCGGCAGCACGCTTCGCCGCTGCCGCGAGAGCCGGCGCCTCCTGACGGCACGGTACGCACCAGGATGCCCAGAAGTTGATCACCAAGGGGGTGCCCTTCAACGCTCGCAAGCTGATCAGATCGCCGTCGAGGGACCGGATAGTGAGGTCAGGGACCTGACTTCCAACAAGCGAGGTGGGTTGCTTCTGCGCTGCGTGGAGCAGACCCCATCCGAGGGAGGCGAAGAGCGTGCCAACCGCGAGACCGCCAACGAGCCAGGCCGCGAGAACTCCACGGGTCATTGAGGGTAACTGCACTCTTACTATCTGGCCCTAGTAAAGATACCTGTCAGTCGCGCTATGATCGCGGACGATGACGCGACGGAACGATCAGCTGACCCGGGCGATGTCACTGCTGGGTCCACTCGAGGGCAGGTTGATGAAGCTGATCTGGGACGGCCGCGTCCATGAGCCCTTCATCGTTCGCGACGTGCTTGCGCTGACTCCGGAGCTCGCCTACACGACGGTCATGACCACTCTCAATCGTCTCGCTGAAAAAGGTCTTCTGAGCGTGACGAAGATGGGCTCTCATCAGCCTCACAAGTACCGGGCCAATGGGGGAGTGAAGGACTACCTGGCCGATTCGGGTCGTGCCGAGGTCGATCGTCTTGTCGAGCTTTACGGAGACGCCGCGCTCGCGGCTTTCGCCGCTCGCCTCGACCGACTGTCACCGGCGACACGCGAGGCCCTCAAGAGGCTGCGCTCGCGGTGACCGGGCGCCGGATGGCTCTGCTTGCTGTGCTGGCCGCGGTACCAATTGCCTGCCTCAGCACAGTTGTCGGTTGCCAGTCGGGCGGAGCGTGCGGTTGGATTCCGACGCAGGGGACTTCTTGGTGGCCCGCAGCCTACATGCCACCGCTGCTCGTAATTTTGGCTTCAGCTTTCGCCTGGACCCTCAAGTTCGGACTCGTGGCCTCGAGGACAGAGCGCGAGTTGGTAAGGTTGCCGCGCGTTCCCATCCCGTCGAAACTAGTGCGCACGGCCAGAGCAGCCGGCCTTGACCGCATTGAATGTGTCCGAGGCGGATCCCCGGTGGCTTTCTGCGCAGGCATTGTTCGGCCCACCGTGTTCATCAGTGAAGGGGCAGTTGCGGGCCTGTCCGACTCCGAGCTGCTGGCCGTGCTTCATCACGAAGCGGACCACGCGCGGCGCCACGAACCGATGTGGCGAGCGGCCCGAACGTCTGCCGCGGAGGTTCTCACGTTCCTTCCCATCGTCAGCTGGTGGTCAGAGCGGAAGATGGCGCTTTCCGAGCTGAATGCAGATGCCGCCGCCGAGCGGAAGGTGGGACGATCTGCCCTCGCCGGGGCTCTGCTGGTGATGACCGCCCCAGCGATTCCGCTGGCAGCCTTTGTAGGTCACGCCGAGCTACGTGCTCGTCGACTGCTCGGCATGCGAATCGATGAGCCGAAAGCTCCGCGGGCGGTGTGGGCGGCAAGCTTTGTTTACACGTGGCTCGCCGTCAGCCTGGCTGGATGTCTATTCGCGGTTCTGGTTGTGCTTACGCGCTAGGAGCGAGATCAGGCGCGGGCGAGGCCGTAGCCTTTGCCTTCGAAAGCCCGGCGGATCTCGTCTTCGCTGATCTTCTTGTCGTCGTAGTCGATTTCTGCGCGCTGTTTGTGAAGGCTCACTTTCAGACTTCGGATGCCCGCCAATTCGTCCTCGAGCCCTTCCAATGTCATCACGCATGCCGAGCAATGCATGCCCTTGACGCTGAACACTTGCTTCGCCATATCTCAATCTCCTCAGGTGAACTCGAAGTAACCGCTGTACATGCCCATCGAGCACGTGTAGCGCAGGTTTCCGTTAGCGGCGCTTGCCGGAATATTGATCGTGGTCTGACCGGTCTCGGGTAGGGTCCGTTGGTAGCCAATTGAGGGGATCACGAAGCCCCGAGTGCAACCGGTTGTGCCGTTGCTGACAACTGTCAGGCTGACCGGCTTGCCGGCTGGCGCCTTGATCAGGTCAGGGGAGTAGCCAGTGTTGTAGACCTGGATCGTGATCGCTCCGTCGGCGTCCGGCTGAGCTGCGACCTCTGGCGAACCGCCGCTAGCCTCGGCCAGTGACACCGAAGCCGCGTTGAGCAGATTGGAAAAGGAGTACGGCGAGCCCATCAGGTTCAGCCCACCTTCGATCGAGACGAGGCCGAGAATCAGAACAACTGCGCCTGCAAGTTGCAGAAATCGCGTGTGCAGCACCTCCCCCAGGCGTGTGGCCACGTAGGCCAAGCCGAAGAAGACGGGAGTGGTGCCGAGGATGAAAGCGAACATGATCGCCGCCCCGAGTAGCGGCGACCCGGTGCCGACGGCGAGCACCATCATCGCCTGCGTTACCCCGCACGGGATGAATATCGTGAGCGTGCCCAGGAACAATGGGGTCGCGACCGTGCTGGCATTGTTCTTCGCGTAGCGGCGGATGAAGCGAGTTACGAATCGGGGCGGCTCGATTACGAAGTAGCGAAAGATCGGATGCAGGTTGAACAGCCTTGCCGCGGTTCCGAGCATGAATATGCCGATCCCAATTTGAAGAGCCGCCCGGCTGTACGGACTCAGTTGGAGGACAGAGCCGATCCAGCCTAAGAAGATGCCCAGGACCGTGTAAGCGACCAGCTTGGCGCCCAAGAACAGGGCGATTGGGGTGGCCGCATTGCGCCGCTTCGGCTTCTCCGGTTGCGCCAGAGTCGCAAGCGCCGCGCGCTCCCGGCGTCGCTGCTCCTTGGTCAACCGGCGGTTCGAGCGCTTTTTGCGCTGCGTGATCACATGTCTGATCGCGAGTTGGGCCGTCACATCGGTCTCGGCCTGGCGGGCGACTGACGTGGCGAGTAGGCCGGCCTGGACGGCCAGGCAACTGAGTCCACCGGTGGTTACACCGGTGACGAAGGCCAGGCCCAGAAGGTTGGTGGATGCATCGAAGCTCACCTGGCCGAGAACCCGTTAGCCGGGAGCTTGTCGACGGGGGCGGCCACGGCGACGAGTCTACTACCTGGGCATAGGAACCTGGCTAATCCGCCCGCACCTGCTACTATGCCTCGATAGTTACCTGAGGAGGTTGCCTGTGGACCATATCCTGCCGTACCTGTTCTTGCTGGCCTGTCCGGTCTCGATGGGCGTGATGATGTGGATGATGATGCGCAAGGATCACGGCCATGCCTCGCCGCCGGTGAGCGATCCCCGCGTCGCGGAATTGGAGAGCCAGGTCAATGAGCTTCGGATGGCGCTGCACGATCGGCAGGACGGCGGAGGTGCGGCGGCGACGGTTCCAGCTGCAAGCTCCGACAAGGACTGAGCCCGGGCAGCTTCCGCGATTGGAAGACGCCCTCGGGGGCTTCCAATCGGGTGGATAAGCAGTGAATTTCCCTGACATTGCGGTAATCGCTTCCGGGATCGTGCTAATTGGCTTCTTGGCATGGTTCTTTTTCGGTCCCAAGAAGGCGCGACAGGCTGAGCTCGTCGGCCAACTGCAGCAAGTTCAGGTCTTGGTCAAGGGCGGCTACGCGCCGAACCTGATCCGTGTTCGCCAAAGCGTGCCGCTGAGGATCGTTTTCGACCGTCAAGAGGGCGGTGAATGCACGTCGCGCGTCGTATTTCCCGACTTCGCGCTGAGCAGGTTACTGCCCGCAATGGCCAAGACTACGGTCGAGTTCACGCCTGACAAGAGCGGGCGTTTCGGCTTTGCCTGCGGCATGAACATGGTTCACGGCACCCTGGTCGTCGAGCCGGCGTCCGCGTCGGATAAAGCCATTGCTGCCCTGCCAGCACGACCGGTAACCGCCGCGTCATCAAACGGCGGACATGCGGATCGACCTGCTGACGCCGCGAAGAGTGAGGAGGCTGAGCGCAACGCCGAGATCGCCGATCTCACCCGCCGCGTGATCGTCGGCGCGCTGCTCACGGCGCCGGTCCTCTTCGCGGCTATGTCAGACGGCTTCCTGCACCTGTCGTGGTTGCCGTCGTTGCTCCTCAACCACTGGCTGCAGTTGGCCCTGATCACGCCAGTGATGTTCTACTCGGGCTGGCCGATTCACCGAACCGGTTGGCTCAGCATCGCGCACCGCAGCGCTGAGATGAACGCACTTATCACCGTCGGCACGACCGCCGCCTACGGCTACAGCTTGCTGGTGACGGTGGCACCGGGTGCCCTGCCCGCCGAGCTGCGCGGCGTGTACCTCGAGGTGGTCGGCGTGATCATCACCTTGATCCTTCTGGGCCGCCTCTTCGAAGCGCGGGCGAAAGCAGGCACCGGGGAGGCGATCAGACAATTGATCGGGATGCAGCCGCGCACCGCACGTCTCGTGCGGGATGGTTCAGAGGCAGACGTTCCAGTCGAGGAAGTTGTCCCCGGCGACGTGATCTCGGTCCGTCCCGGTGAAAAGGTCCCAGTCGACGGTGAGGTGATCGACGGTCACTCAACTGTCGATCAGTCGATGGTCACCGGTGAATCGATACCGGCCACCAAGCAGGTCGGTGACACCGTGATCGGGGCAACCATCAACCAGACCGGCGCCCTCCGGTTCCGGGCCAGCCGAGTCGGCGAGGACACGATGCTCGCTCAGATCATCCGGCTGGTCGAACAGGCTCAGGGTTCGAAAGCGCCGATCCAGCGACTCGCTGATGTGGTCGCGAGCTACTTCGTTCCAGTGGTTATGAGCATCGCGATCGCAACTTTCGTGGTCTGGTTCGTGGCCGGTCCGCCGCCGACGCTCACGCTTGCGCTCGTCAGCGCGGTAGCCGTGCTGATCATCGCCTGCCCTTGCGCCCTCGGGCTTGCGACCCCGTTGGCGATCATGGTCAGCACAGGCAAGGGCGCCGAACACGGCATCCTCATCCGCTCTGCCGAGGCGCTCGAGACCGCACAGAAGATCGACACGATCGTGTTGGACAAGACCGGGACGATTACGCACGGCACACCAGCTCTTACTGATCTGATCGTCAGTGGCGACCTGACCGAGGACGACCTGCTGCGGCTGGTAGCCTCGGCCGAGCAAACGTCCGAGCACCCCCTCGGAGCTGCCATCGTCGCCGGGGCCAAAGCCCGTGGCGTCGAATTGGTCAAAGCGACGGACTTCGAGTCGGTGACCGGAAAAGGTGTTCGCGCCATCATCGACGGTCGGCATGTCCTGGTCGGCAATGAGAGATTCATCGAAGACGCAGGTGTCGGCGTGGACGGCTTCGCAGAGCCGGCGCGCCGGCTATCGACGGACGGCAAGACGCCGATGGCGGCCATAGTTGATGGCAAGCTGGCCGGCGTGATCGGAGTCGCCGACACAATAAAGGACGACTCCGTCGCCGCGGTTGCGGCCCTTCGTCGTCTCGGTGTTGGGGTGGTGATGATCACCGGGGACAACCAGCAGACGGCTGCCGCGATTGCGCGCCAGGCAGGCATCGAGCACGTCCTGGCCGAAGTTCTGCCCGACAAGAAGGCACTAGAGGTCCGGCGGCTTCAAGGCGAGAATCGAGTCGTTGCCATGGTTGGCGATGGGATCAACGACGCACCACGGATATCGCCATCGAGGCCTCGGACATCACCCTGATCTCGGGCTCCCTGACCGGAGTCGTCACCGCCATCAACTTGAGCCGCTCGACCATGCGCAACATCCGTCAGAACCTTTTCTTCGCATTTGCCTACAACATCGTCGGCATTCCGATCGCGGCTGGCATTCTCTATCCGTTCTTGGGCCTTCGCTTGAGCCCGATGATCGCGGCGGGAGCGATGGCGCTCAGTTCGCTATCAGTGGTGTCGAACTCGAACCGCCTTCGTGGTTTCAAGCCGAGGCCGGTTCAATCGGTCGCTATCCCATCGTCGTCTGAGCCTAAGGTCGAAGTCGGAATACCTGATGCAGCGCCGATCAGCCAACATGCCCAATCGGGCCAAGGAGACGACGTGACAGGCAAGACAAGTGCAATTGATCCCGTATGTCGCATGACAGTCGATACTGCCACCGCCGAGTACCGCTCCGTCCATCATGGGAAGCCCTACCACTTCTGCTCCGCCGGCTGCAAGGCGAGCTTCGACAAGGATCCGGAGAAATTCATCGGCGCGAGCACCAAAAGCGAGGGCCCGGGCCACTAATAGTGCGAGGTTCATCGCAGCCGTGAAAATCACCATCCAGTTCTTCGACGGCTGTCCGCACTGGGAGCTGGCTGAACGGCGGCTGCGGCAAGCGCTGGCCGACATCG
>WNGD01020981.1_pt1 | contig 10159 bp, 9 predicted proteins | sample 5400671 | NCBI WGS metagenome assembly WNGD01 (sample SAMN13153369, study PRJNA577476) | soil metagenome | isolation source: 40 cm soil or saprolite under grassland replicate 2 | place: USA:California | collected 2016-06-15
CGGCCTCGGCCCAGGAGGCGAGGGGCTCCTCGACGTAGGCCAGGCCCCGGAACGCGGCGTGCGCGTACGGGTGGTTGAAGACGTCGAGGGCTTGGTGCGGGGCGGCGGCGAGTTCGAAGTAGGCGCCACTGCGCTGGTCGGAGACGGTGACGGTCAGCTCATCGGTGTTCTGGTGCCAGAAGAGCACGACCTCGACGCCGTCGTTCGATCTGTATGCGAGCTCTCGGTAGGGATTGGTCGAGTTGGTTGCCATCGTGGCCCCCTTCGGTTCTTGGTGTGTCCACGATGGCAGCGAGAGGCGGGCGTGTCGCTGCGGCCAGCTAGCGAACCGATGACCCGCAGACGGGCCAGTTCGGAGTAGTGCTAGCTTCATTGCGTAGGCAGGGCGCTCTACGCGACGCTGGGTTGTGTGGCTTTGCGCTGCCTCATCGTCGACGACAGCGAGGCGTTTCTCGCCTCGGCCTCGCGTCTGCTGTCCGCGCAGGGGGTCGAGGTCGTGGGGCGCGCCTCGTCGGGGGCCGGGGCGGTGCGACTCGCCCAAGAGCTCGAGCCGGACGTCGCGCTTGTCGACGTGCAGCTCGGCGATGAGGACGGGCTGGAGGTGGCGCGACGGCTCGCCGCGACGACGCCATCGACATGCGTGGTCCTGATCTCCAGCCACTCAAAGGAGGAACTCGCAGAGCTGATTGCTGAGACGCCGGCGACCGGCTTCCTGCCGAAGTCGGCACTCGGCGCAGATGCGATCGCGAAGCTGCTCGGCTAGCGCGACTCGAGGTAGGTCACGACCGCGAGCACGCGCCGATGGTCATCGTCGGTCGTCGGAAGGCGAAGCTTCATGAGGATGCTGCGCACGTGCTTCTCGACCGCACCTTCGGTGATGTACAGCCGATGCGCGATGCCGTTGTTCGAGCGGCCTTCCGCCATGAGCGCCAGCACTTCCCGCTCTCGGGGCGTTAGCTCGGCGAGGGGGTCGTCGCGCCGGCCGCCGCCGACCAGCGCCTTGACGAGAGAGGGATCGAGTACCGACCCGCCACGAGCGATCCGCTCGACGGCGTCGAGGAAGTCGGCGGCTTTCATGACCCTGCTCTTGAGCAGGTAGCCGATTCGTTCGCCTTCCTCGAGCAGGTCGACTGCCGTTTCGACTTCGACATGCGCGGAGAGGAGGAGGATCCCGATCTCCGGAAACTCGCTCCGGATCGCGCGCGCGGCCTCGAGGCCTTCGGACGTATTGCTCGGCGGCATGCGGATATCAACCACGACGAGATCGGGCCGTTGCTCGCGCACGAGTTCGACCAGTTCGCGGCCGTCACCGGCTTGGCCGACGACCTGGTAGCCGGCGTTACTCAAGAGGCTGGCGATGCCCTCGCGGAGGAGGACGTCGTCATCGGCCAGTATCAGGCGGCCGGCGGCCATGTCGGAACGAGCTTACGCCGCCTGAGACTTCAGGCGGTCGCAGCCGGATCGACATCCTGCTGGCCGGGTGTGAAGATGAATGGCTTGTGATGCTGGGGACGGCCCAAAGCGCCGCTCGTGGCGAGCGGTTGCATGCGTACCTGGAGGCCGCGCTCGACTGCGTGATCATGGCGGACGCCTCCGGTCACGTGGTCGAGTTCAACCCCGCCGCCGAGCGGACGTTCGGTTACACGCGCGAGGAGGCGCTCGGGCGCACGTTGGCAGAGCTGATCGTGCCACCGTCGCTGCGCGAGACGCACACCCGTGCCTTCGCCCGGTTCGTGGAGACGCGCGAGCAGAGGCTGTTCGGGCGGCGGCTTGAGCTGACCGGAATGCGCGCGGACGGGAGCGAGTTCCCGATTGAGCTCGCCCTCAGCGAGGTCGAGGGGCAGCCGCTTCTGATCTGCGGGGCGCTGCGCGATCTAACGGACGCTAGGCGGGCGCAGGATGATCTGCGCAGCCTCGCCGACGAGCAGGCTGCGCTGCGCCGGGTGGCGACGCTGGTGGCGCACGGTTCCGAGCCCGCGGAGGTGTTTGCCGCGGTCGCCGAGGGCGTCGCGCAGATGCTGAGCGTGCCGACGATCAGCATGATCCGGTTCGAAGCCGGCGGGTCGGCAACGAAGATCGCCGGCTGGGGCGAGAGCCCCTTCCCGGTTGGTGAGCGCTGGGCGCTTGATGACCCGAGCGTGATGGCGTCGGTCCTGCAGACGGGCCGTCCGTCGCGGATCGACGATTACGCGTCCGTTGCCGGCGCGCACGCAAAGCGCGTCCGCGAGGCGGGAATGCGCTCGGGGGTCGGCGCTCCGATCGTTGTCGACGGGAAGAGCTGGGGAGCGGTCATCGCCTTTTCGACGGAGCGAGGAGCCATTTCCGCCGACGCTGAGAGCCGGCTTGCCCGCTTCACGGAGCTGGTCGCGACCGCGATTGCGAACGCGCAGGCACGCGACGACCTGCGCCGGCTGGCCGACGAGCAAGTGGCGCTACGGCGGGTCGCGACCTTGATCGCAGAGGAGGCGACGCCAACGGACGTCTTCAGTGCCGTTGCGAAGGAGGTTGCGGAGACCCTAGACGTGCCGCTGACGGCGCTCGTTCGCTTTGAGCCGGACGCGACCGCAACGCAGGTTGGCGTATGGGGCGAGGAGAACCCGTTCCCGCTCGGCACAACGTGGCCGCTCGATGAGCAGAGTGTCTCGGGTCAGGTATGGCACACGGGCAGGCCGGCCCGGGTAGACGACTACGACGAGATCTCCGGCGGCATCGCCGCCACGCTGGCACGCGAGGCCGGGATCCACACCGCCATTGGCGCCCCCGTGCTCGTCGACGGCACGGCGATCGCAAACACGCAGGCACGCGACGAGTTGCGACAGCTTGTCGAGGAGCAGGCGGCGTTGCGACGCGTGGCGACGCTGGTCGCACGTGGCACCGAAGCGCACCTGGTGTTCGACGCGGTTTGCGCGGAGACGGGTCAGCTGATCGGCGCGAGCAGCGTTAACCTCGCCCGCTTTACCCCCGACGGCCTCAACCTGACCATGGCCGGCTGGAGCCTGCGCGATACTCACGTCCCAACCGGAACACGGCTTCCGCTCGCGCCGGACACCATCAACGGCGTGATCCAGCAGACAGTCGCACCCGCACGCTTCGACAGCTACGAGGACGCAACCGGGGAGCTGGCCGCAGTCATCCGAGAGCGTGGGATCCGGTCAGAGGTCGGCGCGCCGGTGATCGTCGAAGGCCACATCTGGGGCGCGCTGATCGCGGGCACAGACGGTGACGAACCGCTGCCGGCTGGTGCTGAGCGACGGGTGGCGAGCTTCGCCGAGCTGATCGCGACCGCCGTCTCGAACGCGACCACTCGCTCGGAGCTAATCGCTTCGCGTGCACGAATCGTCGCCGCTGGCGACGAGGCACGGCGGCGGATCGAACGCAACCTCCACGACGGTACACAGCAGCGGCTGATCGCGCTCGGTCTCGATCTGCAGGCTGTCCGCGCAGGAATCCCGGCCGAGCTCGTGGACGCCCACACCGGCCTCGGACGGATCGGCGACGACCTCGAAGCTGTGCTCGAGGACGTGCGCGAACTCTCGCGCGGACTCCATCCAGCGCTACTCACACAGGCCGGCCTCGGAGCATCGCTGCGCGCACTGACACGGAACTTCCCGGTTCCGGTGAAGCTGGACGTCAACGTTGTTGCCCGCCCATCGGAGTCGATCGAGATCGCGATCTACTATGCGATCTCGGAGGCGCTTGCCAACGTGGTCAAGTACGCGCGCGCATCCGAGATCGCGGTCGCGCTTCGGACGTCAGCGAATGCCATCCGGGCAACGGTCGAAGACGACGGTGTCGGCGGCGCCGAGGCAAGCGGCGGATCCGGGCTTGTCGGGCTGATCGACCGGGTCGAAGCACTCGGTGGACGGTTCACGCTCGACAGCCCGCCTGGCCATGGAACACGGATCGCGATTGAACTCCCGCTCACGGAGCCGCCGATTGACGACGCCCCACGATTGGCAGATCGAACCGGCAGCCAGCGCTCGATGTCAGAGCTGTCACAGGAGGCCAAAATGCTGCGCGCCGCAGTCGAGGCGAGCGCGTATGCCCTCTACATCGTCGATGCGCAGGGCCGGATCAGGTTCTTGAATCCCGCCGCGCTACGGATCCTCGGCTACGAGGACGAGCGGCAGCTGCTCGGCCGCCCGAGCCATGACACGATCCACTACCTGCGCGGCGACGGAACGCCCTTTCCGGCGGCCGAGTGCCCGCTGCTGCGACCACGTCTCAGCGGAGAGACCGTTCGCGTGGACGACGACTGGTTCGTCCGACAAGACGGCTCCCTGATACCGGTCGCCTATGCGTCTGCCGCCGTCCCGCTGCCAGACGGACGCGGCGCCGTCGTGACATTCCACGACAGATCGGACGTCGACGCAAGAGAACCAGTGGCTTAGAGGGCGAGTTGATTCGAACCCCACCCCGGTCGGCGGCACCGACGTATCAAGCCGCGAGCTCTTCCTCCACCGGTTGGATATCTCGCGCGTTGGCAGTGGCTACCTGCGGCAGTTGGTGGACGGGCGCAGCTGGGCGAGATCGTTCGAGAGTGTCCGTCTTCCCGGCCTTGCTGATAGCCACGGCCAACGGGTAGGCGAGCAGGGCGACGAGTGCGCCGGTTGCCGCGTCGAAGAGGAAGTGGTTGCCGGTCGCGACGATCACGAGCAAGACGAGAAGCGGGTATGCGGCTGCCGCGATCCGCACCGTGCGCGCGCCGCCGTAGCGGAGAAGGGCGGCTGCAACGATGAGCGCGTAGCCGACGTGCATGCTCGGTACGGCCGCGTACGGGTTGTAGAGCGCGCTGACCAGTCCCTTGTTGAGATTGACGTGGCTGCCGGAAACGGTGTCGGCGATGCCGAGACCCGCCAATCGGGGCGGTGCCGTCGGAAAGGCGATGAATCCGATCAGGGCGAGCGCGCTTGCGAGCAAGAGGGTCGTCCGAGTTCGTGCGAACACGGCTGGTCGCCGCTGATGCAGCCAGAGTAGGAGCGCCGCCGTGACGGAGAGATGAAGGGTCAGGTATGCACCTCCGAGCAACGTGAGCAGTCCCGGTAACGCGCGTGCCGCATGCTGCACGTTCGGCTCGATGAACACGTGAAGCGTGTGTTCCGTCGACGCGACGGTCTGAGCGTGATCGACCGCGACGCGTCGATCACGGACGACAAGGCCGCGGGCCGCTTCGTAGGTTGCGTACAGAACGAGGACCGCCACCGCTTCGCTCGCGAGCGAGTGCCTGACCGACAGCCAGTAAGCAACGCGAGTCGGGGCCAGCCATCTGACGAAGCGCGGTGCCCGATCAGCCTTCGCCGCTGCGCCGACGAGCTGGGGGTGCGGTTGCGCGATCATGCGGCTTGCGGTCGGTGCAGTTCGTGAGGAGCCGGCGGCGCGAGTACGTCGAGGCAGTCGGCCGCGCGGCGCAGCGCGTTCTCGTCGAAGAGGTAGGGAACCGCATTCGCGATGCTCGACTGCGCCGTCGAGGGTGAGGCATTCGCAGCGGCGGCCGTCGCGATGTAGCGCAGCGCCAGCTCGTGAGCGACGATCAGCGTGACCGCTTCGCTGCGTGCGAGGAGGCATTGCAGCGCGTCGACATAGCGGCGAACCGTTTCGTCCAGGCTTTCACCGTGGGGGAAGCGCTCGCTCGGGGCGTGCCGTTCCTTCCACGCCCAGTAGGACTGGATCGGCGCACCGTCGAAGACGCCTGCCTGCACTTCGTCCAGGCGGGGTTCGACAAGGACAGGGATGGGACGGCCGCGCAGCGCGACATCGATGGTTTGCCGGGTACGGAGGAAGCGGGTGCAGAAGGCGATGTCGATCTCGAGGTTGGCGAGCTGCGCCCCGAGCTTGCACGCCTGTACCCGGCCGCGCCGCGTGAGCGCGGCAGGGTGGGCAGGGTCGCTATTGATCACGTGCGCGACGTTGGCGACGGACTCGGCGTGCCGGGCGAAGACGAGCAGGCGCATGGTTCACGCCGCGAGCGGTTGTTCACCGAGTGCGCGAATCCGCTCAACGACTGCGTCGAACGAGCGAGCGAATTGCGCGATCCCGTCCCGCTCGAGCTCGTCGGTTAGGCGGCGGAGGTCGACCCCAAGTGCGGCGAGATCGCCCAGGCTTAGCTCTGCCTCCTCGACGTCGCGCTCGAGCGTCGCTGCCACCTGTCCGTGCTCCTCGAACGCTTCGAGCGTCGTCTTGGGCAGTGTCGTGACCGTCTCCGGCCCGATCAGACCTTCGACGTAACGCACGTCTCGGTAGGCGACGTCCTTGCTCGACGTCGAGGCCCAGAGCAAGCGCTGGGGCGTGGCGCCTTGCGCGCGCAGCGCCTCCCAGCGTCGTCCGCTGAAGACCGCCTGGTAGTGGCGGTAGGCGAGCTTGGCACTCGCGAGCCCGAGGCGGCCTCGGCGTGCGGCGGCTAGAGGCGAGCTCTGGCGGTCGAGGAGCTTGTCGGCGGCACTGTCGAGCCGCGAGATGAAGAAGCTTGCGACCGAGTGAATCGTTGACAGGTCGAGGCCGGCATCCGCTGCGCGCCGCAGCCCGCGCAGATACGACTCAGCCACTGCGGCGTACCGCTCGAGCGCGAAAATGAGCGTCACGTTGATGCTATAGCCGGCGGCGACCGAATCCTCGATCGCCGCAAGTCCAGGCTCGGTTGCGGGGATCTTGACGAGCAGGTTCGGGAGGTCGATGCGGCGCTGCAGCCGCCGCACCTCGGCGAGTGTTGCGCCCGCGTTCCAGGCGAGCGTTGGATCGACTTCCCAGGAGACGTATCCGTCGGCGCCGCCGGTCGCCTGCCAGACGGGCACGAGCTGCAGCGCTGCCTCAGTCACGTCAGTCGCGGTGAGCTCGCCAAAGATGTCGACGGGTTGAAGGTTGAAGCGCCGAAGCTCGCGTATCTGCCTGTCGTACGCACGACCGCCACTGATCGCGCGCTCGAGGATCGTCGGGTTCGTGGTGACCCCGGTGACCGCGTGCTCGCTGATCAGCCTCCGCAGGCCTCCGGAGAGGAGGAGGTCGCGGGAGAGCCAGTCGATCCAGACGGATTGTCCGTGGCGTGAGAGCTCTGCGAGGCATGAGGTGCTCACCATGGCGTTGCTCCGATCAGTGCGTCGACGGCGTGGACGATCGCCTCGGCGTCGATGCCGGCGGTGTGCAGGAGCTCCGCGGGGCGGCCCGAGCCGGGGAGATCGCGGACGGCGAGCCTGACGGCGTGAACGGTGAGGCCGGAGTCGGCGAGTGCCGCGATCGCGGCGTCGCCGAGGCCGCCTTCCGGCCAGTGGTCCTCGACGGTGACCAAGCGTCCGCCGGTCGCGGTCACCGATTCCAGCAGGGTCTGCCCGTCGATCGGCTTGACCGAATAGAGGTCGAGGACGCGGACGCGGATCCCTTCCGCTGCGAGCAGCTCGCTCGCCTTCAGTGCCTCGTGCACGGTGATTCCGGCGGCGGCGACGGTGACGACGTCCTCGGGCGTGGCACGCAGAACGCGGCTACCGCCGATCGAGAAGCTCGCATCTGCGGGGTAGATGACGGGTGTGTCGGCGCGGGTGGTGCGCAGGTAGGTGATACCGGGGTTGTTCGCGGCGAGATCGACGAGCTTCGCGGTCTGGTTCGCATCACTGGGGTAGAGGACGGTGCTGCCGTGGACGGCGCGGAACATCGCGAGGTCTTCGAGCGCCATCTGCGAGGGGCCGTCCTCACCTGTGGCGACGCCGGCGTGCGAGCCGACGATGCGCAGGGAGGCGCGGCTAATCGCGGCCATGCGGATGAAGTCGTAGGCGCGGCTGAAGAAGGCCGCGAAGGCGGAGGTGAACGGCTTCAGACCGCGGACGCCGAAGCCGATCGCCGCGGCGATCATCTGCTGCTCGGCGACGAACATCTCGAAGAAGCGCTCCGGGTGCCGCTCGGCGAAGAGGCCGGAGAAGGTGGAGTTGGAGACTTCGCCGTCCATCACGACGACGTCGTCGCGGGCGTCGCCGAGCGAGGCGAGTGCTTCGCCATACGCGCGCCGGGTCGCCTTCATCGTCCCGAGCTCGTAGGCCGGCAACGTTATGGGCGCGGCCTCGTAGTGGCGTCGCTGCGGTGCGTCCGGAGGGAGGCTCGGCGCGATGCGGATCTCGCGCATCCCACCGAGCTCGGCGATCGCAGCCTCGCTGTCGGCAAGGACTTTGCCGTGCCAGCCGGGTTGGTTCTCGACCGCGGCGACGCCCTTGCCTTTGACCGTCCGCGCCACGATCAGGCTGGGCCGCTCCGAAGCAGCGGTGGCCAGCGTGTAGGCCTTGTCGATCGCCTCGACGTCGTGCGGTGGCCAGCGTGTAGGCCCTGTCGATCGCCTCGACGTCGTGGCCGTCGACTGGAAACGCGGCCCAGCCGAACGAGCGCGCGCGGTCGACGTAGGAGTCGAGGTCCCAACCGTGCATCGTTTCGCCGCTCTGGCCAAGTCGGTTGACGTCGAGGATCACGGTCAGGTTGTCGAGCTGCCAGTGGGCGGCGTGCTCGAACGCCTCCCAGACCGAACCCTCGGCCATCTCGCTGTCGCCGGCGAGCACCCAGACGCGGTACGGCCGGGCGTCGACCGTCTTCGCAGCGAGCGCGATGCCGACGCCGACCGGAAGGCCGAAGCCGAGCGAGCCGGTGGCGACGTCGACCCAGGGCAGCGCCGCGCTGGGATGGCCCTCCAGCGGGCTGCCGAGGGTGCGGGTTGTGAGCAGCTCTTCGTCGCTGATCGCACCAGCTGCCTTGTAGAGCGCGTAGAGCAGGGGCGAGGCGTGGCCCTTGGAGAAGATCAGGTGGTCGTTGTTGGGGTGGTCGGGGTGGTCGAAGTCGTAGCGGAGGTACTTCTCGGCGAGCACGGCGATCAGGTCGGCTCCGGACATCGCCGAGGTGGGATGCCCGGACCCGCTCACTGCGGTCGCGCGGATCGCGTCGACCCGCAGCTGCTGTCCGAGCTCGCGCCAGAGGTCGGCGCGGACGAGGGTTGGGACTTCCGTTGTGATGGACATACGGCGATGGTCGCCGCGCCGAGTCCGCTGCGAAAACACCCGGCTGACCCCCGGGGGCCGCGCGGTATCCAACCTGGCGGCGGCGCTGCTCTACCTTCGTGAACATCATGCTCGCGACACCCGACCAGTACCGCTCGATGATCGACACGGCCCGTTCCTCGGGTTTCGCCTATCCGGCCGTCAACGTCAGCTCGTCCGAAACCCTGAACGCGGCCCTTCGCGGCTTCGCCGAGGCACGCTCGGACGGGATCGTCCAGATCACCACGAGCGCCGCGAAGTACCTGTCCGGGCCCGCGAACGACATGGCCGCCGGCGCGCGAGCCTTCGCCGAGTTCGCTCATATCGTGGCGGCGCGATCGCCGGTGCTGATCGCGCTGCACACCGACCACGCGACGCCGGAGCACGTCGACGACTTCATTCGCGCGCTGCTGCGCGAGAGTCGCCGCCGGCGCGAGCGCGGTGAGCTGCCGCTGTTCAACTCGCACATGTTCGACGGCTCGGAGCTTCCGCTCGCGGAGAACCTGCGCATCTCCGGTGAGCTGCTACGAGAGGCGAACGAGCTCGACGTCTTGCTCGAGCTCGAGATCGGCACCGTCGGCGGCGAGGAAGACGGCATCGACCACACAGGAGCCGCGCGCGAGCGCCTCTACACGACCCCGGAAGACGCGGTGGTCGTGGCGAAGACGCTCGGCATGGGCGAACGCGGCCGCTACCTGCTCGCAGCGACCTTCGGCAACGTCCACGGCCACTACGCGTCCGGCAACGTGCAGCTACGTCCCGAACTGCTCGCCGAGCTCCAGGCAGCCGTCGCCGATACACGCGGCTTCGACTTCGTCTTCCACGGCGGCAGCGGCTCTTCGCGCGACGAGATCCAAGCCGCGGTCGCGAACGGCGTCGTGAAGATGAACGTCGACACCGACATGCAGTACGCGTTCACGCACGCGGTCGAAGAGCACTTCGCCTCACGTCCCGACTCAGGCCACCCGGGCATTGACAAGAGCGTTTACGACCCGCGCTCATGGGGACGCAAGGCGGAGCTGGCGATGGCCGAACGCGTCGTCGCCGCGAGCGAGGTTCTTGGCTCGGTTGGAAACACCCTCGCCCGCGATTGAGCTCGAGAAGCTGGCGGCCGCACGCGAGGCCGCTCTGCTGATCGAGCCCGGGATGGTCGTCGGGCT
>WNGD01007653.1_pt1 | contig 10157 bp, 10 predicted proteins | sample 5400671 | NCBI WGS metagenome assembly WNGD01 (sample SAMN13153369, study PRJNA577476) | soil metagenome | isolation source: 40 cm soil or saprolite under grassland replicate 2 | place: USA:California | collected 2016-06-15
CACGATCGGCCCGACCGGAACTCGGTTGAAGCAGCTGACACACGCCCGCGGCGGCAGGATACACCACCTCTCGGCAACGTTCTCGCCGGACGGGAAGTGGATCACGTTCGCGCGCACACCCGGAACCGGCAGGAACGGGAACGCCGACATCTTCGTCATGCGCGCCGACGGCAGCCGCGTCCGAAACGTCACCCGGTCATCAAGCTGGGACAGCGGCGTGGACTGGGGCCCGCAGACGTGACTTGCGCTGCCGGCGCTGAAGCTGCCGCCGGCGACGCCGCCTGCTTGCTACGAACCGCCTGTGCGCTGTGAAAGTAGGCAGAAGTACGCCACCAAACCATGCACCGGCGAACGGCACCGCGCGAGGAACTCGAGCAGCCGGTCCTTCGCCAGCTTGCGAGCATCTAGCGCGACGAGAAGCTGATCAGCGACGCGCTCGCGAAAGCGACAGCCGAGGCGGAGGAGCCCGGCCGGAGCTCGAGCCGCGGCTCGCTTCGATCGGCGTCGCAATCACCCGCACCCGAGCAGCGCTCTACCACAACTACAAAGCCTCCGGCCAGCGCACGCTCTCACCCAGGCGCTGCGAGCGCTTTGCTCCACCGCGAGGTCATCCCAGACCGCGCACGGACAAACGTGCGCCAATACTTCGGACCAGCCCACGGCGTTGACGGTGGCTTTGTCGCACCCGTTTCACCGCGTCTGATCAACGCAGAGACCACCTCGCGTGGGAGCCCCCTCCGGCAGGCGGCCGTTGCGTCGTCAGCGCCGCGCGGAGCCGACCAGCCGCCACGTTGAGCGCGTCCGGTGGCGACGGGTCGCGAGCGAGAGGTTCACGAGCGGCGTCCACCGCCTCGTCGGCAGCTCGTGCTAGGGAAGCGGCGGCTCACCGCCGCCGTCGACGCAGTCGGCCAGGTACAGGGCCGTGCCGACGTCGCCCGTCCAGAGTGAATAGCGCCCGCGGCCGTGCTCCGTGCGAGCCCTTTCCACCTGTTGCGCCCCGTGCATTGCGAACACGCGCGCCCGCTCCAGCCAGCGCTCGTCGCCGGTCCGCCGGACAAGCGCGAGGAACGCGTAGCCGTTGCCGGCCGTGCCGTGGCAGAGGTTTGCGCCCTTGCGCAGCGGCCCGGCGCGCCACGTCAGCTCCCCGGCCGCGACCGCAAGCTCCTCGTCGAGCAGGTGCGCGAGCGTCGCGACGATACCCGGCGCGCCGTGGCACCACTGCACACGGATCAGCCGATCGCGCGCGTCGTCGAGCGCCCTGCCCGCCAGCGGCGGCCAGTTCGCGAGCGCGCCTTCCACGACGGCGTGGCGACGGAGCGTCTCGGAGACGTCCGGGACATCGCCGAGTGCACGCACACAGCCAGCGAAGCCGTGTGCCGGGCCGAGGAAGCGCCGCTCCTCGCCGTAGAGCCGCTGCGTCCAGAGTCCGTCCTCGTCCCGCTGCCCGCGCAGCCAGTCCTCGCTCGCGCGCACACTCAGCCCGAGCTCGCGGCCGGCGAGGATCGTGCCGGGACTCCCCCACATCAGCTCGCGCCGCTCGTCGCGCTCGTTCGCAGCAATCAGGCGCGCCAGCCGCTCGAGGTTCGCGGTCGAGGGCGCCAGCCGCTGCAGCACGAGACGGATACCAACCTCACCCATCCAGAGGCTGCGCTGTCCGTCCTCGTCCGGGAAGTCCGGCTCGGCGTCGAGCGAACGCTCCAGGTACGGCACATAATCGCGCCGCAGCTCGACGAAGCCTCGCTGCGCGAGCCGGTGGAGCGCGGCAATCACTCCCGCGCCGCCGAGGTAAACCGTCCGATACCGCCGCGACGCATCAACCGGCCCATCCACGTCCCACGGATGCGTCGGCCAGCCTTCCTCGAACGCGCCCTCGGCGTCGGCGACGATCGCCGCAATCGCCGCCCGAGCGCGCGCCGCACTCCAGGCGTCGCCGATCAGTCGTTCATGCGCTTCCGGAGAGAACAACACCGCACGAGTCTAGGACGCCGGCTCGGGCATCTGTGAAGTGCCGAGTCACCGAACGCACCGCACCCCGAACCGGCAAACGTGCGCCAATACTTCGGACCAGCCCTGCGCGTTGACTTTGGCTCTGTCGCACTCGCTTCCCCACGCCTAATGAGCCGCGAGAGCCACTCAGGCGAGAGCACGCTCGCTCAGACGAGTGTTGCCAGGATCGGGGCGCACAGGTGCGCGGAGGCGAGTGAGTGCCGCCTCCCCCGCGCATAGGCGTTCCGGTTAGGCGGGTGCAACGGCGGGCACTAGGCCGCCATTGCGCGGTATCTGGCGACGCTCGCCGCGATTGTCCAAGTGACGAGCGCCAGGATGGCTGGAAAGAATGCTTAACCAAACACGCTGCCATCGCCCGTCCCGTCGATGACTGTCAAGAACGTGATGAGGAAAGAGACCGCGCCAACCAGCGCCACGATGCCGGTCCAGCGCGCAAAGACTCCGCTCCGCAGCGTGAGCACCCCCGCGGCCATCAGGAAAGCGGCAAAGCCCATTGCGGCGACCAGGAACGGTCCGGCCGAAGCAGTGGTTACTGCCCTACTTACCACGGGATTCGCGTCGGCACCCTCGGAACTCGCAGCGGCGAGCGTGACGAACGCCATAGTCATTGCCACGATGCCGGTCAGAGCGCCCGCGTATGCGACGCGCGCGAGTTGTGCAGAGCCGCGAACCGGAGACTCTGCACTCCCGAGCACGCTCCGAATCGCTGCGATGAAGTGCAGAAAGATGAAGGCTGCAAGCACCATCGCAAGAGCACTGATGCGGCCCTTCCACTGGTTGTCATGCGCCCAGTTCGTCCAGTCCTGATCTGCTGCGGTGTAGTGCGGCGTATGCCACCGCTCGTCAACGAGCCGATGACAAAGAAGGGGGTGAACACGACCCCGGACAGCGCCAGGTGACGCTGCCAGGACGGTGAGAGAGCGCCGATCGCGGCATCTGGAGTGAGCGAGTCTCGAGTTGGGACGTCAACCTGCGCTCCCTGAAGGGATCGAGGTGCTCCCAGAAAGGATCGGGGCATCGCGCCTGAAACCCCAGATGGTGCAGTAGACACCGAGGAAGAGCTCCCACAAGCCCTCCGGGATCGTCGCGAGACCCTGAAACGAGCCAGCCCCGTGATCCCCTCCGAACATCACGACCGTCCCGGAGATGATGATCAGCGGCCCCCCCACAAGTCCGAGCCACGTCATCCGCCGCGGCACGAGCCCTGACCGATACATCATGTAACCGAGAATCAACCCATTCCCCCAGCCAACGACCCAGCCCGGCCCCAGCAGGAACGTCCAGTCCTTGATCGCTGCAAGCGTGTACGCGACCGTGCCTTCGGACGCGCCCGCAGCCTCTTGCTGCAACGTGGCGATCCCGAGCATCGCGACGATGCCGACGAGGATGAACGTGCACTCGATGATCCTCGCCGTCACGTAACCGATCGATAGCTCCTCGAACTGCCGTCTCATGATCGGGACGATCACGACCGCGGTTCCGATGTTCGCGATGATGAGCAGCAGCTCCAACAGCGCGCCGAGGTAGATCTGATTGACGTTCCCCGAGCCCGCGACGAAGCGCACCGGATGACGGAGCGCCGGCTCGTACAACAACAACGCAGGGATCGACGTGACGAACGTGACGAGGTAGAGCACACCGAACCAACGCGCCCTCTTCTGATCTAGAGACACCCCTAAACCCCTTTCCCCGGCCAAGGTGGCGCGGCCTGCCCGCACCACCGGACCGGCTGTAAAGCGCGAACCTACGCCCAGACAAGGTACGCGCCGCGATGACCCCCTCTCTCAATGAGGAAGTCACGGGCACGCAGGGAGTGAAGCCGTCCGGCGACTGACCGGCCGCAGCTCAGACGGCGACGACGACCTTGCCGCGCGCACGACCCTCTCTCAGGTACCGGATCGCCTGTGCAGCCTCGCTCAACGCGAACGTTCTGTCGACAACCGGCTTGACCGTGCCCGCCTCCAAGAACTCGCGCAATACCTGCAGATCCTCTTTGCGCGCGATTGCGATCAGCGTGCCCAGCTTCTGACCCACGAACAGCGAGAGCATCTGTGCCCGCAGCTGGCGATCGATACCTCCGAACCACCGCCCGCCCCCTTCTCCTCCTACGATCACGAGGGTCCCCTCCGGGGCGAGGGCGCGCCGCAGCTGCGCCAGAGAGCGATTCCCGGCGATGTCGAGGATGCTGTCGTAGCAATTGCGGCCGTCGACGAAGTCCTCCCGCGTGTAATCGACGACATGGTCGGCGCCGAGCGACCGCACCAGCTCGGTCTTCGCAGTGCTGCAGACGCCGGTCACCTCCGCGCCGTAGGCCTTTGCGAGCTGCACGGCGAACGTCCCCACGCCACCGCCGGCACCGATGATCAGGACGCGCTGCCCCGCTCGAACCTTGCCCTTGTCACGCAGAGCCTGAAGGGCGGTCGCGGCCGAGGTGAGGACGGCCGCGGCCTGCGCGAAGCCGAGGCTCGCCAGCTTGGGCACGAGCCGGTCCGCTCGCGCAGACGCGTACTCAGCGAAGGCGCCGCGACACGTCCCGAACACCTCTTCCCCCGGCTGGAAGCCGGTCACCTTCTCGCCAACCGCCTCGACAATCCCCGCCACGTCGTGACCGGGAACCGGGTTCTTGGGCGCACGCACGCCGATGCCCGCTACCCGGAACAGATACGGCAATCCCGCCACCTCGTGCCAGACGCCCTGATCAACCCCGGCCGCCTGCACCCGAACAAGCACCTGGTCATCCCCAACCACCGGCGGGTCGATCTCCCTGGGTTCCAGGACGTCCGGCGAGCCGTACCTGTCTTGGACGATTGCCTTCATCGTGACCGGTCGAGCATGCACTCGATTATCGCTTCCTGCTTCGGCCCCTCTCTACGGAGAAGGTGGTCAGGGGTCGAGCGCCGACCAACAGTGGGCACCTGATCGCAGTCGCGAAACCGGATGACCCCGTCGCCAGCCGGAAGCGGCCTCTTCGCGCGCGCGTGTACTTATGAGCCGCACGATCAATCGGCAGACGTGCGCACTTACTTTGGACCAGTCTTACGCGCACTTCATGAGATCAGCTAGCGCCTAGTCCGATCCAGCCCAAAAGCTCACATCGCTGCCGGGCCGGTCGGGCCATTCACAAGCAGCACCTCAGCGTTCTCGACGTTCCGGACCCAGCCCCGCGCCGCCGGTTGCGTTAGAGTCGTTGTTGGTGCGCCGGGAAGTCTGGTCGGCCGCGTCGAAGGACGCGCGCCAGACATGCCGAAAGCTCCCCGCTCATTTCCCAGCAGCCGCCTCTCGGGACCCGTATCGCCGGGCCGCGTGCGCGCCGCCCGCTCGAACGAAGTCGCAATCCCATGAGGCGTCCGCATCTCATCCTGCGGCGCCCGGTTGTCCGGCAGCCAGTGCCCGGCCCGCAACCTCGCTCGCCGGCAGAGCTGCTCGGCCCGAATCATCCGCTCGTTCGCGGGAACGAGCTCCGCGGCGACCTCTGGCGGCAATCGCTGGTGACGGCAGCGGCGGCCCTGCTCGGTGCGATCGGGACTGCTTCCGGGCGAGCCTGGGGTCTGCCGCTGCTCGTCGCCGGTGGGATCGTGCAGCTCGGGGTCTTGGTCCGTCTCGCCCTGCTCGCCCAGGTGCAGCGGGAGCGGGCAAGCGAGTTGATCATCGCGGGGCGCGGTGGCCTGCCGCTCACGGCGTTGGAGCGAGAGCTGCGGCGCCTACAGCGGCCACGCCGACGCGCCGGCCTGGCGGATGCGCTGGAAGAGCTCGTGCGGGCGGCGGAGCGTTGGCCCAGGATCGTCCCACCGGCACGCCCGGTCTTCGACCCCCGCCTGGTCCGAGCGGCGGCAGTGGAGCTGCGCGCAATCGCCGCCCGCCTGCGCGCAGGCACAGACGCGGTGAGCGCAGTTGCACGTGTTGAGCGGCTCCTGACCTCGGGCGCCTCGCCGCTCTACGGTCGGGAACAAGAGGCGCTCCGCCACGAACTCCTGCGCATCCACGTGGAGCTCGACCGAGCAGATCGGGGCCGGGCGGTGCCGCGGCGGCCCGCGCGCCACGGCTAGCCCTTCACGTGAGCGAGCTCTTCGAGTTTGGGAGGATCGTCCTGCTCGTCGCCGCTGGCTTCTCGCTGGCGCTTGCCTCAAGCAAGTTGACCGAGCGGTTCCCCCTGCCCGGCCCGGCGATCTTCCTGCTTGCCGCCGCGCTCGCGTCCGACCTCTTCCCTGCGCTCGCGGATCACATCTCGATCCGCCAGGTCGAGCGGATCGGCGCCGTCGCCCTGATCGCCATCCTCTTCGACGGCGGGATGCAGGTCGGTTGGCGGCGCTTCCGTGCCTCGGCGGTCGAGATCGCCTCGCTCGGCGTGCTCGGCACGTTCGCGACCGCGGCGCTGATGGCGCTGGCGGCGCACTCGCTGTTTGGCTTCTCGTGGACGTTCGCCGGCATCCTCGGGGCCGCGCTCGCCCCGACCGATCCGGCGGTCATGTTTTCTGTGCTCGGCAACCGGGAGGTCGGCGGTCGCACGGGCACGATTCTCGAGGGCGAGTCGGGCGCCAACGACTCGGTCGGGATCGCGCTGATGATCGGCATGCTCGAGCTCGCGCGGCACCACGACGCCTCGTTCTGGATTGTTGTGCGCGAGTTCTCGATCGAGATGGCCGTCGGGCTCGCGATCGGACTCGCGGGCGCCGCGGTCCTGCTTCCGCTCATGCGCCGCTCGCTCCCGAACGAGGGCCTCTACCCGCTACGCACGCTCGCCGCCGCCGGCACGATCTACGGGGTCGCAGCGGTCGCGCACGGCTCCGGCTTCCTCGCCGTCTTCATCGCCGGGCTGCTCGTCGGTGACGCCCGCGCCCCCTACAAGGCCGAAATCGAGCGCTTCCACAGCTCACTCGCGAACCTGGCCGAGATCGTCGTCTTCGTCGCGCTCGGACTGACGATCGACCTCACCGAGCTTGGCGCCCAGCACCTCTGGCTCGACGGGCTTCTGCTCGCGCTAATCCTCGCCTTCGTCGCGCGGCCGCTCGGTCGGCGCCCTGCTGCTCCCCACTCGCCTGCGAGCGGGCGAGCGACTGTTCGTGATGTGGGGCGGCCTCAAAGGCGCCGTGCCGATCCTGCTCGCAACACTAGCCCTGCTCGCCGGCATAGACGGCGCCACCCGCCTCTACGGGATCGTCTTCGTCGTCGTCGCCTTCTCGGTCGTCGTCCAGGGCATCAGCATCCCGTTTGTCGCGGCCAGGCTCGGCGTCCCGATCCGGGATGTCGAGCCAGAGCCGTGGGACATCTCGATCCGACTGCGAAACGAGCCACGCGGCGCCCGGCGCTTCGTCGTCGAAGCCGGCTCACGCGCCGACGGGGAGACGATCCGCGACCTGCCAATCGGCGAGCGCACCTGGATCAGCCTCGTCATCCGCGACGGGGAGCCACGGCAAGCGCGCGGCTCGCACGCGTTCGCACCGGGCGACGAGGTGCTCGTCCTCACCGAGACCTCGGACGCCCCTGCCCTGAGACGGCTGTTCGAGACACCCGATACGAGTCAAGACGGAGTGTTGCCTGCGCCAGAGCCGCAATCGGGATCCCTCGAATGAGGGGCGTCTTGGCGTGCGGCCCGGGCGATCCTTTCGGTGATGCGGTTCACAACACTAATCCCGCGCCGGCAGGCGTTCCTCGCCGCGGGCGCCGTCATCTACGCGGCTATCTTCGCGCTGTTTCTGATCTTCGAGCGCCCCGGCCTTGGAATCGGGCACGGCTTCTATCTCGCCGTGATCTTCGTCGCGCTCGCCAGGGGCCCCATGGTCGGCCTCGGCGCGGGTGTGCTCGCGACGGTTCTGTATGCGATCGGTATCTGGATCAACCCTCACGTCTCGCCGGCGACCATCCCTACCCTTGCCACCTCAATTCGTGGTCTCACGTACATCGCCGTCGGCGTTGTGGTTGGCTGGTACGCCAGTCGTAACCGCACACTCAACCGGCGCATGCTCGAACTGACGAACCAGTTGCAGATGCTCGCCGAGCGCGACGTGCTGACCGGCCTACCAAACACACGCGCGTTCGAGCCGGCAATCACCCGTCGGATCGACGACGGTGAAACCTTCGCGCTCCTCATAGCCGACGTCGACGGGCTCAAGCGGATCAACACCGCCAACGGCTACGACGAAGGAAACGACCTCTTGCGCAACGTCGCCGAGCGCCTCACGCACAAGCTCCCCCCGAACAGCGACATCGCACGCGTCGGAGACGACGAGTTTGCGATCCTGATCCCCTGCACGAAGGCTGACGAAGCGGCGAAGTACGCAACCCAGCTGCAGGCGTACCTCGATATGGAAGACAGCCCCGTCACCTTCGGGTGGGCGATGCACCCGCGAGAGGGGACGAATGCGCTCGCTCTCTACCGCGTCGCGGACGAGCGGCTATACGCGCGCAAGCTCATGCGCGGCCAGCGACGGGGAATCCTTGAGCTCGTTGAAGACCCGCCCGCCGCGCAAGCCAGCCCAGAGATCCCTAGCTAACCGCCACGTTTCGCTCCCGAGACGAGCAAGAGAGCGGTACAGCTGCCGCTGAACGCAGTCACTGTCGAACGTCGCCATGCGCACCGCACCCCATACGGGCAAACGTGCGCCAATAGTTCGGACCAGTCGAACGCGCTGACACTGACCGAAACGCATTCGCTCCACCGAGTCTGATGAACCCTTCTCAGACGAGAGCGCTCGCTCAGGCTGGGATGACTCTCGCGATGACCCTCGCGATGAATCGCACGCCACCGGCGCGAGCCATTGTGTTAGAAGGTGTATGTGTCGGAACACGCAGTTCTTCTTCCGCTCGACGGCGGCGAGCGCATCGAGAACCCACTCGGCGGGGAGATCGTGTTCAAGGCTCGCGCGGCGCAGACGGGCGGCTCGTTGACGGTTTTGGAGGCGGTGAACCCGCCGGGGCAAGGGCCGCCGTATCACGTGCACGACGCGTTTGACGAGGTGATCTACGTTCTCGACGGCACACTTCGCGTCAGGCTCGCCGACCGGGTCGAGGAAGCGCCGACCGGCGCATTCGTATTCATCCCGCGCAGGACGCCGCACACCTGGGAAGGGCTAGGCGACAATGCCGTCCGCTTTCTCGTCGTGATCGCGCCAGCGGGTCTCGAGAGTTTCTTCGACAGCACTGCGGCGGCAGGCGGTGGGCAAGCCGATGATGCGTTCGGCCGCTTCGGCGGCGATGACCTGAGAGTTCTCGGCCCGCCACTCGCGGTAAGCCACCCGCTTTAGGGCGACGCTCGCCCTCACCAGCAACCCCATCCCGCGTTCAATCCCGCACGAGCCTCGCGGAGATCCCCGCCTACATCCGCGGGTCCCGCAACGCCAGGGTCGGAAAGCCCCACTCCTGCCGGGAATCTAGGCGCTTCGATCGCTCAGGCGCACGCGCCCCTTAAGGTCGCCAACCGCACTGCACGCTGAACGGGCAAACGTGCGCCAATACTTCGGACCAGCGATGCGGGTTCACGTTGGCTCTGTCGCATTCGCTTCACCCCGTCTAATGAGCCGGCAAGGGCGCTCAGGCGAGAGCACGCTCGCTCCGGGCGCGGCACCTCTCCTTCGACTACGCCATGTGTTCGATCCCGTCGGGAAGCCCCACCCACGAATGTCGTCGCTCCTCCCAGACTGACCTCGTCGGCGCAGGGAAGGACGGATCGGCGAAAGCGCCCACCGGGATGGCCACAACTCCCGGCGATGCGTCCGTGGTGTAGAAGACGGTCGCACCGCAGTCCGGACAGAAATGGAAGACGGCTTCCCCTCCAGTGTCCGAGACCCGGATGTACTGCCGCGAGGCGCCCTCGGTTGTCACCTGCTCTGCGTCGAATCGCGCTTGCACACCGAACGCGCTTCCGGTTCGACGCTGGCAGGCGAGACAGTGGCAGATCGAGACTCGAACCGGCTCTCCTTCGACGGTGAGCCGGAGCTGCTCGCAACTACACGCGGCGTGTCGGGTGCTCACGAGCGGGATCGTAGACAGGTCGGCTCATGCGACATTCCCGAATTGTGAGTGTGCGAGCTGTCCCGTCTGGGGCTGTTGTCAGGGTGGCGCCGGTGCTCTTTGTTCGTGACTCAATTCCCGAATGACCTCGCCTGCGGGTGTCTTTCTAGTGATGTGTCCGTGCAGAGAGGCCGGTGCCGGCC
>WNGD01007655.1_pt1 | contig 10157 bp, 11 predicted proteins | sample 5400671 | NCBI WGS metagenome assembly WNGD01 (sample SAMN13153369, study PRJNA577476) | soil metagenome | isolation source: 40 cm soil or saprolite under grassland replicate 2 | place: USA:California | collected 2016-06-15
CGTCGCCAGGATGTTCTTGTCGCGCACGATCACCGCGCCCACCTTGGCGCGCGTGCAGGTGGAGCGCTCCGCCACCTGGCGCGTGATGGTGAGGAAGTACTGATGCCAGCTCGGGCGCTCGCTCATGGGACGAACTTGACCGGTTCGGGCACGAAGGTGAGCACGAATAGCACGAGGGTGGCAAGCGCGGCGAGTCGGCGAGCCGGGTCGAGCGGCCGCCGGTCGTCGGCGGTGGGCGGGTGACCGAGAGAGAGAAAGACGGCGATGATGACTGCCCACAGGAGCCAGCCCGGATATCCGCGGACACCGAGCCACACGAGGAAGGCGATCAGCAGCGTGGCGATCCGCGGTGTGGACCGGCCGAGGGTCGCATAGAGCACGTGCCCGCCGTCGAGTTGCCCGACGGGGAGCAGGTTGAGCGAGGTGACGAAGAGTCCGAACCAGCCCGCGAACGCGATGGGGTGGAGGACCACCGTGGCGGAATCGGCGTGGAGAACGACACGGACCAAGAGGGCGGTCAGTAGCGAGTCACCCCACTCGTAGCCGTGCCACTCCGGAGGCGCGCCGAGGACGGTCGAGTGCGCAAGCCCGATCACGGTGGCGACGAGCGCGACGACGAACCCCGCCCACGGCCCCGACGCGCCGATGTCGAAGAGCGCGCGCCGGTCGGGGAAGCGGGAGCGGATGCGGATGAAGGCGCCGAACGTGCCGACCGGGCTCACCAGCGGCGCCGGGAGGAAGTAGGGCAGGGTCGCGCTCACACGGTAGCGGAGGCAGGTCAGGTAGTGGCCGAACTCGTGCACGAGAAGGATGGTGACGAGGGTGGCCGCGAACGGCAACCCGCGGAGGAAGAGGGCGGGATTCGCGACCAGCTCGCGCGGCTCCACGTCGACGCCGGCCAGCGTGGCGCTCAAGAGCGTTGCGGCGAGCAGCCCGGCGTGCACGGTGAGGGAACGTGCGCCCGTCATCGGCCACGCACGCGCCGCGGGCGACACCTCCTCGGTCAAGCGCTCGTCGATCGCCATCACGCCTCGATCACGACCGCCGCGCCGATGCCGGCCCCGAACTGGTCGCGCGCCGAGCCCTCGCGCACCGCGATCTCGAGGAGCCCCCAGCTGTTCATGACGGCGACCGGCTCGCCGCGTCGGACCGCGGCATAGGAGGGCGCAATGCCGCGCAGGCGGACGCTCCCCACGCCGATCGACGGCGCGTGGAGGGCCAGGGCGGCCAGGTCGGCGGCGCTCACGTTGCTCACCAGATTGCCGAAGTGATCGACGTAGATCACCTGGCCGCGGAGCGCGTGCGCCTCGCGCACGACCGGGGGCAGGTCGAGCCGCTGCATGTCCCGCACCTCGCTCCCGAGCTTCTCCACGGGCGTCCCTGCCGCCAGCGCAGCGGCGACCGGCGCGAACACGTCGCGTCCGTGAAAGGTTCGGCTGCGCGGCGAGAGGAAGAAGCGCTCCTCGGTCAGGTGAATGATGCGGCGGATCTCGCCAGGGGCGGCGGCGAGCGAGAGGAGCCCGTTGTCCGGGCCGACCAGCAGCGCGCCAGGGGTTTCCACGCAGAGCGCCCGGCGCTCGCTCCCCACGCCGGGGTCGACCACCGCCAGGTGAATCGTGCCGCGCGGGAAGTAGGGCACCGAATGGCGGAGGACGAGCGCCCCGGCGAGCACGTCGTGGGGCGGGATGCCGTGCGTCAGGTCGACCACGCGCGCCGTCGGCGCGCGGCCCACGATGACACCCTTCATGATGCCGACGAACGGGTCCGCGGCGCCGAAGTCGGTGGTGAGCGTGATGATGCTCATCGACGCCGCGCGCGCGCGTCCTCGACCGCGGCCCAGAGGAGCGGGAACATGATCTCGTGGTGGCCCGTCAGATGGATACCACGGCCGCCCGCGGCGGTGGGTCGCGCCACGACGTTCACGGCCGGGCGGTAGTGGCGGGTGAAATCCATGTCGATGGTGGTGAGGTCGCGCACCGGGTGGCCCACGTTGCGCGCCAGGTTGAGCGCCTTGACGAACACCTCCGGCAGGACGACGGCCGAGCCCAGATTGAGGTAGACCCCGCCCGCCAGCCGCGCCACCACGCCCGCGAGCAGATGGAAGTCGCGCAGGCTCCCCTCGCCGATCGCTGCCCCGTCGGCGCTCGGATGCATGTGGATGATGTCGGTGCCGATCGCCACGTGCGCGGTGGCCGGGATGCCCGCGCGCGCCGCCGCGGCGAGGATGCTGGTGCGGCGAAAGGGGAGGCGCGCGCGCAGGATCGCCTCGCCGATCGCGCGCCCGAGCCCGAGCCCGGCCGCGACGCCCTCGCGCGTGGCGCGGTTCAGGAACTCGCCGGTCTCGCGCGCCATCCCGAAGGTGCCGCGCTCGAGGCCGGGGCCGACGTCTTCGGAGGTGCGGCCGTTCCAGGCGAGCTCGAAGTCGTGCACCAGGCAGGCGCCGTTCATCGCCACCGCCGCGAGGCGGCCGCGCTCGATCAGGTCGACGATGACGGGCCCGAGCCCGACCTTGATCGGGTGCGCGCCCATGCCGAGGACGACCGGGCGGCCGCGGCGGAGCGCCCTCGTGAGGCGCTCGACGGCGCCGCGGAGATCGCGCGCGGCGAGGATGTCCGGCAAGCGGGCGATGAGCCCGCGCACCGTCATCCCCGCCCGCACCGGGCGCCCGAGGCTCCGAGCGGCCACCAGGCTGGGCCGCCGGGCGAGCGGCACGGTGCGCACGCGCGACACGTCGAGCGGGACGAGGGCGCGGCTCCGACGCCGCGGGCGTCTCACCTACGACTCCCCGAACAGGCGGCGATCGACGAGCTCGCAGAGCACGTGCCCGATCAGGATGTGCGTCTCCTGGATGCGCGCCGCGTGCGTGCTCGCGGAGACGCGCAGGCAGAGGTCGGCCAGGCCAGCGAGCGTTCCGCCGTCGCCGCCGGTGAGCCCGATGATCTCGATGCCGAGCTCCCGGCACGCCTCCACCGCGCGCAGCACGCTCGGCGAGCGGCCGCTGGTGGAGATGGCGAGCGCGACGTCACCCGGGGCGCCGAGCGCGCGCACCTGGCGCGCGAACACCTCGTCGTAGCCGTAGTCGTTGGCGATGGCGGTGAGCGCCGAGGTGTCGGTGGTGAGCGCGATGGCTCGCAGCGGCTGCCGTTCGCGCTGGAACCTCCCGACGAACTCTGCCGCGAGGTGCTGGGCGTCGGCGGCGCTGCCGCCGTTGCCGAAGAGGAGGAGTTTCCGCCCGCCGGCGAGCGCCTCGGCGACCAGGTCCACGGCGCGCGCGAGCGCCTCGCCGTTCTCCTCCAGGAAGACCTCGCGGGCGCGCGCGCTCGCCTCGAACAGCGCCCGGATGGCCGTCAGGCTGGAGCTCGAGCGCGCGCGGGGCGTCGCCATGCGGGTCCGAGGATCGTAGGCGCGGGTCCCGAGGCAGTCAAGGAAGCGCGCGCGGGGGTGCTGGTCGAAGCCCACTACCCGCGCGGGCGACGTGTGTTGCGAGGCGAGGAGGAGTGCGCTACGGTCTCGGGCCGTTGCGGGCGTAATTCAGTGGTAGAATGCCAGCTTCCCAAGCTGGACGTCGCCGGTTCGACCCCGGTCGCCCGCTCTCTCGACGGCAGACTTTTCGCGGCGTTGCGCATCGCCCCCTGCTGCGACCTTCTCGCCCTCGATCTCGGTGCCGGTAGTGGTGCCGGTTGATTTGCGGGCGAGACGCTGGACCGCATCGAGCTGGTGAGCCGGCGAGAGGTGTGAGTAGCGGAGCGTCATGGTGACGGTCTTGTGGCCCATCAACTCCTGCACCGTCCGCAGATCGACGCCAGCCATCACGAGGCGACTAGCGAACGTGTGTCGTAAGTCATGCCAGTGGAGGTTTTCGATTCCGGCTCGGCGGAGCGCCGGCACGAAGACCCGGTTCATGAAGTTCTTCGGGTCAAGAGGCGTCTTGCCCGTCTGGCTGGGGAAGACCCACGGGCTTTTGAGGCGGCTCGGCAGGGCGCGAAGTACCTCTCGTGCAGTGTCGTTCATGGGGATGCGGCGGGTCTCGCCTGACTTCGAGCGGGGCACCGTGATGATGCCCGTGCCGAAGTCGACGTGCTCCCAGCGCAGGCGGAACTGCTCGCCCCGCCTGAGCCCGGTGTTGAGGGCGATCTCGATCTTCGACCAGTAGCGAGGATCGGGTAGCTTGACCGCGACGAGCCGCTCCTCGTCCTCGGTCAGGAAGCGGACGCGTTCGTTGTTCTCCCTGAAGAACTTGACCGCGCGCACGGGGTTCTTGTCGGCCCTCCCGTCGGCGATGGCGACGTTGAAGACGCGGCGCAGGAAGCTCAGCTCGCGGTTGACCGTGGCGGGCGCGACCCCGTCCACCCGCCTCGCGACGTATCGCTCGATGTCGCCGGGCACGATCTGCCGGAGTGGGCGTCCACCAAGGGCGTCCTTCCAGTGGCGGGCAGCGCGCTCGTATTCCTTGAAGCAGCGAAGGGTCGCCGCGCGGGCCAGGGAGTCGTCAATCATGTCGCTCAGCAGCACGTCGCGGCGGCGGATGCGCTCGGGGAAGAACCGTCGCTCGGCGATTTCCGTCTTGCGCTTGCGGTACACATCCCCGGCGAGCCCCTTGGGGCCGACCTTCTCACGGTGCTCACGGCCGTGCTCGTCGTGGTAACGGACCCACCAGATGCCGGAACCCTTCGGGCGCTCGAAGATGCCCCGGTGCCGGCGCCTACCGCGACGGGTTCCGCGCTCGTTGGCCTCGCTCATGTCCCGTCTCCTTGAAGAGCTCGCAGACCGGCACGCCAAGGGCCTTGGCGATGGCTGCGAGTGTCGCGCCGCGCACGTCGGTCTGCTTCCGCTCGGCCCGCGCTATCGCCTCACGGTGAAGGCCCGTACGCTTCGCGACCTCGGTCAGACTCATGCCGCGGGCCTTCCGCGCTCGCTTGATGCTTTCCACCGGATGCCTGGTAGTAACGTAAGCACCATCCTCATGTCAATCTCTAGAACCACGCAGCGGAGGACGTTCGCCTTCGCTGATGAGGCGGTGAAGGTCGCTCAGGCGGAACCGAAGGGCCCGGCCCATGAGCTTCACAACTGGGATGCGGCGCTGGTAGGCCCACTGGTAGAGGGTCGCAGGTTTCACGGCGAGCATCGCAGCGGCCTCGCGCACGTCGAGCAGGCGGTCGGGCGGTGCCTTTGTCGACCGGCTGGTTCGGGGGCTCACCGTGGGACCTCAAATCCGTCGACGGGGGGATGATGCGAGACTGAGAAGGGCGCGAGATGTCATCGTCCCCGCAAAATTGGGAGGCCCGTCACGCCGCCTCCCTTCCGGTGAAGAGTATCCGCATCACCCCGATGAATTGTTCCTTCAGGCACCATGTGAACTCTGGTTGTCCCTTGCGGCGCCTCACCACCCGCAGCGCGTGCAGATCCTCAAGAGCCCGACGCACAGCGCTGAGCGAGCACCGTGCTCCCTTCGCGATCACTGTCGCTCGCAATCCCCGATCGTGTGCTCTCGCCATCCCATCATGGAGAAGAGCATCGATGACCTGTCGTCTGATCGGGGGGACACAGTCCAGTGCCACGCGGAGCACCAGCCGGAGCTCGCGCCTGCCGACAACACGACTGTCGTGCGCCAATGCGATGCCCGAGCCTAACGACGCTAGGACCTTGACGAAGCGAGTTGGAGCTTCCGCCACTGGTGCATATTGCAGCTCTCGTCCGCGGCCGTCCCTATGGACCGGCGACCGTGCGCGCGTGATGAAGTCTGCCACAGTCGACAGCGTATCGAGGACATCCGCATCCATGGTCGGGCGTAGGTTTCCGCGCGAACGCAGAAAACCATGCATCGCTGTCGCCAACTCACCTCGCATCTTCACCCGCTTATCCCGGCTTCGGAGGGCGTACCGCGCCATCTCGTGTCGATCAGGCATGATCACCCGGAGGGTCACGAAACGCTCGCCGAGCGTGGCCATCGCGACCTGGTGTCTGTCGATGATGTAGGTGACGCCCGCAGCGAACCCCAGGCGGCCCTCCCAGTGGAGCTCTCGGGCGTTACCCCACACCTTGTCGAATCGACCATCGTAGATCTCGCGGAGCTGTCCCAGGATCGCCTGCTGTTCTTCACTCGGCGCGGTCAGAATGGTCGTGAAGTCCTTGAGCACCAGAATGCCGTCAGTGACCCGTGAGAGGAGTGAGGGATCACCTCGGTCGAGACCTGACGCGAACGTGCGTGCTGTGAGGTCGGAGAGGGCGTAGATACCCGGGTAGCCGTACAGTGAGCGCAACAGCTCGGTTTTCGTCGCACCAGGAGGTCCGACGATCAACAGCCACACCGGCTCGCCTCCAAGCCGGTGCGCCAGAATCGCCCCCACGAACACCGGCAGGAGCGCGTCGTCGGCAATCAGGAGCCACTTCTTGAACACGGAAAGCAGGCCAGCGAGATCAAGCGGCGGCATTTCCGAAATGTCGGGGGACCCGTCACGCTGATCTTGCTCAGGGCGGTCGCGTCCAGTTCGGCAAGCTTCGTCGAGAGCGATGAGTGCTCTCTCCCGGACCTTCACCCTCTTCCTTGCTAGCGCGCGGATGAGGCGGGCACGGCTCTTTACCGAGGTTAGGTTGACCGAGTCGCGGTGCTTGATGATCCCCTTGCGGCGAACGGTGAGCGTCGCGCGAATCGCTCCTCGATCCCGATAGGGGCTCTCGGCATCGATGACGACCTCACCGATTTCCAGACGCCAGCCAGTCCCGGTCCTCGCAGGATTGTAGTGAGCCATGGCCCCATCTTCCCCGGTGTGCTTTACGGAAAGTAAACGCTGAGTGCGAAAAAAACGTCAACGCAAGTCCCGGAGGACATGCAGGTGCTCGAGCATCCCGTCTCTGTTGATGATGACTTTCACCTTGAACTCCTCGTCGGTGGCCTCTCGTAGGTAGCGCACAAGTCGCTCAAGATGCCGAAGTGTGCGCTTCGTCCTCCTAGTACTGGCCAACTCCCTCAGCAGCCTCTGCCGCAGCCCTATCAGCATCGACTGTTTATGCTGGTCGCTGATCGCCGGCAGATTAGCGGTCAGCTCTTCTATCGCGTCTATTGCCTCCATTTGAAGACGTCCATTGCTCACCTCGCGGAGAGAATCTGGGGAGACCCTAAGAGCCCTTGCCAGTGCGCTAAAGATGGGTTCACGAGGGGGCGGTTTTCTGTCGTTCTCGACAAGACAGAGGTAGGGCGAGCTAACCGGGAGCCCGTTCTTCTTCCGGATTCTGTGCGCCAGCTGCTCAAGCGTCAGCCCTTGCTGCTGACGCCGATTCTTGATGTAGGAGCCAAAGGTCGCTGGCTTTGTCACGGCGCGTCTTTACTAAAAGTGAAGCCACGTGTCAAGGGAGGTCGGGAGGTGGATTCGGCGTCGCCTCTTTAGGGGCCCCCGGCGCCTCCCGGCGCCACCCCAAAACTCGGCGACGCCGAATCCACCTCCTCTCCACCGCTCACAAATCGCGAGCGTTTGCACGTTCCTCTTGCGTGACGGCGTAATCCGACATTTCGGAAACACATCGCATTTCTCACGTCCAGGACGGAGGGAAGAGGCGAGGAGGTTGGTATCCTCGGCGTTCTTCGGATCAGCCAATAGCGTCTGGACCCTCGCCGACGCCTCGGTGGGCGATTCCCGTGTCTCGTGGACTCCGATCCGAACCTCGCCAAGGACGCCAAGATCGCCAACGTCAGGAGGGAAGCGATGGGGGGAACATCCTGCGCTCGCTCCGCTCGCGCGCCGCTCCGCTATGCTCCGCGGCGCAGCCGGCTTCGCCGCGTTCACATCTGGGCCAGCGTGGGAAGCCTCCGTAAGGGAAGCGAGGCGGCGGTCTTTTCACGCCGCCTCGTTCCGAGCGAGCGGAGCGAGCTCGGAACGCTCCCAACCTCAGTCGGCCAAGGACTGACGACATCTTGACAGTCTGAAGTGAGTCGGGGCTCCCGGATCCGTCTTTGACCAGCACGAAGGCCGGGGGATGAACGCAGATCATCGGGCGAGCGTGGCGTAACGGAGGTGATGTTCAAGGCCGCGGAACGCGGATCAGGTTCGAGCGCGTCCTCCACCGGCCCTGGCTGCTGAGCGAAGTCCTCCTGTACCGTCGCCGAGGTGGCGACGTACGAACTCCGCGACCAGCGCCTCCACCTTCTCCGGGGTCCGTCCGGCCGCGAAGACGTGGGGCACCTTCCCGAGCGAGCCGCTCGCAGCGGGTCCCACGCGCTGCTGGCTGTCAAGAAGCTCAGTCGCTGGGTGCTGGCGTCTTTTGACCGAATGACACCACCCCACGGGCAAAGTGCGCCAGTGACGCCAGAGGCGGGACCGTGGCAGAGCTGACTTGTGAGCGTCCAGACCGGAGGACTGCATTAACGGCTCCCCGGATGTTGCCTGGGTCTCGACATCTGCGCTACTCGGTCCGGGCATGCCCACCTTCACGTTCCCTCCGATTGGTCAGCCTGGGCAAGCCGCCGAGTTGCGCGAATCCGGTCTCCGGATGGAGGTAATCATCGGTCCGCACGAACAAGACGTGCGGACGCGGAGGCAGCCGCTCGCGCCGAACCTTCCCGGCATTGCCGAGCTGGATACTGGAGGCGACGGGACTCTGATAGACGGTCCTGCCCTTGGTGCTTCCCTGGCGCTGTTTCCCGTGACGGGCGATGCGATAATGCACGGTGCGGCCCTCCTCGCCGAGGATCGATCTAGACTCGATAGAAAGCGGCCGACGATCGCCTTGAGCATCCGGTTCCCGAACTTGGGATGGACGGTGTCCATCTCGCGCGTGATCGTTACGGACGGGCTTGGCCGTGGGGCGCTGGTGGTGGTCGGCCGAGATGTGCTGAGCCTGTGTTCGCTTACGTACGACGGACGTGCGGGCCGCTTTTCTGTTTCGATCCCCTAGCTGATATGGAACGACCGGTTGTCAATGGTGCTCATGGTCCTCTCCTCTCGGTACACACCGGGAAGGTGAAGGCGACGGACGCCAGCGGGCGCTTCGACGACGAGTCACTCTGATATGCGCGGATTACCTCGGCGAGCCGAGGCAGGGCCGCATGACAGTGCTTCGTCGGGAGCGATCGCTGCCTGCTTGCGCGTCGGAACGGCCCACTGTCGTAGCCCGATCCGAAAGTAGCGACGGCACTCATGACGCGTCCGAACTGAAACTGGTGGACGGCGCGCATCGCCCCGCGCGCGCTCGAATGAAGACGTCCTTCCGCCGGATCCAGCCTCGATCCTCACTATTTTTGACTTTTTCTTCCGCTTCCGACAAGCTGTGATCGTCGTTCCGACGAATTAGGTGTCGCGCTGACGTGCTTCTCCTCGGAAATGACACGCGACAGGTGAGTGATCGACCCACGCAGGCGGAGGGAAGACGTCAACAGCGCACAGGGAGAGATCGGCATGGCCAAGGTCGTAGCGCTTGACGATGCGCCGAGACGGACTCGCCTCGGTCGTCCGCCAGGGAGTACCGGTGCGCAGATCGAGCGGAACAAGCACCGGCTCGCGTCTCTCGTGGTCCTCGGGAAGCGAAATGGCCAGATCGCCCGAGAGTTCGGGGTCAGTTCTCGCACGATCCGCACGTGGTTGGACCATCCCGAGGTGCTAGAGGCGATCCGTGAGCTCGAAGAGGAGTCCCACCGGAGCACGGAACGGCTCCTCGCCGGCCTGCTTCGCGCGAGCATCAGACGCACGAACAAGATCATCCGGCACGGCGAGAGCAAGGTGGCCTTGCGCGCGATCGAGCTCTTCTGGAACTCGTCGGGCCTGCTGCAGAAAGCTGGTCCCGAGACCAACGTCTTCAACCGGCAGCAGCTCGTCCAGCCGATGATCATGGACCGTGCGGACGCGAAGGCCGCGATGGCGTTGCTGCGCCAGGAACGCGAGCGTCAGAGACGGGAGCACGAGATCGAGCTCGATCGGAGCCAGATCGAACGATCTGGTGGTGAGCGGAACGGCCCGTGAACGTCGGACCCTGACCGCCGAGGACAACGCCTGCCTCGGACTCTGACCGATCGTCCGACCGACGCCCGGTCCCCCGTGGTCGCAACTCGCCCCGAACGCTGGTGTACTGGAGATCGAGATGAGCACCTTCTTCGCCCTCATCGGCGCCAACGTGGGCGGTTGGATCGGCTGGGTCGTGGGCGCGCACGTCGGCCTCATGACGGCCTG
>WNGD01018019.1_pt1 | contig 10153 bp, 7 predicted proteins | sample 5400671 | NCBI WGS metagenome assembly WNGD01 (sample SAMN13153369, study PRJNA577476) | soil metagenome | isolation source: 40 cm soil or saprolite under grassland replicate 2 | place: USA:California | collected 2016-06-15
CAACTCGGTCGCGTTCATCTACGGCACGAAGCTGACGACTGCGGCAACGGTTGCGCTGATCTTCGGGACGATGCCGATCCTGACCGCGCTCTTCGCCGCCGCGGGCGGGATCGAGCGGCTGCACAGCAGGTTCTGGCTCGCCGCAGCAATTTCGTTTAGCGGCGTCTGCCTGGTCGCGTTCGGAGCCCAGAGCGGCATCTCCGGCGACCTCTGGGGCTACGCGCTCGCGCTGCTTGCGACGGCTACCTGGGCCGCGTATTCGGTCGCGATCGCGCCGCTGATGACCCGCTACACCGCCTCCAGGATCAGCGCGTGGGCGCTTTCGGTCGGTGCCCTCCCGCTGCTCGTCGTGGGCTCACCGCAACTCGCATCGCAGGACTTCGCCGACCTGCCGAGTGTCGTTTGGCTCGCATTCGCGTTCGCCGTCCTCATGCCGCTCTTCCTGACGAACCTGCTCTGGTTCAACTCGATCGACCGGGTCGGGCCGTCGCGCGCGTCCATTTACGCGAATCTTCAGCCGTTCCTCGGCGCGCTCTTCGCGCTCGTGCTCCTGCACGAGCCGCTCACGCGCTACCAGGTCGCGGGCGGACTGCTGATCGCGACCGGAATCGTCCTCTCGCGCAGGAAGGTGCCGGCTCTCGTCCCCAGCGGGGAATCGCCATGACGCTCCGCGAGCGCCTCGCCCGCAAGCCACCGGGATACCAGTTCACGATCGGCCGGATCCTGGCGATCTACTCCGGGCTGATGGTGGCGCTCTTCCTCGCCGCCCTCGACCAGACCATCGTGGCGACGGCGCTCCCGAGGGTCGTTTCCGACCTCGGAGGGATCACGCAGTACTCGTGGGTCTTCACCGCCTACATGCTCGGCTCGACCGTAACGGTGCCCCTGTACGGCAAGCTTGGTGACGTCCACGGCCGCAAGCCGCTCTTCATCTTCGCGATCCTGATCTTCCTCCTCGGCTCGGCGCTCTGCGGCACCGCGCAAAACATGTGGGAGCTCGTGATCTTCCGCGCCGTCCAGGGTGTCGGCGCCGGGGGTCTCTTCCCGCTCACGCTTGCGATGGTCGGAATGATCGTGCCGCCGCGCGATCGAGGCCGCTACCAAGGCCTGATCGGCTCCGTCTTCGCCGCCGCGTCGATCATCGGGCCGCTGATCGGCGGCTTCATCGTCGACCACGGGAGCTGGCGCTGGATCTTCTTCGTCAACCTGCCGGTGGGCGGGCTCGCGCTTGCGGTGATCCTGGTGACGATGCCGCGGCGGCCCTACAAGCAGGAGCACTCGATCGACTGGCTCGGCGCGGCTTTGCTCGGGCTCGGGACGACGGCGCTGCTACTCGGGCTCGTTTGGGGCGGCCGCGACTACCCGTGGGGCTCGCCCGAGGTCGTCGGGGTGCTGACAGCTGCGGCGGTGCTGCTCGCCGCATTTGCTTTCGTCGAGCGCAGAGTGCCTGAGCCGATCCTGCCCTTCCAGCTGTTGCGCAACCAGACGGTCGCGGCGAGCGTCGCGTGCATGGCGCTCGTCGGGATGGCGATGTTCGGGACGATCAGCTTCGTGCCGCTGTTCGTCCAGGGCGTGATCGGCACCTCAGCGACCTCGTCGGGCGTCGTGCTGACACCCTTGCTGCTCGGCGCGGTGATCACGAGCTTCATCTCGGGCCAGATCGTCTCCAGAACCGGCCGTTACCGCCCGAACACGCTGATTGGGCCCGTCGTGCTCGGCGCCGGCGAGCTCCTGCTTTGGCGGATGGGGGTGAACACGACGAACGCGCAGGCCGCCCGGAACATGGTGATCTGCGGGATCGGCCTCGGGGTGATGATGCAGATCTTCGTGCTCTCGGTGCAGAACTCGGTGTCCCGCAGCGCGATGGGAACTGCGACGGCCCTGACGCAGTTCTCGCGCTCGATCGGCGCGACCCTCGGTGTGACGCTGATGGGTGTGCTCGTCAACCAGCGGCTGCCCGCCGGCGTCAGCGGCGAAGGTGTGTCGATTCACCGCCTCCCTCTCGCAGGCCGAGAGGCTCTCGCGCGCGCGTTGCAGCCGGCCTTCCTCCTAGCCGCTGTCATCTGCGGACTCGTCCTGATCGTTTCCCTGCTCTGGGTTCGCGAGGCGCCGCTCAAGAGCGGCTTCGACGATCTGCCGGTCGGCGACGAGGTCTCGCCGCAACCGGGAACTCGTGCCGCGGCGAGTTAGGATGGGTTTATGAGCTCGACCGACTTCATGCCACTCGATGGCTGGGATCACGTCGAACTCTGGGTCGGGAACGCGAAGCAAGCGGCCTACTTCTACGAGCACGCTTTTGGGTTCACGCGGACGGCCTACGCGGGCCCCGAGACCGGCGTCCGCGACCGCGCCTCGTACGTCGTCGAGCAGGGCGACATCCGGCTCGTCCTGACAAGTGGCCTGCGCGCCGACAGCGAGGTGACTCAGTTCGCTTGCCGTCACGGCGACGGCGCTCGCGACATCGCGCTACAGGTGCCGAGCGCTGACGACGCCTATCGAACGGCAGTCCAGCGAGGAGCCCGCGGCATCGCCGAGCCACATTCGGCCGAGGACGAGTTCGGCCGCGTTGAGCTCTCGTCGATCGCGACCTACGGCGACGTCATCCACACCTTCGTCAACCGGAAGGACTATGCCGGCCCGTACCTGCCCGGTTACCGCTCGACGGTCGAGAACGGGCATGCAGATCCCGGCGTCGGCCTGAAGGCACTCGACCACGTCGTCGGCAACGTCGAGCTTGGCCGCATGAACCACTGGGTCGAGTTCTATGAGCGTGTCTTCGGCATGACCAACATCGTCCATTTCGGCGACGACCAGATCCAGACGGAGTATTCGGCCCTGATGTCGAAGGTGATGGCGGACGGAAGCGGCAAGATCAAGTTCCCGATCAACGAGCCGGCCGAGGGGAAGCGCAAGAGCCAGATCGAGGAGTACCTCGAGTTCAATCACGACCCGGGTGTCCAGCACATCGCAATGCAGAGCGAGGACATCGTCGGCACGGTCGCGGAGCTGAAGGAACGCGGCGTGCTCTTCCTCGACACGCCGGACGCGTACTACGAAGAGGTCGAGGGACGCGTCGGCGAGATCTCCGAGGACTACACCGACCTGAAGCGGCTGAAGATCCTGGCCGACCGCGACGAGGACGGCTACCTGCTGCAGATCTTCACGAAGACTGCGCAGGACCGACCGACCGTCTTCTTCGAGGTGATCGAGCGGCACGGCGCAACGACTTTCGGGGAGGGAAATTTTAAGGCCCTCTTCGAATCCATCGAGCGCGAACAGGCGCTGCGCGGAAACCTCTGAGCTTCTCGCTCGACCATGTCCAGGTCGTCGTGCCGTCCGGGGGCATCGACGAGGCTGCGCGCTTCTACGGCGAGGTCGTCGGCCTGGAGCGGATCGAGCGGCCGGAGACGTTGGGCGGCGTCGGCGCCTGGTTTCGCACCGGCGCGCAGGAGCTGCACGTTTCCGAGCACGAGGGGTTCGTTCCGGCGGTAAAGGCTCACCCCGCGTTCGAAGGCTCCGCCGCCGAGCTCGACGCCCTCGCGGCGCGGCTGGAGGCGGCAGGCGCCGAGGTCCGCTGGGACGACCGGCTGCCGGGCGCCCGCCGCTTCTACTCGTTCGACCCGGCCGCCAACCGGCTCGAGTTTCTGACCCGGGCGTAGACGGCCTCGCTCTTCCGCCACTTCTCACATCTTCGACCAGCTCTGGTCCGGCCGCCGCGCCCGCTGTAAAACGCGCGTAAAGGATTCGACGAACTTGCCAGGACTCGAGGTGCAGGCAACGCATGAACGGGGCAGCCTGAGAACGCACGAACCTTGTAATCCATGCGAAAGGGGAGCAGTTGTATGAAACGTCTCTTGGCACTTCCGGTTCTCGCCGCGGGCGCCCTGGCGCTTGCTGCGTTGGCTTTCGCCTACCCCGTTACGGCGAACAAACACCAGCCCACCGCGAAGGGCGGGAAGCTCACCTTCACGGTGACAACAACCGATCACGGCTGCGACTTCCGGCCGTGGGCGACCGACACCCTCAAGCGCACCTACAAGGTGCATCTTCGTGAAGACGGCTCGTACACCGTCCGCCGCGAAGACAAGGGCCGCTTCGCGTCACCGGCAAGCTTCACGGCTATCTCCAGGGCACCGTCACCGGCGGGACGTTCATCCCGACCGGGACCTGCACGGCGACCTGCTCTGCCGATGACTTCATCGCCGGCTTCTTCACGTCGGGCGCGTCGTTCACATGCAGCCAGGGGTACGCCGGCTGCCGCTTCAACTTCAGCTACACGGCCCAGCACCAGCACAAGCAGGGCCTGCTGTACCACCACTGGGTTGACCGGGGGCTCGACGGCGTCCACGGGATCTTCATCGGCGACATCGCCAACTCGTAGCCGACGAAGTTGCATGGCCTGACGAGGAGCCCGCGACAGCGGGCTCCTCGCTTTTTGGAGATTCTTTCGGGCGTGAGCCCCCAGCGACGAACCGCACTCGTCTCCGTTCTCGCCGCCTGCGCGCTGATCGCGATCAAGCTCGCGGCCGGGATTCCCTCACACAGCCTCGGCCTGCTCAGCGAGGCGGTTCACTCGGGTACCGATCTCGTCGCGGCGCTGCTCACCTTCTTCGCGGTCGGCGTCGCCGTCCGGCCTGCCGACCCGAGCCACGCCTATGGGCACGGGAAGGCCGAGCACCTCGCCGCGCTCGGCGAGGCGGCGCTGCTCGTTGCCGCGGCGCTCTTCGTCATCTGGCGCGCGATCTCGCACCTCGCCGGGCTGACCCCGGCCACGGTGCACCCCACGTGGTACGCGCTGGTCGCGCTTGCGGTCGTGATCTGCGTCGATTTCAGCCGGATGATCGTTTCCTTGCGCGCGGGCCGGCGTTACGGCTCGGCCGCGCTGCAGGCAAATTCGGTCCACTTCGCCGGTGACCTGGCCGGCTCGCTCGCCGTCTTCGGAGGCCTGCTCGCCGTGCGTGCCGGCTGGCAGGAAGCGGACTCCGCCGCAGCGCTCTTCGTCGCGCTGCTCGTTCTGACGGCAGCTGCGCGGCTGATCCGCCGGAACATCGACGTCCTGATGGATCGCGTTCCCTCCGAGGCCCAGGAAATCGCCTCGCGGGCGATCGCATCGGTCGAGCCGCCGGTGCAGCTGCGGCGACTTCGGATGCGCCAGGCTGGGAGCAAGCAGTTCGCCGACGTCGTTATCGGCGTTCCACCCGGGGCCGCTGTCGGCCAGGGACACGCCGCGGCTGACGCCGTCGAGGCCGCGCTGCACGAAGCGCTTCCGGAGAGCGACGTCGTCGTCCACGTCGAGCCCCAGGACGACGAGCCGGCGCTCCGCGAGCGCGCGCTCGCCGCAGCGCAGCGCGTGCCGCGGGTGCGCGAGATCCACAACCTTTCGGTGCTACGAACCGACGGCGGCGCCGAGGTCTCGCTACACCTGAAGCTGCCGGCCGAGCTGCCGCTCGAGGATGCTCACGCCGTCGCGAGCGAGGTCGAGCAGGCGATCTCCGAATCGGTGCCGGAGGTCGTCTCGGTGCAGACGCACCTGGAGCCGCTCGCCGAGCCGGCCAGGGGGACGACCGTCGAGCGGGATTCGCGCTTCGTCGAGGAGATCGTCCGCGAGGCGACGGGAGCCGCGCCCCGCGAGCTTCGCTTCCTCGAGACGGATGAGGGGCTTGTCGCCTTTGTGACCCTCGGCCTCGATCCCGGAACCACACTCGCCGACGCGCACCGTCGCGCCAGCGAGGTTGAAGAGCGGATCAGGCAGAAGCGCCCCGAGATCGCGGACGTGATCGTCCACACCGAGCCATGATTACCGCGAAAAATGCTGCGCACTTTTCACGGAGCTGGCTTGTCCCATCGCTTCGCTCGGGAGAGCTATGAGGCTTTGCCTCTTTACGCCATTGAATCGTCCGGTTCGGGGTTGGGTCGGCGCGATCGAGGGCGACCGCGTCGTCCACCTCGCGGCGCAGAGCCTGGCCTCTTTCTTCACCGGCGGCGGCTCGGCGCGCGAGCACGACGAGTACGCGCTCGAGGACGTCCGGCTGCTGGCGCCGGTGCCGCGCCCGCCCTCGGTGCGCGACGCCTACGCGTTCGAGGAACACATTCGGAACGCAGCGCGCGTCACCGGCCGGCCGGGAGTGCCCGACGAGTGGTACGAGCTGCCGGTCTTTTACTTCTCCAACCCGGCCGCGATCTACGGGCCTGACGACGAGATCCCGTTTCCGGCCGGCTCGGAAGAGCTCGACTACGAGCTCGAGGTAGCCGCCGTGATCGGCGGGGGCGGCGCCATTGGCGGGTTCACGATCATGAACGACTGGTCCGCACGCGATCTCCAGCGCAAGGAGATGAAGGTCGGCCTCGGCCCTGCCAAGGGGAAGGACTTCGCAACCTCGCTCGGCCCGGTCGTCGTCACGCCGGACGAGCTCGGCGACCTGCGACTGGAGATGGTCGCTCGCGTGAACGGCGAGGAACGCTCGCGCGGGAACATGGGCGACATGTACCACTCGTGGGCCGCGATCATCGAGCGCGCATCGGCGAACACTCAGCTCGTCCCCGGCGACGTGATCGGGTCGGGCACCGTCGGCAGCGGCTGCATCCTCGAGCACGGCGACGGCCGCTGGCTGCAGCCCGGCGACGTGGTCGAGCTCGAGGTCGAGCGAATCGGCCTGCTGCGAAAACGCGTCGGGGCGAAGGCCACCTAGTCAGACTCCGGCTTGTGGAAGCACCGGAAACCCACTACACGCTCAGCGGCGACATCAACATCGCCTACCAGGTGGTCGGCGAGGGGCAGCTCGACCTCGTCTTCATTCCGAGTCTGACCCACCATGTGGAGCTCGTCTGGGAGAACCCTCCGCAGGCGCAGTTCTTCAGCCGCCTCGCGTCGCTCGGTCGCCTGCTCCTCTTTGACAAGCGCGGGACAGGCATGTCGGACCGGGTCGTCGGGGCCACGCTCGAGGTGCGGATGGACGACATCCGTGCGGTCATGGACGCGGCGGGCTCCGAGCGTGCGGTTATCTGTGGCCTCGGCGACGGCGGGCCTCTCTGCGCGCTGTTCGCGGCCACGTATCCGGAGCGAACGACCGCCCTCGTTCTGGTTCACACGGCGGCGCGCATGGTTCGCAGCCCGGAGCTTCCCTGGCTTCCGACGCGAGCAGAGCGGGAGCGAGAGATTGAGGAGCTCGCGCGTCGCTGGGGCGATCGCGAGGCAGCCGCCGAACAGTTTGGCCGCGGCTCGCCGAGCGCAACGGAGGAGGAACGCCAAGGCTTCGCGCGAGTCATGAGATTGAGCGTCAGCCCCGGTTCGGCGGCTGCCTACCTCCGGATGACCCTGGACGTAGACGTCTGCGACGTCCTGCCGCTGATTCGGGTCCCGACTCTGGTCATGTATCGAACGGAGCTGGATGTCCTGGACACCCGGAACGGGCGCTACCTCGCGGAGCACATTCCCGGGGCGCGCCTGGCGGAGATGCCAGGGCGCGATTTTGCACCGCAGCTGGGCGATCCAGACAGGTTCTTCGCCGAGCTGGAGAGCTTCCTGAACGAGGTTGTGGAAGGGGAGGCGTGGGAGGCCGAGCCGGACCGGGTCCTCGCGACAGTTCTCTTCACCGACATCGTCGACTCCACGGCGCGAGCAGCCGAGCTGGGCGACCGCGCCTGGCGCCGGCTGTTGCAGCAGCATCACGAGATCGTCCGCTCGCAGCTGGGGCGTTTCCGCGGCAAGGAGATGGACACCGCCGGCGACGGCTTCTTCGCCACCTTCGATGGGCCGGCGCGGGCGATCCGCTGCGCCTTCGCAATCCGGGACGGCATCGGCGACCTCGACCTGGAGGTTCGCGCCGGTCTTCATACCGGCGAGTGCGAGCTCGTCGACGGCAAGGCCGGCGGCATCGCCGTCCACATCGGGGCGCGCGTTGCAGGACTCGCCGAGCCAGGAGAGGTCCTCGTTTCGAGCACGGTCAAGGACCTCGTCGCGGGCTCGGGAATCGAGTTCGAGGATCGCGGTGAGCACCAGCTGAAGGGCATCTCGGAGGCCTGGCGGCTGTTCACAGTCGTTCCTTGACGCCGCTCGCCGGCAAGGTGGTCAGTTCGTTGCGTCCCAACCCTTGTAACAGTCTGTTACTTGGTATTCGAACGAGCGGCTTGCGGTAAACGAGGCCCGGTGCGGAAGATCGCGGTCATCGGCGCCGGGGTGATGGGGCTCGCGACGGCGCGCGCGCTCGGGCGGCGCGGGCATGAGGTCGTGGTCTACGAGCAGTTCGAGCGCGGCCATCAGCGCGGCTCGAGTCACGGGCGCTCCAGGATCTTCCGGCTCGCCTATGCGGAGGAGGAATACGTCCGGCTCGCTCAGGAGTCGCTCGCGCTCTGGCGGGAGCTCGAGGCCGAGACCGGCGAGACTCTGCTGGAGCTGAACGGCCTGCTCGAGGTCGTCCGGACGCTGGAGGAGAGCACGGCGCGCACGCTCGAGGCCTGCGGGGTCGAGTGGCACCGCCTCGAACGCGACGAGGCCGAGCGGCGCTATCCGATCCACGTACCGGAGGGCTCGTTCGGCGTCCTGCAGCCGGAAGCCGGCATCGTTCGGGCCGACAAGGCGCTCGAGGCATTCGGTCGAGACCTCGAGATCCGGTACGGCACCCGCGTCCGCCCAGACGCGCTCGACGCCGAGGTCGTCGTCGTCACGGCCGGCTCATGGGTGAACGAGCTCCTCGAGGAGCCGTTGCCGGTCAAGGTCACACGCGAAACGGTCTGCTACTTCCACCCCGAGAACGGCAGACCGATCCCCTCGCTGGTCTCGTTTAAGCCCGACAGCCACACGCACGAGATGTACTCCCTCGCCGACCCCGTTCACGGGCTGAAGGTCGGGGCGCACCATGCGGGCCCCGAGGTCGATCCCAACGAGCAAGGTGAGCCCGAGCCGCGCCTGATCGAGCAGATCGTGAGCTGGACGCGCGAGACGTACCGGCTCGCCGACCCCGACCCCATCGCAACGGAGACGTGCCTCTACACGACGACGCCGGACGAGGCGTTCATCCTCGAGCGCCGCAGCCGCCTGGTGATCGGTTCGCCCTGCTCGGGCCACGGCTTCAAGTTCGCGCCGGCGATCGGCGAGCGCCTTGCCGATCTCGCCACGGGCTAGAGTTTCGGCCATGCCGTTCTACCAGCGCCTGGGCGAGGTTCCCCGCAAGCGGCACATCCAGTTCCGCGACAACGGGACGCTTCTGACCGAGGAGGTCATGGGCCTCGAGGGCTTCGTCGGAAACGAGTCGATCCTCTACCACCTGCAGTCCCCGTGCCGGGTGATGAAGCTCGGGGACTTCGAGGAGATCGAGCGTGAGGAGTGGGTGCCCGACGCCCACGCGCACCGGCTCCTCAACACCTACGACGTCGACCCCGGCGGCGACGAGATCACCGGTCGGCGCCTGCTGATGTGGAACGATGACGTCGAGATCTCGCTGGCCCGGCCGGACACCCAGATGGACTACTTCTTCCGCAACGGCGAGGGCGACGAGGTGATCTTCGTCCACGAGGGCTCCGGCACGCTGGAGACCAGCTTCGGCGAGGTCCCCTACAAGGACGGCGACTACGTCGTCATCCCTCGCGGGACGACCTATCGGTTCCGCGCCGAAGGCGAGCAGCGCTACCTCGTCTTCGAGACCCCCGGCCTGATCGAGATCCCGCGCCGCTACCGCAACCAGTACGGGCAGCTGCTCGAGGGGGCTCCGTACTACCACCGCGACATCCACCCTCCGACGGAGCTACATACGCACCGCGAGAAAGGCGAGTTCCCGGTCAAGGTGCGCGTCCGCGGCGGCTACCAGACCTACCTGCTCGACTACCACCCATTCGACGTTGTGGGCTGGGACGGCTACCTCTATCCGTGGACGTTCTCGATTCACGATTTCGAGCCGATCACCGGGCGGATCCACCAGCCGCCGCCCTCGCACCAGACCTTCCAGGGCAGAAACTTCGTCATCTGCTCGTTCTGCCCGCGCAAGCTGGACTTCGACGAGCTGGCGGTGCCGATCCCCTACCACCACTCGAACCTGCAGTCCGAGGAGATGATCTATTACGTCAGCGGCAACTTCGGCTCACGGAAGGGCGTCGACGTGGGCTCGATCACGCTGCATCCCTCGGGGCTACCGCACGGCCCGCAGCCCGGGTTGGCCGA
>WNGD01022594.1_pt1 | contig 10153 bp, 12 predicted proteins | sample 5400671 | NCBI WGS metagenome assembly WNGD01 (sample SAMN13153369, study PRJNA577476) | soil metagenome | isolation source: 40 cm soil or saprolite under grassland replicate 2 | place: USA:California | collected 2016-06-15
CTACACCGAGGACGAGAAGCTCGGGATCGCGCGCAAGTACCTCGTGCCGAAGCAGCTCGAGGCGCACGGGCTCACCGACGAGCAGCTGGAGATCGGCGACGAAGCGATCCTCACGGTCATCCGCGAGTACACGCGCGAGGCCGGCGTTCGGAACCTCGAGCGCCGGATCGCCGACCTCTGCCGCAAGACCGCCCGCGAGATCGCCGAAGACAAGGCCGAGCGCGTCGAGGTCGACGGCGACCGCGCTCGCTCCTGGCTGGGCCCGCGCCGCTTCCCGGCCGACCCGCGCAAGCGCACGGCCGACCCGGGAGTCGCAACGGGCCTGGCCTACACGCCCGTCGGCGGCGACGTGCTCTTCATCGAGGCCGCCGCCTACCCGGGCAAGGGCCGGCTGACGATCACCGGCCAGCTCGGCGAGGTCATGCAGGAGTCGGCGCAGGCAGCCCTCTCGTGGGTGCGCGCGCACGCGACCGAGCTCGGCGTCGCCGAGGACTGGTTCGCGGAGCACGACGTCCACATCCACGTTCCCGCCGGCGCGGTGCCCAAGGACGGCCCGTCGGCCGGAATCACGATGGCGACCGCGATCGCTTCGCTCGTGCGCGGCGACCCCGTCGCCGAGGACGTGGGCATGACCGGCGAGATCACGCTGACCGGCCAGGTGCTGCCGATCGGCGGCCTCCGTGAGAAGGTGCTCGCTGCGCAGCGCTACGGCCTCAAGCGGATCGTCGTGCCGCGCGACAACGAACCCGATCTCGAGGAGCTGCCGGAGGAGACACGGGAGGAGCTCCAGTTCATCCTCGTCGACTCGATCGACGACGTCTTCGCCGTCGCGTTCAGCCCAGCGGGGACCAGCCGGCCGAAGGCCACGCCCTCCTCAGAACGTCAGGCCGCCGCCTCGGTTTAGCGCCGAGAGCGCGCAGGGTAGAGAATGCGCGCGTAAACGAGCGAAAGGACGGCCTTCCAGATGGCCAAGGCGAAAGACCGAGTTGCCGACGTCAAGCCCTACGTCACGCGGGCGATCCAGGACGAGGAGCTCCGCGACAGCCTCCGCAGTGCGTTCTCCACGGCGCGCGACGTCTACGACGAGCTGATCGGCGGGCGCGGCGTGACCGGGGTCGCGAACAAGGTCGCGAGCGACAAGGAGATCCAGGACCAGCTCCGGTCGGCGATCGACGACCTCCGCTCGGCGGCGAACCGGATCCAGGGCAAGGAGGAGCACAAGGGGCGCAACAGCTCGCTGCTGCTGGCCGGGATCGCGCTCGGGATCCTCTTCAACCCGATGACCGGTCCCGAGACCCGCCGCTGGCTGAAGGACAAGATCTTCGGCGAGGCCGAGGAATTCGGCTACGGGTCCGGCAACGGCGCGTAGCTAGGCGTCAGCCGCGATCCGAGCCCGCGTTGGCGGGCGGGCGGAAACCTAGGGACCTGAGCAGCGCCTGATCGCTCGAGCCCGGGACGCGCGGCGCGATCGCGCGCTGTAGCGAACCGGGATCGAGACCGCTCGCCTCGGAGATGTCCGAGACCTGGAGCAGGATCGCGGCGGGCTTTGGCGCCGGATCCGAGACCGCGGCCGCCGGCACCCAGCCGGCGACGTTCGAGAAGACGACGTCCTGCCGGTGCTGCCAGGCCTGCAAGTACAGCGTCGGGTCGACGGCGCCGTCGTAGCCCATGAAGATCAGCGACGCGGGGTGGATCTCGAAGTGGAGGTGCGTCGGCGTGCCGGACGCGTCGCCGGTGTTCCCGACGAAGCCGAGCACCTCGCCGGCCTTGACATGGAGGCCGTTCTTCGCGAGCGGCGAGAAGGCCGAAAGGTGCGCGTAGTAGAACTCGTTGCCCTGCGCGTCGCGCAGCCAGAGGCGGTTGCCGCCAACGTCGTTCCAGCCGATCGAGAAGACGATCCCGTCGGCGCAGGCGAGGATCGGGGCTCCGAGCGGCGCGAAGATGTCGTCGCCGTGGTGCCAGTTCCCGGGCACGTCACCGCGGAAGGCGCCGAAAGTGTCGATGAACGAGACGGGCCCGTAAACGGGGAAGACGTAGCCGCCGGCGGTCAACTTCGGATGGAGGCCGGCCGGAATCGGCAGGAGCGGCGCCCCGCCGCCGTTGCCGCCCTTGCTGTTGGGCTTCGGCTCCGGGGCCTTCGGGGTCTTCTTGCCGCGTTTCGTCGAGGGCGGGACCGGCTTGTGCTGCTTCGAGGCCGGCGCCTGGACGTTCACCTCGGCGTAGCCGACCTGGATCTCCGTCCCGGCCGGGACGCCGTTGTGGGCCGCGGTCAGGTGGACGTCGAGCGCCGTGACGAAGCCGTGGAAGGCCTGCGCGCCACCGGGGCCGGCTGTCCGGTCGAGACCTTCCTCAAGCGTCGTCAGGTAGCCCCAGTCGGCGAGCGCGATCCGGCCGTTCGCCGAGACCGCGGACGCCTGGCCGAGCACGGTCAGCCCCGCCACGGTCGAGCTCGAGAGCGAGCCACCCGCCGTCTTGCCGCGGGTCGACGCTACGGCGCGCCCTTCGACGAGGTCCGCCGTGATCTCGCCTCCGAACATCGAGACGCCGTGCGCCTCTCCGGACGCGCTCGCGGTGGCAGTCGAGCCGATATCGCTCTGCGCGGATGCGGTCAGCTGGCCGGTCGTCGCGATCGAGCCGTCGGAGGGGTAGGCGAAGCTCTCGCCGAACGCGACGTGGTACGGCGGCGCCGAGACACTCTGCGTCTGCGCGCCGGCCTGCCCGGGGACGACGACCCGAATCGCGTAGGCATGTGCCGTCGCGCCCGCGCTTGGGTTCTGCTTCCCGCGGTCCGCGCCCGCGGAACCGGCGAGGAGCAGGAGCCCTCCCCCGAGCAGCACGCTGAGGCCCAGCCGCTTCGCCACCGTCCCGGCATTATTGACCACCAGCCGTACGAACAAGGGGATCATGTTTGGAAACTCAGATACGGCTGCTGCGGGGCTCGCACCCGGGTGACCTTGTCCGGCACGACAACGAAGCGCTTTCCGTGCCTTGCCAGCGAGCCCGACACTTCGAGCCAGGTGTTCGGCTTGTACCCCCGGCCCTCGACCGGCACGCCGACCGCTTCGGCGTCCGCGGTGCAGCACGCGATGTAGAAGCGCGCCAGCTCGAAGCTCCCTCTGGGCACATCCTGCGAGCCGACGACGAACCCGAGCAGCCGCACGCGCACGCCCGGACGGATCCCGGCCTGCGCGGCGAAATCGCGGTCGCCGTCGGCGATTCGGATGTCGAGGAACGACGCCTCGGACGGCTTGGCGGGAGCGTGCGGGCGGACGAACGCGAAGCTGATCCCGCCCTTGCGCGAGGCCGCGTAGGAGCCGAGCGCGGCGTGCGGAACGAGCGAGACCGCGGCGAGCGGCACGAGCAGCGCAAACAGGCTTGCGGCCTCGCGCAGCGTCAGCGACGGCCCGCTCCGCTTCGCGCGCACGTAGCCGTAGCCGTAGGCGATCGTCGCGAGCGCGAGCACAACGGAGCCGAACGGGACGATCCACTGGGTGCGCGGGCCGAGGTAGCGGCCTGCGGTGCCGCTCGCCCACAACACGAGGAAGAAGACCGCCCAGAGGCCCAGCACGCCGCCGCGGGCGATTCTTGCGTCCACGCTCATCTGATCACGGCTCCGAAGATGAGTGAGCCGCCAACGATTAGCGGCACCGTTGCGAGCAGCAGGCGCGGGACGAACCAGCCGCGGAAGGTCGCGCCGTAGAGCACGGTCAGCTTCATGTCGACGATCGGGCCGAGGACGAGGAACGCGAGCTGCGCGCCCGGCGAGAAGGACGTGAATGACGCGGCAATGAACGCGTCCGCCTCCGAGCAGAGCGAGAGCACGTACGCGACTGCCATCAGCGAGAGCGCGGCAAGCACGGGCGTGCCACCGAGCTTCGCGATCACCGACTGCGGCACCGTGGTCTGCACGAACGCCGACAGCGCAGCACCGAGGACGATGAACTTGCCCATGAAGAGGAAGTCCGAGACGAGGTGGCTCGAGAACGCCGTGGGGCCGTGGTCGTGGCCGTGCTCCTCGTGCGCGGTCGCGCGCGGACGCAGGAGGTCGGCGCCTCGCGTCCGCCCGATCGCCAGCCCGGCTGCAGCCGCCGCGAGCAGTCCGAGCGACGCGCGGCCGGTGACCATCTCCGCCCCGCGCGCGTGGCCGCCGTAGGCCACCCAGGTCGAGGCGAGCACGATCGGGTTCAGCACGGGCGAGGCGAGCATGAACGTCACCCCCGCGCTGGGATGAACGCCACGCGCGATCAAACGCCGCGCCACCGGCACCGAGCCGCACTCGCAGACCGGGAAGGCGAACCCGCCCAGCGCGGCGCTTGGAATCTGGAGGGCGAGCGGCAGCCGCGCGACCGCGCCGAAGGCGCGCTCCGGCAGGAACACCGCGATCGCGGCCGAGGCCAGTGCTCCCACGAGGATGAACGGGAGCGCCTCGATCACGATCGACGAGAAGATCAGCAGGAAGGTCTGCGCCGCGGCACCGCCGGCGAGGCCCGCCGCGGAAGCGACGACGACCAGCAGGACGAACAGGCCCAGCAGGCGTCCGAACAGGGTCTCGGAGACGGTGGTCGTCTCCCAGGCGCGGGTCAGACGCAGCCGCCCCGGCTCGGCGCGCACGGGCACAGCGGCCGTCCGGTCCATGCCCGGAAGTGTTGCGCGTCGCGCGCCGGGGCGCTACAGACGCCCGCGGACGGTCTCGACCCCTGCTGTTACGAGGAACAACCCAGTCGCAGTCAGGACGATCGTGCCCCCAGGCGGTAGGTTCGCGTAGTAGGAGACCGTCAGCCCGGTCATCACCGAGCCGAGAGCGCATGCTCCACGCGACTCGCTGCGCGGCGATCACCGGCACGACCATCAGCGCCGCGATCAGCAGGATCCCGACGATCCTCATCGAGATCCCGATCGTCAGCGCCGCGAGCATCGAGACGACGCCGTTCAGGAGCGGCACGGGCAGGCCGGCGACTCGCGCGCCCTCCTCGTCGATCGCGACCGCGAGCAGCGCCCGCAGGAGCACGGCGACGAGCACGAGCGCAGCGAGGCCGAGCAGCGCGATTCGCAGCAGGTCGCCGCGGGTGACGGTCAGGATCGAGCCGAACAGGTAGGTGAACAGGTTCGCGTTGAGCGCGCCGGCGCTCGAGATCAGCACGACCCCGCCGGCGATCCCCGTGTAGAAGACGAGCGCGAGCGCTTGGTCGCCCGCGGCCTTGCGATGGGCACGTAGCCATTCGATCGCGCCCGCGCCGAGGACCGCCGCTACGAGCGCGGTCCACACCGGCGAAACGCCCAGTAAATAGCCCGCCGCCACGCCTGCGAAGGCGACGTGGCCGATTCCGTCTCCGATCAGGCTCATCTGCCGCTGGACGAGAAAGAAGCCGACCACCGGCGCGAGCAGGCCGACGACCGCGCCGGCCGCGAAGGCGAGCCGCATGAACTCGAAGTCAAACATGGACGTGCGAGGGGTCGTGCCAGACGCCCGGCAGCGAGGACGGAGGCCCGTCGAAGACGATCCCCTCGCGGACCAGCACGAGCCGCTCGACGACGTGCTCGATCGCGCCGAACTCGTGCGAGACGTAGAGGATCGTCACGCCGAGGTCGTCGTGGAGGCGGGCCAGCAGCTCCGCGAGCGCTTCCTGCGCCTCGACGTCGACGCCCGCCGTCGGCTCGTCGAGCGCGAGTAGCTTCGGATCGGCCACGAGCGCTTTCGCGATGAACGCTCGCTGCTGCTGTCCCCCGGAGAGGCGCGTCAGCGGACGAGCGGCATATGCGGCGAGCCCCACGCGCTCGATCGCGCCGTCGATCGCGTCGCGGTCCCCCGCGTTCAGGCGCCCGAGGGGCTTGAGCGGCGCGCGGCCGGCGGCCACGACCTCGCGCACGGTGGCCGGGGCCTGCACGCCGAGCTGGGCCCGCTGCGCCAGGTAGCCGAGCCGCGCTCGATCGTGGAACCGGTCGGCGCGCTCGCCGAAGAGCTCGACGCGGCCACGGGTCGGGTGCTCGAGCCCGAGCGCCAGCCGCAGCAGCGTCGTCTTGCCACCGCCGTTCGGTCCTGCGATCGCGAGGAACTCGCCCGCCCCCACTTCGAGATCGACCTCGCGCAGCACAGGCGGGCCGTGCGGGTAGGCGAACTCGACGGTCTCGAACTCGAGCGCTAGCGGCATCCGAGCGCGCTCCTCAGTTCCCGCAGGTTCCTGCGCATCAGCGTCAGGTAGGTGTCGCCGTGGCTCTGCTCGGCCGGCGTCAAGCCTTCGATCGGGTCGAGGACGGCGACCTTCGCGCCGGCGTCCCGGGCGACCGTCTCCGCGAGGCGCGGCGAGACCAGGCGCTCGAAGAAGACCGTCGTCACGTGCTCCCTGCGCACGAGGGCGATCAGCCGGCTGAGCCGCTGCGGGCTCGGCTCCGATTCCGGGTCGATGCCGGTGATCGGAATCTGGTGCAGGCCGTAGCGGGCGGCGAGGTAGCCGAAGGCCGCGTGGCTGGTGACGAAGTCGCGGCGGGCGCAGTGGGCGAGACCGCGGCGGTACTCGGCGTCGAGCGCAAGCACGCGCCTGGCGAGGCCGGCCGCGCGGGCGGGATCGCCGAGCACGGCTCCGATCCGGCGGACGATTCGCGCGTAGAGCACGGGATCGAGCCAGACGTGGGGGTCGGACTTCCCCGCCTCGTCGCCGACGCCGCGCCTCAGCCCAAGCCCGGCGAGGACGTCCACGCGCTTGCCACGAGCGCTTGCGACGGCCTGCTCGACCGCCGGCTGGAAACCGTGAGAGAGGTAGAGCACGACGTCGGCCTGCTGCAGGCGGCCCACGTCGCCGGGGGTGAGCTCGATGTCGTGCGGCTCGGCGCCGGGCGGGGTGAGGTTGCGCACTTCGACCTTCGCGCCGCCTACCTGCTCGGCCGCGTAGGCGAGTGGGTAGAAGGCCGCGACGGCCGTCGTCCTTCCCTTCGCGCCGGAGGCGGCGCCGCAGCCGGCCGCGATCAGGGCAAGGGCGGCGATCCAGACGGGAACGATTCTCATTGCGTTCCTAACGATAATGATTCTCGAGAACCGTTACCATTTTGGCGTGGCGACGTGGTCCGAACAGGCGCTGTCCGAGCTCCGCGCGGCGGGCTACCGGCGCGGGCTTGCCCGGGCGCGCGTCATCGACTTCCTCGACGCGCAGGACTGCTGCGTCGGCGCGCAGGAGATCCATCGGGAGCTCGTGGCGCGAGGCGAACGGATCGGCCTCGCGAGCGTCTACCGCGTGTTGGACGTGCTGACGGAGAAGCGGCTCGCGCAGCGGGTCGACCTCGGCGACGGTGTCACGCGGTTCGAGGCGGTGCGCGGCGAGGTCGACCACCACCATCACATCGTTTGCGACGACTGCGGGCGGATCGAGCCGTTTGCCGATCAGCGCCTCGAGCGCGTGCTCCGCGATGTCGAGAAGAGCAGCGGCTACGCCGTAGCGGGACACGACATCGTGTTGCGCGGCGCCTGCAGCTCGTGCCGGTGACCTAGGTGTCTGTGGAGAGTCGCCGCTTGGCGAACTCCGCGAAGCGGGCACGCTCCTCGTCGCTCGGGCCCACCGGCTCCTCGCGCTCGTAGCCCGGCTCGCCGGCGGTGTCCTCGGCGACGGCAAGCACCTCGCGGACGACCTCGTCGTAGCACTCCGGGTCCTCGAGAAGCTGCTCGATCCAGCCTTCGGGCTCGAGGTCGCGCTCGACGAGCAGGCGCCCGAGCAGGATCCCGACGCGGATGTACGCGAACGTGCGGAACGCGAGCAGCCGGTTCGGAGAGTCGATCAGCTCGCCGATCTCCGGATGCTCTTCCTGAACGCGGTCGACGATCGCGCCGATCGGACCGTCGACGAGCGGGATCCAGGCTTGCTCGGGCTCGCTCATCACTGCGAAGGATAGGCCGGTCGGCGCCAGGCACGCCACGCAATTTGCGCGGCGACGAGGAGCACGAGCACGGCGAAGAGGCGTCTCAGGGCGTGTTGTGGGAGCGTTTCCGCGATCTGGACTCCGGCTTCGACGCCGCCGATTGCCGCAATTCCGACCACGAGGGCGGCGCGCCAGCGAACGTTTCCGTAGCTGCCCTGCCGCCACGCGCCGACCAGCGCGGTCGGGATGATCGCGAGCAGGCTCGTCGCCTCGGCATGGATCTGCGTCAGGCCGAGGACGAGCGTCAGGGTCGGCACGAACAGGAGTCCGCCGCCGACGCCGAAGAGCCCGGCGAGGACTCCGGCGACGACGCCCAGCAAGCCGGCGGCGAGCAGCGCCCACATCAGACGAGGAGTCGCGCTCCGATCGCCGCCAGCAACGCGGCGAATGCGAAGGAGAGCGTCCGCGTCGCGAGTCGCTGCTGGAGCGCCGCGCCGGCGACTGCGCCGACGACGGCCGGGAGCCCGACGACGGCCGCTGCCCCGGGCTTGATCTCACCGTGCAGCGCGTACGTGACGGAGCCGACGACGGCGATCAGAGCGACCGCGGCGAGCGACGTCCCCATCGCCGGCCTGGTCGAGTAGGCCGCGCCGAGGATGAGCAGCGGCACGATCACGGTCCCGCCGCCGACGCCGAACAGGGCGCTGAAGAGCCCGGCGACCAGGCCGATGACGACAAGCCGCACCGCCGTATTCTGGTGCCTGTGGAGGATGCGAACGGGCTGCTGTCGGCGCTCGCGGCTGAGCCGACGCGCGCCGCGGTAATGCTCGACGTCGACGGGACGCTGGCGCCGATCGTCGCGCGGCCCGAGCTGGCCGAGGTGCCGGAGGACGCGCGGGTGGAGCTGCGGCGGCTGGTGGCGCGGTACGGCCTGGTCGCGTGCATCAGCGGGCGGACCGGGGCGGATGCGTACCGGCTCGTCGGCGTGGACGGGATCGCCTACGTCGGGGTCCACGGGCTCGAGCTTGCGCCGGACGCCGACGCCTGGCGGGCGCCGCTTCTCACGTTCGCGGACGTGGACTGGCCATGGCTCGAGGACAAGGGCCTGACCGTCGCCTTCCACTGGCGGGAGGCGCCGGACGAGGACGCGGCCCGGGCCGAGCTGGAAAGCGTCGCCGACCGCGCCCGGGCCTCGGGGCTGGAGGCCCGCTGGGGCCGCAAGGTTCTGGAGCTGCGGCCGCCGGTCGACGCGGACAAGGGAACCGCGGTACGCGCCCTGCTCGCGGAGCACGGGCTGAGACGCGCGCTCTATGCAGGCGACGACACGACCGACCTCGACGCCTTCCGCGGGCTCGAGGGCTGCGAAGTCGCTGTCCGGATCGCGGTCGCGTCGCCCGAATCCCCGGCGGGCCTGCGAGAAGCGGCGGACGTAGTCGTGGCCTCTCCGGCCGAGCTAGTGGAGATCCTGCGCGTCCTCTGACACGGTGTCTGACACCGGAGAAATCGCCCTGAGCAGGGGTTGTGGAAAGTTCGTGACGCTTTCGTGTTGGTGTCTGGCACCCAAGGCGCCGACTCGTCGGCGCCGACCAGAGAGGCCGTGCCGGCTTCGCCGGTGCGGCCGTCCTAGGAAAGTGCAAGGAGAGCGACACCGGCGGCGACCAGAATGGCGCCGGCCAGGCGGGCTCCGCTTACCCGTTCCTTGAGGACGACCGCCGCGAGAGCCGTCGCGATCACGACGCTTGTCTCTCGCACCGCGGCGACCGAGGGGGCGCTCGCCAGCCGAAGCGCGAGGAGCACCAGCAGGTAGGCGCCCGCCGAGGCCGCGCCGACCAGCACGGTCACGGGCGAGACGGCACGCGCCACCCGCGCCCCGCCGACCCCGAGCGCGTAGACCACCGCAGGCCCGAACATCACCAGCAGGAGGTATGGCGCTGCGTTGGCGTGACGGATGCCGTAGCGATCGACCACCGTGTAGCCGGCGATCGCCGCCGCGATCACTGCGCCCACGCCGAGCCCTCCGAAGCTCCCGCGGAGCCGGCCTCGCACGAGCAGCACGCCGGCGGCCACCGCGAACACCCCGCCGATCTCTCCCAGTGATGGCCCACTGAACGTCACCAGCACCGTGAGCACCAGCGCGAGCACGGGCGCGAGCCCCCGGGCGACGGGGTAGACGACGCTCAGCTCGAAGCGCCGGTAGGCCGCGGCGAGCAACCCAACATAGGCCAGCTCGAGCGCAGCCGAGCCCGCGATGAACGGGACGGCCGCACCCTCGACGCGCCAGGTCGCCGCAGCCGGCACGATCAACACG
>WNGD01007661.1_pt1 | contig 10152 bp, 9 predicted proteins | sample 5400671 | NCBI WGS metagenome assembly WNGD01 (sample SAMN13153369, study PRJNA577476) | soil metagenome | isolation source: 40 cm soil or saprolite under grassland replicate 2 | place: USA:California | collected 2016-06-15
TGGCCAGGTGCTTGAACTGGTCGATCTCTTCGACCGGGCAAAAGACCAGGTGAGAACGTATTCGCAAGGGATGAAGCAACGGCTCGGGGTGGCCATGGCACTGCTCCCTGATCCAGACCTGCTGATCCTCGATGAACCGGCCAATGGCCTCGACCCCCTTGGTATCATCCAGATGCGCGACCTGCTGCGGCGCCTGCGCGAGCAGAGCAAGACCGTCTTCCTCAGCAGTCACCTGCTGGGAGAGTTGGAGCAGGTCACGGATTGGTTGGTGATGCTCCATCAAGGCAAGGCCCTGTTCAGCGGTCCAGCCCGCGAACTCCTGGACCGTCGCTCCGAGCTGGTGGTCGAAGCCGAGGAGGCGACGCAGCTCGATCTGGTGGCCAGGATCGCGAGGGAAGCAGGCTACACAGTCACGCCGGACAATGGCTCCCTGCGGATTGCCTGTCCCCTGGACTTTTCCTCCGAACTGAATCGACGGGCCAGGGAGGCTGGCGCTACCCGTATTACCATCCGTGGGAAAGAGGCCAGCCTCGAAGAGCGTTTCCTGGCCATATTGAAAGGAGAGCACGAATGATGCGTGCGGTGCGCAGTGAGTTGCTCAAGTTTCGCCGCTGGAGCGTCCTGGCGGGTTCAGGAGTGATGATCGCTGCCACCGCTTTTATCGCCTACCTGACCTTCCATCAGATTACATCGGGGGCCACCGGAACGGAGCTCACCCCCCTCATTCAGGCTTTCCCGACGAAGCGGGGACTGATCACCGTTGTGGGCCAGGCGCGGTCCCTGATCATTGTAATCGCGCTCATCATGGTCACCTCGAACATCGCCGCGGAATGGTCCCAGGGAACCCTGCGCAACCTGCTGGTGCGCGAGCCGAGACGACTGCGCCTGCTTTCAGGCAAGATGCTTGCGCTGTTGCTCTTCGTGACCATTTCCGCCGCGCTGACCCTGGCAATCAGTGCCGCGCTCATCCTCGCCGTCGCTCACGCTCAGGGGATCTCGACGGCTGCCTGGACCTCGGCTGAAGGGATGCGCACCTTTCTTACTTTCTTCAGCAATGAGGTGTTCTGTCTCGTCGGCATCAGCCTGTTGGGAATGCTGATCGCCGTGCTGACGCGCTCGGTGGGTGCCGCTGTAGGGATCGCCCTGGCCTACGTCCTGGTCCCGGAGGGAGTGATTGCCATGGTGTGGCAGGAAGGGTCCAAGTGGTTCCCCATCCGCGTCCTCAACTTTCTGCCGGGCTCGACCTTTCCCTCGGCTGTCGGTCCCACTCCTCCTCAGGGCTATCCTGTTGCTCTTCTTGTGGCGCTGCTGTGGATGGCCGGCTTTGTCGTGGTGAGCGCCGTAGTGTTCCAGCGTCAGGATGTCAACGCGTAGCTCTGAAAACCACATGAAATGGAATCAAACACCGGGGAGGTGGATTATGAAATCGCTTAGTGACAATGAGTCCGTGCGTCCATCGGGATCGACCGTCATGGACGGAGAGAACGGCGAAGGTCGATCCGGGGTCGTTGGCAACGAACGGCTGACCGCCCTGGCCAGCGCGGTGCTCCTCGTGCTGATCCTGGTTGAGCTCGTGAGCTCGGCGTACCTGCGCGCGTTGCTGCCTACCCATGTCTTCGTCGGGGTGGTGCTAGCCGGCCCGCTCCTCGTCAAGATCGGCTCGACTTTCTACCGCTTCCTGTGCTACTACACCAGGTCGCCCGCCTTCGTGCGCAAGGGCCCGCCTCACCTGCCGCTGCGGGTGCTCGGTCCGCTGCTCATCGTCTCAACCCTCGTGGTAGTCGGCAGCGGGATTGGACTCGTAGTGACTGGCCCGGCGCAGGCTGGCTCACTCCTTCCCCTGCATAACCTCAGTGTCCTGGTCTGGCTCTCGATGATCGCCATCCATGTCTTCGCCTACATCTGGCGGACCCCACGTCTGGTCGCGGACGACTGGAGAAAACAATCCGGCAGGAGCCTTACCCCAGGACGTTGGCTCCGGCTTAGCGTGAACATTGGCGCGCTGCTGCTCGGCGCGTTCGCCGCCATTCTCCTGTTCCCCGGCGCCACACCATGGCTCGTCTGGAGCCAGACGAGCCAGACAATCCCCGCCCCCTTGATCGTCGGCATGCTTGTCGCCACACTGATGCTCCTTGTCACCAGACCGCTCAGGTGGAGGTAGAGGGACGCTGACGCACGGGCGAAGCCTCGGGCTGGAGTCATCCCAGCACACCAGATGGATAGCGTGGGCGTATTTCCCGACCCTGCGAAAACCGGTCAAAAGCAAAGTGCTGCATATCGTCAGGTTTAGTTCCTGTAAGGATGAGCTGTGCCATCCACTGCCCAACGACTGGAGAGAGCTTGAATCCATGACCGCTGAAGCCAGCCGCGCAGTATAAACCCTCATATCCAGGTAAGCGATCGAGGATTGGATGAAAGTCGGGCGTATCGTCGTAAATACCGGCCCACCCTCCGCGTGCCACGGAGCGAGCGAGCGCGGGAATACTCCCCCCGGCTTTCGCACGGAAGTGGGCGATCTCCTGTTCTGACAAGCCCTGGGCATAGTTATCAGGATCGCTCGGGGTAAAGACGTTCTCTGCTGAGCCAACCAGTGTCATACCACCGGTATCTGGCCGCAAATAAATGTCGCGTGTCAGGTCAAGCCCGACAGCATGTAATCCCATTCGCCCGCCAAAGTCATCGGGACGACGCAAGGCTAACATTGGGTGCCTTGTAGCAGTGACAGGCAATGCAATACCGGTTGATTGCACAAGCGCGACGCTCCATACGTTTGCTACCAGTACTACTATGGGAGCTTGCAAATCACCAGCACTTGTGCGTACGCCTGTCACACGTTCACCTTCGGTCAAGATTCGCGTAACAGTTACCCCTTCGCGAATAGTTGCGCTAAAGTCGCGGGCGCGTTTAGCAAAACTGTGCGTTGTTGACATGGGGTCTGTCACGCCGGCGCCTGGTTCGTAACATGCCAGCGCAACACCAACTCCGCTATATCCGGGAGCCGCCTCACTGACTTCCTCAGGCTGTATAAGCTGTGTGTCAACGCCTTGTTCCTGCTGCATTTTCACGTTGGTACGCAGCGCCTCAGCCCTTTGTTCGTCAGCCATGATGACCATACCAGTAGTGACAAAGCCACAATCTCCGCCGATCAGCTCATCGAAATGCTGGAAAACAGCGAGGCAATCTCTTGCCATGCGAACGGTGTACTCGTTGGAGTAGTGCTGCCTGATGATCGCCCCCGAACGCCCCGTGGTGCCACTGCACAGCGCCTGCCGTTCTAGCAACACCAGCTGCCTGGCTCCCTGTTTAGCCAGGTGATAGGTAATGCTGGAGCCCATTACTCCGCCTCCAATGATGATGATGTCGGCTGTCTCACTCATTAATAAATTCTCCTGGCTGTATAGTGGCCCTCGCGTACTGGCCCGCAAGCGGGCCTTATCAATTCTAAATTGTGACAAAGTGGCTGGGCATGGCGGCGCCATGCCCAGCCACTTTGTCACAATTTATTAGGTTGCGACCCTTGGGTCGCGAGTCATCGATCAGAAAATTCAGCTTTGCCTGCCATTTTAGATCTGTATTGAGCTTACCAGCCATACATACAAATTGCAAGGAGATAGAACACCCTGGAATATTTATTAGAGGACTCATGTTATTATTCTTGAACAACCCTGACAAAAGATAAGCATCAACGCCACCTGAACTTTCCTTGACAAGCAAAAAATGCACGTGGTAATCTTTTGTTAGAACTAATAAATAGTAAGTTGATATACTTAGTCAACAATATCGAAAGGTAATTCGACATGGGTGATGCATCACGCCAAATTATGCGACAGGCCCGGCGGCAGGTGCCCGAATGGACGCCATCACAGGTGCATGAAGCCTTGGCAGTTCAGCATGAAGCTGGACCTGAACACCAGGAAATTGTCCTTGTAGATGTACGAGAGAAGCTTGAATGGAACGAGGGACATATTCCTGGCGCTATCCATGTGCCCCGTGGCTATCTCGAATTACAAATAGAAGAAGCTGTTCCCGACAAATCGAAGACCGTGGTGCTCTATTGCGCTGGTGGCGTACGATCACTCATTGCTGGAGTCACCCTACAACAGATGGGCTATCAGAACCCGATTTCTATGTCAGGCGGTTTTGGACAGTGGAAGGGTAATGGGTATCCGTTCATGCAGCCGCGTACAATGAGCGACGCACAATCCAAACGCTATAGTCGCCATTTGCTCGTTCCAGAAGTGGGTGAACAAGGGCAATTCAAACTCCTGGATTCGCGAGTTCTGCTGATAGGTGCTGGTGGGCTAGGTTCTCCCGCAGCGTATTACCTGGCTGCAGCTGGTGTTGGTACCATTGGTATTATCGACGCTGATGTGGTGGAAGAGAGCAATCTGCAACGTCAGATTATACATAACACGAAGCGTATTGGTCAGTACAAGGCTGAATCAGCCCGAGAAACCATAGAAGCGCTGAACCCGGATGTAAAAGTAATTACGCATATCGAGCGCCTCGACGAAACAAACGTGGCACGCATCATAGCCGACTACGACGTGATACTCGATGGCACAGATAATTTTCCAACGCGCTATTTGCTGAACGATGCCGCGCTTATAGCAAATAAGCCAGTAGTGCATGGCAGCGTCTTCCGCTTCGAGGGGCAACTGACCGTCTTCAAGCCCAACGAGGGACCTTGCTATCGCTGTCTCTATCCAGAGCCACCACCTCCTGAGCTTGCGCCAGGTTGTGCCGAAGCTGGTGTATTGGGCGTGCTGCCAGGCATAATCGGCCTGTTACAGGCGACAGAGACCATCAAACTCCTGCTTGATATAGGTGATCCACTGGTTGGTCGCCTTATGATCTACGATGGCCTGGCTGGTGAGTTTAGTGAATTGCGCCTCTTCCGCGATCCCCAGTGCCCGGCCTGTGGCGAGAATGCTCATCCGGAAGACTTGCCGACATATGCCGAATTCTGCGCAGTGCCAAACAGGTAATCAATCATAGCACCTCTGTAGACAGACTGTCATCCCGTGTAGGTAGGACTGTCATCCTGAGCCAAGCGAAGGATCTCAAGTTCCAGGCAGGTAATCATTCAATACCTCTATTAGGTAGATGAGGGAAATAGAGAAGGAGTAGTATAGTAATGGCAACGGTACGTCTTGCACCTGTCTTGCGAGCCTCCGCTGGCGGCTCGAAGCAAGTCAGCGCCCAGGGAAGTAATCTTGCAGAAGTACTGAACGATGTGTTTGCACGTTTTCCGGCGTTAAAAGAGCAGATTCAACCCGAAGGAAGCCTCAGTCGCTTTATCAATGTTTATGTAAATGATCAAGATGTGCGCTATTTGCAGGGTCTGGAAACAAGCGTTGGTCCTGCAGATACCGTTATACTCTTGCCCGCCATGGCTGGCGGGCGCTAATTTCACAGGATAACACTATGCGCTACGGCAGCATTTTAGATACAATCGGAAATACACCACTGGTAGAGTTAAAAAGTTTCAGCCCTCGTCCAGGCGTGCAAATTTTTGCCAAGCTGGAAGGTTTTAATCCTTCTGGCAGCATTAAAGACCGCATCGCTAAAATGATGGTTGAGGAGGCTGAGGCAGAAGGGAAAATTAAGCCCGACTCTATTCTTCTGGAGCCGACCAGTGGCAATACCGGGATTGCGCTGGCAATGATTGCTCGTGTAAAGGGCTATCCGTTTACGGCGGTAATGCCTGACAATGTAACTCAAGAACGCCGCCAGATGCTCGAACTCTATGGTGCAACTATCATCTACTCTGACGGGGCCTTGGGAAGCAATGGTGCGGTGAAACTCGCGCAAGAACTGGCAAGCAAAGACGACAGGTACGTGATGCTCTACCAGTATGGCAATGATGCCAACCCACGCGCACACTATGAAGGTACTGCCGTGGAAATCATCAATGACCTTCCCGATCTGGATGTGTTCGTGGCCGGTCTTGGCACAGGCGGCACTCTTACAGGCAATGCTCGCCGATTAAAGGAATACAACCCTGCTATCAAGGTTGTTGCAGCCGAACCTCTACAGGGTGATAGGGTACAAGGACTGCGTAGTCTCGAAGATGGTTTCGTACCCCCTGTATTGGATCAATCACTACTCGATGCCAGAATTCTGGTCTCCAGTAGAGATTCAATACGCAGAATGCGCCAATTGAAGGATCAAGAGGGCATCTTTGCAGGGCCATCATGTGGCGCTGCTCTTCACGCCGCTCTACGTGTTGCTTCCACTATGGAACGTGGCAAGATTGTCGTAATACTCGCAGACGGTGGTTGGAAGTACCTGAGCGAAGACTTGTGGACACGCGACCTCGATCAACTCGAAGATGATCTTGAGGACGTATTGTTATGGTAGTTGAAGAGGGGTTCGTTGTCTGTATTCCTGAGGCAATCTATGCGGAGATGCTAGCACACGTGGTGGCTGGTTATCCCAATGAAGCCTGTGGAGGAGTAGGCGCTAAGGATGGTCGGATAGTTAAGCACTATCCCACCGCTAATGCCGCTGAACATCCTGACGATTTCTCCATCATCGATCCAATGGATTTGTTGCATATGTACGAAGATATCGATGAGTATGACGGCGAGATGATCTATTACCACTCGCACCCCAAGAGTGAAGCCTATCCGTCGAAGCGAGACAAGGAATGGGCTAAACGAAATAGGCTCTACTATATTATCTTCTCCCACCAATTCTATCCCGAACCTCCCTATGCCAGAGTTTTCTGGATTAACGATGACGATTCAGTAGTTGAAGGGAAAGTAGTGATTGCCTCTTAAAAGGATGGCAATTCCCACAAACCGCGCAAAAATCTCGTTTATTCAGCAGGGAAGAAGTATTCTGACCACTTTCGTAAATCTTCTTATAGTCATTCTGGTCAGTTTCTGCTCTATTTCTACATCTCAATAATACATGTGCTCTGCCGTAAATTTTTACTGGATGTTTGAGGTGCTGTTTGCAAGAGGTGCAAACTACTCTCCCTGTGGGAAGTATTTTACGTGAACGCTACGTTATTGAGTGTCTCCTTGGCAAAGGCGGTTTTGGCGCAGTCTACCTGGTGAGTGATGCGCGAGTCAAAAGTAATCTCTACGCTCTTAAAGAAGCAATCAATCCACAGAGGAAAGAACGGGAACGATTTATTTTTGAAGGTGAACTACTCAAGCGTTTAGATCACCGGTCACTCCCACGTGTTTATCGTGTATTTGAGGATGATACTCATCGAAGAGCGTATATGCTCATGGATTATATAGAGGGGTCAAACCTGGAAGTTTTGCGCCAACGTCAACCAGGAAAGTGTTTCTCGTTACCCCAGGTTCTGACAATGCTCGCCCCTATTGTGGATGCTGTGAGCTATTTACATAACCAGAACCCGCCTGTTCTGCATCGCGATATCAAACCCTCCAACATCATTGTGCCGGTATCAGGCGACGATGCTGTGCTGGTTGATTTTGGCATTGCCAAAGAATTCAACCCTGATGCAACCACTACCGCTTTTCGTACTGGTTCTCCTGGCTATGCGCCTCCAGAACTCTATAGTACAGGGACCAGCACACATAGTGATATATATGAACTGGGAGCAACGTTTTACACCCTGTTGACTGGTTCGGTTCCTGCTGATGCTCTTCACCGCATTTTGTATATAGGCAGTGGTCAGAATGACCCGCTGCTGCCAGTAGACAATCTCAACCCAGATATACCACAGCAAATAGCCACCGCTATTCACCGTGCGTTGGCTATAAATAGACAAGATCGCTTCTCAAGCGTCGAGTGGTTTTGGCAAGCATTTGACGCTCAACCAGCATGGACACCATTAAATATGCCAGTTATTGCACTGACAGTCCCCTCTAATCAACCGGATGCTTCCCAAAAACATTTAGGTACGTCTATCGCGGCTGTGGTACATAAACTATCGCCTGCTCATCGTTCCGGTAAATTCCGCATATTGTTGCTTGTCTTGCTTCTACTTCTTGCTATTTCAAGCATAGGTCTGGGCCTATTTACATATTTTGCCAATCATCCAGCCGCCAATTCAATTGCCCCAACATCACATCCAAAATCCAGTAATACTGTGTCTGTGGCACTGTCTCCTACTTCTCTCCCCACACAGGTTCCTACTATGGTTACTCCCACGGCCCACACAAAAACTACACCGACATCTATGCCCATTGTCTTGCCTACACCACGACCGACAATGCGACCAACGCCTCGTCCCACAGTAATCCCAACACCTTCTCCTACTCCAACACCTTCCCCTACTCCAACACCTGTTCCTTATCCAAAGGTAGCTGGTAACTACAATGGTACAATTGATGACACTACTGCTAATATCATCACAGGCATGGCTCTCTCCATTCAGCAGCGGGCTAGTCAAGGAAACATCAATGGTTACTTCAAAGTTAACCCTCCGTTGGTGGGAAGCGGCAATTTCACCGGTTCTGTGAATACCAACAACTATATCCAGTTCGTCGTGCAAGCTTACAAAAAGAATGGACCGCTCTATTTCTGGGGCTGGGTGCAATCTAATAAGAGTCTCAATGGAGATTATTGCAGTCTAAACAAGCAAAACCAGTGTGATCCGAATGCTGGTGCCTCTGGCACATGGAATGTCGCTCCTGCTGCGTATTGAGTAATACAATCCACAACGTGTTTTGAATAAGCTCCCCGTTCTTACCGCTGTTCAGGCTCATTTGATTCGCAAATTATACTCTGTGTTCTTTTTGTGATAATCCTTACTCACTCAGTGATTATTTTGTGATCTCACAATGATACTCTCTAATAAGGAAGAGATACAATGACACAATGCGAGGGCCTGCTATCTGTTATACTGTATATAATGGCACAATCATACTTACATGTTTGAGTATAATTCGCCATTTATACAAATTTGCATTGGAGGGAAGCTATGGATATTCTTCTAATCGGCGCTCCAGGAGCGGGTAAAGGGACTCAAGCAGAGAAGCTTTCTCAGCTTTTCACACTTCGGCATATTGCTAGCGGGGATCTTTTCAGAAAAGCATTTGAAGAGCATACTGAGCTTGGATTAAAAGCTCAGAGGTATGTTGATCTTGGAGAACTAGTGCCCGATGAGATAACGATCCCGATGGTGGTTCGTCACATTGAAGAACCTGAGAGCATGCGAGGGATGGTACTGGACGGATTCCCGCGTACTCTTATGCAAGCACAGACATTGGATGCAGAACTACAGCGTATCAATCGCCAGATTGATCTCGCGATTAACCTGAAGGTGTCTCGCGAGGAGTTACTACAAAGGCTCTCCGGCAGAGTCTTCTGTCAGGCGAATCAACATGTATTTCATGTCAAATTTCGTCCACCGAAAGTGGCTGATCTTTGTGATTTGGATGGAAGTAAGCTCTACCAGCGCCCTGACGATGCCGGAGAAGCAATGAGAAGACGACTGGTTATCTACTTCAATGAAGCTGCCCAGGTACTCGACTACTACAGAATGCAAAACAAGCTGCGGGAGGTGGATGGTAATCAAAGTATTGAGCGAGTTCACACAATGCTCTTGAATGAGCTAAACTATTACCAGAGTAGAGAAACAAAGGGATAAAAGACTCCTATCCTGATTCGCTGTGATCACGATCATATGACGAGGCTGAAATATAGCAAACTCCCCACAACTGTGCTAAAATCGCCTCGAATCAACATAGAAACCACATCTCAGACAAGGAGACTTGCATTTGACAACGCACGATAGACGTTATGTGATAATTGGTAATGGAATTGCAGGAACGACAGCCGCTGACACGCTTCGGAAAAATGACCCAAGTTGTAGCATTCATCTACTGACAAATGAACCCTATCCACTGTATAACCGTGTCTCACTGCCGCGCTTCCTCCAGGGAGTGATAGTTGAGCAGAAAGTGATGATACGCGACTTTGCCTGGCACGAACAGCGCAACATCAAACTGATAACAGAGACGATGGTAACAGATGTCAACACCGATGAACGTGTCATCGTCACAGACAATGACCAGGCCTTACCCTACGATTCCTTGCTGGTCGCAACCGGTGGTTGGGCCAATCCTTTAAGAGTACCGGGTGCGGAAGGTACTAAACATATTTATAACTTTGTCACATTGGATGATACCAAAACGATTATCGCTCGCATGCTCGAATCACATA
>WNGD01007663.1_pt1 | contig 10151 bp, 9 predicted proteins | sample 5400671 | NCBI WGS metagenome assembly WNGD01 (sample SAMN13153369, study PRJNA577476) | soil metagenome | isolation source: 40 cm soil or saprolite under grassland replicate 2 | place: USA:California | collected 2016-06-15
CTCTCATTCGCTCGCGCCTCGACGCTCACGATGTCCTTCGAATACAAACTCTCTAGCGCTTCCTTCCAAGATTGCTTGCGCGTAAGCTCTACTACTTTTCTCGCTACTTCTTCAGTATTCATGTTTTCCTCCTTGTTTAAATCGACAATTACTTGGTAAAAAATCTCTCCAGTTTATCGAGGGCGCTGTTCCAACCTCGCGTGTGTCCGTCGCGTGACGCTTCGTTAGGCAGTTGCTCATGTGTTAAGCGAAGCTCGGTTCCACCGTCCGCGTCGTCTAGTTCCACGGTCACGATGCTGGTGTGGTTTTCCCAATCCTCGTCGTCCTGCCACTGCCAGGTGAAAACGATTTTCCTGCTGAGCTGCAACTCGCGGTATTCGCCAAGCATCGTCATCTTTTCGCCCTCTGCGTTGGTAAGGTCCCACCGAAACTTGCCGCCGACCCGCGCGTCAGCGATTAGATCGCGAGTCTGAACATTTTCCGGACCGAACCATTGCTTCATTTGCGCGGGATCGGTCCAGGCCGCGTAAACGCGATCGCGCGGAGCTTTGATATGACGTTTGATTTGGAGCGAGAGGTTTTCCGTTTGAGCCATATGCTTTCTTTCGTCAGTAGGTTATCTTGTTATTCGCTTAACGCCGATCGGCATCATCGCTCTCGACACACTCTTTGAGCGATGAACCGATGAGTTGCGTCCAGCCCTCCATGAAACTCTTGCGCGCGAACGACGGAGTTTTTGGAAACGTTTCCAAGCCTTCGTGCGTCAGTTTCAGGCGCGTTTTGTCGCCATCGCCGAACAATTCGAACGTGACCAATGAATCACCTTCGTGATCTTTGTACCGCCAAGTGTAGGCGAGCTTCCTTTGCGGAATCACCTCAGTGATCTTGCAAATATGGTGATACTTCATGCCTTCGTGCTCAACGGTGAACTCAAATTCAAAGCCCACTTCGGGCTTGAATTCCTTCAGATCGAAATACCAGCGCCGCATTTCCTCCACATCGGTGAGCGCCTTCCAAACCCGCGCGACAGACGCGGTGAACGTGCGCTCGATGACGACTGCCTCCGCCAAATTGTTCTCCGTAGTCAAATTTTCTCGCTTTCTAAACGTGGTAATCGTCGTGGCGGCGCACCCAATCCATCGTCGAGTCCGGGTTTTCATCGCGTCCCTTCGGCACCAGATCGAGGAAATTGTAGGTGCCGACTAACATGTCGAGCCCACGCGCGTAAGTCGAATACGTGTGAAAGACAACACCGTTTTTGTCCTTGTAGAACACGCTCAGGCCCGGCATCTCGTCGCTCATGAGCTCGTCCATTCTGTAGTTGTAAAGCATTTTGCCCTTCGCTTTCTCATCCTCCGTGGCTGAAACGTGATAGTCGAAATTGAAATCGCTGCCATGCGACGAGAGCCATTTAAAGCGCCAGCCCATGCGCTTTTTGTATGGCTCAATTTCGGCGAGGGGCGCGCGAGAGACAACGACCAGCGTCACGTCGCGATGCGGGAGATGCCAGGTCGCGCCGTCAAAATGATCCGCGAGGTAGGAACAGCTTTTGCAACCCTCCTCCCATCCCGGACCAAGCATGAAATGATAGACGATCAGTTGGCTGCGATCCTCGAAGAGATCGGCCAGTGTTTCTTTTCCGTCTGCTCCGTCGAACACATACTCCTTGTCGATTTTGACCCACGGCAAGGCCCGACGATGCCGACTCACTTCATCGCGCAATCGCGTCAATTCTTTTTCACGTGTGAGCAGGTCCTTGCGCGCGACCAGCCATTCAGCTTCCGACACAATTCGCGGATTATTGATTTCATTCGCTTTCGTTTTGGGTTCTATCTCTGCTAGTTTCATTTTTGCTTCCTCTGGTTTGGTTTGTTTTTTTCTTTTTGCAAAACTTGCTCATCACAAGAGCGCTCAGTCCGCCGCTCGAAGTCGCGCCGGCAGCGATCAAAGCCGCATTCGTCAGGCAGATCGGACACATCGCGCTAGTTCTTTCCTTTCTTGCCGGTTCGCTTGTGAGTCTTTTCCAAATACTCGGCCAGGCGATCGAGCGACCCTTCCCAAAACTTGCGATATTCTTCCACCCACTGCGCGGCCTGTTTCAGCGGCTTGGCTTCCAACTGCATTTCGTGCACCCGCCCATGGCGGCGACGCCGGAGCAGTCCCGCTTTTTCTAGCACGCGCAAATGTTTCGAGACAGCAGGCAACGACATCGCATGTGGTCGGGCCAGATGCGTGACGCATCGATCGCCACGCGCCAGATGTTGCAAAATGTGTCGCCGGGTCGGATCAGCCAGCGCGGCAAATGTGCGGTTCAATGTTCTGGAAGAATATTTAACCATCTAGTTAAATATCTAACTGAGCCTTTGACACAACGCAAAAAAATTTTTACTCTTCTGCCGCGCTTGCGGCGAAATCAATCTTCCAGCCGCACCGACTCGATCACACGATCGAGCCTGTCTCGAAACTCTTGAGCACACCGTTCATCGCTTCATGGAGAAATCGTTACGGTGTAAGGAAAACCTTACCTGTGTAAGGATCTTTCACTTTGGTTCCGGGCGGAAAACTGCGGACATCGATGTAACCGCTGTCCGGCGAGAACGGGCTGGTAACTAAGCCTTGTTTGCCGGGCACTGGAGTTCCGTAAAGCAAGGCGCTCTTTCCTTTTTTCTTCGTGGTCGGGGCTGCCTTCGCCGTGCGGACGTTGTGCCCATTCGGAGACGCAGGAACTGGACTCTGCGAAGTCTGGCGATTCGAAGCATCGCTTGGCGGAGCCTCATTATTCTGCTTACGACTGCTCCGGTGCGACTGCGGCTTCGCTTCCGGGTGCGCGATCGAGCGGCGCAGCGCTCTAAAAAAATCCCGGAATGGTCCCGCTTCCGCCGCTTTAGTCGCGGTGAGCAGAGCGAAGATCGACAACCAGACGACAATTCTTCGGAGCGGTCGTTTCACAACAATGACGAATATTGGCCGCATCACGCGAAGAATGCTAGTCCCGCTCGGACCTGTAGCGGCGGCCGTATCGGTGACAATTCCAATTTGTAGGGCGTCTGTGTCAGACGCCGGTTAGCGAGTCCGGCCTGGGACTTTTCCCAGCAGCGAGAACGACACGATCTCGTTCGCGGCACGATGATTCGACACAAATCGAATAGTAAATAGTAATGACTAAGTTCTGTTTCGCCGATTGAATCCGAGAATGAACGCAAATCATTCCTGACGAGTCTAATGCCCGAATGAGCGAAGTCGCCGTCACGGTGAATGGCTCTCGCCACGTCCTCGACGTGGATGCCGATACGCCGCTCGTCTGGGTAATCCGCGATGCGCTTGCTCTCACCGGCACGAAGTTTGGCTGCGGTGTCGGCGTTTGCGGGGCGTGCACCGTTCTTGAAAATGGCAAAGCGATTCGATCTTGTCAGGTCCCTGCGCATGAGGCTGAAGGTCGCAGCTTCGTCACGATCGAAGGCTTGTCGCGGGACGTGACCCATCCCTGTCAGCGCGCCTGGCTCGCAGAAGAGGTGGCGCAATGTGGCTTTTGCCAGCCGGGCATGATCATGACCGCGTGCGGTTTGTTGCACGATCATCCTGAACCGACAGACGAGGTGATCGACACGGTGATGTCCGATTCGGTCTGCCGATGTGGCACCTACCCCCGCATGCGTAAGGCCATTCGGCGTGCCGCCGAAGAAATGCGCGCGAAAAAGACATGATCACGTCGCGCCGCACTTTTCTCAAAACGACCGCGCTGAGCGGCGCTTCCCTGCTCATCGGAATCGACGGAAACCGCTTGCTGCACGGTGCGCAGCCACTCGCGGCCGGACACTTCAAGCCAAATGTCTGGATCCGCATCGATCCAGATAACAGTGTGACTTTAACTATCGGGAAGTCCGAAATGGGCCAGGGCGTGCGCACGTCTCTTGCAATGCTGCTGGCGGAGGAACTCGAAGCCGATTGGACTCGAATCAAGCTGGAGCAGGCTTCACCCGAACCGGGTTTCGAAGATATCGGAACAGGCGGCAGCGATAGCATCAGAGACGGCTGGAGATCGTTGCGCCAGGCCGGAGCGACCGCCCGCGAGATGCTCGCGATGGCCGCGGCGGCGCGTTGGAAAGTGGATCGAGGTACATGCGCGGCTGCGAACGGCTTCATTATTCACACGCCAAGCGGCCGCCGGTTTAGCTATGGCGATTTGGTCGCCGATGCCGCGCGGTCGCCGTTGCCAGAACACCCGCCGCTGAAAAACGCACGTGATTATAAAATCATTGGTCAACGCACCGCGCGCATTGACGGCCGCGACATCGTTAGCGGCAAAGCGCGTTACGGCATCGATGTCAAAGTTCCGGGCATGCTCCACGCATCTCTCGAGCGCCCGCCGTTCGCCGGTGCGAAACCGAAACGCATGCAGGAAGAGAAAGCACGCGCGGTTCATGGGGTTCGCGCCATTGTGAAGATTTCGAATGGAGTCGCGGTGGTCGCCGACACAACATGGGCAGCGATAAAAGGTCGCACGACGCTCGCTGTCGAATGGGATGACCCGCCGCCGGACGCGTTCAATTCGGAAGCGCATGCAAAACGACTCGAAACAGGGTCACGCGAGCGCGGCTTCATCACCCGCAAAGAAGAACCTCCGCCCGGGACCGCTCCCGTCGCGGAAACGATCGACGCGACCTATCATTATCCATTCTACGCCCATGCGCCGGTCGAGACGATGAACTGCGTCGCCGATGTGCGAGAAAATCGCTGCACAATCTGGGCGCCCACGCAGGCGCCAAACAGATTGCAGAAACAAGTCGCGCAGCTGCTCGGGACCACGCCCGCCAACGTCCAGGTAAATGTCACCTTGATCGGCGGAGGATTCGGACGACGGCTCGCGGTCGACTACGCACTGGAAGCGGCGGAAATTTCGCGCGCGGCCAAGGCGCCAATTCAACTCCTCTGGTCTCGTCCCGACGATATGAAGCACGGTCATTTCCAAGGGGCTTCCGTCCATTACCTCTCGGCCGGGCTCGACGCGCAAGGCACGCCTATCGCTTGGAAACACACCAAGGCGGGATCGTTCCATAACATCTCTGCGCTTGATCCGGCTGAAGTGCGTGATGCGGCCTGGTACCAGGATTGGTCGTGGGGCGCGTATGATGTGCCGTATGCTTTTCCCGCGATCGAAACCGCTTACGTCGCGGTCGATTTGCCGGTGCGGCATGGGCCATGGCGGGCCGTCTTCGCACCCTCGAGTGTGTTCGCACGTGAAGCTTTCTTTGATGAAGTCGCTCATCATCGCGGCGCCGATCCTCTCGCGTTTCGCCTCGATATGTTGAAAGGCACGGATGTTATCAAGGCGGGATCGACGACTATTGATCGACGGCGCTTGCGACACGTCCTTGAAACCGTCCGCAACAAATCCGGCTGGGGTGGGCCGATCGCGGAACATCACGGCCGCGGAGTGGCGTGCAACGCTTACTTTGGCCATACCTACATTGCCTACGTCGCCGATGTCGCTGTCGATCACGACGGCAACGTCCGTGTCGAGCGCGTCGTTGCGGCGGTCGATTGCGGTCGCGTCATCAATCCTATCGGCGTTGAGCAACAGATGGAAGGTGGAATCATCTGGGGTATCTCTTCCGCACTCAAAGGCGAGATCACATTCCGCGACGGGGCCGCGCAACAAGGAACCTACGCCGACTTCGAGGTGGCACGGATGCGCGACACGCCGGCGATCGAAGTGCACATCGTCAACGGCGATGCGCCCGAGCCGTTCGGTATGGGCGAACCGCCTGTCCCTCCGATCGTACCGGCGATTGTCAACGCAGTCTTTGCCGCCACCGGGAAACGCGTGCGTCAGTTACCAATCCGCCCTGCCCTCCTGCTTTCCTAATTCAGGAACAATACGGCGGACGCCAAGCGCAACGCTCAATTGGAACACTCTGCGACGATGCATAAGCCTGAGGATCGCAGTTTTATCGGGCATCCGCTCGGTGTTGCCTATCTCGCCTTTACCGAAGCTTGGGAAGGCTTTTCCAACTAGGGAATGCAATCGCTGCTCGTCCTCTGCATGGTCAACAGACTGCTGCACCCGGACACATCGAGCGCCGCTACGGTTCAACGTAGCGTGCCGGTCCTCGCGGCAACCGGCGGGATTCTATTGCTGCACGAACCGATCACGATGCGTTACGGGCTCGCGTCAATCGCCGACTGGACAGCGTTTTGCTGGGGTTGGAAACTTCGCGCGAAGAGATCCGGCGCTATCTGAGCGCCGTTGAAATCGGGAGCAATTCTTCTTGACGGATGTTACATGCCTCAATTATATATTGTTGTGACATATATGTCTTCAGCAATTCTCGATCGCGAGTTGAAGAAAGGCAGCGCGGAATTACTGATTCTCTCGCTGGTCGAAGACCGACCGCGCCATGGGTATGACATCGGGCAGCTGATCGAGCTGCGCTCGCGCGGAGCGCTGCGGTTTAATGTCGCCTCACTTTATCCGCTCCTGTACCGGCTGGAAAAACGCGGCTGGATTCGCGGCCGCTGGGTAGAAAAGGCCGGACAGCGCCGGCGCCGCTATTATCGCCTCACACCGGCGGGAACGAAGATCCTCGCCGCCCAACGCGACGGCTGGCGCGAGTTTGTGGAAGCAATCGGAAAAATCACAGGGATCGAGTATGCCTGATTTTAAACAACAGATCCGGGATCGATTAGCTGGATCGAGCCTTTCGCCAACCCGCGAAGTCGAGATTGTGGAGGAGCTTTCGCAGCACCTTGAGGATCGATATGAGCAAGCGCTCAGTCGTGGAGCCACGGAAGGAGAAGCGTACGAGGCCGCGCTGCTCGAGCTGAAGGAAAATGGTTTGTTAGGCCTCGAGATCAGGGGTGTCGAGCGGTCAGTCCAGCAGGATCCTGTTCCGATGGGAATTGAAAGGGGAGCGAACATTATTGGCGATCTTGCTCAAGACTTGCATTATGGGCTGCGGATGCTCGTGAAGAATCCGAGCTTCACCATCGTCGCTGTGCTCGCCCTCGCGCTCGGCATCGGCGCAAACAGCGCAATCTTTAGTGTCGTCAACACTGTGCTGCTGCGGCCGTTGCCTTACAAAAATCCCGGGCGTCTGGTCATGCTATGGGAGGAGGCGACGCATCTCGGGTTTCCGAAAAACACGCCCTCGCCAGCGAACTTCATCGATTGGCGCGCTCAAAACACTGTGTTCGAAGCGATGGCAGCGATGGTAGAACGAAGCTTTAATCTTACCGGCGTGGGCGAGCCCGAACGCTTCGACGGCCGCCGCGTCTCGGCGAACCTTTTTGATCTGCTTGGCGTCCAACCACAGCTCGGCCGCGCGTTTCGCGCGGAGGAGGACAAACCCGGCAGTCGAGTTGTCATTCTTAGCAACGGATTATGGCAGCACCGATTCGGCGGCGATCCACGTGTGATCGGCCAGGCGGTTAGTCTGAATGGCGAAAGCTACACCGTCATTGGAGTGATGCCCGGCAGCTTTCAATTTCCCACCCGGCGCGACCAGTTGTGGGTGCCGCTCGCGTTCGACGCCAAGGAGGCCGCCAGTCGCGGGAATCACTTTCTGGAAGTGATTGCACGGATGAAACCGGGCGTGACCCTGCAACAGGCACAGGCGGAAATGAGCACGATCGCCGCGCGCCTTGCCCAGCAGTATCCAGAGGAAAATCTTCGCGTTGGCAGTGTTGTGACTGCACTGCAGGAGCAGGTGGTGGGCGACATCAAGCCGGCTCTTCTCGTACTATTGGGCGCAGTCGGATTCGTTCTGTTAATTGCGTGCGCGAACGTCGCCAACTTGTTGCTGGCGCGAGCCGCCGCCCGGCAAAAGGAGATCGCGTTGCGTTTGGCTCTTGGCGCAGGCCGATCTCGCCTGACGAGACAATTTTTAACCGAAAGCGTTTTGCTCGCTGTAATCGGCGGGGCTGTCGGACTGTTGCTTTCAATAGCAGGGCTTCGTGTGTTGAAAACGTTTATTCCAGACACAATCTCGCAGGCACAGGCCATCAGTATTGACGCAAAGGTGCTGGTCTTTACCGGGTTAGTGGCGTTAGTGACTGGAATCATATTCGGCCTCGCGCCAGCGATGCAGGTATCGCACCTCGACATAAATGACACGCTGAAGGAGGGCGGTCGCGATGCTGCCGGAGGAACAAGAGGAAATCGAATCCGCGCGCTGCTTGTCATCGGCGAAATCGCGGTGTCGTTTGTTCTGCTGATGGGGGCCGGACTGTTAATCAACAGCTTCATGCATCTTCGAAACCTTCATCCCGGCTTTCGGGCGAATCATTTGCTGACGATGAAGATTCCCTTGTCGGAAGTGAAATATCCAGACAAGGAGCGCCGTTCACCATTTTACGCTGAGGTGCTTCGCCGCGTGCAGGCTCTGCCGGGAGTGCAATCAGCCGCTGTCGCCGGCAACCTACCGCTCACGTACGATGGAGACTCCATGCCGATCGGTATCGAAGGGCGCACCGATCCTCCGCCTGATCAGCGACCTGATGTGATCCTGCGCGTTGTCGGCCCGGGTTACTTCAGCACCATGGGAATTCCGCTGGTGCGAGGCCGCGATTTCAGTGAACAAGACAAGGCCGACTCCGCACGAGTGGTAATTGTCAGCGAAAAGACTGCGCGTCATTTCTGGCCGGGTGAAAATCCCATCGGCAAGCGTCTCAAACCAGGATCGACAAATAGGAATATCCCCTGGATCGAAATCATCGGAGTGGTGAAGGACGTTCGACAAAATGATTTCGTTTCCGAGCCGAAAATGCAGATGTACATGCCTTATCAGCAGTTAAATTCCTTTGCACCGAATGCGCTTGTCGTTCGCACGAACGTCGAGCCACTCAGCCTGGCGGGAGCGGTACGAAATGCCATTTGGGCCGTGGACAAGGATCAGCCGGTATCGAATCTCCGCTCGATGGACGAGATCGTATCGGAAGCAGTCGCGCGGCAGCGTTTTAGCATGCTCTTGTTAGGCATTTTTGCCGCATTGGCGATGGTGCTGGCAGCCGTTGGGATCTACGGCGTTATGAGCTACTCCATCGCACAACGGACGCGTGAAATCGGCCTCCGCATTGCGTTGGGCGCCCAGAAGAGCGACGTGCTGAAAATGATTCTCAGGCAGGGCCTGCGTTTTGTGGCTGCTGGTCTCGCGATCGGCCTCGCAGCGTCATTCGTGCTCACGCGCGTCATGGCAAGTCTGCTCTTCGGAATCAGCGCAACTGATCCAGCAACATTCGTTTCAATCTCTCTGATGCTGATCGCGGTTGCTCTGCTCGCAAGCTACATCCCAGCGGTCCGTGCGATGAAGATCGACCCGATGCTTGCACTGCGATACCAGTAATTGCATCATTGTCCTTGCGATCGGTGCTTTCTCGCCGGGTAGAAATTCACTGACTCGTCGCGCTTGCCAAAGCCGGCGGGACGCAACACTCTGCGGGCCATGCGTAATACCGACGATCGCAGCTTCATCGGGCATCCGCGCGGGCTCGGCTATCTCGCGTTCACCGAAGCCTGGGAACGCTTTTCCTACTACGGAATGCAAACGCTGCTTGTCCTCTACATGGTCGACAGACTGCTGCATCCCGGACACATCGAGCGCATCGCTGGGTTCGGTCCATTTCGTCATCTGCTCGAAAACATTTATCGCGGCCCGCTCTCGGTGCAGGCGCTCGCCTCGGCGATTTTCGGACTCTACACCGGTCTCGTTTACCTCACGCCGATCGGCGGCGGATTGATCGCCGACCGTGTGCTCGGGCGTACACGCACAATCACAATCGGTGCACTGCTCATGGCGGCCGGGCATTTTCTGATGGCGTTCGACGTGACATTCCTTGCCGCGTTGGCGTGTCTGCTCACCGGCGTTGGTTGTTTCAAGGGAAACCTCGCCAGCCAGGTTGGCGCGCTCTACGCAACGGGCGACAACAGGCGCGCAGACGCTTTTCAGATTTACTACATATTTATCAACGCTGGAGTAATCGCCGCGCCGCTGATCGCCGGCACACTCGGCGAAGTTTACGGCTGGCATTACGGCTTCGGCGCTGCAGGCATCGGCATGTTGATCGGCCTGACAATTTATCTCTCCGGCCGCAAATGGCTTCCGCCCGATTCCCCGGTTGTAGAGAAAAGTGAGCGCGCCGCGAAAATTCCCCTC
>WNGD01007671.1_pt1 | contig 10148 bp, 7 predicted proteins | sample 5400671 | NCBI WGS metagenome assembly WNGD01 (sample SAMN13153369, study PRJNA577476) | soil metagenome | isolation source: 40 cm soil or saprolite under grassland replicate 2 | place: USA:California | collected 2016-06-15
CCCTAGGGCTGAAGCCCAGGGCTTCTCAGGCATGCGCCTGAACGCTCCGTCCGAGCGCAAGAATATAAATAAAGAACTGACCCGACCTCATCAGAGATTGACGAGGTCGGGTTAGAGCCATAGGGAAAGCGGCGGGAGCAAACCTCGAACCTAATCGCGGAGACGGCCAGAACTTTCCAATCGCTCGCGCATCTGATCGAAAGTTGTGCCATCGATCTCGCCGCGTACATAGCGCCGACGCAGGATCTCCAGCGCGTTCGGTTCAAAAGGCTCGTCAAAAGGCGCAGAGATCGGGCCGCGCCTGCCTCTCCAACCGAACCAGTGGAACGCCCCCCAGCAGAAGAATGCTACAATCCCTATCCAGAACAATGGCAGCAAAGGCCAGAATCCAAATCCCCAATACATTTAGATCCTCTCTTTCTTATTTTATGGTATTTTCATACGTTAGTTCAGCAAACTCATTGTTTGGGTTTGTGTCCTCAGTATATGCTGTGAACATGACAGGAACATGAACATTACCTCCCTGTTTTGTCATCGATCTGTCATCAACGGCTCATTCCTCCGCTCCAGAGAACAGCGGCAGGCGTACTTCAAAAAGCGAGCCGGCTCCTATTTTACTCTCTACGCGTATCTCACCACCATGGGCCTGGACAATCCACTGCACAATTGATAGGCCCAGCCCGCTACCACCGAGCTTTTCGTGACCCGGCTTGCCGCTCTGCGCAGGTTCTTTCTGCCTGTGCGAGCGCGCCTTATCCACGCGATAGAAGCGCTCAAATAGAGAGGGCAGGTGCTCCTCGGAAATGCCAGGGCCATCATCCTGCACGCGCACGACGCCCCAGCGTGCCTGCTCACAGGCCAGTTCTACATACACGCGTTTCCCAATACCACTGGTATATTTGATCCCATTCTCGATCAGATTGGTCAGCATCTGTCCCAGATACTGAGGATCGCCGCATACCAGCACTTCCGGCAGGTCTCCAGTCGCCAGGGTAATCTGGCTCTGGCGAGCCAGCGGAAGCAGCCGTTCAACGCTGGCCAGGGCGACATCGCTCAGATCGACCTCTTGCAGGTCCAGCGTCATTTGTCCGGTGTCGGCACGCGCCAGCAGCAGCAGGCTGTTGACCATTGCTGTCATCTGCTCGTTCTCGGCCTGGATCTGTTCCAGCACTTGCCGGTATGCTTCTGGCTGCTCGAACTGCGTCAGCGCCCGGTTGATCTCAAGGTCGATAATGGTGAGCGGCGTGCGCAGTTCATGACTGGCGTCGGCAGTGAACTGCGCCTGGCGTTTGAAGGCGGCTTCCAGGCGCGCCAGCATGTGATCAAAGGTCGCAGCCAGTTCGCCGAACTCATCCCTGCGCTGCAAATGCAGGCGGCGGCGCAGATCGGTCGCGTTAATCTCGTTGGCTGTACGGGTAATCATTTTCACGGGTCGCAGCACTTTGCCCGCCAACCAGTAGCCCCCGATCGCCGCAACCAGCAGGGCCAGCGTGCCCCAAAAGAGCCAGATCGCCAGGAAAGGGATGGGATACGGGCGTTGCAATCCCACCATGAGAATAGCCAGGCGCTCGTTCTTGTTCAGCACCGGTGTCAGCAGAACCCGATAGGTAGTATCCCTGGCCCACCAGCCATGGGAGTGGTTCTGTGGAATAGTGAGATCGATCACCTCCGAGTTCTGTTCGGCCCTGGCCTGGAGCTGCTGAATTTCGCTTTCCATGAGAGGGCCGCGCGAGTCCAGGACGCTTCCATCGGGACGAAGTAGCAGCACCATCTCCTGCGAGGACTGGTTGAGATGGAGAGATGCGGGCGCCTGGCGATCAAGTAGTGCCTGCTTGTAGGTATCCACATAACGCTGGCTATCCTGGTACAATTGGGTCTCCAGCCTGCTCTCGGCTACATCGGCATTCAAGAAGGTTTGAGTAGCATAGAGACTGCCACCAAAGACGACGATGATAAACGCCATCACTGCCAGGTACCAGAGGGTCAGCCGAGTCCGTACGCTCTGCGCCAGGGAAACGCGGAAGCGATGCTGTGCCGGTCGTTTCATGGATCACCCTCGCTCCGGTGGCGGTTGCAGGCGATACCCAACACCGCGAACCGTGGTCAGCAATTTGACCGCAAACGGGTCGTCGATTTTGCGACGCAGGCGGCGGACGTACACATCAATCACATTCGATTCGCATTCAAAGTCATAGTTCCAGATATGCTGCTCGATCAGCTCGCGTGTGACTACCTGGTTCGGGTGATACATCAAGTATTCAAGCAACGCAAACTCTTTTGGCGTCAACTCAATCGGCCGCCCTTCTCGCTCGACGGTGTGCATGACCGGATCGATCACCAGGCTACCTATCTCCATTTGTCCGTTTGTATAAGGGTGCTGGCGACGTAGCAAGGCGCGCAAGCGCGCCAACAATTCACGCATGGCAAACGGCTTCACCAGGTAATCATCGGCGCCACAATCCAGACCCTGGACTCGATCATCGATACTATCACGCGCGGTCAGCAACAGAATCGGGGTCTGAATCCGACGCCTGCGCAGGTCACGACAAACCTCCAGCCCATCTTTCTCGGGCAACAAAATATCCAGGATAATCAGATCATAGGTGGTCAGCTCAGCGAGATCTTGTCCCTCCTGCCCATCATAGGCGCTATCGACACTATAGCCTTCATGAGCGAGGCTGGATGCCAGTGAGCTATTGAGACGATGATTATCTTCTATCACAAGAATGCGCATGGGAAAGCTTCCTCATACTGTGCATTTCAGGCATGCACAGCTTCAACGATACAAACAATCGGTTGGCCTTTGCTCTTCTGGTTCTATTATGACATACCCAGATGACAAATCGATGACAAAATTGGAAAGGAATGTTCATGGTCCCGTCATGCAGACCGGCTACACTCTGGCTATGGCAATCGTATCAGAAGACGAAATCGGTATTGCCCAATATATACAGCAAGTCATACTCCCGATAATTATGACCTGTACACTGGAGGAGAATGAATATGATGAAGAAATTCGTATTATCGTTTGTGATACTGAGTCTTGTAGCAGTCCTCCTGGCTGCTTGTGGTGGCAGTGCTGGTAGCTGTGGCAGCAGTAGTAGTGGAAGCAGCAGCGGTAGTACGCCGATGGTGCATATGTGCGGAAATAATTTCGCGCAGTCGAGTATCACGATCAGCAAAGGACAAAGCCTGTCACTGGTCGATGATTCCTCAGCACCACATACCATTGCTAACGGGAGTTGGGTCAATGGGTCGGTCCAGCCCAAGCAAGAGCCGGGCGCGCCGGTGGTGAACAATCTGCAATTCAACGGCAATGATTCGCACACTATCGGATCGTTTAATACCGCCGGCACATTTCACCTGTACTGTACTGTTCACCCAGGAATGAATCTGACGGTAATCGTGCAATAAACAAAAGAGAGGAAAGGTGGACCTGACTCAGCGGGCTGGAGACACATTCAAGGCCGAAGGCGGTACAGAAAATATGGGCAAAGAGGCGTATCCAGGCTTCAGCGATAATCGGCCCCTACGGTTGTCCGGCGAGAGCTTATATTTCCTTGCATTCAGATGAGAAAGATGCGGCCGCATCTTTCTAGCTGCGCTAGCAGCGTTTCTGAATGCATATGGGTATTAGGAGTTAGTCGCATACAAGCTAATGGCGACGGTTGGCGTTACGATGCGGTCGATCAGGTGATAGTGGGCGCCCAACCAGTTTTGAGCGGCTGTTGCTCGCGCTCCGGCTGCATCGTTGGGGATGCGTCCGGTGATGTAGAAAATGTGAGGATGTTGCGAGGCATAGGCTGCGAGGGCACCAGGGTCAACTGCCGCTTCGGGTCCAGAGTGTGGATTTGCTGGGCCAAAGGTTGCCCAGGAAAATTCGCCGGGGGAATCGCCGGTAAAGTGCGCAGCGCTGGGATAGGCGTGCAGGTAATATTCGACAGAAACCTGGCAGCCCTGCTCAACATCACTATCGTAGCAAACAAGACCATCGCCTGGCTGGTAACGCAGTTGCAACCAATGCACAGTGGAATTCCAATCCTCAATCTGAGCACCTTTGTAGTAGGCAGGAACATAATATAGTGCGACCAAAAACAGCACAAGGGTCAGCGCAACCTGAGCCATACGCCAGCGGATGGCAGTAACCCCCAGTCCAACGAGTAAAAACAACGCTGGAAGGATCGTAACCAGGTAGCGAGTAGAAAAGAGGCGTATCGACCCATGAGAAACAAGATAGCTGAGCGTAACCGGCACAACTAACCAGCACAGCAGCGCAAATGCCACCCCTGGTCGCGCTATCATGGTCCCTGTAGGGGCGGGGGTGGTGTCGATGTGGGGTGGGGACGCTTGCGTCGCCCTGGTCTCCCACGAACCGGTTGCCCGTGGCAGATCAACAAATGCCGTCATGAGTATGCCAAAAGCGCAACTAGCGAGCAGGATGAGCATATAAACCTGGCTATTGGCGCTGATAATCACAAAGAGGTTATAGATATCACGCAGGTGTGGAATGGGAAGCCATCCAGTTTTTGGGCCGTGAAAGCTTACCAGTAGCATAGGTATACTTAACAAGCCGATAGCGACCAGACTGACTATAAAGGCAGACAATTGCTTCCGCCCTGTAGCACGCCACGCGCCAGGTAGGATTAAGAGACCAGCAAAGGCCATAAGTTGCGCAAGTAGAATAACAAGGGTGAAGAGGTGAGCATAGATTGCCAGTGTTGTCGCTGCGATGTAGCATATCCACCAGCGTTTTTGATGTGACTGCTGAGAAAGCACCGCTAAGAGGGCATACCACGCAATGCAGATAAGCAAGAGTTGCAGGCTATAGCCGCGTGTTTGCTGGGCATAAGTGAGTTGTAGATTATTGAGTATATAGAGACCTGCACCTACGATAGCCGCAGTGATGCCTAAGAAACGGCGACCCAGGAGAAAGACCATCACTGAGCTGAGAGCGGCAAAGATGGCGGAGGGAAAGCGCACGAGAAATTCGGTTGAATGTAGTCCAAAAAAGCCAGTGAGACTTAACCAGAAGTGGAGAAACAGATAGTATAGTTCCATATTTGGCTCTGGACCCCAGATGATATGCCAGAGTTGCGGGAGGGGTAGACGCGCCAGTTCGACCGAGAAGGCTTCGTCAAACCAGATGCTGGGAGTTCCCAGGCGATAGAGGTTGAATGCAAGGGCAATAGCCGACACGAGTATGCAAAGTATCCAGGTCAGGATCGCTTGAGAAGTACTACCCGGCGGGATTACATGAGTGAGACGAAGCACGGCTTGCTGCAAGCGATACAGCGGCGTTCCTTTGTTTATTGAGGGTAGCTCCTCTTCAATCTGCCGCAATTTGCCACCTGCCTGGCTCATTACTTACTATCTCCTTGTTCACGGGACACATTATGAAATACATTGAAAGGTGTATTTTGCAGAAGTGCCATTGGCACATTCTTAGAGATTTTATCACCTTGTAGTCGTTGCGTATAGACGAATGGTCACGGTCTGGGTAACAACCTGATCGATAAAAGAGTAATGTTCATCTAACCATTGGCGTGCCTTCTTCAATTGAACATCTCCGGCAGCAACGCGTCCAGCGATGAAAAAGAGGCGTGCATGCTTTGCCCCGTAACTCTTCAGGGCTTTTGGATCAACTGCGGCGGGGTAATTCCCAAGTGTATTTGTAATATCGTAGTCGACCCACGGGAATGAACCAGGAGAACCGTCATCAAAATCTGCATCACCATCAGCAGGATAGGCATCAAGGTAATATTGGATACTCACCTGGCATCCCTGGGAATTATCGTAACAGACCAGGCCATCACTCACCTGAGATTTCTGTTGCAGCCAGTGCGCGGCTGATTTCCAATCTTCTACCTGAGCATGCTGGTAGTAGAAAGGGACATGGTGTAACGCAATCAACACCAGGCCTAATCCCAATACGACCTGGATCTTACGCCAGGGTATAATAGCCACACTCAGGCCCACAAGCAGGAAAAGGGCAGGCACAATTACTACCAGGTAGCGAGAAGAGAAGAGGTGCGATGATTTCTGGGAAACAAGATAGCTGGTGATAACCGGTACAACTAACCACAACACCAGTGGTAGGACTACAGGTAGGAGTCTCTGGAGTTGTGTATCATCGATACCTTTGCCAAAGGGCAAACGACTGAACATATGCTTCGCCCATGGCATATATACCAGTACTGCGATGAGGAGGCCAAAGAGCATACACAGTGTGATAAGTAGCAGATAGATAGTGCTATTAGCGCTGATCGTGAGGAAGAGCCGATAAATATCGGCAGGATGCGGTATGGGCAGCCATCCTGTTTTTGAGCCAGTACGGTTGGCAATCAAAATAATTGGCAGGATTAATACTGCGATACTGAGCAGACTCACGATCAAGCTAAGTATATCCATGCGCAGCTTAGTCCGCCACTGGCCAGGTAGAATGAGCAGTCCCACAAGCGCAAGCACCTGTGCAAACAGAATAAACAGGCTGAACAGGTGAACATAAACAGCCAGTGTTGATGCAACTACAAAACATACCCACCAACGCTTCTGATGAGACTCAGCCGTTATGATAGCGAACAGGGCATACCAGGAAATACAAATGAGAAGTAATTGCAAACTGTAAGCCCGAGTTTGCTGGGCATAGACCAGTTGTAAATCGTTCAGTACATATAAACTTGCCCCAAGAATCCCGGCAGTAATCCCCAAGAAGCGTCGCCCTAGCAGGAATATCATCACTGCACTACATGCTGCAAAGATGGCAGAGGGGAAGCGAACAACAAACTCGGTAGGATGAAGTCCAAACAGCGACGTAAAAGCCAGCCAATAATGAAGAAATACGTAATAAAGAGCCATATTTGGCTGTGTGTTAGAAATAATCTGCAACAGGACTGCTAGAGACTGCCGCGCACGTGTGACCGAAAGAACCTCGTCGAACCAGAGACTTGGATCACCTGACCTGTAGAGATTAAGAACCAGAGCAACAATAAAAATACTAATTGCAAGCGAAACTGTTAGAAGTTTACACCATCGTGAATCGTGAAGATTTATATGTTGCAGTCGATGCAAAAAACTCGTCTCAGGAGAAGCATCACGAGAGGTTTTGTTATCTTGAGTTTGCGCTGCATTGCTGTTTGGTTGTGCCATATGTTACCTGTCACATCCTTGTACAATAACGTTAATACTGATTGACTCCCAACCGGGCGAAGTTGGGAAAAAAGAGATAGGAGGATCCCCACTCTAAATAGGCTGAGATTGTTTTTTGGCTAGCCCACAATAAGAGAAACGTGTCTTGTATATTGCTTGTAACAGTATAGTTGGGAATCGAGAGGAAACCTGTTATAATAGCCACGCACTTGTACGTCTATTCGTTACCTACTTCTTTGGGGCGTTCATCGTGAACCTGGTCTATAGGATACTTCGCGTATTACAGTGGATGCAGAAGCTGTTCTTGCGGATTCCACTCTTCAATGAATTAAGCAAGGACACAAATACATTGCCTTCTGGAAGTGATGGAAAATATAAGAGCAATATCATTACAGGTGGAGGAGAGAGAACATTCATGACCGAACAATTTAAGGCCCTGCAAGGCTTCAAAGATATTCTGCCCGAAGAGCAACCTTACTGGCGCATGGTCGAGCGGGTAGCTATAGAGGTAGCGAACCTCTATGGTTACCGGCGTCTCGAGACGCCGATACTGGAAGAGACAGCCCTCTTTGCGCGAACGACAGGAGAGGGCACTGATATCGTAGAAAAAGAGATGTATAGCTTTGACGACCGCGCCGATAAGGAGGGCCATCGCACCAACCTCACTCTGCGCCCGGAGGGAACGGCAGGAACTGTGCGCGCCTATCTGGAGCATGGTATGTTTCAACTGGCTCAACCGGTCAAACTCTACTACTTGAACGAGCCAATGTTTCGTCATGAAAAGCCACAGGCAGGACGCGTTCGCGAACACCACCAGTTTGGGTGCGAGGCATTGGGCGACGGTGACCCTGCCATTGATGCAGAGATGATAGGCCTGCTCTATGACTTTTACGCACACCTGGGCTTGAAACATATCCGTGTTTTCATCAATAGCATTGGTGACGGTAACTGTCGTCCGCAATACATCGAGATTTTGAAAGATTACTATCGCCCGTTATTGAGTGAGTGCTGCCAGGATTGCCAGGTACGCTTCCACAAGAATCCGCTGCGCATGCTGGACTGCAAAGAGCCACAGGACCAGGCAAAGATCGCTGCCGCGCCTAAGATAGGGGATTACCTGTGTGAGCCTTGTCGCGAACATTTTGCGGCTGTACAGCGTTTTCTGAATGTATACGAAGTGCCTTATGAGATTGATCCATTGATCGTGCGGGGTCTGGATTATTACACACGCACAGTGTTTGAGTTCACGTCCGATATCGATAAACTGGCGCTTAACGGCGGTGGCCGTTATGATGGTCTGGCTGAGATACTTGGAGGCGCTCATACACCCGGTATTGGCTTCGGCGCCGGCATAGAGCGCACTATCCAGGAGATGAAGAGGCAGAAGATTACCCCACCAGAAGAAGAGCGACCGCTGGCCTTTGTAGTTTACTTCGGCAAGACGCCTGAGTACAAGGAAGCAGCAGTGCGGGCAGTGGCGGAACTGCGTCACGCTGGCATCAAGGCAGAGATGGCTTATGGTGACCGCAGCGCGAAATCACAAATGAAGCAGGCCAATAATGCTGGAGCAGCCTACGCGGTGCTGATCGGAGAGAAAGAGTTGGATGGCGATTTTGTGACGATCAAGGATCTGCGGGCTGAGGGTTTAGGGACGGAGAGTAAGCAGGTGGAGGTGAGGCGGGAGGAGTTGATGGGGCATTTGAAGAGGGGATGAAATGGCTATACAGGGAATGTGAATTATCACAAAATTCATGTGTTGTACCGGGCGACCCTCGCGGTCGCCCGGTTTATGGATTCAGACTTTGTTTCAAAGGCCACATAAATTATCAAAAACGTTCTCGCTCTCCAGTAATGCCCCAAATCAGTTGTTCCATCGGGTCAGGATTTTGAACGCGGAAATCAACCCACGTCATGCTTTCTAAAAAGATGGGCAAACGTGGTTTTCTGGGAGCATCTGGCAAAAGCACGGGAATCACAGGACAATTCCTATTTGCAAGCTTGATCAGGAATCCTTCAATTTCTTTCTGTTGCCAGGGCCCTATGCCGTCCTTTCCAACAAAAACCGCCACCGACTTGATGCGCCTTATTTGCTTTTCCAGGAGACGCTGCCAGGAGAATCCAGGGCGTAATTCCCATTCATCCAACCAGGGTAAAATGCCCTGTTCTTTGAGCTTTTCCCCAACTTCTTTCACGCTGGGTTTATTTTTACCATTATGACAGAGGAATACATCGAAGTCGCCAGTTGCAATTTTACCCTGGAGCTTCGAAGCAGCCGTTGAAAGATCTCGCTGGGCATCGGCAGCGCGATCCATTTCCTGGACAACTGACTGGCGAATTGGAGTGAGCCTTTCTTCTTTATCAAGTATCGAGACCTGTGTATCACAGACGTTACATCTAATACTCTCGAAGCCAGCTTCGCGCCTGCGTCTCACTTGTGAGTCGGTGAATGGCTCTCCACATGTAGGGCATACAATGACACGCCGTCGCTGAATACTTTCGGCAATAGCCCGGCGCTGCAGATGTGTGTGGACGTATTCCTCGAAGTAAAAGCGCGTTTCTTCGCCAAGAGTCTTTTCGAAGAAGAGCGTCAATTCTCCTTGTCCTTCTCCAATATTGCGCAGGAACATGCCGCATGTCCCACCCACTCTCGCTGTAAAGGTCATAGCGTCTTTCCACGTCTCACTCTTTTTGAATACACCACTGTGTGAAAGGCGTACTGCAAGCGTTGCAAAGATATTCAGTACTGGCCCCTCGAATTCAAAGATCACCGCTTTCCCTTCTGGATCGGGCAGATCGGGATTTTCTCGAGTGGATTGTGAGGGGAAGACCAGGTATGGACCATCATCGGCCTGTTCGCGCAGAACGATTTCATGACGTAGGAGGTCCTCAACCATTGCGATCAGGAGCAGTTTTTCCTGTTCTTTGTCTTTGAGGCGTTCATCGCGGGGCACGGAAAAGTTCCCTGTTCGCGCCTTTTCTTCAGCTATACTGCCCAGGCCATC
>WNGD01007672.1_pt1 | contig 10148 bp, 10 predicted proteins | sample 5400671 | NCBI WGS metagenome assembly WNGD01 (sample SAMN13153369, study PRJNA577476) | soil metagenome | isolation source: 40 cm soil or saprolite under grassland replicate 2 | place: USA:California | collected 2016-06-15
CGAAGCGAGCAGGTCGCTTGGCCAAACGAGTGGGGCGCCTGGCCAAGCGCGCCGCGCGTTTCGTCAAACCCTCCTAGCAGACTCATCTTCGCTCACATCGTTGAGGAAGCGGGCCCTCTCCTTCAAAGGGATACTTCCCGACTTGACAAGCGAACGTGTGTTCGATAGAACATGCGTTCGCATGATCGGTTGCATCCTCGTCCCTGGTTTCGAGCTCCGGGCCGCGCTGCGGACCCGTCCGGGGCTCGCCCTGCGGCCGGCGGCCCTCTCGCCGGGTCCCCTCGATGCACGCGAGCCCGTGCTGGGGCCGGTCACGGCCGCTGCCGAGGCGGCGGGGGTGCGGCCGGGCATGCGCATGGGTGAGGCGCTGGCGACGTGTCCTTCGCTTTCCCTTGTCGAGCAGGATCCGGCAGGGGCCGAGCACGAGTGGGAGCAGATCCTGCGGCGACTCGAGGACGCGGGCTTCTCGGTCGAGTCGGCCGGCCTCGGGTGTGTCTATTTCGAAACGCGCGGGGTGGAGCGGCTCTACGGCGGGCTCGAGGCGGCGTTGAAGCGGGCCTTGGCGGCTGCGGGCTCTGCGTGGGACGCGCGGGTCGGCGCGGCTGACCGGCGGTTCGCGGCGTTGGCGGCGGCGAATGTCGCGCGGGCGGGCCAGGTGCTCGTCGTCTCTGACGAGCGCACACGCGAGTTCCTCGCTCCGCTTCCACTCACGCTGCTCCCGGTCGACTCGCGACGGCGGGAGGAGCTCGAGGAGCTCGGGGTCAAGAAGCTTGGTCAGCTTGCCGGGCTGCCGGGCGCTGCAGTGGCCGAACGATTGGGGCCGGACGGCCGGCGCGCCTGGAGCCTGGCGAGAGGAGGAAAGAGCGGCCGCGTCCGAGGACGGAAGGCCGCCGCGGAGCTCGAGGAAGCGCTCGAGTTCCCGGAAGCGGTCGCGAACGAGCTGACGCTGCGGCGATCGCTCGGCGTCCTGCTCGACCGGGTGCTCGCCCGGCCGGAACGCGGCGGGCGAACGGTGCGAAAGCTCTCGCTCTCGGCACGGCTGGTCGGCGGAGGCTCGTGGCGGCGCGTGGTCACGTTGCGCGACGCGACGGCAGAGCGCGACCGGCTGCGTCTCGCGCTCGCGCCGAAGCTTGCCGAGCTGCCCGCGCCGGTTATGAAATTGAAGCTCGAGCTCGTCTCGCTGGCGGAGTCGACCGGCAATCAGCTCGAGCTCGTCCAGTCGGAAGGAGCGGAGCTCCGCGCCCATCTGAGCGAAGGACTGCGCCAGGTTCGCGCCGGCGTGGGATCGGGCGCTGTCTCCACCGTTGTCGAAGTGGCGCCGTGGTCGCGCATACCCGAGCAGAGAGCGCTGCTGGTTCCGCGCGACGACTAAGGCGCTCGCTTGCGACGCCGACCAAAGGAGCTGTGCCGGCTTTGCCGGTGCAGCGTTTTAAACGCTCGCTTGCGACGCCGACCAAAGGAGCTGTGCCGGCTTTGCCGGTGCAGCGTTTAAATGCACCGCGACCGGTGCTCGTCGAGACTCATCTCGACGGCGCGCCGCGAACGGTGAACAGACAGGAGGTCGCGCTCGTCCGCGAAGAGTGGCGCGTGCTCGATCGCTGGTGGACCGAGCAGCCGATCAGCCGCCGCTACTTCGAGGTCGTGCTGGGGAGTGGCGAGAACGCGGTCGTCTACCGGGACGAGGAGGCCGAGCGCTGGTTCACTCAGCGTGGCGCGTGAAGCTAGCGTCCGATGGTCTGGCCGGCGAGGTCGGCCCAGCGATCAGCATGGGCCGCGGGGACGACGACCCATTCCTTCATGGGGCGGCCGCCCATCGGGTCGAACTGCTCGGCGCCGTCGATGGCGAGTGCCTGCTCGCGGGTCGCCGGGTCGGTCAGCTTGAAGACCATCGAGTCGCGCCAGAACCCGGCGGCCGCCTTCCCGGCCTTCTTGATCGTCGGCATGCCGAACATCTTTCCGAGCTCGACGTCGTCGTTCTGTGCAGCGAGGTCATCCGCGATCTCGTCGAAACGCTCTTCGGGGCTCACCGGCCGAGCCTAACCTCGGCGAAGCGCGTCGGCAAAGCCTGCGTCGGGAGCGTGGATGTTGAGCAGGCGGATCGGCTTGTGGCCCTCGTTGGCGCGGAACCCATGGCGGACACCGAGCGGCTCTGCAACGAAAAAACCCTCACCGACCCGCTCGACCTCTGTACCGCCGATGAGCTCGGGCTCGCCCTCGAGCACGAAGAACGCGTCTACGTGGTCGTCATGGGAGTGCGGCTCGACACCCTTCCAGCCGGGGTGAAAAGTGAGGTCGAGCACCGAGAGCTGCGGCAGCGCACCCTTGATCACGAGCTCGCGGTTCTCGCGCTCGAACCGCTCGCCTTCGCCGGGGCCGTTGAAGACCGCCTCGTCGAGCGGTCGACCGCCGTCGGGCGGCGGATCGTGTTGGTCGAAGCTCTCTGTGCCGCGACCGCGAATGTGGTCTCCGAAACCCATGCTCGGCGCATGGAAGTTGAGGAAGATCGCGGTGTCGTCGCTCGAGTTGCGGAAGGTGTGGACGACGCTCGGCGGGGCAGCTGCGTGGGTCCCCGGTCCGCCGCGGAACAACGTCACGTCGGGGCCGAGCCCGAACTCCAGCTCCCCCTCGAGCACGTAGAAGGCATCGGTGTGGTGCCGGTGAATGTGAGGTTCCGGCCCCTCTTCACCGGGCTCGTAGCGAAACCACGTCACGATCAGCTGCTCCAGCTCGACGAGGATGCGCAGTGTCCGCTCGGCTCGGTCCGTGACGGTCTCACCCTCGCCGGGAGGTAGGAGCACCGGTTGGGATACGTCGAGCTTCATTCGCATTCAGCGTATTCGTTCCTCGACGGGGCGTCGCAACCGGAGGAGCTCGCGGCGCGGGCGGCGGAGCTCGGCTACGAGGCGCTCGCGCTCACCGACCACGACGGGGTCTACGGCTCGCTCGAGTTTGCGCATGCGGCGAAGGCGTTCGGCGTGCGGCCGATCACGGGCGCGGAGGTCACGCTTTCCGACCGCTCGCACGTGACGCTCCTCGTCGAGTCGCCGCAGGGTTACGCGAACCTCTGCCGGCTGCTGACAGCGGCGCATGCCCACACGCGGCCGCCGGGACGCGAGAGCGAGCTGCTCGAACCCGCGCTCGACCCGGCGCTCCTGGCCGAGCTGAACGAGGGTCTCGTCTGTCTCTCCGGCTGTGCCAGGCATGGGCTAGCCGTGCGCCACCCGAACGCTGCGAGGGAGCTGGCGCGGGTCTTCGGTCGCGACCGCTTCTTCGTCGAGCTCCAGCGCCCGTTCGAGCGCGGCGACACGCGGCGGAACGCGGCGCTGCGCGATCTTGCTGGGTCGCTCGGTATCCAGACGATCGCGACCGGCGATGTGCACACGCACCACCCGCGCCGCGCGGCACTCCAGGACGTGCTCGTGGCAATCAGGAACCGCACCTCGCTCGACGGCTGCGAGGACGAGCGGCGCGGGAATCACGAGAGCGTCTTGCTCAGCCCGGCGGAGGCTGCGGAGCGGTTTCCGGTCGATCAAGACGCCGCCACGCGAACCGGCGCGCTTGCCGAACGACTCACTTTCGACCTGACCGAGGACCTCGGCTATAGCTATCCGGACTTCACCGACGACGGCCAGCCGGCGATCGGGAAGCTGAAGGCGATCTGCGACCGCGCGTTCGCCGAGCGCTACAGCGGTGCGAACGGCCACAAACGGCGAGCGCGAGCGCGGCTAGACGAAGAGCTCGCCCTGATCGGCGAGCTCGGGCTCGCAGGCTTCTTCCTGCTCCACTGGGAGGTGCTCGAGCTGGCGCGGGAGCTCGCGGTCGAGGTGCGAGGGGTCGACTCTCCCCGGAGCTCGCTTCCACCGGGCCGCGGTCGCGGTAGCTCCGTCGGCTCGATCGTCTGTTACCTGACCGGGCTCTCGCACGTCGATCCTGTTGCCGCCGATCTCTCGCTCGGGCGCTTCCTGAATCGCGAGCTCGCCGCGGTGCCCGACATCGATCTCGACTTCCCGCGTGACGTCCGCGAGAAGCTCATTCCGGCGGTGAGCGACCGCTATGGCCGCGAGCACGCCGCGCTCGTCGCGAGCTTCGCCACATACCGTTCGCGCGGGGCGATCCGCGATGTGGGCAAGGCGCTCGGGCTTCCGTACGCCGAGCTCGAGCGGCTGGCCCGGATCACCGACGGCTGGAACGCAAAGCGCGTCGCGGACGAGCTGGCGCTGCTGCCCGATGCCAAGGGAAAGCTCGGCTCATCGCGGTGGCGTGCCTTCTCGGAGCTCTGCACCGAGATCGCGGGGTTGCCGCGTCACATCTCCCAGCACCCGGGCGGAATGGTCATCTCCACCCGGCCGCTCGTCGAGCTCGTCCCGGTGCAACCGGCGGCGATGGCCGGGCGGCAGCTCGTCCAGTGGGACAAGGACTCCTGTGCCGACGCCGGCTTTCTCAAAATCGACCTGCTCGGCCTCGGCATGCTCTCGGCGGTCGAGGACTGTGTCGAGCAGATCGCGCTGGTCCGTGGCGAGCCGATCGACCTGTCGCGGATCCCACTCGCCGACGCGGCGGTCTACGACGAGATCCAGCGGGCCGACACGGTCGGCGTCTTCCAGATCGAGAGCCGCGCTCAGATGCAGATGCTCTTGCGGACGCGTCCGGAGAATCTCGACGACCTAACGATCGAGGTCGCGCTCGTGCGGCCCGGTCCGATCCAGGGCAAGGCGGTACATCCGTACATCGAGCACCGGCAGCGGCTGCGGGAGGATCCGTCGTTCGTCCCGCCCGTCGACCATCCGCTGCTGGCAGAGCCGCTCCGGGAGACGCTGGGGGTGGTCGTCTTCCAGGATCAGGTGCTCGAGGTGGCGATGGCGCTGGCCGGCTTCACGATCGGCGAGGCGGAGGGTCTTCGGCGCGCGATGAGCCGGAAACGGAGCGAGGAGGCGATCGAGGCCTACCGCGGCCGCTTCGTCGCGGGCGCGGCGGCGAACGGCGTCGGCGAAGAGACGGCGAATCTCGTCTACGACAAGCTCGCGGGGTTTTCGGGATTTGGATTCCCGAAGTCACACGCGGCTGCATTCGGGCTCCTGGCCTATCAGTCTGCGTGGCTGCGGCATCACTATCCGGCCGAGTTCCTGTGCGCATTGCTGAACGCGCAGCCGATGGGGTTCTACCCGCCTGCGAGCCTCGTGCGGGACGGGCAGCGGCGCGGGGTGGAGGTGCGCCCGCCCGAGCTGAACCTGAGCGCGGCGACCTGCGGGTTGGAGGACGAGGCCGTCCGCGTGGGACTGGCGTATGTGCGGTCGGTCGCTGAAGACGAAGCCGAGGCGCTCGTCGAGGAACGGGAACGGGGCGGACCGTTTGGGAGCATCCGCGAGCTCGCGCAGCGCACGGCGCTTCGGCGCGAAGCGCTCGAGGCGCTGGTCGCGGCCGGAGCCTGCGACGCACTGGGCAGTCCGCGGCGCGCGCTTTTGTGGCAGCTCGGCCTGGCGCCGCGGGCACAGAGCGTGCCGGGGACGGGCGGCGAGGCGAAGCAGCTCGCTTTGCCGCTCGATCCGACGGCGGCGATTCCGGAGCTGCCCGAGCAGACCGACTGGGAGCGGATGCTCGCCGACTATCGGACGACGAGCCTCTCGGTCGGCCCGCACCCGCTGGCGTTGCTGCGCTCGCACCTGCCGGTGGGCGTCTGCTCGAGTCGCGAGCTGTCGCGAGTCGATCCCGGCCGGCCGGTCGACGTCGCAGGCCTTGCGGTGGCCAGGCAGCGTCCCGCGACAGCGCACGGGGTCGTCTTCATGTTGCTCGAGGACGAATTCGGCCAGGTGAATCTGATCGTCCCGCCGCGGGTCTACGACCGGTTCCGGCCGCTTGTGCGAGGCGAGCCGCTCCTGCTTGCGCGGGGAAAGTTCGAGCGGGTGGGCCGGAACCAGAACATCCTCGTGCGAGAGCTCGTTTCTCTGGGCCCGCTGGCGCGTCGCGTCGCGAACGACGCCGACGTCTTCGGTGCGCTCCCGCCGGCGCACCACTTCGGGCATCGGTAGGAGCTCGAGGTCGCGGGCGCCCGCGGATTTTTCGCGTCGCGTACGGCGCGATCGCCGGCGGCTTCGCCGGGCACCTTGGCTGGGGCTGGTCCTAGCGGTCCTCGATCTCGAGGGCGAAACGGGGCAGACGCTTCAGCACGGCCTGGTTGAAGGTCGCTTCGTACTCCTCTGCGGCGTCCTCGCCGAGTGAGGAGGCGAAGTGGTCGCGAAGGTCGGCGAGCAGCTCGGTGGCCGTCTCGACGACGTCGACGTACTCGCCGTAGCGTTCCTCCGCCGTCTCGCGCGAGGCCTGGTTGTAGGCCCGCTCTGCCTCCTCGCACTCCCAAACAAGCTGCGCGTTGTCCTCCAGAAAGATGTCCAGCTGGCGCGTGACGACCTCGGCGAAGCGCCGACGACGAATCATGTGAGCTCCTGATAGAGCTCGAGGTGGGCCTGCGCGGCCGCTTCCCAGGTGAGCTGATCGCGCGCGCGGCGTGCTCCGGCCCGGGCCTCTTCCAGTGCCTGCGGGTCTTCGAGAAGTTCGCGGATCGCGCCGGCCAGGCCCTCGACGTCGCCCCCGGGGACGATTCGACCTGCGCCGAATTTCCGGACCGGCTCGGCCAGGCCTGCAACCTCGTAGACGACGGCCGGGACGCCTGCGCCGAGTGCGCGCAGAAGGGCGCCGCTCTGGTCGATCTCTGGGCGGTAGGGAAAGAGCGCGATCGTCGCGTCGCTGTACGCGCGGTCGACCTCCTCCGGTGGCAAGTACCCGAGCCGCCACTCGGCAAGTCCGCCCGCCTGCTCCTGATAGGGCTCGATCGGCTCGAGCGGCTCCCCGGCGACGAGCAGCCGCGCTCCTGGCACGAGCTTCGCCGCGGAGATCGCGTCGCCGAGCCCCTTGTACGGGCGGATCAGCCCGAAGCAGAGCAGAGTACGACCGTCGTCGGTGCGCGGCGGATCGCTCGCGTGTACCGGGTGTGCGATGACACGCAGGCGCTCGGCTTCGATCCCGAAGTCCTCGAGCACCCCGCGCCCCCACTGGCTGTGCACGACCACCCGGTCGAACCGGTCGAGGACGCGGCGCCAGCGCTTGCGGTTCCGCGCCGCGCGTCGCGGCAAGGGGTCGTGTGCGGTGAAAACCGTGGGCGTGCGGAAGCGGAGCAGATGCTCGTCGAGCTCGGGCACCGCGAGCCACTGAAAATGCACCACGTCGGCGGGCCGCGCCCGCAAGCGCGCCATCCCGAGCGGATGCTCGAACACCTTCAACGGGATCCGCAGCGGCGAGCGCCGGAAGACCCGCGAGCTCAGCGGGTAGAAGAGCTCGCTGCGTGAATAGCCCTCCGCCTCCGGCCACTCGCCGAAGCGGAAGCGGGAGGTGACGAGCTCGACGTCTGCTCCGGCGGCTCCCAGGGCGCGCGCGAGCTCGTGGCTGTAGTCGGGCCCCCCGAACGCGGGCGGGTTGGCGAGGACGACTCGCAGAGCCCTACCGATCCCAGATTGCGCCCGGCACGCGCGGAAGTCTCGTCGACGCGCCCTGGTCTCGCGAGCGCGGCCGCGGGGGGACCCGCTCGGCCAGCGAGCTCGCCGCGTCCCAGAGCGACGGCACCACAAGATCGACCTCGCCCGGCTTCTCCGTCTCGTCTTCGATGAAGATGCGGCGCGCGCCGATTCGCCGCCCGGCCTCCATGTCGATTCCCGCGTTGCCGATCATCACGCTGCGCGCAAACTCGACGTCGGGAAAATCTCGCTGTGCCTGTCGAAAGAGACCGACGTCGGGCTTGCGGCAGTCGCAGGAACCGCGCTCGTGGGGGCAGTAGTAGAACCCGTCCACGGTCGCGCCGGCTCCCGCCAGCTCGAGGGCCATTCGCCGGTGGATCTCGTCGACGTCGGCCGCCGTCATCAGGCCGAGCGCGATTCCCCGCTGGTTCGTCACCACGAAGACACGCAGGCCGAGGTCGTTCAGAAGCCGGATCGCCTCCTTCGCACGCGGAAGAAACGTGATGTCATCCCAACTCGCGTTCCAGCCGCCGGTCGGGTGGTCGGCGTTGATGGTCCCGTCACGATCGACGAATGCGGTCTCGATCTCCCAGGCACTCATGCGAAGAGCTCCTCCTCGACGAGCTCGCAGAGAGCGTGCAAGACGAGGATGTGGCCCTCCTGGATCCGCGGTGTCTCTTCGGCCGGGATGCAGATGCAGTGATCGCAATAGCGCGCAACCCCACCGCCGTCGGCGCCCGTCAAGCCGACCGTGACCATGCTCTTCTCGAGCGCGGTCGCCAATCCGACGATCACGTTCGCCGAATGGCCGCTCGTCGAGATCCCAATGGCAATGTCGCCGGCCACGCCGAGTCCTTCGATCTGGCGGGCAAACACGTGCTCGAACGAGTAGTCGTTCGAGATCGCGGTTACCGAGGAGACGTTCTCCCCCAGTGCGATCGCGGGCAGCGCAGCGCGGTCACGCGCGTAGCGTCCGACGAACTCCGCCGCCGTGTGCGCGGCGTCGGCGGCGCTTCCGCCGTTCCCGAAGAGGACGAGCTTGTGCTCTTCCCGATAGGCGTGGACGATCGCGTCGGCGACGCGGGCCACGACGGCTGCAAGGTCACTTTCGACCAGGCGCTCTGCAACCTCCGCGTGTTCGCGAAAGCGCTGGCGGACGGTCTCTTCGCTCACTCGCTCATGCTCCAGGTTTCGAGCCCCTTCGATTCGAACGAGAATTCGTCCACCGTCCCGCCCAGCTTCGTCAGAGCCTCCGCGACGCGGTGCTTCTTGTCGAACAGGCAGTAGAAGAGCATGTAGCCGCCGCCTCCGGCCCCGGTGACCTTCCCGCCGAGTGCCCCGGCCTCGCACGCCGCGGAATAGGCCTCGTCGATGAAAGGCGTCGTGATTCGGGTAGACATCTTTTTCTTCGCCTGCCAGGCGTCGTGCAGCAGTTCGCCGAAGCGGTCAGGCTGGCCGCGGAGCAACGCGTTCTTCATCTCGACGGCGAACTCTTTCTGCATGCGCAGACCGGCAAGTGTGTCTTCGTTGCCCTGCGCCAGGCGGTCGGTCTGGTCCTCGATGATGTGGTCGGAGCGACGGGTCGCCCCCGTGTAGCAGAGCAGCATGTTGTGCTCGAGCTCGTTGACAATCGAGTCGCTGATTCGCAGCGGGTTCACGATCACGCGGTCGGCGGAGAACTCGATGAAATTGAACCCGCCGAAGGTCGCTGCGTACTGATCCTGGAGGCCGCCTTTGATTCCCAAGTCCTCGCGCTCGACGTGGTACGAGAGCTCGGCCACCTCGTAGTCGGTCATGGGCAGCCCGTGAAACTCTTTCAGGAGGCCGATCAGCGTGACCATCAGCGTCGAGGACGAGCCCAACCCCGAGCCGGGCGGTGCGCTCGAGTGCAGGAAGAGCTCGAATCCCTTCGAGCCCTCCTGATCGAGCTTGCGGATCGCCGCCTTGACGAGATCGAGCTTGCCGTCGAAGACCGGGCCTTCCTCGCGGTCGTAGTCGAGCGCCATGTCGAAGTCCGCGGACTCGATCTGGATCTGGCTGTCCTCGCGCGGGCGCAAGGTGCCGTAGGCGTGACGGTTGATGGTCGCGTTCAGGACGAGGCCACCCTCTTGCTCCGGGAAGGGCGGAACGTCCGTCCCGCCTCCCGCAAAGCTGACGCGAAGAGGAGCCTTCGCCCGGTAGACCATCATCGCCGCGCGACCTACTTCTCGACGACGCCCATGCCCATGAAGTACCGCTCCGGCAGCTCGTGCTCAGAGACGAAGCGCTGGTAAGCGATCCGCGGGCCCCGCCAATCCTCGGTCTCGCTGCAGTCGTCGACCAGGATCGTCCCGCCTTCGAGCAGTCGGGGATAGATCCGTCGCAGGCCCTCGTAGACCGGTACGTCGAGATCGACATCGACGAGCGAGACGGCGACCTTCTCCGGCAGGAGCGTGTCGTCGATCGTGGTGATATCGCCCTGCACGAGCTCGATCTCGGGAGTGCCCCAGTGCGCGAGCAGGCGTGAGACGAGCTCCTTGGAGTTCGCCGCGAAGTCGTTCCCCCGGCTCGCCGCGGTGCCGTGCTCGACGTCGCGTTCGAAGTGCTCCTGGACGAAGCCGCCGAAGGTGTCGATGCAGACGTAGCGCTTCTCGTAGCCCGTATGGC
>WNGD01007673.1_pt1 | contig 10147 bp, 13 predicted proteins | sample 5400671 | NCBI WGS metagenome assembly WNGD01 (sample SAMN13153369, study PRJNA577476) | soil metagenome | isolation source: 40 cm soil or saprolite under grassland replicate 2 | place: USA:California | collected 2016-06-15
CAACCCATCCGGGCCCGTAATCGCCTCAGGACCCTCACGCCCGGCCAACAACTGATCAATCAGCTCGTCCCGGGATCTCCTTCGGGGGCATGACCCTCCTTCACGGATCATGCATACACAGAACCCCGGACGCTCCCTGCCGGAGATCGTCGGCACCGTCTTCGTCGATGCTGGCGGCGCGACCTACCGACGCACGCAGGGGATCGGCTACCTGTTCGGCTGCTACGACCTCGACGCCGACCGGCTGCACGGCCTGTAACGGCGCAGCCGCTCCGGTGCCGACTTCCTCGACTTCCTCCGCGAGCTGCGCGATCTCTACGACCGCGACGAGCGGCTCCACATCGTCTGCGACAACCTTTCCACTCACACCACGCCGGACGTGCTCGCCCGGCTGCCAGACACCAACGCACAGCTCCTGCTGCTGCCGACCTACAGCTTCTGGCTCAACCGGATCGAAGGCCACTTCGCCGCCATCCGCAGCTTCGTCATCGCAGGCTCCGACTACCCCGACCACGACACGATCGAGCGAGAGCTGCTCCGCTACATCACCTGGCGCAACCACCACCGCCACGACCCGAAACTACAACCAGCCGAGAAACGAGGCTGCTTTCACTGAAGGGGCACTAGGAGTATCTGCAGATGCTGATCGACGACCACACCCGGCTCACCGACGCCGAGGTCCTCGCCAGCCTGACCGCCGAAGATGCCGCCGCCTTCTACGCCAAGCGGTCGCCTGGTTCACTGAGCCGCCCACATCCACGGCAGCTGCACCGACGAACCGGCGTCCTACCCCCTCTACCTCGACCGCGACAACTACCAACGACCACACCGCAGCCTCGGCCACCAACCACCGGCCACGTGCCGGTGCGGGCTTCGCCGTCGGCCAGGCGATCATCTTCTGGACGGCCGCGACCCCGGAGCTGGGCTTGACCTTGACGAGGGTCGTGTTCACCGGCTTGGTCACCGGTGTCACCGACGGCGTCGGCGTGGGCGTTCGTCGGCGCGCTGTCGCACACCTCGCCCGACCCGGGCTGGCCGCCGCTCCCCGTCTGGCCGGAGCCGGTCGAGCCGGAGCCGTTGCCGCCGTTCTCGAAGCACGGCTGGGTCGTGTTGCACGGCGGCGTGCCGGTCTGGCCCGTCCCGCCCGGAGGCGTGGTGGCGCACGGATACCTGGTCGATCGCCGTCTGGCCGCTGTCCGCGTACGCCGGCCCCGCAAGCGCCAGCGTGCCAATGAATACCCGTGACGAGGCGATGCTCGTCGCGCGCTACACGGTGGCGCTCGCGGTACCGCTGCTGACGCTCCGTGCTGGCGCAGAGCAAGGGAAGCGCGATGGGATCACGTTCCTCGTGCTGCTGCCTCCCGTTTCGTCGCACGGGCCTACAAGGAGCCGGCCGGCGCCGCCTCCGACCTGTACTGGGCGCGGCGCCTCGACCCGCTCTCGCTCGATCCGGTCTTCGCCCGCTGGCGGCTCGCGGCGACCCCGGTGGAGAAGATCGCCGCGCTGGAGTAGGCGCGCCGGATGGAGCCGGCCTCGGTCGCGGCGACCTACCAGCTCGGGCTCGCCTACGTCGCGGCCGGGAGCCGGGCCGACGCGCGCCGCACGCTCGCCGCGGCGCTCCGGCTCGACCCCCGGGAGCCCTCGATCGCTGCCGACCTGCGCCGCGCGTCTCGGTAGTCTTGCGCGCGTGAAGGCGCTCGTCACCGGCGGAGCCGGGTTCATCGGCTCGCACCTGTCTGAGCGCCTGCTCGACCTGGGACACGAGGTCTGGGCACTCGACGACCTCTCCACCGGCTCGCACGACAACGTCGTCCACCTGAAGGAGCGTCGCGGCTTCCACCTCGTCGTCGACTCGGTCCTCTCCCACTCCGTGGTGAACGAGCTCGTGCACAAGTGCGATCTCGTCTACCACCTCGCCGCGGCGGTCGGCGTTCGTCTGATCGTGGAGCAGCCGGTGCACACGCTCGTGACCAACGTCCAGGGCACCGAGACCGTGCTCGAGTACTGCAACCGCTTCGGCAAGCGCGTCCTCGTCGCCTCGACCTCGGAGGTCTACGGCGACCACCGCGAGGAGCTCGAGCTGCGGGAGGACGCGCGGCGCGTCTATGGGCCGACGACCCAGCGCCGCTGGGCGTACGCCGACTCGAAGGCGATGGACGAGTTCCTCGCGCTCGCCTACCACCAGGAGCGAGGTCTCGACTGCGTGATCGTCCGGCTCTTCAACACCGTCGGCCCGCGCCAGAGCGGCCAGTACGGGATGGTGATTCCGCGCTTCGTCTGGCGCGCGCTCGCCGACGCCCCGATCGAGATCCACGGCGACGGCACGCAGACCCGCTGCTTCTGCCACGTCGCCGACACGATCGGGGCGCTCGAAGGGCTGATGGACGCGCCGGTCTCGGGCGAGATCTTCAACGTCGGCTCGCAGAACCGTATCTCGATCCTCGCCCTCGCCGAGCGGGTGAAGCAGCTGACCGGGTCGAGTTCGGAGTTCGCCTTCGTGCCGTACGAGCATGTCTACGAGCAGGGCATCGAGGACATGCTGCACCGGATCCCGGCGATCGAGAAGATCCGCGCCGCGATCGGCTGGGCCCCCACCTTCAACCTGGAGCAGATCCTCCAGGACGTGATCCAGCACGCCCGCACGGCGCCCGTGGCCGTCGAGACGGGCTGATTCCCACTTTCAAGCCAGAGTGTTACCTCTTTTCGAGGTGGTCCGAGGGTGACTCGAAGATGGGCCTCATGGCCCCATGAAAGCAGGGGTCCTACGCGCGAGAACAGGTGTGCCGCAATGCGTCGCATGACCCGCGCCGCCGCCGGGAATGCCTTGGCGACTCGTATTACGTCAGCGCGGGCGGCAGATCCGGCAAGAGCCACCTCACGTTCGACAACCTCGTCCTCACGACTTGCGGTGGCCTGGAACGGCGTCTTCGCCTGCTTGCCGGGTCGCCGCGCACCTCCCGATCACGTCGCGCATCCGCGTGCTGGAAAGCAGGCTCGGCGGGTTCGGCGGCATCGGACCGGCCGGAAGCAGGGACAGCCCCGGCGAGAGCTCGACGATCGTGTCGGCCGTCGTCGCCATTCCGACGACGACGTTCGTGAGCCCCGGCGAGTCGCGTGTCCGAGGCGTTCCGAGAGAGACCGGGTGCGGATGTCCCCGTCGACGATGAGGACGCCGAGCCCGCCGCGCACAGCCGCGTAGGCGAGACCCTCAACCGTCGACGATTTCCCCTCGCGCGGGTTGAAGCTCGTGAAGGTGACGACGTGGAGGTCCTGGTCGTAGGAGAGGAAGGCGAGGTTCGCGCGCAGCACGTCGTACGCCTCGCCGAGCACCGGGTCGTCGCCGGAGAAGCGGCGCCGCACCGGGATGTGCGCCAGCGTCGGCACGCCGAGGAGCCGCTCGGCCTCGGCCGACGAGTGGAGGCGGCGGTCGAGCAACGCGCGCAGCCAGGCGAGCAGCGCGCCGATGAGCAGGCCGACGAGCACGCCGGCGATGAGGTTCAGGACCGGCCGCGGCCGGACCGGCGAGGAGGGCCCCGTCGCGTCACCGGTCAGTGTCACGCTCGCGCCGTGGGCGATCTGGCTCGCGACGAGCGCGGCCAGCTGCTTCTCGAGCTCGGAGCGCGCGCCCTTGAGCGAGGCGACGCTCGGCGAGCTCCCGGCCGCGGCGATCTGCGTGTCGAGCTGGCGGATGCGCGCCTGGATCTGCTCCTGGAGCTGGTTCGTCCGCCGTAGACCTTCGAGCTCGCCTTCGTGGCGAGGACGGCGAGGACGACGCCGATCGCGACCGCGATCAGAATGAGCCATTTGCCCCGCCAGAGGACTGTCGCAAGCCGCTGATCCTGCATCAGTCCCTCATCCCCTCCTGCATCAGTCCCTCATGCCCCACGGCCGAGAAGGATGCATCACCCGTCCGGGTTGCGTCCACCTATTCCCGCGGCCGCAGCGCCGGAAAGAGGATCACGTCGCGGATCGACTCGGCGCAGGAGAGCAGCATCGCGAGCCGGTCGATCCCGAGCCCGAGCCCGCCCGTCGGCGGCATGCCGTACGAGAGCGCATCGACGTAGTCCGGGTCGCCGCTCTCGGCCTCGACGTCCCCGGCTGCGCGGTCGGCCTGCTGGAGCGCGAAGCGCGACGCCTGCTCCTCGGCGTCGTTGATCTCGCTGAAGGCGTTGCCGAGCTCGATCCCGCCGGCGAAGTACTCGAAGCGCTCCACCGTCGCCGGGTCGTCGTCGGTCGCCCGCGCGAACGGCGAGAGCTCGATCGGATAGTCGTAGAGGATCGTCGGCTGGATCAGCGTGGGCTCGACGAAATGCGACAGCGCATGGTCGACGAGCTTCGCCCACGTCGGGTCGTGCGAGACGTCGACCTCGCGCTCCTGTAGGCGGCGGCGCAGCTCGTCCTCTTCGCGGGTCCAGAGGCCGTGCTCGTCGAGCGCGTCGGCGAACCGGACCCGGCGCCACGGTGCCTTCAGGTCGATCTCGTGGCCGCGGAAGGAGACGACGGTGCCGCCGGTGACATCGCGGACGACCAGCTCGACGAGTGTCTCGATCCGCGCCATCGTGTCGCGGTAGTCGGCGTAGGCCTCGTACCACTCGAGCATCGTGAACTCTGGGTTGTGCTTGAACGAGACGCCCTCGTTGCGGAAGTCCTTGCCGAGCTCGTAGACGCGCTCGAGGCCGCCGACGATCAGCCGCTTGAGGTAGAGCTCGGTCGCGATGCGCAGGTAGTAGTCGGCGTCGAGCGCGTTGTAGTGCGTGACGAACGGCTCGGCGAAGGCGCCGCCGTAGCGAGGCTGCAGGATCGGCGTCTCGACCTCGACGAAGCCCCACTCGTCCATGAGGCGCCTGATCGCGGCGACCATGCGGGAGCGGATCAGCGCCGTCGCGCGGGAGTCCTCGTTCATCAGCAGGTCGAGGTAGCGCCGCCGGTAGCGCGCCTCGACGTCGGTGAGGCCGTGAAAGGTGTCCGGCAGCGGGCTGCGATTGCGGGCGAGGAGCAGAGGCCGCTCGGGAACAAACATTGTGGGTTCGCCGCGCCGAGTCTTTCCGGGCACACCTTTCACCCCGACGATGTCCCCCAGGTTGACGTCGAGTTCACGCGCGACCTCTTTGATCAGAAAGGCAAGCTGGATCCGACCCGATCGATCAATCAGGTCTAGGAAGACAGCGCTCCCGAGATCGCGCCTGCTCATCACCCGACCGGCAACGACACGTGTCGGATTCGTTCCGTCCGGATCTTCCACGTAACCCCCGGGCTCCTCAACTCGCTGATCGATCTCCCTGCGGATCTCATCCACTGTCCCTCGGGCAGGCCAATCCCGAGGCGGGAAGCGCTTAGGCAGCGTCATTACAAACGCCCTTTGCAATCTCGACGCGATCGGGAAATCGCTTCGGCGGCATCGCGTGAGGATAGAGAGTGCGGTGCCGCGGAGGCGGGCGTCGCCCGCCTCCGCTCGACGACGCCGGGAGATCAGCCGAACCCGAAGAAAGTCGTGGCGCGAAGCGCCGACTTTCTTCGGCAACTCACGCGCGCGAGTGTAGTGAGAGGGCCCACGTTGGGAAGCCCGAGCCGCGGAGCGTGGACTCGGCGACGACGGCGAAGCCGTGGCGCTCGTAGAAGGGCAGGTTCTCCTCGGCGCTCGTCAGCAGCGCGCAGGGCAGGCCCGACTGGAGTCCCGGCCGCAGGAGCGCGGAGCCGAGGCCGCCGCGCTGCTCAGCCGGGTCGACCCCGATCCCCTCGAGATACCAGTGCGGGCCCGATGCGGCCCGCCGCCGCAGCCCGGCCGCGAAGAGCGTGAAGCGGGCGTAGCGCACCGAGCCGGCCGCGCCCAGCAGGAGCGGCGAGCGGGCGAGGCCCGCGCGCAGCGCGCGCGCGAGGGCGAGCCGCGGTGAGCCCGGCGGCCGCCAGACCGCAGTGCCGCGAATCGCTCCCGCGGTCGCCCAGGCCTCCCCGCCGAGGGCGGCGTAGCGGAGCGCACGCTCGAAGACCGGCGGGAGCGTGCGGCGACGCTCGTCCTCATCCGGGACGAGCCAGCGCCAGAGCGGATAGTCGTGGAAGGCCCGCGCGTAGACGGCCGCGGCCTCGGCCGCGCGCCGGGGCGCGAGCGGCTCGATCAGCCCCAGATCGCCCAGCCGATCAGGATCCCGAGGCCGAGCGCGACGGCGAAGAGGACCGAGCCGGCGACCACGGCGCGCGTGTCCAGCCGAGGCGCCTCGAGCCGCCTGCGCCCGCTTGTCGCCGCCCTCTCGTAGCGCGCCAGCTGCTCACTGGAGGGCGGCGCCCCGCCGAGGAGCTCGACCACCTTGGACCTGATCGTGTCGGCGTCGGCGCCCGCGTCGAGCAAGATCCGCGCAGCGACGCCGTCGTTCACACGGGTGAGGCCGAGCAGGACGTGCTCGGTGCCGATGTAGTTGTGGCCGAGCGCCATCGCCTCGCGCAACGAGGCCTCCAACACCTTCTTGGCTCGAGGCGTGAACGGGATCTGTCCGGAAGTGACTTCGTCGCCCTCGCCGATGATGCTCGCGACCTGCGCACGGACCTCGTCGAGGGTGACATGCAGCGCGTCGAGCGTGCGCGCGGCGAGGCCGTCCTCCTCTCGCAGCAGGCCGAGCAGGATGTGCTCGGTCCCGATGTAGTTGTGCCGCAGCGCGCGCGCCTCGTCCTGCGCGAGGACGATGACCTGGCGGGCGCGCGGGGTGAACCGCTCGAACACCACCCGACCCTAGCGCCGCCAGCGGAGCCGGACGCGGCGCGTCGGCCGCTCCGGCCGCTCGGGCACCGGCTGGCCGCGGACGATCGCGCCGGGCACCTCCACGGTCAGCCAGTGAGCAAGCTCCTCGTCGCCGAGCTCCGCCGCGGCGGAGCTCATCCCGATCTCACGCAGGGTCGGCGCGTGGGCGTCGCTCGCGAGCAGGTGCGCCAGCCCGAGCTCCAGCAGCCTCGCGGCCGCCGTCTTCGACGCGCGGCCGAGCCTGCCGTCGACCGACGCCGCCGTCACCTGCACCAGCGCGCCGCCCTCGACGAGCGGCTCCAGCCGCTCCGGGCTTGCCTGCACCTCCCCGTTCCGCTCCGGGTGCGCGAGCACCGGCCGGAAGCCGCGCATGCGCAGCCCGAAGACGATGTCGCGGAGCTGGAGCGGGAAGCCCACGTACGGGAACTCGATCAGGAGGTAGCCCTCGTTTCCGCCCAGGCCGAAACGGCGGAGCTCGTCGTCGTCGAGCCGGCCGAGCGCGTCCAGGGCGAGCTCGCCCCCGGGCAGGAGCTCGAGCGGGATCTCCTCCGCCCGGAGCGCCGTCCGCAGCTCGCGGACGAGGCGCTCCATCGTCTCGACCGGGGTCGGATAGTCGCGGCGGACGTGGGGCGTCGCGGCGAGCACCTCGATCCCGTCTGCGACCGCCGCGCGGGCGAGCTCAAGGCTCGCGTCCGCATCCGCGGCGCCGTCGTCGACCCCCGGGAGGATGTGCGAGTGCAGGTCGATCACCGCGCCAGACTACGCGTACGGGCGCGCGACGGCGGCGACCAAAGGCTCCTAGCGCGTTCCTGGCGGCTCGCTCGGCGTGCGAGCGCGGAGGTCACAGTGCGCGCAGCACGGGGCCGTAAGCGATCGTGCGGCGAGCGGGCCGAGCCGCCGGTGGAGGCCGGCTCCGCCGGCCGGAACCGGCGGCGGCCAGGGGCGCGCTAGGCGGCCTTGATGTCCAGGATCTTGTACTTGAGCGCGCCGCGCGGCGCCGAGACCTCGACGACCTCGCCCTTCTTGCGACCCATGATCGCCTTGCCGACGGGCGACTCGTTCGAGAGCTTGTGCTCCGCCGGGTTGGCCTCGGCCGAGCCGACGATGTGGTACTCGACCGTCTGGTTCGCGTCCATGTCCTTGAGGCGGACCTTTGTCCCGATCGAGACCTCGCCCGACTTGATCTCCTTCTTGGTCACGACCCGGGCGTTCTTCAGCCGCTCCTCGAGCATCGCGATGCGGGCCTCCAGGTGGGCCTGCTCGTTCTTCGCGTCGTCGTACTCGGCGTTCTCGGCGATGTCGCCGAACTCGCGCGCGATGCGGATCCGCTCCGCGATCTCGCGCCGCCGGTCAGACGACAGGTACTCGATCTCATGCTGGAGCTTCTTGTAGCCCTCGGCAGTGAGAATGACTTCCTTCACAGCAGTCCTCCTGACCCCTGCATGAAAACGCGGCGCCTCCGGGGCGCCGTGCGGCCGGGAAATATAGCGCCGGCCGCCACGGTCGTCAACAGCCCGAGGCTAGGATTCACGCTCCGTGAACATGGATCTTCGTGACTCCTGGCACATCGGCCCGGTCGAGGTGCCGACCCGGGTCGTCCTTGCCCCGATGGCGGGCGTCAGCGTGCAGGCTTTCCGCCGCCAGGGGCGCCGTTTCGGGGCGGGTCTCGTCTGCTCGGAGATGGTCAGCTGCGCCGGAATCGAGCACCGGAACGAGCGGACGCTCGGCTACCTGCGCGTCGCCGGCGACGAGCATCCGCTGGCGATCCAGATCTTCGGCTCGGATCCGGCGGTGATGGGCGAGGCGGGCCGGATGGTCGAGGCGGCCGGCGCCGACCTCGTCGACATCAACTTCGGCTGTCCCGTCAGGAAGGTGACGAAGACCGGTGCGGGCGCGACGCTGCTCGAGGATCCGGACCAGGCCTGCCGGATCGTCGCGGTGGTGGCCGACGCGGTCGCGATTCCCGTCTCGGTGAAGATGCGCCGCGGCCTGGAGGACGGCTCGCGCGCCTGCCTCGCCGTTGGGCCGCGCCTCGTCGACGCGGGCGCGCAGACGCTCACCCTTCACCCGCGGTCGGCGCGACAGATGTACACGGGCGAGGCCGACCACGCGCTCACGGCGGAGCTCGTCGAGCGGGTCGGCGTGCCGGTGATCGCCTCGGGCGACATCACGTCGAGGGCCAAGGCGCAGGCCGTGCTCGCGACGACCGGCGCCGCAGCGGTGATGGTGGGCCGCGGCGCGCAGGGGAATCCGTGGGTGCTGCGGGAGATCGCGGACGGCGATCTCGCCGAGCCCAGCCGGGAGGAGGTCGCCGCCGAGCTCGTCCTCTTCGTCCGCGAGACGGTCCGCGAGCTCGGCGAGCGCCGCGCCGCCGGGTTCCTGAAGAAGTTCTACGGCTGGTACCTCGGCCGCGGCCGGTTCCCGCGGCCGTTCAAGCAGGAGCTCGTGCAGCTCGCGACCACCGACGAGGTCGTGACCCGCCTCTTTGCGGCGGCCCCCGGCGCGATCGAGCTCGTCGAGCGGCTCGAAGCCGAGCTGCCCGATTCCGGCGACGAGATCCTGCTCGACTCGATGCCGATCTCGATCTTCGGCGGCGGCTGACCGTCTAGTGCCTGCGCCCAGCGCGCCAGGTAGCGCCGGGCGGACGGTCACGCCGGCGACATACCCGCCCGGACCAGGTCGTAGTACCGTTCTTCTCGTGGACGAGACGTACCACGAGGGCAACCGGAGCCTGCAGGACCGCTTCGACACGCGCCGCCTCGCCGACCGCATCGACGAGCGGTTCGTGCAGCGGCGGACGATCGACGACGGCGACCGCGCCTTTATCGAGCGCTCGGACATGTTCTTCCTCGCCACCGCCGACGCAGAGGGTCGACCGCAATGCTCGTACAAGGGGGGTGACCCGGGCTTCGTGCGCGTCCTCGACGAGCGCACGATCGCCTTTCCGAACTACGACGGAAACGGTATGTACCTCTCGACGGGCAACGTGCTCGTCAACCCGCACGTCGGTCTCCTCTTCGTCGACTTCGAGCGGGGCAAGCGCCTGCGGCTAAACGGCGTCGCCACGATCGACGACGCCGATCCGCTCGCCGCGGAGTATCCGGAGGCGCAGTTCGTCGTCCGGGTCGAGGCGACCGAGGTGTTCCCGAACTGTCCGCGCTACATCCATCGCTACGCACTGGTCGAGCGCTCGCGCTTCGTGCCGCGGAGCGACTGCGAGACGCCCGAGCCCGAGTGGAAGACGCGGGACTGGGCGCGCGACGTCCTCCCCGCGGCCGACTAGTACAGCCGTCCGGAAGTTCGGTCGGTAATCGTTGAAGGGACCGGCCGCCGGTCGTCGAATACTGTGGTCGTGGCGCGGCGGAGCGGGTTCGTGATCGAGCTGAGCGGCGAGGAGCGGGCCGAGCTGGAGCGCCG
>WNGD01015561.1_pt1 | contig 10147 bp, 8 predicted proteins | sample 5400671 | NCBI WGS metagenome assembly WNGD01 (sample SAMN13153369, study PRJNA577476) | soil metagenome | isolation source: 40 cm soil or saprolite under grassland replicate 2 | place: USA:California | collected 2016-06-15
GTGACACCAAAGCCTGCGAGCCGACCCGCACCGGGAACGCGGGCCGACTCGCCCCTCCCACCGATCGCAGGACCGCCCCGGCGAACACGACCGCTTGATCGCCGATGTCGATCGGTGGCCCGCTGCTCTCAACCAGTGCATGGTGGTCGACATACGCGCGGGTGCCAACCCGCACGTTGCCGGCTATCGTGGCCGACGCGGCGATCTTGGCCTCTGGATGGACGCGGGGCGCCTCGCCGTTTCGGGCGATGAGCATCTTCTACCTCCCTGGTTGATCAAAACCGGTATCGCCTACTCCGCGGGCTGGTCGGCTGGCATGGGCCGTGGGAGCGGGCGACGGGCGCAGCCACTGCTTTTCGTGGGGCGGTGACTCGATGCAAGCGGCACTCGACCTGGTACCACGACATGGCCGCAGCCAACGACCCGGCCCGACGCGTGCCCCACGGCCCGCAGCGGGCTTCGCCGATCCCTCCGCCGAACCGACCACCCGCCCGCGCCACGTCGCCGCGAACCCGGCGCCGTCACGCCGCGGCGGAGCACCGCATGAAATGAGCGTGGGGATTGAGGGATATCCATATTAAACGGCAGCTATAGGATACGCCTTGAACCATTCGGCCGCAGCCTTGGAAACCTCATGGGGGCACTGGAGGTGCAGGAAGTGGCCTGCATCGAGAGACTCTGATCTGTAGGACCCAGCAAACGCACTTTCAGCGCCGCGCGACATGCGAGGCAGGAGGCATCGATCTCGGGTCCCGAGGAGCAGAAGCGTCGGAACCGAAATGTCTCCTTCGGTATTCTTTCTGAGTTCTTCAACGCGAGCGTCCGCGGGGGCATGGCCTAGAGCGGTCCGGTAATACGTAAGTGCCGCCGTCAGGACGCCAGGCCTTTGCAGAGTCTCGATCACATCGTCGAGATGATCTGATGGCGGAACCCAACCGGACGACCATTCCCGCCAGAGATTCCTGATGAATACGAAGTCGTCACGGGAAACAACCTCTTCGGCGAAGTCGAGCTGAAACAGCCACTGATAGAACGACAGGCGGAGTTGCTCGAAGTCGGCAAGCCGGTTGGCCCTGAGTGCCCTGCTGTGCGGGACCGCGAGCACGACCGTGCTGGCGACGAGCTCGGGCCGCGCCGCGCTGAGCCCGTAGACGACGTCGCCACCCCAGTCATGGCCGACCAGATGCACCTGCTCCAACTCGAGGGTTGCAAGCAGGCCGTTCGCATCGGCCACCAGTGTGCCAACGTCGTAGTGGCGCGCAAGAGCGCTCGGTGCGTAGCCACGAAGCCACGGTATAATGCAGCGATATCCTGCTTCGGCCAAGTCACGAGCGACCGGCAGAAAGCCCGTCGCAATATCGGGGAAGCCGTGATAGAGGCACACAGCAGGGCCTTCGCCAAGCTCAAGGTACGCAATTTCAAGGTCTCCGACGCGTGTCTTTTTGCGGGCAACTTCGTGGGACATTGGAATCCTCCCCCTAGCGTCGCGGAACCGCCGCCGTCAGTGCTTGGTCTATGTCCTGCCAAAGATCCTCGACGTATTCGCAACCCACGCTCAGGCGAAGAAGCGATGGCGGTGTTTCCTTTTCCAGGGGCCAGCGACCGCGACGGTCGATGAGGGTTTCGACGCCCCCCAGACTGGTGCCATGAACGATCAGCTGGGTGGCGGCGCACACGGCATCGGCTTCCTCAGCCCCGCCGGCCACCTCGAAGGACAACAGTGTTCCACCCGTCTCACCGCTGACGGCGAGGTCGAGTGCCGCGCTGGATGCCGCCAGCTGTGGATACCGGACTCGATGCACACCGGGATGGCACCCCAACCTCCGGGCGAGTTCGGCGGCACTAGCAGAAGCATGCTGGACCCGCAGGTGAAGCGTTCGGAGTCCGCGTAGCGCAAGAAACGCCTCCATCAAACCCGGCGTTCCGCCGTGGAGTGCCCGCGTCTGACGTAGGTGATCAGCAAGCTCCTGGTCACGAACGACGGCTACCCCCATCAGCAGATCCGAATGACCCCCGAGGAGCTTGGTCACACTATGAACGGAAAGATCCGCCCCCAGCTCCAACGGGCGCTGCAGAAGGGGAGTGGCCAGCGTGTTGTCCACGGCGACCTGGACGCCCAACGCGTGAGCATCTTTCGAGAGCACACTTATGTCGGCCACTTTCATGAGCGGATTAGTGGGGGACTCAATCCACAGGAGATCCGCTCCCACGCACCGATCGAGCGTTGCCCGGACATCCGAAATGTCAACGAGCCGCGTCTCGATGCGCCTGCGCTCTGCCAAATCTGCGAGCAAGAGCCGCACTCCGTGGTAACAGTCGCTGGGCGCGACAACTACGCCGCCGACCGGCAGCATCTCGATAGCCGCAGCGACCGCGGCCATCCCGGACGCGAAGGACACGGCGGTTCCGCCCTCGAGGGCCCCGACCGCGTCTTCGAAGGCTAGCCAGGTTGGATTCTCGACCCTTCCATACTCAGCGCCGTTACCGGGCAGGAAGATCGAGTTGAGGTACACCGGAACGTTCACAGGGGAGCCAGGATTGTGTGCCGGGCGCCCGGCCGTGACCGCCAGAGTAGACGGGTGCGGCCCCGTCCCGGCGTGGCTGAGCGGGCCGCCGTGATGATGGTGTCGCGGAGTCACCGTTCGCTCCTTATGAGTTCGTCTCACCAACCGCGCACCCTTGTCCAGCGACTATCCGGGACCCAGGCGCGCGGCCTCAGGCGAGCTGTCCCGGTTGGTCTGGAGGGCATCTCATCAGGGGTCGCCGACGCGGAGGTCGTCGCTGAGCCCCAAGGCCAGCAGCGAAGCCGGTCCGGCAAGCGAGGCAGCTGAGCCGCGAGGCAGCCACCTCCGCGGACGACGACCGCGCCAACGTGCAGCCCCGCATTGGAGACCGAGAAGGTAAGCGGCAGTCTGATGAAACATCACACCACCCTGACCCGGATTGCCCGAGATGTCAACACCAGTTATGCTGTTTACTAGTGTCGCATGAGGGGAGGTACGTGATGCCGGTGCTGCCCTCGCCCGACGCCCTCCTGGTTCATGCGTTGGTGAACACGCTGGACCGGCGCACCTTCATGCGGGCCGGCCAGCCCCGCCGGACCGGGCCGGAAGAGTCACTCAGCACACCGCAGGCGCTGCACGGCTGGCTCGATCAGCACGGTCTGTTGCCGCCTCACGCCCAGCTGGACGAGACCGACCTGGGCCGCGTGCTCGATCTGCGTGCGGCCCTGCGCGCCGCGCTCGACCGGCGGCAGCCGATCGGATCAGGCCCGGGCGAGTACACAGTTCCGTTGACGCTGAGCATCGGCGGGTCCGCTGGGCCGCGCATCACGCCGATCGGGCCGGGAATCGAGCAGGCGGTCGGTGAGATCTGCGCGGCGGCGCTCCGCATCGCTCTCACGGGCGAATGGGAGCGGCTGCGCGTCTGCGCCGCGACCGACTGCCACTGGGTCTTCTACGACCGCTCCAAGCCGGGACGTGCGCGCTACTGCGCGCCAGAGACCTGCGGAAATCGGGCGAAGACCCGGGACTACCGTCGGCGCCGGGCCTCGAACCAGCTTCGCCAGCGCGGCCGGCCATTAGCCTCGATTCCCGGTCAGGTAATTGAGTTGAGGTTCCCTGAGTCCTGATGATCATCGGGCCGTCCCACCAGGGGATGGGGACTTCGAGGTCGGCGAAGCCTTCACTCGTCTCCTCCCCGGGACCGCCTGAGCACGGATTGCACCGCTCAGCCAAGCCAGGGAGGTGACCGCCACCGGGTAGCCAGCAGGAACGTCAAGATCGTTTTGGGCAGATCTGGTGGCCGTCGGCGGGCAGCTGCGGTGGGGAGCAGCCGGGCCAGCGCGGGCGTGATCGCGGTGGCCCAGGTCGGTCTCGGTGTTTTGGCGTGGCGCTGGAGTACCGCGATCTGCTGGCGCAGGATCCAGATCTCGGCGTCTCCGGGCCATGTTGGATGCGGGGGAAGAGCCAGCCAGCCGAGTTGGCGCGGCGAGGCCGGGCAGGCGACGCGAAAGGGTCACGGGCGCCGACAGCGCCCCCGAACGAGGCGACGGCGCAGCCAAACGCCGAACCACAGGCTCCCGGGCCAGAGCTGTGGGGCCAGGTCAGGCCATCTGACATGGTTCTCGGCATCCTCAGGTCACCCGGGCGTGGCTGCTCGCCGGCCCGCGCGTGGGCGTGCGTCCCGCATGGGCGGGCAACCCGCCGGGCGGGTGTCCCGTATGAATGATGAGGAGGTGCCACATGCCCGGATCACGGCGCGACGAGGAGTTCTCGGCGTTCGTCCAAGATCACCGTATTGACATGCTGCGGGGCGCCTGCCTGCTCGCGGCCGGGGACACCCACCGCGCCGAGGACCTGGTGCAGACCGCCTTGGCCCGGCTGTATGTGGCATGGCCTCGGGTGCGGCGCGCCGGCAGCGAAGCCGCCTATGCATGGCGCATCATCGTCAACGCGCACCTAGATGAGGTCCGCCGGCCTCGCTGGTGGCGGGAGCGCTATGTGCCCGAACCCCCCGACGAGCCCGGTCCCGCGGCAGACGACAGCCTCCCCGGCCAGGTCGATGGCGAAACGATCAGGGCCGCGCTCGCCACGCTGCCGACGGGAATGCGCACGGTGATCGTGCTCAGGCACTGGCTGGACCTGAGCGTCGGGCGGACCGCGGATCTCATGAACTGTTCGGAAGGCACCGTGAAGAGCCAGACCGCCAAGGCTGTCGCCAGGCTCCGTGGCCTGCTCGCCGCCAGCGAAAGGATCGGCCAATGAACGACATGAAGGAACTACTCGAACGGGCACTGGCCGATAGCCACGGCCCCGGGCCAACGCACCGGGTCAACGCCGCCGACGATCTCGCCAGGGGACGCCGCCTGCGCAGGCGCCGCCGCACGCTCGGGCTGGCCGCCGCGGCCGCCGTGGCCGCCGGTCTCGCTGCGGGCTCGCTGGCCGCGACCGCGACCGGCGCGGGTCCGCACTCAGGACCGCAGGCCGGGTTGGCGAGCACCCGGCACATGGCCATGCTGGTGGCCTATCAGGGGCGGCAGGTCCCCGGCTACCGGGTCGCCTACGCACCACGCGGCTGGGTCATCCAGGGCGGCAACGCGTTCGCGCTCACCATCGCTCCCAAGGGCGACAAGGACAAGAGCGTCGCGTCGTTTACCGGCAAGCTCGTCGTCATGCTGCAATCCCGGGACCAGCGCGGCAGGCCGCCGGGCGCGCCGCTGCGTGTGAACGGAAGGCCAGGGCGCTTCAGCGCCCAGGGAAATACGCAGATCCTGTACTTCAAACTCGCCGACGGCCGCTGGGTCGTCGTCCAGGCGCCCACCGCGATCGGCTGGGACTCCAGGCAGCTAGCCAGGTTCGCCTCCGGGGTACGGGTGATCGGCAATGCCCAGCAAGGCCGGGGCTGACAGCCCGCCGATGCCAGCCGATCGCCCCGCCAGGCACCCGCACGCTCCCACCGCGCGCGGACGCCAGCGAACCGCCGCCAGGCTCACCGCCCTGGCGGCCCTCGGGGTCGCTGTCGCCTCGGCCGCCCTCTGGTCCGGTGCGCGTCCCGAGCCCGGCGCCGTAACCGCCGGGTCCCCGCAGGCAACCGCCGCCGGGCCCGCCGCGGCGGCCAGTCGGACGGCACCGGATCAGCCGGTGGCCCAGCGAGCAGCCGCCACAACAACGGCCAAGCCGATGCTGAGCCGCCGCGTCCGCCGCGCCTGCCCCCGCGCGGCGTCCGCCTGCGTGGACCTGGGCGACCGCCTCACCTGGCTGCAGTCCGATGGCGCCATCAGCTACGGCCCGGTGCGCATGGAACCAGGCCCGCCTGGCACGTCACAGGCGACGCCGCGCGGAATCTTTCACGTCGCGTGGAAGGCAGGGTCACATTACCTAAGCACGGAATACGGTGTCCCGATGCCGTACGCCGTGTTCTTCGCCCCCGGCGGGATCGCCTTCCACGGCGGGAGCCTCACCACGCCGTCGCATGGCTGCGTCCACCTAGGCATCGGCAGTGCTCGTTACTACCACGACCACCTGCCTGCCGGGGCCGTTGTAGCCGTCTTCTGATCCCGTTCCCCGCTAGGAGCCTCTGAAAAAGCCCGTGTGGTGACGGGATGCGGGATGGCGGACGATCTCCGCAGCGCCTGCCACGCCGTCATATGGGCCGGATTAACCACCGCACCAGGAAAGCAAGCGGTTCGGTGAGTTCTGCAAGCTCTACTCAGCTTCCCGCGCTCAGGGCCGCAGGCGCTGCAATGACTAATCTTCGGCACATCAATGAAATCCGGGTTATGTAGCAGAACCCAGCCGGTCCGAGCCGGTTGGCCGCCCCCGGTTACAGCCCGTTGCTCACCTCTGACCAGACCCCGCGGAAGCCGCCCCAGCTCGCCGCGACGCGGATGCGGCGCCGGAACCGGGCGGCCTTCGGCGGAAGCGCAAAATATGCCAGAGCGATGCCCACGGCCGCAGCGACACCGTGTTTCGCCGAACACCGCGCCGCGGCGGGCGAGCTGGGACGCCCCGCGCGTCCTGGTCCGATCGGTCACACGCCGAGCGCCAGCGCGGCGCTGCCGGGACCGGCGCGCGGCGGTGATGATGATCAGCGTCAGCCCGGCTCCGGCGCCGAGCAGGAACACCGCCGCGGCACCGGCGATGTGCGGCACGACCTTCGAGTCCGACGAGGAATTGGAGGAGTTCCTGGCGTTCACCTACGCGGAGCGTCACCGCGACCTCGACTGACCGCCCCCGTGCAGCCGACCGTCCTCGCTGAATCTCAGGGATTACGAGGATTTCAAGGAGCATCACGGGCTCCGTATCCTCGGCGCCGAATAACTCCTGCGTGATCCGCTGCATCGTGTTGCAGGCCTTACGGTGGTCTGCGTGAGTGAGGGGCTGCGACCTGCCGACGCGCTGGTGCCAGCGCAGGTGGTCAGAGAGCTGGCGGAGCTGCGGGCGGAGAATGCCCGGCTGCTGCGGCTGCTGAAGCTGACGCGGCGGGAGGCCGCCGCGCCCAGCCCAGCCCAGGCCGGGTTCTTCGAGGCGCCGCCGGGACCGGTGCACGCTGGCTCGCCTGCTGAGGCGAAGGTGGCGTTGTTCGGCGCTATGTTCGCCGCCCGCACCGATATTTACGCGGTCCGGTGGGAGAATGCCCGCGCTGGCCGGGCGGGGTGGCTTCCGGCGGTGCGCGGCGGGTGGCGCAAGGGAGTGCCGCATGCGGAGCGCGACTACCTGCCCCTGACCGCCGAGGTATTGGCCGCGCACCTGTCTGGGCAGGCGCATATCGGCTTGTACCCGCTGCTGGATGGTGACCGCTGCTGGTGGCTGGCCGCCGACTTCGACGGCCCGGCGGCTCTGCTGGACGCGCTCAACTACGTCAAAGCCGCCCGGGCGCTGAATGTGCCGGCCGGGCTGGAGATATCACGGTCGGGCACCGGAGCGCACACGTGGATCTTCTTCACTGCGCCCCTTCCGGCGGAGACGGCCCGGCGGCTGGGCACCGGGCTGTTGCGGGAGGCGATGGCGCTGCGCGGCCAGATGAACCTGGCCAGCTACGATCGGCTGTTCCCGTCCCAGGACGTGCTGCCCTCGGGTGGGGTCGGCAACTTGATCGCTGCCCCGCTTTACGGCAGGGCACGCCGGAACGGCACCACTGTATTCCTTAACCTCGCGAACCTAGAGCCACACGAGGACCAGTGGGCGTTCCTGTCCACGCTTGGGCGGTTGACCCCGCGGGAGGCCGCACGGGCCGCCGACGGGGCTGGTCAGGTCAGCGTCGGCACCGCGGTCGACCGAATCGGCATCCCCGGTTCGACCAAGACCCGTCCGCCGGCACCGGCCGTGCTTCACGCCCGGCTCAGCACCGGCATCCGGCTCGAACAGGCCGAGCTGACCCCGGCGCTGCTCACCACGTTCAAGCACGCCGCGTCGATGCCTAACCCGCTGTTCTACGAGCGGCAGCGGCGGCGGATCTCCACCTGGGGCGTGCCGCGGTTCCTGCAAAGCTTCGACGAGACCCTCGATGGCGGGCTGATCCTGCCTCGCGGCCTACGCGATACCGTGACCTCGCTCACGGAGCAGGCCGGCAGCCGTCTCGAGGTCACTGACGACCGCGGCCGGGGAACCGACCAGGACTTTACGTTCACGGCCACGCTTAGCGCCGAGCAGCAGGAAGCAGCCACCGAGCTGGTCCGCCACGACCTCGGGGTGCTGGTCGCCCCGCCCGGTTCCGGCAAGACCGTGATCGCCTGCGCAGTGATCGGCGCACACGGAACGTCCACGCTGGTGCTGGTGGACCGCAAGACGCTTGCGGACCAGTGGCGGGCCCGCATCCGCGATCACCTCGGCGTGACTCCCGGCCAACTCGGCGGCGGCCGGGCCAAGATCCGTGGCACCATCGACATCGTCACCCTGCAGACCCTCGCCCGCCGCAGCGACATCGCCGAGCTCACCGCCGGGTATGGGTTGGTAATCGCCGATGAGTGCCACCACGTGCCCGCGGCGGCGTTCGAGCACGCGGTCAGGCAAATCCCGGCCCGGCGCTGGCTTGGGCTGACCGCCACCCCCTACCGGCGTGACAAACTCGATGACCTGATCGGTATGCAGGTCGGGCCGGTCCGGCACACCATCACACGAGAGAAACACCAGGGCCAGAACGCATCCCCCGGGGCAACGCAGCTGCTTCCGCTGGAGGCTGAGGCCCGGCTATCCGTCCCGAACCTTGATCTTGTCCTCCGCGTGCATCCGACCCGCTTCTGCTATACGGGAGACGCCGACCCGTCCGCGCCGGGCGGGATCTCGGCCGTCTACCGGGACCTGGTGGCTGACGATGCCCGCACCACGCAGGTCGCCGATGACGTCGCCGCAGCCCTGCGGCGCGGGCGGAACTGCCTGGTACTCACCAAGTGGATCGCGCACCTCGACCGGCTGGCCGGGGCGCTCCGGGAGCGTGGGCACGGCCCGGTCGTGCTGCGCGGCGGGATGGGCGCCAAAGCCCGCGCCGCCGCGCTCGCACGGCTCCAGACCGAGCCGGGTGGCGCGCCCCTGGTGGTCGTCGCCACTGGGCCGTACATCGGGGAGGGCTTCGACTGCCCAGCCCTGGACACTCTGTTCCTCGCCGCCCCCGTCGGATACAAGGGCAGCATCGTCCAGTGGGCTGGGCGCATCCTGCGCGCCCATCCCGGCAAGACCATCGCAGAGGTCCACGACTACCACGACGTGCGCACTCCCGTGCTCGCGGCGACCCTTGCCAAGCGCGCTCCCGGTTACACCAGCCTCGGCTACCCCGACCCCCGCCGGATCTCGTTGACGTCTACCTCCAACGACGGCGGCGGGAAGGAGTGAGGGATCCACCTGGCACGACTCTCGGACGATGAGGCGCGCGTCGGCCCGTGCCCGCTGCTCGACGCGCCCGGTCAGTGAGTGCGTCAGCCGCGGCAGCCGTTAGGGATCCTTGTCCATAACGGCTGCCGCTGGCGTGTCTCAGCCCTGGAAGGCGCCGTCCGCGTCATGGACCTCGGCTGGGACTTGGCCGTCATACGGCTCGCCCGCCGAACCGCCCGATTCTGGCGGTGAGCCTACCTGGTTGGTGCCGATGCAAGTCGGGCCCGATCGGGAGCGCTTGCCTGCAGGACGGCTTGGCGGAGAATTGTGGTCCACCACCCTGCTGTGATCATCCTCCCTTCCACATTCTGATTGGTGATCTTGGCTGGGTACACGAATCAAGATCCTGTCGGTGCGCACAATTCGGCCAATGCGCCAGCGGTCCTGAACACCGCTCCCGCAGCCAGCATGGTCGCGTGCATCTGGCCAGCTAGAGTCCGCGGCCAGCACCCGGATGCCGCAGCCTGTGCTCCCCAGGGCTACTGGACTCAACCGCCGCTCAACCGCGCCGACGCCAGTGAGCCCCAGCGACTCTCAGCGGCGATTGGCCCGAAGAAACGCTCGCACGCCCACGGAACGAGCGCGGATCCGTCAGCGCGCTGGCAGTTCGTCGGCAGACGCCTGCGCACGGCCGCGAGTGTCGTTGCGGATTGCTCTTGCCGGGGAAGAACGGGCAGGTAGGTTCTGGATATGGAGATCATCAATTTGGGTAAGGCGGATGGGCTGCCGCCGGTAGATTGGGCCGCCGTTGCCGACAAGCTCGATGCGGGGTCGACACC
>WNGD01007676.1_pt1 | contig 10145 bp, 11 predicted proteins | sample 5400671 | NCBI WGS metagenome assembly WNGD01 (sample SAMN13153369, study PRJNA577476) | soil metagenome | isolation source: 40 cm soil or saprolite under grassland replicate 2 | place: USA:California | collected 2016-06-15
AATATAGTTAATCATCTTCTTATACTTCACATAAGTACTAATGCGAAGCCTATCCTTTTGCACGTCCTCTAGCCATTGTTCAAGGTAATCCTTCAATGTCTTTTGTGGCCCTGTAGCAAGTGAACCTTGCGCCAACTCATTCAAGACAGTACGACGCTTCTCTATAGCTTCTTTTTCCGTCTTACAATAGTAGCGTTTACGAGTATGACCCTCTATAGTTATGTCAACTGCCCATCTACCATCTTTACGCAGATAGATGGAACCCTCGCCATTGCTTCGCCGCCCTCGCTTCTGTCTTTCTCGTTTTACCATAGTAGCACCTCCTAAAATGCAAAATGTCTTGCCCTAACCAAACAACAAAGCAAAAGAACTCATACCGCCTCTTGCTCACGTTCCTTGAGCCACTTTTGCAGTGAGTCAGGATGCACACGCCGAACACTCCCAAGCATGACCGAAGGCAAACCTTGACGATAGATGAGGTTATAAATTGTCCCACGACATACCCCAAGCTGTATCGCTACATCTGGAATAGTCAATAACAACGGTTGTACTGTTGATAATTTCTTACGTCTTGCCATAAGCCCACCTCTCTTTCCTCTCATGGCTTGCTAAGCCTCTTCAAACACCTCCTGAACAACCCTCCTTTCTCTCATGGCTTGCCAATAACAAACATCAAACGCCGAAACATTATCTTTGACTCCTCTTTTCAACGGCCAACGGAATATACACCTTACTCCATCGATCAATGCGAGGATGCTCAACTTGACGAGCCGCCGCATATACCACCTTTTCAATTCCCACTTGCTCCATCACACACACCACCGCTGCATAGGAACCACTCGCCTGAATATGTCCAACATGTTCAGGAAACAGCAACGGCCACGAACACCACAGCGCCACGTCATAGACCTGGATTACCCGCTCATTCATCTCTTCACGCATGATCACCCTCCCTTCTCACTAATGGCTTGCCATTGTTTACTCTTCACCATACACATAGGCATCGACCCACAGCTGATGCCGCAGCTGTTCTAACGCTAGCCAGCGTTGCCGCTCTTGCCAGGAATAATCATAACGACCATGACAGGAGGGACAGAGCGCGGCTAACCTGGGTTGTGGGTTCCAGGGGTCATGATCAAGGTGCGCCGCCGCCAGATGAACGGTGTAGACCACTCCTGTCCGTTCAGAAACCACCTCCGTTCCATGAGCAATGCCGCAGAACTCACAGCACCAGCCCGCACGTTCCTTACACTCCCAGGCTAGTTCGTCCCAATTCGTGGGATACAACCACCGATGTTTCATCATCACACCACCACCTTTCTTCCAACGCTCATGGCTTGCTTGCCATGGATACCCACAACACCTACGCCGCATAAGAACCGTAGAACCAATCCTGCTCATAGGCCCGCTGCCGTTCAAAGCGTATGCGCTTCTTTACCACCTCTTTGGCAAACTTCCGCGCCCGCTTGCCCAGGTAGACCGGCGTCCGTTCCCGTAGCCACGCGATCATATAGAGTAAATCGGCTTCCTCACCCGCTTCGCCATCACGTCCGAGCCATGCAGCCATACTTGAGAGATAACCCACTGTCGACGCCACCGCACGATCAAGATTGGCCTGATACTTGCGCTTGCGTATCACCTGCGCTTTATCGCTCTCTTGCTCTTCCTCTTCTCCTTCCTCAGAAGGCACCTCAAACGCCCGCTGCACCTCTGTCCAGTCCGCATGCGTCACCCAGCGCGAGCGGTTGCTATCCGCCCCAGGCACCACCAGGCGCAGCCAACCATCCGGTAAGCCATCTTCACCACCACCGACATGACCCGCCGCATAGGCCCACATGTGCGGAATGCGCTCTAGCAGCGAAAAAGCGTCTTCTACCCCCTCGAATTGGCCTTCCACACTCAGTTCATGCAATACTTCCCGTTTGAAGCGGAACTCCACTCGCCACACCACCGGTTGTTCTTCCATATCCCATCCATTGGCCTGCCAGAGGTCATGAAACCACCACTTCTGACTCTGCTGGCGGATTTCGCGCGTTTTGTCGTAGATCACACAGGAGATTGGGCCACCCCGCGAGAAGAGAAACCCGGAACGCGTGAGCCCATAGGAGAAATCTTGCATATCCAAATCAGTCACTTCATACGTCCCCCGTTTGCGAGAACGCGAGACGAAATCACGGCGTTGATCAATGGACTCGACATCCCATCCAGCGATATCAGCGCAAAGGTGAACCTCGGAGACTTGCAGATACACGCATTCCTGGAAGAAGTGATGCACCAGAAATTCTTCCACTCGGACAATGGCGTCATCCACCCCACGACACGACCATAAGAACTCTGACGAGAAGCGTACTTGCGCCACACAATTGAGCCGACCCATGGAGACCAGCAGGTTGAAGCTCTCACAGCGCAGCAGCCAGCGCCATTGACCTTTCCCAGCCCCATTGGGGTACATGTGCAGGTTCACGCCCTCGAAGGACAATGGAACGGGAATTGGTTCTTCTGCGGTGATAGCCGCCTGTTTCCAGGCGTCCAACTGTTCCTTAAGCTCATGCGGTATTTCCCGTTTGCAGGGCTTATGTTGCCCATCACGGAAGGAGACATTGAGGACGAGGGTGTCTACCCCACGTCCCACTATCAACGGTGGTTTGTTCGTATCCATAGGCATCCTCGCTTTCTCTCCTGGTATTTTTAGGGGCGCGTGTTACTTGTTCCGCGCCCAAGGCTGGTTGCCGTCGGCAAACGGCGGCATGGGTGACCCCGCCGCCGTCGCTGACGCGTGCCGACGGCAACGCCCACACCCACCGGCAGCACCACCGACCCCGCCATCACCACAACTCACCCGCGAGGATGCGCTGCCAGAGCGTGCGAGCGTCCAGGTGGTGATACAGCAGGAGGAAGTCAAAGACATTGCCACCATGCCCGCTGGTGTAGCAGTACCAGCACGACGCCGTGGCCGAACGAGGCGCATAGACGCGAAACGAGGGGTGAGCGTCCCGCCCGTCATCGTGGTGCCAGCCAAAGGGGCAGCAGCCCATGCCTCGCCCATCAAGTTCGACATAGCCGCCGATTACGGCAAAGGGGTCTTGCATAGCGCACCACTGGTGTATGGTCATTTCAAGCGAGGGAGCAAACACGGTACTCGTGGCGCGGGGGTTGCTAACGATGTGTGTGTGTGGCGCGGCAGGCGCAGCGGCCACCAGGGCAGGAGCCGGTACCTCCACCCGAACGCTAACGGCAAGCCATTCGATCATCTCACTCGTGGTGGGTGCAACTTCCACCAGCCCGTCCGGCGTCCACTCGACAAACGGGTAGCGGTGTCCTGACAAGAGATGTATCCCCAGCGGCAGCCGGATGAGCGAGCCGTACCCCTTGCCCTCGTCCTGTTTGGGGTAAAACTCAACACCAGCAGGACAATAGGGCAGGAGCCATCCCCGCACCTGGGAAGCCAGCGCAGGCACCTGGAGCAACACCCATAAATGCCCGCCACGGCGCGAGCGTTCCAGGTACGAGGGAACACCATCCTCAGCCAGTCGCAGTTGCAGCCCGAGCAGCACGTGGAGTCCATCATGGCTATCGGCATCGAAAACAGCAAAGCGGCACCGCCCCCGCTCATCGATCACATACATCCCCAGCGACTCTGCCCCGTCCAGGTGATTGCGCAACGCTCTTGTTGCCAAGGAGCGGTTCATGCGCAGGTAGCGACCACTCATCTGTTGCACCGCGTAGTCATCCCGCCGACTGACAAACATCCTCACATACTCATATAACAAGCTATCCGTGATCATAGGCCACCTCCTTACAAGGTGTGAGCCATGTTCGATGTCACGACTCACACCAACCAACCAACAGCTATCCAGGCGCGAGCGTGCTAGACTCTGCCTTGAAATTCCTTGTAGGCTTCGATCTGTTCGATGTAATCGCGGGTGCTGTCGTAGAGGCCCTCGCCGATCTCAGAAGCTAGAGCGGCTTGAGGCAGTGCGTACCCGTCCAGGCGCGGAGCCGCTAAGGCCATCTCTTGCTTCATGGATTGCCAGACCTCCACCAGGCGCGTACGACAGCCCTCCATGCGAGCAGAAAACGCATCACGAAGCCCGGTGTACTCCTCTCGTAGCGCGTCGATCTCATCGGCGAAGCCAGCAACCACCTGCTCACGCAGAGCGGAAAGAGCCTCCTGTAGCTCTTGCTCTAGAGCAGCGACTTGCCCATCAAGGGAAGCGTCATAGTACTCTTCGATGTAGCGACTTAAGACGGCTTGCAGTTCGCCAGGGTAGAGCGCCTCAAGCGCGTCAAGCTCGACTGCCCCTTCTCCATGGCGCGACTCGAACTCGAGCCTTCGCCGTTCCGTCTCTTTAATGGGCGTGCGAGGCAACCAGTAGTACTGCACCTGGTCAAGGGTGAGCACCACCGGATAGACCCGCACATCCAGGTCGAGTCCGTAGCGGCGAATAAAGTACTCCAGTTTGCGAGAGACGGCCACTGGCATGGATTGACCGGCAGGGTCAAAGTCGGAGACGTAGAAGATGCGCGCGGGTTTATTGGCTTGCTGTAAACGATGCGCTAAAGCCAATGTCGCTGTAATGGAGAGTTCTCCGGAGCCGGTTTGCAAATTGGCCTGGTACCGCTCGCACAGGGGAAGCAGCACATCATTCATGGTGGACTTCTCACACCACACCTCGATATGGTAACGTTGCACCCCCTGAAAGCCACTTGTCCCATAGTCGGGCAGGTCAGGAAAGTCAGGCAGTTCCAAGGAGGATTGCCACAGGTTGCCATACACCCGTATCTGTGGGGTACTCAATGACGAGGGCGCATAGACCACCGGGTCATCATTGCGCCGGTCACTGAAAGCGGCAGGGTCCACCAGTTGCAGGTAGCGAGCCGCCTTGGACGCCATGTTGAGCGTATCCCAACACTCGGCGGTGTTCTTATACGGCTCGCCATTGGGCAACAACACTGGGGTACGCTGGCTGACGATCTGGTAATGCACACGGCGGATATGCACTTTGTCCTGATAGCCGAACGCTCGCCAGAGCTGCGCGAACCACTCAGCCAAGGCCCAATCGTTCGGCGTACCAGTATAAAAGGGGTCATTTTGCGGAGCCAGAGGAATGAGATCAGTCACCTTGCACCCCATCTCCTTCGCCAGCTGTTTGATCATTTCATAGTCCATAGGCCACCTCCTGAAGAGAGAAGGGCATACAGAAGACATGCAATCAGTATGCCCGAACAACACCATCACATTGACTTACTCAACTAGCACCGAAGAGCCAGGGCCACCACCAGCACCGTTCTGAACCGCACCGTTAGCAGACGACCTGGGGAAGGGGAACTTCCAACCAGAGGAGGCAGGCGCTTGTGCGCTATTCCCATTCGCCGCCGCTTTTGCCTGAGGTTGCGGTAACTGACGGTTCGGAACATTCGGCGCACCATAGGTTCGAGAAGCGGCCACCGGAGCGACAGCAGGACGATACCCACCAGCAGCAGCCCCAGGACGTAGGGTACTGAACTTGGCTTTTTCCAAGTCCATATCCACCACCGCCAGAACGAACGTGACCACCGGCACAATCGAATAGGCCACATAGAGCAGCACCAGCAGAATACCGTGCAGTTCCCCCTGCACATGCGCCAACCATACCACTTTGGGCACCGAACTCACCGCCTGCGCGAAGTTACACACGATCTCAACAAACTCAAACAGGGCACTGATGGCGATGTAGACCCGAATGCGCTCTTTGTGCATCATGCGGTACACTAACCCACGTGAGACAAAGTAGCCCAGCAGGCCGAAGCCGCCAGCGATGACATACGGCACGTACTTTTGAATGGGGTCGGAGTTATCGACTTTGGCGAGCGAGTCATAGAACCAGAGAATCGCATGAGCTGACACCATCGAAAACAGGAGCGACCCGACCCGTAACGCGAAATGCTCACCTGCCCGCACCCAGTTCTGTTGCTGAAACACCTGGAACACTTTTCCCATAGACAACCTCCCTCAAGACACCAACAGGGTGCAACCCACACTGGCAACAGAGAGGGCTACACCCGAGACAATCGTTAGGACACCAACCGGCAGATGAGTTTGGAGAAACCACTATTGGCGCGTACCTGTTGCACCTCCAACTGCACCTGCTGCAACTCAAGTTGGGTTGCTTGCGCTTTCAACTGGTCGGCGATCTGCTGCAACTCAATAGCAGGACGCTTTTGCTTCTTGAGTTCCTTGAGCTCGTCGACGAGGGGATAGCCCTCTTGAATTTGACAGGTGTGTTTCGGACGAGCCTTCACGCCCATATCCACCACTTCCAACACCAGGGTATAGGCCGGTTTCTCTTCCCCGGTCATCTGGTCATAAAACACGGAGTCCCGCACATCGACTCCCAACACTAATCCTTGCATATCCATAGGCCACCTCCTGAGTTTCCTTCTCTTGACATGCCAGTTCTCAGAGGAGAAAATGACCTCTGAGAACCCAGCCAACGCGACACAACGCACGACAATGTTCTCGGCTCCTTCACTGTTTGCAGCAATGGAGGAGCACCCTTAGAAAGGCGGGGGATAATGCGGTGCCACCAACACCAGCCACAAACCAACCAGGACCACCGCCAGCGTCAACCAGAACACATTTTTGTGACGCATACACACACCTCCCTACTCGCTTGCCGTTGGGCAGACACACAAACCCAGACCTAGAACTTGGGCAGAACCAGAGACCAGGGCGCATACAGGTACAGGCACAAGAGCACCACGACGATCACCACCACCACCCAAATCAGACGTCCATTCCTCATAAGCTTCACCTCCTACCACTGGCTTGCCATTCGACGACTTGTGCGCCCGGCCTGTTGGGGACGATAGACATTCAACCCCACTTTCACATCCTCCCACCCTAGCACCGCCACATTGCCACCGGTTGTCGCGATGATGACCGACTTCCCACTACTGGACACCCCAAGCTCCTGGCTGAGATCAACCGTAATCACCAACCGGTCACCCTGTACCTCAAACTCGACATTTTGTTGCATAGGCTTCCTCCTTCACTCCTCTAATGGCTTGCCACTACCAACAATTCACCATACATTTGATTTAATCGCCAGCATGTCCAACACAAATTGCCATAGAGGACGTAGTTATGTGTTTGATGCAATGTGGTACTACATCCATCGCAGGAGTACCACCATCGATGCACTCGCTGTGCATATCGATCAACCCGCTCTTCCACCCGTTCACGCCGCCGCTTGTATCCATGTTGTTCACTCATAGGCCCCCCTTGCACTCATGGCTTGCCATTCGTTCTCGCTTCGCTGGTCAGCGTCTCTCACACACCAATCAGTATCCTCATAGCTTGCTTACCAATACTCCTTAACGCTCAACCAACGTCTGCTTACATGCCATCGTTCTCCTTTCTACCAGACATATGAAGAAACCCTACGTATCACATTGAGATCATGAATGTGAGAGTCAGCTCAAGAAGCCTGTAACGGTTGATTGTTTCTTCACTTTGATCCCACATGTGACACTGTAGCTACTTCGCTCCTCCAATACCTTAGAAAATTTGTACCTGTGTATAGGATACCTCTCCTGTATTATGTAGTCAATATAAAATGAGACTAATTTGTCTCGTAATGTATTGACAAAATTGACCTTCTTATGCTACTATTCTCGTAATTGAGATCACATTTGAAGTAAGTCTGTTGTCAACAAAATTAGAGACAGCAGAGATGAGAAAGAAGAGACCATGAGGAAATTTGCACAGATTCTGACAAAATACGTGGAAGCTTCAGGGATGAAACAGACACGGGTTGCTTCGATCGCGAGTATCAGCTACAACTATCTTCAGCGTCTCTTGAGTGGAGATCGTAACCCGAGTGAACAGGTCGTGTACAAACTGTCAGAGGCATTGCATCTTTCAACTGAACAAACAGGTGAGCTCTTAGCAGCTGCTGGCTATGCCCCTCCCATGAATCTTCTTCAACCAGTTCCAGTTCGGGAGCAATCCAGCATCATTCCTTCTGCGTCATTGAAGGAGAGCAATCCAGCAACCATCATAACTCAGCAATTCTATCGCCTCACCCAAGAAATACCTGAAACATTGCAGGCGCAGTTTCTCGAAGAAATGAGACATTTACTTGGGTACGCGCGCTACAAGTATATTCTCAGTGGAGGCGCGAACCTGCTTGATCTCAACCTCACACGTTCTCAATTCGCACTTGCCGAGCAGACGGCTGATACAAGTCAGCACGACCAATCCTATCTCGATATGATTGCTCAGCTGATAGGAGAACTCCATACCGAGCCAGAAAAGGAAGATCATCAAGAAACAGAAACACTGTCGCAACCGCCAGAAGCACTTGAGGATATGCTTTCAGCAATTGATCGTCTGACGGGGAATATCCTGGCCGGAGAGGTATCAGCAGGAAATTATCAACCGCAGCTCATCGTGCAGATGTTTGAGATGTTACGCGAGGGTGCACCCTGGGAAATTCGTCGCCGTATCGCTGAGGCACTGCCAGGTCTCTGCAAACTTGACGTCTCAGGAGCAGAACAACTCATGGAGACGCTCCGTCTCGATCACGACGACATTCGCGGAGTCGATATCCGTCGTCGCGTCATAGAAGCTTTACCCGTCCTTTTCGAGGTTTCACCACTCTCTTTACCGATCGTTCTTCAACTGTTACGCCCACGACAAGGCGATGATATCTATGTTGCGCTGGCGAGCATTGAGGCATATGGGGATATCCAGACGAAAGCGAAGCAGCTCCTCGAAAACGCTTCAAATAAACCACATGAAGAGGATCTCTGTGAAGGGGAAACGCTTGTAACCATCTTGCAACAAGGCCAGATGGAAATAGCGAAAGCTCAGCGTCACCTGATCACGAGTTGGGAAGGAACTGAACGAGAATGCCTCCAATTCTCCCTGGCACTCCATAATCTGCTCTGTGCACCTGATACGATGTTGATCTCACTGCGAGAAGGGTTACAATCTCCAGAGAAACTGATACAATATGCTGCGACACGCTTCTTAGAGCGCGTATTACATGCGAGACCACTGGAAACGCTTGACCTCTATCAAATGGTCCTGCACAGTACCATGCGACGGAATATTCGCCGAACGGTCGCAAAAGCGTTACCAGCACTCTTACAATGTCTGAAAGAAACGTCACTTTCAACGCGAGCACACGCTCGCGCTGTCATCAGCGATTTAGCTGTTGATCCCGACATGTATATTCGCCGAGCTGTCGCAGACCACGCCATGCAGATTTTCCATATTGACCGGGAGTTTTTACTCATCCTCCTTCGTCAAATGCAGAAAGATACAGACCCGGCGATTCGCCATCGTTTGCAACCAGTCGCATTGCGCCTGGCTCAAGTCTGGCTCATCTGGTATGCCGAGACAGCAGGTCTCGTTGATACAAAGCACACAAAGCGTAATCAGAAGAAAACACTAGCACCGTTCGGAGAGTAAAGATGACGACCATGCATACCAAAACAGCTTCCGTTGCCGTGGCGTTTCTTGCCAGTGATGTGAATCGCTTTAGTATTAACGCCTTGACTGGTGCTATAGAACAAGACCCAGATCTCCAAGTCACATTGAACTTTCCCCATCCGCGCTCGGCCACGACATGTCAGGCAGAGATAGAGCACCTGGTACAGAGTGTAGGACCATCCGGCACTGTAGTAGTAGCTTTCAGCTTTATGAGTTCAGCGCTAGTCACAACGACGCAGTTGTTACACCAATTGCAAGAAGGGCTAGTCAGCAAGCGTCATCAACTGCTTTTTGTTGCTGGAGGACCTCACGCATCAGGGGACGCAGTAGGCACGCTCGCCATGGGATTTGACGTCGTATTCTTTGGAGAAGGTGAATATTCGTTTCTCGCATTTCTTCACCGACTCACAGAGAAACGGCGTGATTTCCAGGATATTCGAGGACTGGCCTTTCTTGTGGAGGACAACACAGGAAAAAAACGGGTGACGCGTACTGGAAGAGCCCCGCTGATTGAACTCAACGAACGCTACCCCAGCATCGGTATGCAGCATCACCGTCTGGGAGCTATCGAAATTGGGCGAGGATGTCCGCATGCATGTGGCTTCTGTCAGACGCCTTTCTTACACGGAGCCCGAATGCGCTATCGCTCACTTGAGAATACGCT
>WNGD01007678.1_pt1 | contig 10144 bp, 10 predicted proteins | sample 5400671 | NCBI WGS metagenome assembly WNGD01 (sample SAMN13153369, study PRJNA577476) | soil metagenome | isolation source: 40 cm soil or saprolite under grassland replicate 2 | place: USA:California | collected 2016-06-15
TATGGTCCCGTTAGTTATGGCCTCCGCGGCCAGATCCATTAGGTTTGTTCCAATGGTCTTGGATACGAATGGCATGCTTCGAGAGGCTCGAAGGTTGCACTCGATAACCAAAGCCTGTCCGTTCTTGACGAGAAATTGGATGTTGAACGGTCCTCGGATCTTGAGGCTTCTAGCGATCCTTCTCGAATAGGATAGGAGTCTCTTTCTCACTGTTCCAGTTATCGAAAGGGTCGGTATGGTCATTGTCGCGTCGCCCGAGTGCACCCCAGCATTTTCCACATGCTCGATAACTGCGCCGATGAAGACCCTTGAGCCGTCGCAGACTCCGTCAACTTCAACCTCTCTCGCCCCCGTCAGAAACTTCGAGATGACAACCGGATTCTTCCGCGAAACACGCGCCGCTTCTCGAATGTAGCCAGTAAGTTGCGCCTCATTGAACGCTACGTTCATCGCTGAGCCCGAGAGAACATAAGATGGACGGATGAGGACGGGGTATCCTATTTCTTTGGAAAATCGTCTGGCGTCCTCGAGAGATCTGAGCTTGTCCCATTTCGGTTGTTCGATCTTCAGTTGGTCGAGCAGCTGGCCGAATCTTGAGCGGTCTTCTGCGGTGTCAATGCTGTCGGGGGTGGTGCCTAGAATCGTGGCGTGCTCGGACAGTACCTTGACGAGATTGTTTGCAGTTTGTCCGCCGACGCTTACAACTACTCCGCGCGGGCGTTCCTTGTCCAGTATGTCTAGGACTCGCTCAAGGCTCAGTTCTTCGAAGTAGAGCTTGTCGAGTATATCGAAATCAGTTGATACGGTCTCAGGATTGCAGTTTACCATAATGACCTCTGACACTCTCTCTTTCAAGGCTGTAGCCATGTTAACACAACACCAGTCGAATTCTACACTTGATCCGATTCTGTAGCAGCCGGAGCCCAGGACGACCACCTTGTCTCCAGGCACGTATTCGAAATCGTCCACTTCACCGCCGTATGTTAGATAGAGATAGTTCGTCGCAGCAGGCCACTCTGCGGCCATCGTGTCTATCTGTTTCGTAACAGGGAGTATACGGTGGGCTTTTCTGTAGTCACGAACTTGGGCCTCGCTCTTCTCTAGAAGTCTTCCCAGCTTTTTGTCGGAGAACCCGAATTCCTTTGCCCTCTTGACAATGTCAGGATTGATTCTCTCTTTTACGATCCGTTCTTCCATCTCGACAATGTTCTTGATCTTGTCCAGAAACCATCGGTCGATTCCGCTCAGCCTTGCTATCTCGTCCATGCTTATCCCGGACTTCAGAGCTTTTGTCACGTAGAAGATTCTCTCGTCGGTGGGCTCTCTGAGCTCTTTTCGGATCCTCTCGATACTTCGCCCTGCAATTCCGTTATCAGTCAGTTCCTTCCCAATGTCGAGCATTCTAATCGCTTTTTGCAAGGCTTCTTCGAAGCATCTTCCGATCGCCATGACTTCGCCAATGGATTTCATCTGGGTCCCGATTCCCTTGCTGACTTTGCGGAACTTCTGGAAGTCCCATCGTGGAGCCTTGACTACAACGTAGTCCAATGCGGGTTCGAAACACGCCGAGGTCACCCCGGTTATCTTGTTCGAGAGTTCCGGGAGAACGTAGCCAAGGGATAGTTTCGCTGCGATGTATGCGATGGGATAGCCTGTTGCCTTTGACGCTAGGGCGGAACTTCTAGAGAGTCTCGAATTGACTTCTATTACCCGGAATTCTTCGCTTTTCGGGTCCAGCGCGAACTGGATGTTGCATTCTCCGACTATACCGAGCGTGCGTATGACTTTCTGTGCCGTTTCTCTTAGAAGGTTGTACTCGCGGTTCGTGAGTGTCTGAGACGGAGCGACGACGATGCTGTCGCCAGTATGGATCCCCATCGGATCCATGTTTTCCATGTTGCAGATTATGATGCAATTATCATCGCGATCCCTCATGACTTCGTATTCGACCTCCTTCCACTTCTCGAGGTATTCCTCGATCAGGACCTGTTTGATCCTACTGTAGGCAAGTCCTCGGAGCGCAATCTCTCCAAGCGTGCGCTCATCGAACGCTACCCCCGACCCTTGACCTCCCAGCGTGTAGGCGACCCTGACCATGACAGGGAAGCCTATTTCGCGGGCTGCGTCAAGGGCCGTTTCCAAGTCAACTGCCTTCCGACTCTTTGGAACCGGGATACCATGTTCGATCATGGTTGTCTTGAACAGTTCCCGGTTGTCAGCAATCTCTATGCTCTCGATTCCGGTGCCGAGAACTTTCACGTTGTACTTCGACAGTATACCTCGTTCTGCAAGTTCGACCCCGCAGTTGAGGGCGGTCTGTCCCCCAAAGCCTAGAAGGATACCGTCGGGTTGTTCTTTGGCGATAATTTCCTCGAGAAAGTCTGTCCTTATCGGAACTGAATACACCTTGTCTGCGAACTTCTCATCCGTGTGAATAGTGGCAATATTTGGATTGACGACGATTGTTCTTATTCCCTCTTCTCTGAGGGCCTTGATCGCCTGAGATGTTGAGTAGTCAAACTCGCCAGCTTCTCCAATCTTTATCGCGCCACTTCCTACAATGACGACAGTCTTGATGCCATCTATCTTCAAGCCTTCAAGGCCTCCTCGAAGAATCTGTCAAAGAGGAATCTAGTATCGTATGGGCCCGGTGAGCTTTCTGGGTGCCACTGAACACCCAAGATCGGTTTCTTCCTGTGTCTGATGCCTTCTACAGTCTTATCGTTGATGTTAACGAAGTTCGCCAAGAAATCGGTATCTTCTAGGGATTTCCGATCGATCGTGTAGCCATGGTTCTGAGTTGTAATGAAACACCGTTGGGTTTCAAGGTCCATACATGGGTGGTTGACTGCCCTATGGCCAAACTTCAGCTTGTAGGTTTCCGCCCCAGCTGCCAGCCCAAGGATCTGGGCACCTAAGCAAATTCCCATTATCGGCAGCTCGGTCTCCATCAGACGCCCGGTGGTCTCTATCGTACTGAGGTCGATTTTGGGGTCTCCAGGTCCATTGCTGATAACTACTCCCCGCGGATTCAGTTCGAGGATCTTGTCGGCTGGAAAGTTGTAGGGGACGCGGACAACTCTTACCCCTTTGGCGAGAAGACTGCGCAGTATTCCGTATTTGACACCGCAGTCCATGATTACGATAGTCGATTTTTCCTTCCCATCATAGTAGATTGGATCCTTGGGACTCACCTTCTGTACAAGGTCCTGTTTGTTCGGGTCCTGAAGTTCCGATATCCGGCCGGCTACGACCGCAGGGTTGATGGGCGAGCTCGAGACTTTCAAAACTCCCAACATCGTTCCCTTGTTTCGCAGTCGCTGCGTCAGGACCCGTGTATCAACGCCAAAAATCCCCGGCACTCCCTGTTCAGTCAGCCAGTCGTCGAGCGTTTTCTGATTAGACCAGTGGCTAGGTCGGGAGAGGGAGTGGACGACAAATCCTTTGACCTTTACAGAATCAGATTCGAAGTGGAGCGGGACTCCTCCGTCGCCACGAATGGAACTAGGCGGTACGCCATATGAACCGAGGATCGGATAGGTCATTACCACTATCTGTTCTTGGTAAGACGGGTCTGTAAGCAGCTCTGGGTATCCCATCATTGAGGTGTTAAAGACAACTTCTCCAGAAATTTCGGTCTCGGCACCAAAGCCATTCCCTTGAATGACGGTGCCGTCCTCGAGGACCAGTGCGCCTTTCTTGCCTGGTTCCGCCAGTTCCATGTGGTGTTATGGACCCAGAGGAGGGGGACTGTGCACGGCCCTTTTCAAAGTTTTACTTTGAGTTCTTCCTTCACTGTTCATAGCACAATCACGGTCTCATCGCATATCAGAGATGTCAGTACGGCCGACTAGTCGATCCCTACAAGACTCGTGCAGCGTTTTTGCAATCTGGGCAGTACTGGTATAGTGCTAGGAGGTCTTTGTATTCTTGCTCTTCTCCCAAGCTGTGCGATGTGTACACTAACACGTTCACCAGTGGTTTTGAGCAAGCGTAGTGGCGACCATTTTCAGAGGTGGACACTTCAATTCGTGCGTTCGGAATCTTTGCTTTCTTTAGTTCTGCTAGCAGTTGTTCCAAACTTGTGGCTGTAAATTCTTGGAAGGGCATGTGTGGGATGCCCCCAGCGATCTTACTCTTCGCCCTAGAAGGATGCGCCATCTCTCAGACCTGAGCCGATTTTTATCGCTTTCTAAGATACTTGGAGCACGATTGGCCCGCATAAGTGCGAAGTATCGTGCCATGGCGAGTGGAAGTGTCAGAAGGCTTAACGCTTACATTTCGCCCGATCGATTCGAGTTATCATATCCGCCCAGCAGAGGTTTAGTCCTGCCTTAGTATGAACTGGGAAGCCGCGCATCGCGAAAGGTTTCGAATATTCTAACGTTGCACTCCTCGTCAACTTTTATCCAAGATTTCGGTAAGACAAGGTCGGATAGCAAGCCAAGCCAATATTGGGGGGTGATAGGTTACGATTTTCATAAGTCTAGCAAAATGGGACCAGAAACCCTCTCCAGAAGCGATGCATGGAGCTACCAAACTCTGGGATCAGCTAAGAAAAAGAAGGGGCAAAGTAATCAGCGCTTACTGGACGATTGGAAGATACGATGCGATAGTCACCCTGGAAGCGCCCAGCGAAAGAACTGCTCTGAAAGGTCTGATGCGACGGGAAGACTATCTCAGCATCGAGACGTTGGTCGCGGTTCCCAGAGAGGAGGCCGTAAAACTCCTGGGATGACTCGCAATATTGTTTCGACGCGTCCTTGCTCATTCTTTCTTTTTCCTTTCAGAGGTTCTCAATGAAAGACAGATTCGTAACCTCGATGTTCCGGATAACTCTGTTGGATCTCGATTCCAAAAAATGGGTTAGTCGATAGCATGAGCTGATGCACCCTCGCATCAGACCTCCTGATGACGGTTGAATAGCTAGTATTGTTGTGTCGGTGATTGCCAGTCTTGGCCTGTCTGTCGCGTTGAAGAGCTGGTCGATGATGTGGAGCTGTCTTTTTCCTTCCAGGCTTTGACTGCGTCGATCATGCTCATTCCTTGCGTCATCTTCCCTTTCAGGAAGAGGTTGTATTCGCTGGGTTTGCGTTTCTCTTTCTTGACGGATTTCTTGCCAAGCTGGGCGATTGTGGTCTCTTGCTGGGCGATGGTACTTTGTTGTTTCTTGAGCATCTCGGAGTGCGATTTTATCGTACTCTTGAAGTCCTTGATGAGCGAGTTGTGGTTCTTCTCCAGCGTTGTAAGTCGAGTCTTCAGTTTGTTTATGTCCGCGAGGATGGACTTTGGTATTCCTGATGTTTTCGGCATGTCTATTTGCTCATTCGATGAGAAGAAAAGCATTCCGCTTGGTTCAGAAACACCTGCTTATCGCACGAAAAACCAGCGTTTACGGCCAAACCACTGAAAGATCCAACGAGGTCCTGCTGTTCTCGGGCCTTGCAAATTCCGATAAAGCTAGGGAAAGATACTGGTAGATTCCAGAAAACGCCGAGATCAGGAGCGTCTCAGCACCCGGTACTCGCGAACGTCTGGAGGGTGCTGTCGGAATCTGCCTCATTTGCGCTGTAGAGGCCCGCCGCAACGGTTGCACCGAGTGCCAGAACCAGCTTCGAGGACAATGGAAGCATGGTCGGGTTGAGTGTTGGGTCTGTAAATGTCAGGTTGAAGGAAACGCTCTGACCGGGACCAAAGGAGGTGTCGCTTTGAGTAGCTGTCCCCATAACTGAACCGTCAACGGACAGTGTGAAGCTGACGTGGCTCAAGCTTGTCTGGATAGATGATGCGCTCCAGATCGCCCCGCGAACGTTGTAGTTCAACGTCCTAGGGGAGGATGACTGAGCGGTGCAGTATCTTGAAACATTGAACATTTTGACCGTAAGCCCGCGGACGGACGTGTCACTCATTACTCCATATGCGGCTGCAGCAGAATATCCTAGAACCAGAACGATAGCGGCTATGAATTTCCAACCTCCCAGAAAACGTCGCTTTCGAGGTTTCTCGCCAGTGTCGGCCATGGAAGAAATGAGCGTGTTATGTCTTTATGAAACTTGCACATGCCGCTTTGCGGCCATCTAGACCGTCTGGACGATTGAGTTTCCCGACCTAATGGGGAGCTGGGTCTTCCTCGGGCCGCGCCTTATCCTGGGCGGACTCTTCAACAAAGCCTCTCAACCGTGACACCAGACTTGTGAACTCCATTGGGAAGATGAATTTGGTCGACGGGCTTGCCCCGAGAGCTTTGAGCATGTCTAGGTATTGGAGAGCCATTGTTTTCGCGTCTATGTTCTTGGCGGCCGAGAAAATGAGACCCAACGCTTGAGCGTACCCATCTGCCACAAGGACCTGGGATTGCTTGTTTCCCTCCGCGACGAGGATTGCGGACTGTTTTTGCCCTTCCGCTTGGAGGATGGCCGCGTTCTTCGCCCCTTCGGCTTTGAGAACTGAGGATTCCCGGATACCGTCGGATTCTGTGACCAGTGCTCGTCGGCTTCTCTCCGCGGTCATTTGCTTGACCATTGCGTCCTGGACGTCTTTGGGAGGTCTGATCTCCCGGATCTCGACATTGGTCACCTTGATTCCCCATCGCTCCGTCACTTCGTCCAGCCTTGTGCGCAGAATCGAGTTGATCTGCTCCCGCTTTGACAGAAGCTCATCTAGAGGTATGTCACCAACAACGGCCCTTAGGGTGGTGGTGGCTAGCCCGACTGAAGCGCCGGTGAAATTCTGGACTTGGATAATGCTCGCGGAAGCATCGACCACTTTGTAATAGATGAGAAAGTCGATGTCTACGGGGGCGTTGTCCTTCGTGATCGCGGTTTGGTGAGGGACTTCAAGATATCTTTCTCTCAAGTCAACTTTGACGAGTCTGTTGATGATGGGTAAGATAAGGACTATTCCTGGTCCCTTTGAGCCCATTGATCGGCCAAAGCGGAATTGGACGACGCGTTCGTATTCTCGTATGATCTTGACGGAAGAGGCGAAAATCCAGAGAGCTATTATGAATATTAGAATTATTCCGAGTATTCCGGCGAGGGCGGATGTCTCTAGCTGAAGGGCGACGGAATCGAACATCGGCGTTACTGCTCCATTTTCTCAACTGATAGCTTTAGTCCCTGGACGTCTTTGACTCGGACCTTGGTCCCTTTCGGCAGGTCTTCCGAAGAGGATACCGTATAGTCTTCAGAGCTTATTGTTGCCGTGCCGTATTCGCCTGCTTTCACATCGGATGTGAGGTAGCCTTCCTTTCCTATTATAGCCTTGGGATTGATGCTCAAGGGCCGCCGCATGATCGTTTCTCGAACTTTGTATAGGTAGACGCTTCCGAAGACGACGCCTCCGCCGACTAGTCCGAGGATGATGTAGGTCAATATCCCGATAACAGGGTTTGGAAGGTTTCCGGTCGGTTGACCTGGGCCCGGGGCAGGTGCTGGGAGACTGAATACGAGGATGAACCCTACGATGAAGATTACAACGCCGATTGTGGCGCTGATGCCGTGATGGGTTTTGAGTTCGAAGAAGATGAACAGCGCGCCGATCAGCATCAGAATTATGGAGACGATTGAGGCTCCGAAGACTCCTAGTCCGACGAGGGCGAGAGCGATGGCTGATGCTCCCACGACAGATACTATGACCGTTGGGTGGTAGACGTCGGCGAGGATGGCGAAGGTGCCGAGGAGAAACAGGATACCATCCAGGTTGGGGTCGCTTAGAATGGATAGGAATGCAGACCTAATTCCTGGATTGTGAATGTCTCCACACTGTGAGCCGCAGATGGCCAGGAGCGCGTCCTGGGTGGAAGCGACATCAATGACACTGTTAACGGAATGGTTGTTCAATGCCTCACAATTGTCGGCAGCTATGCAGTGGTATGATAATCCCTTTCTCACCATAAGTTCTGTTGCCGTGATGTTTCTATGGTTCGCGCCTGTGATTGATACCATGAACGCGGCGAAACCGTTTACATCTTTGTTGAAGGTCGAGTTCTCTTGGCCGGCAGGAATACCAAAGACGATCGGTGTCGCTGAGCCTATGGAAGTACCAGGAACGATCGTGATGTTCGTTGATGCTTCGGCGATGTATGCTCCGGCGCTGAACGCGTGGGCGCCGAATGGCGCGATCAGTGTTGTGAAGCTGTTGCCGGTGCCTCGATACTTGGAGATCGCGGTGATAATGTTGTCCATGTTCTGGCCGTTACCGCCGAACGTGTCCAATACCAGGATGAAGTTGTGGATTCCCTGGCTTGTGGCGTCGTTGATTGAGGAGACGACAAAGTCTTCGGCCCCGGGGTCTATGTTCGCGTTCATCGCAGCCACGTAGTAACTCGAACTCGCCCTGGCAGGCGGGGAAAGTGAAGACTGTATCATCAGCAGAATGAAGACCGCGAGCAGTAGAGCGCTGGTCTTGTGAGCGACACGAAGCTGGCTACTCAAGATTGGCTAACGCTAGTATCTTGGACTCGGTTAGGAATAAGCCTACTCTCGACGAAAAGTTGGGACAGCCCCAACGCTCAGAACCCCTGCTATGGGCAGTTTTCTCAACAGGGTACTTTCATGGGAGGATGCGAATTGACGACATTCTGACTCGAGCTCTAGCCGGGCTGTCTTACGTCGAGGTTGACCACTCTTGCGTCGCGAGGTGTGCTGTGCAAGACCCCCCCCTTTTGGGGGAGGTCTCTGGTTGTTTCGCGCGGATTCTGGGCGAGTCTCATGATTCAGGGTGCAATTCAGGCTTGGATGCATTAGCAATTTTACGGGTCGTCAAGAAGGATTTGCTATGCATCTTAGAGACATGGCATCAGATTTGAGATCAGGGCTGATAATGGGCTTTTTCTTGCGAGACTGTGAAGAGGCAGCCGCAGGCAAGAACAGATTCCTTGTGATGACCTGTACTTCCAGGGTGATGGGAAGCTAATTCAAGCGGCGAACTGACCATTCGGCCCGCCATGAACTCACAAATGTTGAGTTATTTCGCGAGGCAAACCACCTTACCGGAAATTGGGCAGGCCGGTTTGGAGAGGTTGCAATCAGCAAAAGTCGCAGTTGTCGGGACAGGGGGTGTTGGAAGTGCTGCTGCCTACTTTCTCGCGAGCCAAGGAATCGGATTTCTGAAACTTATCGATCAAGATGTTGTTGAGGAGAGCAACCTGCACAGGCTCATCGGAGTAGATTTCCAAGATCTTCACTTGCCGAAAGCGGAAGCTCTCTCAAGAAGACTGAGATCACGCCACCCGTGGACGAGAACGGAAACGGTAATCGAAACTCTTCGAACAGAGAACGTTACGGAGCTTCTGATTAACGCGGACCTAATTCTTGATGGAACCGATAATCTCCGGGCAAGATATGTTCTAAGCCGGTTTGCCAGAGAGAATCACGTTCCATACCTCTTCACGAGCGCGATTGCGAATCAGGGCCATCTCTCCCTGTTCGATCCACCGGCAACTCCATGTCTCGAATGCATGTTACCAGACACCAGATCGGAGTCTATGGAATCGTGCGAGACCGCAGGGGTCACCCCTACAATAGTTGGACTGGTAGGGAGCCTAGCGGCAACAGAGGCCGCTAAGAGAATTCTCGGATTACGGACAGTAATCCTTGGACAATTGCTCACTGTGGACCTCGCCGGTCCGGATTTCCTATTTACCAAAATCGCCAAGCGAGAGGAATGCCCAGTTTGCAGCGGTTCTTTCTTTGAAATAATCCACGGGGACAATGCGATCATGTTGTGCGGTGACAATGTTGCCAATGTGTTGCCCAAACGGGAAGCGATGATAGATCTTCAATCTCTCAACGCCAAGATTCCCAAGGAATCAGTGGTTGCTTGCTCTGAATCGGTCTTCGTGTATGATAGAAATCCTCATCGAGTTTCAGTCTTCAAAACGGGAAGACTATTGATTCAGAATGTTCGCACGGAAGACGCTGCAAGACAAGTGGCAAGCGAAGTATGGAACGAGATACTTTGACAATAGAGACGTGCACCGTCGATTTTCAACAAGCTTATACGGTTCGGACAGGCTCGGTCAAAATCGCCGGGGGAACGAGGCCGGGGTTGGAATTGTCCACCGAAGGCCGATCGGCTCAGGCGACGGGCTGCAGAAACATCTCGTAGCAACCCGTAGTAAGCATCCAAGAATGGATGGCTG
>WNGD01022368.1_pt1 | contig 10143 bp, 9 predicted proteins | sample 5400671 | NCBI WGS metagenome assembly WNGD01 (sample SAMN13153369, study PRJNA577476) | soil metagenome | isolation source: 40 cm soil or saprolite under grassland replicate 2 | place: USA:California | collected 2016-06-15
CTTGGGGCGCTTTCCCCTCGGTCGTGAAGACGACGCGGGCGAGATACTCGAGATTGACCTGATGCACGATTCCGGTGTCGGGCGGCACGACGCGGAACCCCTGGAATGTCTTCTGCGCCCAGCGTAGCAGCGCATAGCGCTCGCGATTGCGCTGGAACTCGAGCTCGGCGTTCGTGTGAAACGCCGTGGGCGTGCCGAACTCGTCCACGATGACGGAGTGGTCGATCACCAGCTCGGCCGGGAGCAGCGGGTTGACCTTCTTGGGATCGCCGCCCATCCGCACGACCGCGTCGCGCATCGCGGCCAGATCGACGACGGCCGGGACGCCCGTGAAGTCCTGCATCAGGACGCGCGCCGGCATGAAGCTGATTTCTTCGTCGGGCGTCTTCGCGGCGTCCCAGCGGGCCAGTTTCTCCACATCCTCGGCGCGGACGACGCGACCGTCCTCGAGGCGCAGCAGGTTCTCGAGCAGGATCTTGAGCGAGTAGGGAAGCCGGGCGACCGGCAGGCCGCGCTTCTCGAGCGCGTCGAGCCGGTGAATCTCGAAGCTCGCGCCGCCGGTCTTGAGCGTGGCGCGACTCCCGAAGCTGTTGCCGCTCATTGCACCACCTTCACGGCGATCACGAAGTACTCGGTCTCGCCGAAGCACGTCGTGGGCACGCCTTTGTGCTGCTGGTACGTGAGCGCTACGCGTTTGCCGAGCGACTGGTTGATATACTGCGCGACGACGTCGTCTCGAACGGTGAAGTAGAACTTCTCCGCCACCGTGCCGGGCATCGAGACCAAGGCCAGCTCACCCTCCCACGTCTTACAGATCCACCCTTTCTTGGAGAATTTCTGGACGTACCCCGCCCGCTCACCTTCGGAGTAGCTCCACGTCAGGGCGGACCAGGTATACAGCGCGAAGATGAGAATGGGCGACGCCAGGATGCCGGCGAGGATGAATTTGCGCTTGCGCGTCCACTGAAAGTCGAAGTTCACGCCGGGGAATCTACCTCGTACACTTCCGTGCGATAAGGCGCGAACCCCCGCTTGACGTAGTTCGGCAGCGCATTGGGGTGATCCAACGTGCACGTATGCAACCACACGCGCTGCGGACCGAGCGACCAGGCGTCGCGCACCGCGCAGGAGAGCAGGTGCTTGCCGAAGCCGCGGCCAAACTCGGCGGCAACGATCCCGAAGTAGGCGATCTCCACCGAGTCGTCCTCGGGCACGCGGCGCAGCTCGTACCAGCCGGAGAGGTTGCCGTCGCGCAGCGCCACGTACAGCCGGATGTTGGGATCGACGAGGTGCGCGGTGATCTCATCGTCGGTCCAGTCCCAGCGGTCGAACCAGTGGAACGCTTCGCCCACCGTGCGATAGCAGTGCCGGTACAGCTTCGGCGGCGGGATGGGGACATGCGCCAGGGTGACGTCGGGGAAGTCCCCGAGCGCCGCCTTGAATTGCGCGGGATTGGTCAGCTGGAGGTATGTGCGGGTTACTTCCATAGTCTCCAATTCTAACCGCCCGCCGCCTTCTCGAAGAACCTGATGACGCCCCACAGCACCAGGGCGATCCCTTGCGCCTCCAGTGCCTCGGTGACCTGGTCTGCCCCAAACCGGACGCCCAGAAACCAGGCGGGCCGGCTCCCCTTCCTCACATCGACACGGCCGCTCAAGGCGACGTCGTCGGCCCAGCCGATCGCCACGTCGCTGGAGGTGAGCAGCCTGGCGGCGCCGCTGCGCGGCAGCTCCACCACCGGCCCCACCGAGAGGTCGAGGGACGCCCCGCGACCGAGCCAACGACGATAGCGCGGCAGGACGCCGAGCCGCGAGTTGAGGACGGGCCGATCGGCGCGGACGTCCAAGTCCACCGCGGCATATGCCGCCGCCCCAAACGCGGCGCGTCCATGATTGGCCAGCAGGCCGGCCTGCCACGCCAGCGCGAACTCGCCGCGGCTGCCCCTCCCCCGGGCGCCCATTTCCGTTTCCACCACCAGGAACTTTGAGCAGGTCGGTGCCGGTGCTCCACTGGTGCAAAAGGACGGGCGGGGGAGGGGGCCCGCCTGGCTCGCGGCGCGCGGAGCAGCGAGCGCGCAGGCCGCCATTGCAAGGACGAGAGGTCGGGTGTTCATGACCGGGACGCTCGCACGCTCGAGTCAAGACGCCGTCAAGCAGGTGCGCGCGGGCTGTGGAAGGTGTATTTTCGCGCTCATGACCTTCAACAAGATGGGCACCCTCCCTCTGCCGCTAGCCTTGCACCTGGCTACGCACACGGTCATCGGCCTCTTCTGCGCCTTCGCGGGCGGCCTGAACCTGATCGATCCCACCAAGATCTTCCCCAATGGCGTCGTGTTCCTGGCGATCGCCGGCTTCAGCTGGGGCTACGTCTTCGGGGTCCTCATGGCGCGGAAAGAAGTCGTAGCCCTGGGCGTGGTCGCGAGCCTGGCCTACGTGGCGGCCGGCGTGTGGCAGCTCGGCCTGGACTGGCGGCTGGGGCTCCTGCTGCTGGCGATCGGCGCCTACGGGCTCGCGATGCTGTCGCTGTATCGTCGCCGCATTCTCGAAGCGTAGTCTACCCGATTACGTCGCCGCGCAAGGGCGCGGCCGGTAGCTCGACGACGAATTTCGCGCCGCCCAGCGTCTCGGAGTCCTCCAGCCAGATCTTGCCGCCCACCTCAGCCACGACGCGCTGACAGATCGAAAGACCGAGCCCCGAGCCTTCGTCGGGGCTCTTCGTCGTGAAGAACGGATCGAACACGCGCGAGCGGATCTCAGCCGGCACGCCGGGTCCCGAGTCTTCGACGGTGAGCCGCACCCAATCGTCCCGCGCCTCGGTCGCGAGCTGAATGACCGCCGCCGGCCGCCCGCGCACCGCGTGCTCCGCGTTCGTGACGAGGTTGATCACGACCTGCTGCAGCTCCTGACCGAGACCCAGCACCGCCTCGGCGCCTTGATCCATCTTGGTGCGCACTTCGATGTTGTCGGCGCGGAGCACGCGTTGCCGAATCTCGGCCACGTCGCGCACCAGCTCGTTGACCTGGATGCGCGTGGGCGTCGTGTCGGCGCGCCGCGCCAGCCGCAGCAGGCTGCGGACGATACGCGCGGCGCGGTCCACCTCGCGCACGATCGTGGAGGCCGCCGCGCTCGCGTCGGCGTCCTGCGTGGAGCGGCCCAGCAGCTCCGCTTCCATCCGGATGGCGGCGAGCGGGTTGTTCACCTCGTGCGCGACGCCGCTCGCGATTTCGCCGACGGTGGCGAGCTTCTCGCGCGCGATCAGCTCTCGCTGCGCGCGCAGCTCGTCGGTGCGGTCGTACAGGGCCACGAGCAAGCTCTCGGAGCCCAGGCCTCGCAGACCGGTCACGGTGCAGTCGCAGATCCGCCGGTCCCCTGATTCCTGCGTGACCAAGACGCGGCCATGCCACGGCTGCCCCTCGCGCCGGCCGGCGAGAATGAGGCGCACCGGCTGGCCGCTGGGAGACAGGCCCAGGGCCTCGAGGTGGCGTCCCAGCGCTGCTTCCTTGGTGGCGAGCCCGAAGACCTGCAAGGCGGCCTCGTTCAGCTGCTGCACCGTTCCCCCGGTGTCCACGAGCGCCATGGGGAGGGGGCTCGCGTCCACCATGCCGCTCGCGCGATCGGCGGCGGCGCGCGTGGCGGCGACCGCTTGCGACAACTCGATCCCGCCCGCGATGTGGGCCGCGACGGCGGTGAGGTAGTGGAGCTCGTACAGGCTGAACTGGGGCGGCGGCGCGGGGCCCGGGCCCTGGTAGCGCAGCAGGCCGACCGCGCCGACGGGTCCCTTCGAGGTGCGGAGCGGGGCGATGAGCGCCGAGCGGGCGGCATCGGCCAGGCGGACGGCGAGCGGGCTGGCATCCGCCTCGAGGCGGAGGTCCGCGGTCATCAACGCGTCCCCGGTCCGCACCACGCGCCCGGTGGTGCTGTTATCCAGCCCGAGCTCGAGACCCTCGGTTGGCGCTGCTTGCCCCAGCGCGGGGGAGATCCGCAGGGTCTCCCCGTCACTCTGCTTCAGGGCCACGAACGCGCCCTGCGCGTCGACCAATTGCATCAAGCTCTGGAGCGTATAGCGGAGCAGCAGCTCCGTTTCGGGAGCCGCGAGCAGCCACCGCGCTAGCTCGACCACGAAGCTCCCCAGCCGCCGTTCGCGCTCGAGCGCCGCGCGGCGCCCCACCATCACCGCGAGATCCGACGCGAACTCGAGGGCCGACTCGAGGTCCGAGGCCGGGAGGTCGCGCGGGGCTCCGGCCAGGCTCGCCTCGACGTGCCGGCCTTCCGGGTCGTGCCAGTCGGCACTCAGGGTGACGCCGGACGCGCCCGCCGCGCCTGCGGACACGGCCCCGCTCTCGTTGACCCCCTGGTAGCAGACGGTGAGGAGCGCGCCGCCGGCCCAATCGCTCAGAACCTGAGCGGCCGCCTGCCAGAAGTCCGCCGTCCGCCTGGCGGCGCTGGCTTTGCGGAGCAGCGATTGGAGCGCATCGCGCATGGCGAGAATATAGCCCGCGCGTTACCCCCGGATGGCGCCTGGGAAGCTCTGGGGATTCGGACTGAAGCCTGGAAACACGGCGCTGAGATCGCCCGCGCCGAGGTGCCGCGCGAGGATCTCGCCGAACAGGTCGCGGAAGTCGGTCGTCACCGCCACGTCGCGCCCTTCGAAGCGATTCGCGGGGTCGAGCCCCGGCCAGCGGCCGAGGACTTTGCCGCCGTTCACTGGGCCGCCGAGCGCGAGCATCGCTGTCGCGTGACCGTGGTCCGTGCCGCTGTTGCCGTTCTCCGCGATGGTACGGCCGACCCAGCTCGCGCAGCCGCGCGGCGAGCTGGCCGTCGCTCGACCCCTGGTTCACGTGCGTGTCCCAACCACTCAGGTCGGCGAACGCGATCTGGAGCCCCACGTCGGACTTGATGAGCTGAGCGATCTGGAGCAGGGCGCGGCCGAACCGCCCCGGCGGATACTCCGCGCCGTTCGCCGGCTGGTACTGCGCGGGGTTCACGCGCTTGAGCACCTGGATCGCCGCGAATCCCTCCTGCGACGAGGACGCCAGCAGGCCCGTCGCACCGCCCTCGTACAGCTCCTCGAACGCCCGCGTCAGCTTGTCGCGCGCCGCTTCCTGCGGCACGCGCAAGCCGAACGCCTGGAGGTCGTCGATCGCAAGAGCGGGCGAGGTACCGGCCAGAATCCGCGGGAGTTGCGGCCCGAACGCGACGGCGCGAAACGCCGTGTCGGCATGCTCCTGGTCGTGGCGGCAGTAGCGGTTGAGCCAGCCGTCGGAGGTGCTCTTCACGCCCGGCGTACCGCTCTCCATGTAGTCCTGCGCGTCGAAGTGGCTACGCGTCGCGTCGGGCGAGCCGACGGCGTGAATCGCGGCGAGGCTCTTGTTGTCCCACAGGCCCTTGAGCGGCGCGAGGCTCGGGTGCAGACCGAAGTGCCCGTCCAGGTCCACGACGTCCTGCGCGGGAATGGCGATGCGCGGCCGCTCCCGGTAGTACAGCGGCTCACCGTGGGGCACGATCATGTTGAGCCCGTCCACGGCGCCGCGCTGGAAGAGGCAAACCAAGACTGGGTGGTCCGATGGAACGATGGAACGATGGACCGAGGCAAATGCGGCTCGCGCCAGAAACAACGGATCCAAGCCGAGGCTAAAGAGTGCGAGGCCGCCCGATTTCACAAAGACGCGCCGAGAGATCGTCATTGTTTCTGGAACTCCGGTCCTCCGAGGGCCAATCCTACCGCGAGCGTTCGCGCCTGCGCGGGGTCCTTCACGTCGGCGAGTTGTTCAAGAATGACAGATCGCGTATGAGCCGACATCGTGCCCCCAAGGACGCGCGCATTCACCGCGTCTACGAGAGCCTCATAGTCCTCAGTCGCCGGGACGACCTCGTCGAGATTCACGCTGGCGCCGGGGAGCCGATCCGCGGCGAGGGCGACCGCGGCGTTCATGCGGCCCAACAGTGCGCCGCTGTTCACCCATTGCGCCTGGGTCTCGGGGTAGCCGGTGGGCGCGGGCTGCAGGTAGAGGGGCTCGCCCAGGTGCGCCACGACCTGCGCCAGGCGGAGGGTCGAGTCCGGCTCGGCACCGGTGGCGCGCACGGCGCTGATGACGAACTCGAGCGGCGTCTTGACCTTGGCGCGCACGGCCCGGGGCGCCCAGAAGTCGGGCGACGTGAAGATGGCGCGCAGCACCGCGCGGATGTCACCGTTGGTGCGTTGCCACGCAAGGGCGGCCGCATCGACGCATCCATCGGGCGGCTCGTCGCTCACGAAACGGGCGCATAGCTTGCGGCTCACGTGATGCATCGTCGCGTGCTGGTTCGCCAGGAGCTTGAGGAGTCGGATCCCCTCTTCCATCCCCCCCTCCTTAATCCTGACGCCCAACACCTGCTTTTCGCCGCGGTCGTGCGCCCATTCATGGAAGGCGAACCCGCCGCCCTGCTGCGGGCGGTCGATGCTCCAGCCTGTGAACACGCGCGCCACTGCGATGACGTCCTGCTGGGTGTAGCCGCCGTCCACGCCGAGTGTGTGCAGCTCTAGCAGCTCACGGGCGTAGTTCTCGTTGATACCGGTCGGAACCCGACGTTGCGTTCCCCCTCGCCGCAACGCGGCGAGAGGGACAGGGGGTGAGGACCCGGGCGCCACACTTTGTGCATTGTCCAGATAGAACATCATCGCGGGACTCTTGGCCGTCGCGATCAGCAGATCCTCGAACCGGCCCAGCGCATTGGGACGAATCGTCTCTTCTATATATGACGGCGTCAGGAACCGGTCGGCGCCCTTGCCCACGAAGACATTGAAGTGATTCGCCCAGAAATCGACCATCACCTCGCGCAGCTGCCGCTCGGAGAGCACTGCGCGCACGACGGCGACCTGCTGCAGCTCGCCGCCCAGCTCGCGGAACTCGCGCATCGGACCTGCGCTCCCCGGACGCGTCGTGTCGCCGCTCTGCGCCATCTCGCGCTGCATCTCCCGCCGCTCGCGCAGCGCGTCGCCGTAGCGCTGGGCCAGCTCCTCGCGGTCGTAGCTGAGCAGCTTGAAATCGCGTTCGCGGGTGGCGAGGCGGTCATCACGGACACGCTCGAAGTCGAGCTGCCGCTCGATCCACCGCATGACCCCCATCCGGGCTACGCTGTCGACCTCGCCGGGGCGCGGCCCGTAGGCGAGGCGATTCAGCGCGTGCAGGGCGGAGTCTCTGGGTGCTAGAGCCTGCGCACGCACGGCGGCGGGAACCGCCAACACCAGCCAGACGGTTACGAAGCCCAGTCGCATATGACTATACTGACGCCTTCATCCTTACCAAGTTAAGAGCCATGGCCTCACCCGGCACGCGCGCCCGCTTCGTTTCCCACGGAATGGTCCCGGACTCCAATAGCCCGTCCCCGAGCTGGGGTCAGCGGTTGGCGGCCCTGAAGCACGTCCCGCCCCTCGTCCGCCTCGTCTTCCAGACGCACCGCGGCTACACCGTCGCCATCATGGCGCTGCGGGCGATCCGCTCGTTCATCCCCGTCGCCGTCCTGTGGATCGGCAAGCTCATCATCGACGGCGTCATTGCCGCGGGCGTGGCCGTCAAGGCGGGAGGGACCGTCAATTGGTGGCATCTCGGCACCTTGGTGGGGCTCGAGCTGGGGATCGCCGTCGTGGGAGAAGGGCTGGCGCGCCTCTCGTCGCTGCTCGAGAGCCTGCTCGGCGATCTGTTTGCCAATCGATTGAGCGTCCGGCTAATGCAGCACGCGGCGACGCTCGACCTCGCCCAGTTCGAGGACTCCGAGATCTACGATCACTTGGAACGCGCCCGCCGGCAGACGGTGGGGCGGATCGGGCTGTTCGCGCTGCTCCTCTCGACGGCGCAGGATCTCGTGACGCTCGCGTCGCTGGCGGCGGTCCTGCTGGTGCAGCTGCCGTGGCTGCTGGTCCTCCTCACGGTGGCGGTGCTCCCGGCGTTTCTGGGCGAAGCGCACTTCGCCTCGCTCGGCTACTCGCTGCTGTTCCAATGGACGCCGGAGCGTCGGCTGCTCGACTACCTGCGGTACATGGGCGCGTCGGACGAATCGGCGAAGGAGGTCAAGCTATTCGGGCTGTCCGACTTCTTGGTAGGACGCTACGCGAAACTGTCGGCGGAGTTCTACGAGGCGAACAAGCGGCTCGCGGTGCGGCGCAATGTCGTATCGACGCTGCTCGTGACCGTCGGCACCCTGGGCTACTACGGCGCCTACGGCGTGATCATCTACCGCACCGTCCTGGGCGCCTTTTCGATCGGCACACTGACGTTCCTCGCGGGCTCGTTCCGCGCCAGCCGGGATCTGATCCAGCGGGTGCTGTTGGCGCTGTCGAACATCTACGAGCAGAGCCTCTACCTGAGCGACCTGTTCACGTTCTTCGACGTGCGGCCGAGCGTCGTCTCGAAGCCCGGCGCGCGGGCGGTGCCGCGCCCGGTTCGCGAGGGGTTCCGGTTCACCAACGTGGGCTTCCGCTACCCGGGGTCCGACCGCTGGGCGGTGCGCGGTCTCACATTTGATTTCCGGACCGACGAGCGCATCGCCCTCGTAGGCGAGAACGGGGCGGGGAAGACGACGCTCGTGAAGCTGCTCGCGCGGCTGTACGACCCGGACGAGGGCCACATCCTGCTCGACGGCGTGGACCTGCGCGACTACGATCTGGCGAGCCTGCGCCAGAACATCGGAATCATCTTTCAGGATTTCGTGCGCTACGACTTCGTGCTGCGCGAGAACATCGGCGTGAGCCAGATCGAGGCCCTGGACGACGACGCCCGCATCCGTGAGGCAGCGCGCCGCAGTCTCGCGGACTCGGTGGCGGGGCGCGTCGCCAAGGGATACGACCAGATGCTGGGCCGGCGTTTCGACGGTGGCGTGGAGCTGTCGGGCGGCGAATGGCAGAAGGTGGCGCTGGGGCGCGCGTACATGCGCGAAGCGCAAGTGTTGATCCTCGACGAGCCCACCGCCGCGCTCGATGCGCGCGCCGAGTACGAAGTGTTCCTGCGGTTCGCCGAGCTGACTCGGGGTCGGATGGCGGTACTCATCTCGCACCGCTTCTCGACGGTGCGCATGGCGGAGCGGATCCTCGTGCTCCAGGGCGGCGAGCTGGTGGATCAGGGGACGCACGAGGAGCTGGTGGCCCGCGGCGGTCTCTACGCGGAGCTGTTCAGTCTTCAGGCCGCGGGGTATCGGTAGCCCTCCCCGGGCTGTCGCCCGGGGTCAGCCTGGTCGGCGGCCCGGTCGGGGGATGCGATCGGGGTGGCGAGCGTGCTGTCCTGCGATGTACCTGTCGACAACCGGCAAGACCTTCTTATGCAGCGAGGCCGCGTAGAAACCTCGCGCCCACTCGATTGTGCCCGGTACGCGTTTATTCGCTCGAAATGCCGAGATGGTCTTGGCGAGGCGTACGAAGTCGCTAATGCGGGTGTCGGGCCGAAAGCTGATGAGTACATGGACGTGATCGGCCAGGACGGCGCTTCTCAGTACAACCGTTGAGGTACGTCGTGCAGCGCACGTGATCGCGATGTTAACGTCGCGTGCCGCATCTCGATTTACGCATCCGACGCGGTTCCAGGTGTGCCACGTGATGTGTGCATATAGCTGGTACGCACGGTGACTGGGCACCAACACCCTCGCGAGAAGCAAGCTGACCCCGGGCGAAAGCCCGGGGTCCCCAATACTGGGTCGGGTGTCTCTTCAACCTGTATCAAATGGGTGCCACGCCAACCAAACGGTTGCCTTCGCGTTACGGCGCCGGCCGCGCGTTCCCCCCGTCCGCCACGAACTTCCACGCGCCGTCGGCCTGCCGCTTCCATACCGTTAAGTACTTGCTGTACGAATGACGGGCGGTGATCGTGGCTTCGCCCACCGTGCACCCCAGGTCGCCCGAGGCCGCGACGTCGGCTGAGACGGGCGCCCACTCGAGAACCGCATCGGCCGGAAAGTCGGTGAAGGTCGCGCCGATCGCGTCCCGGCCGTGGTTCATCGGCGCCGCGGGCGGGCCGAGCGTGACCGCCTCATTGGCGGCGAAGGCGAGGAACGCCGCCTTGGCGCCATGCGCGACGGACATCGCGGCGAAGGCAGAGTCGGCGGCGAGCAGCTCATGGGGGTCTGCCCGCCCGCGGACGGGAGGGGCGATGGCCTCCTCGCCGTCGGTCCTCGGAAT
>WNGD01017033.1_pt1 | contig 10142 bp, 7 predicted proteins | sample 5400671 | NCBI WGS metagenome assembly WNGD01 (sample SAMN13153369, study PRJNA577476) | soil metagenome | isolation source: 40 cm soil or saprolite under grassland replicate 2 | place: USA:California | collected 2016-06-15
ATCGTCATCCAAGGGGACACCGAACCCGCGTCGGTGGAACAGCAGCGGAATCTGGGCGCCGTCGCACCCAGCCTGTACGACCTGCGCAACCTGTTCCAGGTCAACGTGGAGGAGGGCCGACACCTGTGGGCGATGGTGTACCTGCTGCACGCCTACTTCGGCCGGGACGGGCGCGAGGAGGCGGAGGAACTGTTGCGCCGCAACAGCGGCAGCGCCGAGTCGCCGCGCATCCTGGGTGCGTTCAACGAGGAGACTCCGGACTGGCTGTCGTTCTTCATGTTCACCTACTTCACCGACCGGGACGGCAAGTACCAGCTCGGCACACTCAAGGAGTCGGCGTTCGACCCGCTGTCGCGCACCTGTGAGTTCATGCTCAAGGAAGAGTCGCACCACATGTTCGTCGGTACGACCGGCGTCGACCGGATCGTGGAGCGCACGGTTCAGCTGATGCTGCGGCACGACACCGACGACGTGGGCCCGTCCGGCGGGATCCCGCTGAAGGTCATCCAGAAGTACCTGAACTTCCACTACTCGGTGTCCCTGGACCTGTTCGGGTCGGAGACCTCCACCAATGTCGCCAACTACTTCACCTCCGGCCTGAAGGGACGGTGGTCGGAGGAGCGGCGCACCGACGACCATCGGCTGACCGACGAGTCCATCATGGTCGACGCGGTCACCGAGGAAGGCGAGATCGGCCAGACCGAGGTCGCCGCACTCGTGGGCCTGAACACCGACCTGCGCCGCGAGTACATCGACGACCGCCAGCACGGCGTCAACCGGTGGCACACGATCCTGGAGAGCGCCGGTCTGCCGCAACGGTTGCGGCTGCCGCACGTCGCCTTCAACCGCAAGGTCGGCGCGTTCGCCGGCATCGAGGCCACACCGGACGGCGAGCGCGTCTCCGCTGAGGAGTGGGCGCGGCGCAAGGGCGCCTGGCTACCCACCGACGTCGACAAGACCCACGTGCGGTCGCTCATGCGGCCCGTGCACGAGCGCGGCAAGATCGCGGCCTGGATCGCGCCGCCCCGGCAGGGCATCAACGGCAAGCCGTTCGACTATGACTACGTCCACCTCGCCTGAACCGGAACGGTACGCCATGACCGACGAACGCCGCCTGACTGGTCTGGCCCAAGTGCCAGCCCTCGAATTGTTCAACGCCAGCACCTACCTGCTCGACAGGCATATCGAGAACGGCGACGGCGGCCGCTTGGCCCTGACTGGTGTGCACGGCGAGCTGAGCTACGCCGAGTTACACGACCGGGTCCTGGCGGAACTGCTGCGCGACTCGCGCGCCCGGTTCCTCGTGGCCAGCGGCGAGTTCGCCGACCTCGCCGGGTCCGCCGCCGCGAGCGTGCCCGAACTGGCCGGCGTCCTTGGCCCCGCGGACCTCGACGACCTCGCGCGCGGCGAACCCGATGACGAGGTGTACCCCACCATCGAGGACTCGCCGGCATTCTGGCTCTACACGTCGGGTACCACCGGCAAGCCCAAGGGCACGATGCACCGGCACGGTTCGATCCGGGTCGTGTGCGAGACCTATGGCGCCCAGGTGCTCGGCATCCGGCCCGACGACCGGTGTCTCTCGGCGGCCAAGGCGTTCTTCGCGTACGGCCTCGGCAACTCGGTGCTGTTCCCGCTGTCGGTGGGCGCCGCCGCGGTGCTCGAACCGGCGCGGTCCAAACCGGACACGCTCGCCGAGCGCGCTCAGAAGTACGGTGCGACGCTGTTCTTCGCCGGCCCCACGTTCTTCGCCAACATGCTGCGCGCCGACCTGTCCGCCGACGCCCTGCCTGGGGTACGGCTGGCCGCCTCGGCCGGCGAGCCTTTGCCCGCCGAGCTGTACCAGCGGTGGACCCGGCGATTCGGCGTCGACATCATCGACGGCATCGGCATGACCGAGATGCTGCACATCTTCCTGTCCAACCGGCCCGGCGCCGTACGCCCGGGCACGACCGGTGTCGCGGTCCCCGGGTACGAGCTGCGCATCCTGGACGAGCGGGGGCAGGCGGTGCCGCCGGGCGGCCCGGGCACGCTGTTCGTGCGGGGTGACTCCGCGGCCACCGGCTACTGGTCCCGCTACGCCGTCTCCCGGCGGGTGTTCCAGGGCGAGTGGCTGCGCACGGGTGACACCTATGTCCAGGACAGCGACGGGTACTACACGTGCCTCGGGCGCACCGACGACGTCCTGAAGGTCAGCGGGATGTGGGTCGGGCCGGCTGAGGTCGAGAACCGGCTGCTCGCACACGAGGCGGTGGCGCAGGCCGTGGTCGTGGGCGCGCCCGACACCGACGGGCTCGACAAGCCGGTCGCCTTCGTCGTACTCCGGACCGGCCACCAGGTCACCGAGGACGAGCTCATCGCGTACTGCCGCGAGGGCCTCGAGTCGTACAAGCGGCCCCGCAGGGTGGTCTTCGTCGACGGGTCCCCGACCTACTGGTCATCGGCGCCGGACCGGTCGGCCTGTACGCCGCCTACTACGCGGGCCCGGACGAGCAGCTGTTTCCCGGCCACTCGTCGGACACCGTGCCCATCGCGGCCTGAACGAGCGAAGGAGGACTCCCTTGCCGTACGTCATCGCCGCGGCATGTATCGACGTCATGGACCGGTCCTGCATCCAGGAGTGCCCGGTCGACTGCATCTACGAAGGTGGCCGCAAGCTGTACATCAACCCCGCCGAGTGCATCGACTGCGGCGCCTGCGAACCGGCGTGCCCAGTACAGGCGATCAGCCAGGACCGCCGGGTCCCCGATGACCAGGTCGCCTTCGTGGCGGACAACGCGCGCTTCTTCAGCCAGCCCCTGCGCGGCCGGCAGCGACCGCTGGGGGCCGCGGGCGGAGCCAGCGTCACCGGCGCCCTGGGCGTGGACACCGAACTCGTCGCCGCATACCAGAAAACGCCGGCTGGGTGCCATTCCGGCAAGCTTCATGGCACGGCGGCCTGATGCTCGACGGCCGCCCCCTCATCGACGCCCACGTCCACGCCGCCCGCCAGCTCACCCTGAAACCCGCGTGGCGCCAATGGGCTCGCGACTTCGGCGACCCTGTGGTGCTCGACCGGGTCTACGACGCCGACGGCGCGGTCGACCCGGCCCGGTTCGACGCGTACCTCGCCAGCGAAGGCGTCGATGTCGCGCTCGCGCTCACCGAGTACAGCCCGAAGGCCACCGGCATCCAACCGGTCGAGGACGTGCTGCCGTTGACCGCGCACAACCCCGACCGGGTCAAGCTGGTCGCCAACATCAACCCACACGTCCACTACCCGGTCGACGAGGAACTGCGGCGGCAGATCGACCTGGGTGCGGTCGCCTGCAAAATCCATCCGGTACACGCCGGAGTCGCGGCCGACAGCCGCTGGCTATATCCGGCGTACGAGGTATGCCAGTCGTCCGGCATCCCGCTCGTCGTGCACTGCGGCACCAGCAGCTTCCCGGGCTCGTCCAACCGCTTCGCCGACCCGGTCCTGCTCGACGACGTCCTGCACGACTTCCGCAGCCTGACTGTCGTGCTCGCGCACGGCGGCCGCGGCTGGTGGTACGACGCCGCCGCGTTCCTGGCCCTGTCCAACGAACGGGTCTGGATCGAACTGTCCGGCCTGCCCCCGTCCCGGCTGCGCGAGTACTACTCCCGCCACAACTGGGACCGGCTGGTCCGCCGAATGATCTTCGGTACCGACTGGCCGGGGGTACCCGGCATCGCGCGCAACGCGCGGGCCGTCGCCGCGCTCTGCCCCGACGAGGAGACCGCCGGGCTCGTACTGGCCGGCAACGCCGCCCGCGTCTACAACCTGAAACTGGCCGCCTGATGCCCATCTACGCGCTCGGCGACCTGGTCCCGAACCTCCACCCGGACGCGTTCGTGCACCCCGACGCGGTGGTCATCGGCGCGGTCAGCATCGGTGCCCAGGCATCGGTGTGGCCGGCTGCCGTCCTGCGCGGAGACTACGGCCGCATCGACGTCGGTGAGCTGACCTCGGTACAGGACGGTGCCGTCGTGCACACCACCGCGCAGTGGCCGACGATCCTCGGTGCCCGCTGCGTCGTCGGACACAACGCCCACCTGGAAGGCTGCCGGATCGGCGACGGCTGCCTCATCGGCTCGGGCTCCATCGTGCTCAACCGCGCCACCGTTGAAGCCGGCGCGGGTGTCGGCGCCGCCGCCCTGGTGCCCGAGGGCGCCGTCGTTCCGGCCGGACACATCGCGCTGGGGATCCCGGCCCGCCCCCGGCCGGCGCCCGACCTCGCCGAATGGGTCACCGAGGCCGTCGGCCTGTACCGGGACATGGCCAAGCGGTACCGGGCCGACCTGCGCCGGATCGGCTGAGCGGAGGAGGCGGTGAACACCTTGCGGGACACAGTAGTCGGGGTGGTCGGCGCCGGCGCCATGGGTACCGGCATCGCCCAGGTCGCCGCCGTCGCCGGCCACCCCGTCCTGTTGTACGACGCGGTGCCCGGCGCAGCCGAACGGGCAGTGTCCCTTGTGGACGGTCGGGTACCGGATCAACTTCGGCTGACCGCCGCGGGCTCACTCGCGGATCTGGCTCCGGCGCACATCGTCGTCGAGGCGGTCGTCGAGGACCTCGCGGTGAAGCGGCGACTGTTCGCCGATCTGGAGCAGGTCGTGAACGCCGACTGCGTACTGGCGACCAACACGTCGTCACTGTCGCCGGCCGCACTGGCCGTAGGAATGGCGTATCCGGAACGGATCGTAGGGCTGCACTTCTTCAACCCTGTACCGCTGATGCGCCTCGTCGAGGTAGTCGCCGGCCCCACCACCTCCGCCGCGGTCGTCGACGTCGTCGCCGAGCTCGCCACCGCCTGGGGCAAGACCACCGTGCGTTCGACGCCGACGCCCGGCTTCATCGTCAACCGCATCGCGCGGCCGTTCTACGCCGAGGCGTGGCGCCTGTACGAGGAACGCGCCGCCGACCCCGCAACCATCGACCGGGTACTCACCGGTGCGGGCGGGTTCAGGATGGGGCCGTTCGCGTTGATGGACCTCATCGGGCACGACGTCAACGAGGCGGTCACCCGCTCCGTGTGGACCGCCTTCGGCCACGACCCCCGGTTCGCCCCGTCGCTGGCCCAGCGGCAACTCGTCGAGGCCGGCTGGCTCGGCCGCAAGACCGGCCGCGGTGTGTACGAGCACCCGGGCCACCAGGCCCCGGTCGCCACGGACGCGCGGAAGGCACCACTGGCGGTCGTGGCATACGGTACGGGCGAGCTGGGCGGCCTGCTGGACCGGTCTGGGGTCGCCGTTCTGGAAGCTGACGGCGACGGCGGCAACGTCGAACTGCCCAGCGGCGCGCTACTCGTCCGGTGCTCGGGCGCGACCGCAACCGCGTTATCCGCCCGGCACGGTACCCCCGTCATCGTCGCGGACCGCACCCTCGACGACGCCACCGCCACGGCGATCGCTGTCGCACTGTCCGACGGCTGCTCGCAGGGCAGCCGCGACGAGGCCGTCGGCCTGCTGCAGTCGGCCGATCTGGAGGTCCACGTGGTCGACGACGTGCCCGGCCTGGTGGTCACCCGGACCGTCGCGATGCTCGTCAACCTGGCCGTCGATGCACTGCAGCAAGGCGTGGCCAGCCGCGCCGACATCGACACCGCCCTGCGACTGGGCACCAACTACCCGCTCGGTCCGCTGGAATGGGGTGAACGCTGGGGCTTCTCGACCGTCCACAGAATTCTGACCGCGATGCAAGCGGCCTACGGCGACCCGCGCTACCGCCCGAGTCAGCTCCTTCAGCGCATGGCCGTGGTGTCATGAGCCTCGTCAGCGTTCGCCGTGACGAACACATCTGGTGGCTGGGCCTGAACCGGCCCGGCAAACACAACGCGCTCGACCAGGCGATGGTCGACGAACTCGACACCGTACTCGCCGAAGCCCGCCGCGAACCGAGCATCCTGATCGTCCACTCCACCACACCCGGCCTGTTCGCCGCCGGCGCCGACATCGCCGAACTACGCGACCGCGATGCCGACGCCGCCCTGCTGGCCATCAACGCCGGTCTCTTCGAACGCCTCGAGTCCCACCGCTGGCCAACCATCGCGCTCGTCGACGGCCCTGCCGTCGGCGGCGGATGCGAACTGGCCCTGGCATGCGACTTCCGGCTCGCCTCAGCCAACACCAGAATGACCGCGTTCCTGGAACGGAGCACCCCATGACCCTGCGCAGCTTCGCCGAAGGCAGATGGCAGGACGGCACCGGCGAGCCCCGTCCGCTGTTGGACGCCGCCACCGGGGATACCGTCGCGACGCTTCCCACCATGGGTCCGGATCCCGCCGCCACCCTCGCGTATGCCCGCGACGTCGGCGGACCAGCGCTAGGCGCGCTGACCTTCACGCAGCGCGCCGCCATCCTCAAGACGCTCGCCAGGTACCTCTCCGGAAACCTCGACGAGTTCGTGGAACTCAGTACCCGCACCGGCGCCACCCGCAGAGATACCGCCGTCGACGTCGACGGCGGTATCGGCACCCTGGCCGTTTACGCCAGCAAGGCCGGCCGCGAACTGCCCGACACGACCATCCTGTCCGACGGGGACACCGAGCCGCTGGGCAAGGGCGGCAGCTTCGCCGGGCAGCACGTCTACACCTCGAAGCTGGGCGCGGCCGTACAGATCAACGCGTTCAACTTCCCCGTCTGGGGCATGCTGGAGAAGCTCGCACCCGCTTTTCTGGCCGGCATGCCGTCGGTCGTCAAACCGGCCAGCCAGACCGCGTACCTGACCGAGCTGGTCGTACGCCGCATCATCGACTCCGGCCTCCTGCCGGACGGGACGCTGTCGCTGCTGTGTGCCGGCCCGGCCGGCCTGCTCGACAACCTCACCAGCCAAGACACCCTCAGCTTCACCGGATCGGCGGCAACCGCACTCGCCCTGCGTACCCACCCGGCCGTGGCCGGCCGGTCCGTCGCGTTCAACGCCGAGGCCGACTCGCTCAACTGCGCCATCCTCGGGCCCGACATCTCCGTCGACGACCCCGAGTTCACCCTGTACGTCGACCAGCTCGTCACCGAGATGACCGTCAAGGCAGGGCAGAAATGCACCGCCATCCGGCGTGCGTTCGTCCCCGTCCGGCTCGCCGACCCCGTCACCGACGCGGTCTGTGCCCGCCTTTCCCGCGTCGTGGTGGGCCATCCGGGCCTGGCGGACACCGACATGGGCCCCTTGGCCAGCCTCGGCCAACGAGACGAGGTACGGGCCGCGATCGGTCGACTGTCCATGGGCGCGAAGCTCGCCTTCGGCGACCCGGACAGGGTTGACGTATCGGGTGCCGACGCTCATCAGGGTGCGTTCCTGTCGCCGGTGCTGCTTCGTCGCGACGACGTCCACGCCCCAGCGGCGCACGAGGTCGAGGCGTTCGGCCCGGTGGCTACCGTGCTGCCATATGCCGGTCGGAACGAGGTTATCGCCGCCGCGGCGCTCGGCGGGGGCAGCCTTGCCGGCTCGATCGTCACCCACGACCAGGACATCGCGCGGCAGCTGGTTGCCGGGCTCGCACCCTGGCACGGCCGGCTGCTCGTCCTCGACCGCGACGACGCCGGTGAGTCCACCGGCCACGGCATCGCCATGCCACAGATGCTCCACGGTGGACCCGGCCGCGCGGGCGGCGGCGAGGAACTCGGCGGCCTGCGCGCCCTGACGCACTACCTGCAACGCACTGCGGTACAGGGACATCCCGGCTTCCTGCGAGGCCTTTACCGGACGGAGACGCCATGAGGGTCGTCGGCTAGCGACCTTGTGCGTGGCCGCCGGAGACGAGCCTGGCGATCGCGTTGGTGGTTTCGGGTAGCTGCACGCGGCGGTGAGGTCGCCCATTCGCTGCGCGCCATAACCTGCTACAGACTATTGACGACCAGCCAAGCTAATGTTGACAATGGCGGTCAACCCATGGGAGGTGGACCGATGCCAACCTAGGTGGCCCAGTATCGGAGCAACGGGAGGTCCTTCGACGGCGATCGCCGTGACTGGTTCCGCGGTTGCGGACCCTCTGGCGGTAGCCCCAGGCGGTGACTTCCTCCCGCCGGAGCGCTGCGGACCTGTGTAGCCGGTCCGGCTGTCCACTGTGGACAGCCGGAATTGGCGGCGGCGACCCTCGACGCCATGCGCGTCGTACCGTTTGCCGGGACTCCAACGCGCCGCCCGCCCCACAATGTGCCGAGTCGCGGGCGGACGCTCTCGCCATCGTTCAACCAACCCTGGCCTCCGTGAGGCGCGGTAGAGGTGGCACCGCAGGGTATGGAGGACCGTGCGCTCCGCATCCGTGCTAGAGGTGCCGCGGACGAGCGGTACCTCCGAGCCAACGTGCGGTACGCCCGGGCGCCGACCGTCCTCATCGGACACCCGCTCCGAATCGAAACCACTCGGCGGTCTGGGACGTAGGGACCATTGACACCGGATCAAAGTTCTACAATCCTCCGCCTTAGGACAACAACTTAGTAGAACGTAGGAGATAAGGATCATGGCCGATTCAGCGATCAGCCGACGACGGCTTCTCGGAATGCTTGGTGCGGTCGGCTTCGGTGCCGCGGCCGGGGGCTGCGGCAGCAGCGTCGGCGGTGGCGGTGGTGGCGCGTCGCCCCGTGGCGGCGCCATCAAGGTGGGTCTCGTCATCCCGCAGGCCGGCGTGTACGCCCCGCTCGGCACCGACATGAAACGCGCCTGGTCGACGTGCTGGTGGGCATCGTCAACTCGTCGACGGCGCTCGGGGTCAAGAGCATGGTCGCCGAGGCGAAGAAGCTGCTCCTCATCTCCAACGCCGGTGCCAACGACATCACCGGCGCGGCCCGCAGCCCGTACATCTGGCGCACGTCGTTCAGCAACTCGCAGGTGTCGGCCGCCATGGGTAAGCACCTCACCGGTTCGGGCAAGACCGCGTACGCGATCGCCCCGGACTACGCGGCCGGCGCGGAAGCGATCGCCGGGTTCGGCAACGCGTTCAAGGCCGGCGGCGGTACGGTTCTCGGCGAGAGCAAGCCCGCGTTCGGTAAGACACAGGACTACCAGCCGCTCATCAGCCGGATCCAAGCCTCCGGAGCGCAGGTCACCTTCTCCTTCTTCGCCGGCGCCGAGGCGGTCGCGTTCGTCAAGCAGTACGCCCAGTTCGGGCTGTCGACGCGGATCCCGCTGTACGGTTCGGGGTTCCTGACCGAGGGCGGCGTGCTGAAGGCCCAAGGCGACGCCGCCGTTGGCGTGCAGACCACGCTGCACTACAGCACCGAGCTGGACAACCCGGCCAACAAGGAGTTCCGCTCGGCCTACCAGGTGAAGTACAACGCCGCGCCGACCGTGTACGCGGTCCAGACCTGGGACGCGGCGAACGTGCTGAGCCGCGCCCTGCGCACGGCGACCGGGTTGCAGGGCGATGCGCTCGCCGTGGCGCTCGGCACGATCGGGACCATCGACGACAGCCCGCGCGGCGCGTGGAGCTTCGACGGCCAGTCGCCGAAGCAGACGTTCTATCTCCGCAAGGTCGAGAAGCACGGCGACGCGTTCGTCAACGTCGTGGTCAAAGACCTCGGCATCTCGAGCCAACCCAGCTGAGCGGCGAGGACTGATCGTGGTGGATTGGCTCGACATCGGCGTGATCGCGGTGCTCAACGGGCTGGCGATCGGGCTGTTGCTGTTCGTCGTCGCGGTCGGCCTGTCCCTCGTGTTCGGCATGATGGACGTGCTGAACCTCGCGCACGGCGCGCTGTTCCTCACCGGAGCGTACGTCGCGTGGTCGGTGGCGGGGGAGCGTCCGACCTGGACGGGTTGGCTGGCCGCCCTGGCGGTGGCGGCCGTGGCCGGCGCGCTCGCCGGCGGCGGCCTGTCGCTGCTGACCGGGCCGCTGGCCCGCCGTTCGCACCTCGAGCAGGCGTTGCTCACGCTCGGGGTGGCGCTCGTCGTCGCGCAGCTGCTGTCGGCGGCGTTCGGCGACGATGTGCGCGGCGTGGACCCGCCACCCGGTTTGAACGGCACGGTCACGGTGGCGGGCAGCGCGTACCCGACCTACCGGTTGGCGCTCATCGGGCTGGGAGCCGGTTTGGCCCTCGCGACGTACCTCGTGATCGAACGGACCTCGATCGGCGCGTTGGTCCGGGCGACCGTCGCCGACCGGGACATGGTGGCCGCCGTCGGCGTCGATACCCGGCTCATC
>WNGD01023742.1_pt1 | contig 10141 bp, 11 predicted proteins | sample 5400671 | NCBI WGS metagenome assembly WNGD01 (sample SAMN13153369, study PRJNA577476) | soil metagenome | isolation source: 40 cm soil or saprolite under grassland replicate 2 | place: USA:California | collected 2016-06-15
AGAAAGACCAGCATGTACAGGCCCATCACCCGGCCGCGGACGGCGTAGGTGGTGCCGAGCTGGGTGGTTGAGTTGGCGGTGGTGGTGAACATCAGCAGCGCCAGGCCGGTCGGCACCAGCAGGGCCAGGAACGACCAGAACGTCGGCATCAGCCCGGCCACCACCTCCAGCACGCCGAAAGCGAGCGCGGTGGTGAGCAGCAGCCGCATGCCGGGCCGGGCCCGGCGGGCGGTCAGCAGCGCACCGCCGAGCGCGCCCACCGCGAACATGGTGGAGGCCAGCCCGAACGCCCCCGCCCCGGTGTGGAACACGCCGCGGGACATCAGCGCGGTGGTCACCTGGAAATTCATGCCAAACGTGGCGACGAAGAAAACAAGTGCCAGGGTCAGCCACAGGTTCGGGCGGGCCCGGACGTAGGCCAGTGCCTCCCGCAACTGGCCGGGCGCCCTCGGCGCCCGCTCCACCGGGTGGAACTCGGCGGGGCGCATCAGCTTGAGCCCGACAAGGACGGCGCCGAAGGAGGCGGCGTTGACCAGGAACGCGGCCGGGGTGCCGACGGTGCTGATGACCAGGCCGGCCACTGCCGGGCCGGTGATCCGGGCCAGGTTGAAGGCGGCGCTGTTCAGCGCTATGGCGTTGGCCATCCCGGTCCGGCCCACCATCTCCGCGACGAACGTCTGGCGGGTGGGATTGTCCACGACGGCGACCAGGCCGAGCGCGAAAGCCAGCAGGTAGACCTGCCAGACGACCACCGCGCCGGTCAGGGCCAGCACGCCCAGGATGAGCGCCAGCGCGCCCATGCTGGCCTGGGTGGCGAACAGAATGCGGCGCTTGGGATAGCGGTCGGCGATCACCCCGCCCCACAGGCTGAACAGCAACTGGGGCAGGAACTGGAGCCCGGTGACGATGCCGAGGGCGGTGCCGCTGCCGTGGGTCAGCTCGAGAACGAGCCAGTCCTGCGCCACTCGCTGCATCCAGGTGCCGGTATTCGAGACCACCTGTCCGGTCACGAACAGCCGGTAGTTGCGGGTCCCGAGCGATGCGAAGGTGCGCAGCCGCGAACGCCGGGGACGGCTGTTCCGGAGGCGCCATGGCCGGGCGGCCAGGAAACGCCGCGGACCGCCCGTCAGGAAACGCCGCGGACCACCGGCCAGGAACCGCCGCGGCCGGCCGGTCAGGACTGGCTGAGCTTCTCCAGGATCGGCGCTGCGGCCCGCAAGGTCGCCCGCTCCTCCGGGGTCAGCTCCGCCAGCCGCCTCGCCAGCCAGGCTTCCCGGCGCCGGCGGACCTTCTGCACCAGGTCCCGGCCGCCCGGGGTCACGGTGAGTATCACCTGACGCCGGTCCGTGGGATGCGGCGCCCGGGCCACGAGCTGCCAGTCCACCAGGGCGGCGATGACGCGGGTCATGGAAGGCGGCTGCACCTTCTCGTGTTCGGCCAGCTCCCCTGGGGTCATCGCGCCGTGCCGCTCCAGCGTCGCCAGGGCGGCCAGCTGGGTGTCGGAGAGCGCGGGCCCGGCCAGTTCGGGCACGAGCCGCTCGACCCGGAGCCGTCGTGCCAGACGGCTCACCGAGATCCGGAGTGCGGTGGCCAGGCCGATATCGGCCCGTTGCTGTAGTGTCATCTTTATTAGCCTGAGTCATTACTCTTGCTAACAGTACGCGGAGGCGAAACATTTCGTCAACCGGCGCGCCGACGACCAGGTTAGCCTGGACACGTGCCCGGAAACAGGCGGCCGGCCCCGCCGCCACTTGAGGCCAATGACCAGCGGGTGACCGCGGTCATCACGATCGCCTGGGCGATCGCCCTGGTGGTGGTCCTGGTGCTGCGCCCGCAGCTCCCCGCCGACGAGCAGTGGTGGGTGTGGACCTGCGTTGCCGGGCTATGCATGGGGCTGTTCGGGCTGTGGTACGTGCCCTACTTCAAGCGCGCCCGCGCCCGAAAGGCGCAGCGGCGGGCGGAAATCCGCGCGGTAGCGGCCGGTCAGGCAGCTCAGCCGTGCTCGAACGACTCGAAGACCGTCTCCTCCACCGAGACGCCAGGCACGTCAACCAGGTCGTAGCCGAGCTCATCGATCACCGGCACGGCGGGCGGGCTGCTGCCTGGCGGCAGCAGCGCCTCCGAGTGTGCGCCGCACCCGTGGTCCACCGAGACCACCCGGCCATCGTCCGGCGCGTAGCTGTTGGCGCACACGCCGAACACCTGCCCGAGCGGGCCGCCCAGACGGACAAGAAAACCGCAGGAACGGCACAGTCCCGGCGCCGCGTGGGCGAGCGGGCTCCGCGGCCCGTGCTCGCCGGTGTACCAGCGCAGCGCGGCCTCGTCGCGGCCGGTCGCGGACAATACGCGTGCCCGGCACGGAGACAGATCGGCCGATACGGGACCGCCCATGGCAGCCTCCGCCAGGTCGGCCACCACGGACAGGACCTCTGTCAGGTCCTTCATCCCGTCGTCTCCCTCGAGCGTCGCGACAGGCACCAGTCGCTCGTCATCGGGGGGCGCGGGCAGGATGTCTCCCACGCCCAGGTCACCCGGCCGCAGCCGCTCCCGCCAGGGGACCCATTCCGGGGCCAGGATGGCGTCCGGGCCGGGCACCAGCAGGCTCTCGCTCACGGTGACGGTCTTGGAGCGCGACGCCCGGGCCACCGTGACCGACCATTGCCATCCGTGGTAGGCGGGGTCGAGACAGCAGAAAAGGTGGGTGACGATCCGCTCCCCGTCCGCTCGCACGCCCAGGTAGTCGCCGACGGCCGACGGCCCAGCCATCTCGTCGGCGGCACTGCGCGCCAGGTCCACGGCCTGCGCGCAGACCTCATCCGGTTCCCGGGTCCGCGTCCGAGGTGGGCTCACGTTCAGTAATTCTTCCCCATCCAGGCGCATGCTCGCACCGTGATCTACCCCAGAACGGGCTAAATCCCCCAGCATTCTGGCTGTTGCCGGGCCGTTAACGTCCGGGCGAGCCCGCCGATTCGTAGCGCGCGCCAATGCGCAGAATACTTGGAACCATGGGATGGGCGGACGGCCGGCTCAGAGCCAGGCGGGCAACGCGGAGGGTGACGTCCGCCGCCCAGTCTGGAGCGAGGGTGGGGGCATCCGCCAGCCGCGGCGCCGGCCGCGTGGTCCAGCGGTTGACGCGGGCCTCCGGAGCCGGGCGCACCGGCCTGTCCAGTCTCATCGAGCTGACGGCGGCCGGCAGCGTCGGCGATGCCTTCGTGGCCGTCGCGCTGGCGGGCACGCTGTTCTTCGGCGTCTCGGTTAGCCAGGCCCGCAGTCAGGTCGCGCTTGCCCTGCTCGTCACCATGGCACCGTTCGCTGTGCTCGCCCCGCTCGTGGGACCGCTGCTGGACCGGGTCCAGGACGGCCGGCGCTACATCCTGGCGGGCACGCTCCTGGCGCGCGGGCTGCTGTGCTGGGGGATGGCGGGCGCCGTTTTCTACCACGACTCGGTCACACTGCTGCCGGCCGCGTTCGGCGTGCTGGTGCTCCAGAAGGCATACGGGGTGACCCGCAGCGCGGTGACGCCGAGGCTGCTGCCCAGAGAGATCACTTTGGTGACCGCCAACGGCCGCATCGGACTGGCCTCGCTGATCGCCTCCACCCTGGCGGTCCTCCTCGCCAGCGGCATCGCTCTCGCCGCAGGGGGCGGGTCGGACGGTGCCGCGTGGGTGCTCCGGGTGGGCACGGTGATCTACCTGGCGGCGACGGCCCTGAGCTTCCGGGTGCCGGCCCGGGTTGACGTGCCGCGTCCCCAGGAGGCCGACCCGGTGGCGCCAGCGACCGGGGAGCAGGGAGCAGGAACCTGGGCGCCCGGCCCGGGGGCAGGCACCCGCCCGCTGGACGGTGAGCCGTCGGCCGCCCACCCGCAGGCCGGGCAGCCCAGGGCCCCTCACCCGCAGCAACAGCCCGCCGGTCGCGGGTCGGCTCCAGCTGGGGGCTATGGGGATGGCGCGAGGACTGCGCCGAACCGGGCGAGATGGCGGACGTGGCGCCAGCTCGGGCCGATCGTCGGCGAGGCGATGCGTGCCAACGCCGCCCTGCGCGCATTCTCCGGATTCATGGTGTTCTTCCTCGCGTTCCTGCTCCGGATCGAGCACTTCCCCGGCGTACCCGACAAGGTCGCGCTCGCCGAGATGATCACGGCAGCCGGAGTAGGCGGTCTCCTCGGCAGCCTGCTGGGATCGGCGACGCGGGCCCGGCGGCCACAGCTCATCACGTTCGGCCTGCTCGCGGCCTCCACGGTGATCACGGCCTTGTGCGCGGTGTTCTTCGGGCTCTGGGCCACCCTGGTGGTCGCCCTCGCCGCCGCCTTCGGGCAGGTGCTCAGCAAGCTCGCGCTGGACTCCACGGTCCAGCAGGAGGTCGGCGAGGAGATCCGGACCTCCGCCTTCGCCGTCTCAGAGACCCTGAACCAGCTGTCCTGGGTGGTGGGCGGGCTGGCTGGGCTGCTCATGTCGCTGACGGCCAGCGGCGTGGCCGGCCTGACGGTGGCCGCCACCGGGCTGGGCATCTCGTTCATTCTGCTGGTGCTGCAGCGGCGGCGGCGGGTCCTGGCGGCGACACGGAGACGGGCGCCCCGGCCGCCCGTCAGCGGTACCGGAGCGGGCCCCGCGCCCGCCCGTTAGCTGCCCAGGGCCACGATGGTGGTGACACGCCAGCCGGAGCAAGGATCCGGCCACAAACCGTAGCCCGGCGCGCAGCCTGGCAGCGCCGCTAGTGAGGTGATCCGTATGGCCGAGTGACGGCCGGGTCAGGGACGCAGCCGGTGACGAGGTGGCGGGGCGGCCGATCAGGCCTCGACGTCGTCGGCCACCGCCCGCAGCACGGCAGCGATCTTCCTGGCGTCGCGCCCGTCCGGGTGACGGCCGCGACGGTAGGACGCCGACAGCTCGTCCAGCAGCTTGATGAGATCCTCGACTATCACGATCATCTCGTCGGGGCTCTTGCGGCCAGTCTTGGCCACGGTCGGCGGCGGCTCCAGGATGCGGACCTGAAGCGCCTGGACACCCCGGCGGCCTTCCGCTACGCCGAACTCGACCCGCTGCCCGGCACGGAGCGTCGCTCCGGCCGGGAGGGCGGATGAGTGGACAAACACCTCGCCGCCGTCATCGCGGGTGAGAAAGCCGAACCCCTTGTCGGCGTCATACCACTTGACCTTGCCAGTGGGCACGGACATACCTCACGCGGTGTAGGAGCGGGCGGGCACGCGCGGAGCACGCGTTCCCTGGGCCGTGATCAGCGGTAAGCGCGAGAAAGTCTGATCCACCGCCCGCCCGCCGGCGTCTGCCGCCGCGCCTACCGCCGCCAGGGGGGCAGCCGTCGCTGCGGCCCATGACGCGCCTGCAGCGCCAGGTATACGGCGCACAACGCGTTGCCGACCCGGAGCAGGTTGCCGCCGTAGAGGTGGAATGCATGCGGGTACGCCATGACAGCGTGGCCCCGCCCGCCGCTGATCAGAACGGCCAGCACCGTGCCCACCAGCACGACGACCGCGGGCCCGACGATCGCGACCCACTTGTCGCGGGCATTCCAGATCCGGGACCGGATCGCCAGTATTCCGCCCAGCAGGCCGCCGAGCAGCCAGTACGGGAAGGGGAGGATGAGCCCGCCGATGGCGAGCAGTGTGACCGCCGCACTCTCCAGTGGGTACTGGCGGGCCAGCCTGGCGGTATACACGGCCAGCCGCGCCGCGCCGCTGCCTAGCGCAGCCATGAGGCCCCGCATCGTATACACCTCACGAGGCGGCAGGGGAATCCCGCCGGCTGGTGTATCGCCCCCCGACGGGGCGGTAGACCCGGCCCGGCTGGCAGCGGCAGGTGGCGGCCTCACCCAGCTGGCAGGCTCCCGTTGCGGGGGCACGTTGCCACCGCCCTCCAGCGCCCGGGTACTGATCCCGCCAGGTTTCTGGGTTCCCTGCCCGCCAGGTGCCTGGCTCGTCCCGCGACCGGATGGGAGTGGAAGTGTGCGATCAGACGCACGGGGGCCTGCATCCTCCGAGGCCCAGGGGAACCATCGAGGGTCCTGGCCGACCGGACCGGCCGGACCGGCCGGTGGCTGGCCGGCTGTGTCATGCGGCGCCTGACCGGCCGTACCGCCGGGTGTCTGACCGGCCGTACTGCCTGGTGCCTGACCGGCCGTGCCGCCTGGTGCCTGACCGGCCGTGCCGCCTGGTGCCTGGCCGACGGTGGCAGCAGGTGAGGACGGCCCGCCCTGCTGTGGTGCCTGCTCTCCCGGCTGGGCACCCCGCCTGCCCGACCTGTCGAGCAGCAGCCCTCCCAGCCGGCCTTTGCGCTTCCCCTCCCCCGGCGTGCCTCGTTGGCCGACCGGCCGGTTCTGCGGCCCGGTGTCGCCCTGGCCAGCGGAGGGCTGCCAGCGCGTGCCCGGCCGCCACCGGGAGTTGATCGGGCGAACGGGCAGGGGCGCCGTGGCACCGGCCGGTTCAGCCCCGCCGGCCCCCCTGTTTCCCGGCTGACGCTCGGTCCGCTCGGCATCCAGCCGGGCACTTTCGGCCCCGACCAGATCCGCAGGGTCGCCAAGCCTGCTGAGCACGTCCCTGACGCGTGCGGCATCCCCGATGCCATCCGGCCCGATCTCCCGTTCGATCCGGCGCCTGGTCCCCTCCACGAACGCGCCTCGCCTGCCCATGGGCAGGTAGTGCATGCCGGCTTCGGCCACCCGGGCGAGATACTCCCGGATGAGCCGGTCGGCGGAGAGGTCCGCAGGAACCTTCATGCCCAGATGATCCCCTCAATGCAGCTAAATGTGGAGCCCATGCCATTACCGCGGAATGTGCCGGGCCGGCCGCGCGTGACCGGGCGGCCCGGGGAATGCCGAAGGGGCGGCCCGCGGGGGGCCGCCCCTTACGACTACCCGGACTCAGAAGTCCATGTCACCGCCGCCGGGGGCGGCAGGTGCCTTCTCCTTCTCCGGCTTCTCTGCGATCACTACCTCGGTCGTGAGGAACAGACCGGCAATGGACGCAGCGTTCTGCAGCGCGGAACGGGTGACCTTGGCGGGGTCAATGATCCCGGCCTTGAACATGTCGACGTACTCGCCGGTTTCGGCGTCGAGGCCGTGACCGGTGCTGAGCGACCTCACCTTCTCGGCCACCACGCCGCCCTCGAGGCCGGCGTTGATCGCGATCTGCTTGAGCGGCTCCTCGAGCGCCCGGCGCACGATCGTGGCACCGGTCGCCTCATCGCCCGACAGGTCGAGCTTCTTGAAGGCGTTGATGCCGGCCTGGAGCAGCGCCACGCCACCGCCGGGCACGACACCTTCCTCGACCGCGGCCTTGGCGTTGCGCACCGCGTCCTCGATGCGGTGCTTGCGCTCCTTCAGCTCGACCTCGGTCGCCGCGCCAGCCTTGATCACCGCGACGCCGCCCGCGAGCTTGGCCAGCCGCTCCTGCAGCTTCTCGCGGTCGTAGTCGGAATCGGTGTTCTCGATCTCGGCCCGGATCTGGTTCACCCGGCCGGAGATCTGCTCCGCCTCGCCCGCGCCGTCCACGATCGTGGTCTCGTCCTTGGTGACGACGACCTTGCGTGCCCGGCCGAGCAGGTCGAGGTCGGCGGTCTCCAGCTTGAGACCGACTTCCTCGCTGATGACCTGGCCGCCGGTGAGGATGGCGATGTCACCGAGCATGGCCTTGCGGCGGTCGCCGAAGCCGGGCGCCTTCACCGCGACGGACTTGAACAGGCCGCGGATCTTGTTGACGACCAGCGTCGCCAGCGCCTCACCCTCGACGTCCTCGGCGATGATGACCAGCGGCTTGCCGGACTGCACAACCTTGTCCAGCAGCGGCAGCAGGTCCTTGTTGGCCGACACCTTGGAGTTGACGATCAGGATGTACGGGTCGTCGAGGCCCGCCTCCATCCGCTCCGGGTCGGTGGCGAAGTAGGGCGAGATGTACCCCTTGTCGAAGCGCATGCCCTCGGTGAGCTCGAGCTCAAGGCCGAAGGTGTTGCTCTCCTCGACGGTGATGACGCCTTCCTTGCCGACCTTGTCCATCGCCTCGGCGATCATCTCGCCGATCGCGGTGTCCCCCGCGGAGATGGATGCCGTCGAAGCGATCTGCTCCTTGGTCTCCACGTCCTTGGAGAGCTTGGACAGTTCCTCGCTCACCCGCTCCACCGCGGCCTCGATGCCCCGCTTGAGCGACATCGGGTTCGCGCCCGCGGCCACGTTGCGCAGGCCCTCACGGACCAGCGCCTGCGCGAGCACGGTCGCTGTGGTCGTGCCGTCGCCGGCGACATCATCGGTCTTCTTGGCGACTTCCTTGACCAGCTCGGCACCGATCTTCTCCCACGGGTCCTCGAGCTCGATCTCCTTGGCGATGGACACGCCATCGTTGGTGATCGTGGGGGCGCCCCACTTCTTCTCGAGCACCACGTTCCGGCCCTTAGGGCCGAGGGTTACCTTCACGGCGTCGGCCAGCTGGTTCATACCGCGCTCGAGGCCGCGCCTCGCGTCCTCGTCGAACGCGATCATCTTGGCTGCCATAGGCCAGTCCTCCCGGGACTTTGTTGGCTGCTTTGGGTGAATCGAGCCGACGCCCGCGACGGCCGGCCGTCCCGCCGGGCAGTCCTTTCCTGCCGGCGTGAGGCCTCATCGCCCCGATCCTGCCTTGGCGTTGTCACTCTCGAAGGGAGAGTGCCAACCATCTTGTTTAGCACTCTCGGGTTGAGAGTGCAAGCCAGCCTGGAAGGCGCGGGCGACGTTGCCGTTCGTGTTGAGAGCACGCCGCCGGGACCGGTATAACCGGAGTATGTCCGGAACGGAGAAGCTTGGGATCAGCCTGCCCAAGGACCTGATCGAGAAGCTGCGCCGGGCCAAGGACGAGGGCCGGATCGACTCCGTCTCCGGGTACATTGCCGACCTGCTTCGCCGTGAGGATGACTGGCGCGACGCCCGTGCCACCCTCGACCGCATATTCGAGCGCTGTCCCGATCCGGAGGCCAAGCACTACGCCTGGGCCCGGCAGGTCCTGGGCGTAGGCCCTAACCCCGCGGCGTGATCGGCGGGCGGATCCTCGATACGAGTGCGCTGGTGCAGGCCGCCCGCGGCACGCCCTACATGCAGGCACTGCTCTACATCAGCCACGAGCATCTGATCCCGCTCGTCATCCCGGCGCCCTGCCTGGCCGATGCGCTCGCCGGCCTGAACGACCCGGAGCAGCAGGCCCGCCTGTTCGACCTGGTGCGTTCGCCCATCGCGAAGGTTGCGCAGTTCGGAGCGTCCGAAGCGACCGGAACGGGCTTGCTGCGGGCCAGCGCCCGGCCCTCGCAGGCGTCGACGAGTTCGGCCCATGCCGCTTTCCTCGCCGCCGATCGCGGCTGGCCGGTCGTGAGCGCGCGGCCGGGCCCGATCCGTGCCATGAACCCGGACGTAGAGATCGAGCCGCTGCCCTGACCACCTGCGGCCGCCACCCGGATGCTCGTGAGCCGGATGACCTGCCTGTGAGCCGGATAACCCTGGCTGTCGGCGCGGAACAACTCCGGCCTCAGCCCGCGATACCGCGAGCAGATGGCCCGGTACCCAGCTAACTGGGTACCGGGCCATAGACCGATGTGGCTGAACGTCAGTCAGACGGTTCGAACCGCCGAGGCCTGCGGTCCGCGGTCGCTCTGCTCGATGTCGAACTCGACCCGCTGCCCCTCCTCGAGGCTGCGGTAGCCATCGCTCTGGATGGCGGAGAAGTGCACGAACACGTCCCTACCACCGTCGACCGCGATGAAGCCGTAGCCCTTGTCCGCGTTGAACCACTTGACGGTGCCCTGAGCCATTACCCAACAACTCCCTAACTACGCTCGGGCCTTTCAGGTCCCACCCTTGCTTCCGCGGGACCAGTCGATCGAAGCGTTAGGCGTGCCAGGCAAGCAGGGCTTGCCGTTCTCGCCGACCGACAGCGACCGGACACGACCTTACCCCCTGCCGCGTTCTCCTGTGACCGGTTACTCGCCTAATGCAGTCGGGCGCGCCATCCGCGGCAGTCTGATCACAGGGACACCACGGTTCACTCTGGGCGAAACGGGCCGCTCACCATCGACCCCTCAGCCGCCCGCGACCGCCGGGATCACCGAGACGTGCGCGCCCGACGGGACGGGGGTCTCCAGGCCCTGGGCGAACCGCACGTCCTCCTCCCCGA
>WNGD01014090.1_pt1 | contig 10140 bp, 9 predicted proteins | sample 5400671 | NCBI WGS metagenome assembly WNGD01 (sample SAMN13153369, study PRJNA577476) | soil metagenome | isolation source: 40 cm soil or saprolite under grassland replicate 2 | place: USA:California | collected 2016-06-15
CCTACTCTTCGTGGTCCAACAATCGAGGTTGAAGCTCCGTTCTCCGTACGATTGATGAGCGTTCCACGTTCTCTGACTCTTCCGAAAAATTCGTTTGGATGAGAGAGTGGTTGATTAAACTGGAAAGACGATTGAGGAGCCTTTTGCATCATTGTATTATGGTTCGGTACTCCTTGCCATGTCTCACTCGTAGTAGTTTTCTCTGTCTGTTGAGAGCTCTTGAGATCAGCAGGAGAAGTAACCAGATGCTGGGACGAGGAATGAACAGCGAGTTGTGCATTCAGTTCATCGACTGCTTTTCGGATATCTTGAGCCACGTTTAAAAACGCCTCGTCGCGATCTGACCATCTGCTAATGGGCCTGCTATTAGAGGGCAGAACCTGGAGTTTGCTGAACGGTGCCCGCTTCCAATCAGTTGGGCGTAGAATGATGGGGATGATCCGAGCTTCTTTGGCATCATGCCTTTCCAGGGCTCGCTTCATCTCGATACTGTAGCAATAATCAGATGCCATGAAATCTGGGCTGACCAACAACAAAATGATGTGCGCCGATGTAAGATGAGCTTCAATCTCATGCGCCCATTCCACGCCAGCACGAATCTCGCGGTCGTACCACCCGGTGATAAGCCCCTCTTGTTTGAGAAGGCTCAGGTGGGTTTCGAGTTGCTTCCTCAGCCGTTCATCTTCGTGCGCATATGAGTAGAAAATTTCAACAACCTTTGCTGGCACAGATGCGTTCGACGATGAGAGAGGCGCTGATGCCACAGGATCTGGAGGCTCTACCAGGTTCGCCTGTTCTACGACCTCAGCTGAGCTTGTATCGAACGGCGTTATCACGTTTTCACACTCTACGGGAACGGTTGATGGCCTCGTCGATGATACGTTCACGCTTGTAGTCTTCTGGGTGATGTCAAATAAAACGCCATCAGGCGAACGCATATACAGTACCGGCGTTCCCCACTCCACTGTATTCGCCACCTCTAAACTGATTGCCTTGCGTGCTTCGCTTACAGCCATATCAACGGGCATTCCATCAGCGAGTGCCTCGTAGAAGGCGCGGGATAGCTCAATGGCTGCCTGATCGGTAATCTCATACTGCATCGCAAGCACCGCTGGTATACCACGCCTTACAAGTATAGAAGCCGTGCTGGAAAAGATATTGTGCTCGCTGCCTCGTGCGCCGTCACACGAATTGAGTACAACCAGGCTCAGAGAACGATGATCGGCGAGCAGCCTCCCTAAATGGGACGCGCTCAGGTAGCGCACGGTTCCAGTAGTTTCCTTGAGCGCAATAAGACCCTCGTCAGCATGAGCGTCAAAGCCTCCATGACCAATGAAGTGGAAGATGTGCCAGGGACCTCCTCGCATCGCTCGTTGCAGGTCCTGCCAGGTCTGGCCTTGTAACCAGGTCAACTCTACCAAACCATTTGCCTGTAATTCCTCGGTGGCCTTTTCCACGCGCTGTTTTTCACTGTCGATATCTAAGCTGGCTAAGTCTGTGGGATCGATGAGCATCCCGAGAATACGTAGCGGCGGCGTTACAGTGAGTGGTTGGGGAGGCTGAGGGAGTTCAAGGTAGCGCACAATCGGCGTTTTGTTGGAGAGACAGATATACTCAGCTTGACCCGCATCATACAGGAACTCCCAGGGCAATGCGGCCAGTTCTGGCGATTGGATGCGCAGTTTTAACCGCAGTCCCTTGCCCTGGTGAAAGGCTTCACGCTGGCTCACTATATAGCGGTTACGCACTTCGCCAGTAAACAGAGCATCGAACAAGGCATGCCCAAAGTTCTGTGTGGTCTGCTCCTCTGGGGAATGAATTTGACGGCGTTTGCCACCTGAGCGCAGCAGTGCTATCTGCAAATCCTTCAGACGGTTTTCGAGCGCCAGTTCGTCGAAAGGAAAATGCATCACCTCGTGTGCTTCGCCCGCAGCGGAGCGAACAACTATCACAGGATACTCCCGTCCACTCCCAGGGCCGATTTCTATATCAAAGTCGAGGTAGATCATCTTCCTCTCCATCGCGCTTGAAGGAACATAACCAACAAGAGGCAATCTAGCATTATCTATGGATACTTCTGCACTAACTATACTTCATCACGATCGAATCTTCAATCCCAAATCATATGTAACAAGTGCGTGTGTTAGCAGAAGCGGAGAAAGCGAGAAGAACGGTGACCAGTGTCGACAAGGTGGACTCCAATCCTAGCGATCTCAAGGGTTTGCCTGCAAGGTTATTGCTGACAAACCCTCTTCATCTAAGTTGAAAATTTGCAGCTTCAGGTCTGTTCGCTGGATAATTCATCGACATCTCGAGCCTATCTACGGCTCCTCTCCTGAAACCCGTTTGAAGTGCTCATTTAACATCTCAACCAGTTGCTCTTGCATAGAGTCTGTAACATGAGCATACAATCCAAGCGTGATCTTGACATCGCTATGTCCCATACGCTGCTGGATCAGTTTCATATTGACACCCATTGCGAGCAAGATGGTTGCAGCCGAATGGCGTAGGTCATGGAAGCGTAACGACGCAGGAAGTCCGGCTTTTTTAAGAAGAGATTTATACGCCTTATGATGATCAGAATCGCTCCAATAGGAGCCAACAGAATTGCAGAAGACCAGGTCAAGATTGTTCCATCTCGGTCCAATGAGCAGTCGCACTTCTGCCTGCCGGGCTTTATGCTGTTTTAGTGCTTCTATTGCAATATCTGGCAACGGTATCATCCGTTTACCTGCTTCGGTCTTTGGCTGTTCCTCAACATACTTACAACCCGTGCCATCCGCATTCACATAAGAAAGTGACCAACGGACATACAGCACCTTTTTCTCAAAGTCGACATCGCGCCAATGCAAGGCAAAAAGTTCACCTCTACGCATTCCGGTGACGACTGCCAACGTGATCATGCATTCTAAACGACGGCCTTTCGCTACTTCGATCAGTCGTAGTGCTTGCTCTAGATCAAGAAATTCAGCTTCTTTGCGTACTCGCTTTGGAGGTTTTACCTTATCACACGGATTAATAGCCAGCTTCTCCCACAATATCGCATCTTTAAACGCTGACTTTAGGATTGTATGCACAACATTCACGGTATTCGGACTCAACTTCTTATTCAAGAGTTTTGAATACAGAGATTGAAGCATATCGCCAGTCAGTTTTTGTAATTTGGTTCTCCCAATATATGGGAGAACATGCTTCCGTATTTTTGTCCGTAGGACTGCGAATTTCCAGCCAGTAGTTCAAGAACGCTTCGACTGTCTGGTCTCTGACAGTCACCAGCATTCCATGCTCCAACTCTTTTTGTGCATCCTTCAGGTTTCTCTTTGCCTCTTGTTTGGTCTCTCCATATCGTGAGAGACGTTGCCCGTTCGGGAGGCGAATACTTGCTACCCAACGGTTATCACTTTTTCGCCGATATACAGAACCGGAGCCATATTCCCGCCGTGATTTCTTCGGTTTCTGCTCTTTCTCTTCACTCATCATAAAACCTCTCTATAAAAAAATGGCCCGGCGGCACTGTCGGGCCGATTGAGAACACTATGCGAATTCGCGTCGGTTTTGCATCCACTGTCGTACTTCGCCCTGATCAAAGCGGTAGGCCCGCCGTCCAAAGGAATGATAGGGAAGCCCTTCTTTGTGGATCAACTCTGATACCTTCGTCTTGCCCAACTGCAAGAACTGACACAACCCATCCATATCCAGCAGCGGCTCTGTCGAAAGAGGTGAAGATGCTGGCCTGGGAAGGTGCTGTTTCTGCTTTCGTTTCTGCGATGACTGCTTTCTGGTCATAGATCTACCTCCTCGCGCTGCTCTTGCACTTTTGCTAATGCATATTCAACCAATGTATAGCCCGCATCCTGTGCGAACGAGAGCCAGCTTTCACGTCCTTGTTTCACCTTAAACCCGTGCGCTGGAACATCAACCGATGGGTAGTTGTGCGCTTCTCCAAACGTCATCCAGGTACATTGCAATGCACATCGTTCACACCACCAACAGCCTGCGATAAACTGCATTGCAATGCCCTGGTGAGGCACTTTACGCCGTTTCTCATAGCGGGTGGTACAGGGATGTGTCTCCCAGCTCTCGATGTTCTCACCGGATTCCGACCGGGGATCGTCAGGGTCAGAGGGACGCAAGTGGCGCAAAATTTGCAGCGTCATCTTTTTTGGTATCTCCCCCATTGAATTAGAACCATGCGAATTTTGCGCCACTTGCGTCCCTGATGCGCTCGATTGGCCTGTAGTGCTGGTTTGTTCAGTGGCGCAAACACTATCGTTTGCGTCCCTGTTCTCAATTTTTGCGTCCCTGTCTACAAATTTTGCGCCACTGTTTGCGGATTTTGCGTCCCTTTCGTCCACATTTGCGACCCTGTTTTCCAATTTTGCGCCACTGCTTCCCGGTCGCGTGGTACTGATCATCAGTGAGCGTCGCCCGTTGCTCTTGCCCGTTTGCACAAACACGCCACGCGCACGTAAACTGGGAGCCAGTCGTTTGAGCATGCCAGAGAGAGCACGCCCATTGCCCGGCCAGATCTTCTGACGCGCAACCTCTTCCCCCACAATGGCCTCCAACTGTTTTTTGAGGTCGCCAGCAGTGCCCGTCCAGTCACCTTTTTGCTCGATGAGCGAGAGCAACGCCAGAGCCACCGGAGAATCTTCCAGTTCGGCCATCACCCCTTCATCGCGGTTGCGGGTATATGCCTGCAAGAACGCACCTGGAATCTCGGTCAGTGCAGGTTCCGCTGCCTGCACCCACAAAGCAAAATCCGCCATGCGGGGGAGCGCTACAAACCTGGTGTGTGGCAGGTTGCGTATCGCTACAGAGACTGCACCCAGCAATGCTCCCAACAGGCGGGGCCGCGCGGCCTCAAATGCCTGCCAGTACGACCGTTCGTCCCGACGCTGCTCTTGTGGGATCTCTGGCAACTTCAAGATCAGACAGCGATCAATGAGATCGCCTCTGGTCGCCAGCTCCTCGATGCCGTTGAACACCTGGGGACGGCACACATCGAACAAGGTTTCTTCATCATTGGCGTACAGGGTCCGGTAGGCATCCCCCGATCCGGTCGAGAGCGTACACATGGTATCGGAGAGTCGCGCGGAGAGATGTGACAGGTTATCCAGGGCCACCACGTAATTGTTGTAGGCCATGATCGCAAAGGTCTGGTCATCGCGTGGCTCCTTGCGCAGCGGTGCCTTCGCCGGATCGATGAGCGCACGCAGCACCCTGGTCATGGTGGATTTGGCCGCGCCACGTTCGCCGTGCAAAGCCAGGATCGCATAGGGTCCGGTCGGGTGAAACGTCCCGACTAACCAGGCCAGCAGTAAAATCCAGTCATCAGGCTCCACATTGATGAAGTGCTTCAGTTCGTCCAGAGAACCGCCCTGCACCGGGATGGGGAGCGGCAGCATGCCCTTAGGACGACGAAAGCAGACCGGAGGAACTGCCAGCACGCGCCAACCGTGTGCCGTGATCTCGACCGCTTGCCGCGCCTCATTGGCCAGATCCAGGTACAGCTTTCCGTGGTGTGCCGCCAGCCGGAGAAATACCTCCCGGGGTGGTGCTCCACCATGCTCAGCCTGACTTTCCAGGGCGCTGATCGCCGAGGTGAGGGCGGTGACCTGGGGGATACTCCTGAAGAGCGTGAGGCAACGATGAATGAGCCAGCGTTTGAACGAACTGCTAGTGATGGGCCAGACCTCGACATGGCCGTTGACCAGGACACGGGTGTAGAACTCCCCTTTGGGTGTGCTAAACAGTTCGCATTCCTCTCGCGCCAGGCTGACGAGCTTGAGGGCCTGTGAGGCTTCTTTGGCCTGTGGATCGGCCTCGGAACTCTCGGGTGTGCTGGCTTGTGCCCTGTGGGTGTAGGCAGCCGGCTCGTAGAGGACCCGCAGATCTTCCCACTTTTTGCCATGACAGCCATGATGACGACAACTGGCTGAAATGGCTCCACTTGCCAGCTGGATCAGGACCGCGCTCTTGTCGGTATGGGATGCGTCCCATGGACAGGCTTTGAGCACCCAGCGTGTGCCACCCTGGTAGGGTTCTGCCCCATAGGTCTCGATGCCATGCTCTACGATCCACGCAGCCAGGTCAAACTCGGGGATCGTGGTGCGCGCAGTCGGCTCGATCTTCCCTGTGGGAGCGGGACGTGGCGGCACCCCCTGAACCGGAACGGCCACGGCCACGAGCTGCTCACGCGAGACGATGCGAATCTCCTCCGGTACTTCGAGCAGACGAGAGAGCCGATGCGGACGCTTTAGCGTATTGTCGCCTTTGCAGACCAGCGTGCCATAGAGCTTACAGATCCGCGACGGATTGCACACGGTGGTATCCAGATGCAGACCAGGTGCCTCAAACCGCTCGGCGAGTCCTTCTAATGTACGCTTGACGAGATCTGCGTCTTCGACGGGCAGGTCGAGGCGATACAAGAGATGGGAGCCATTGCCACTATCGGCCAGGATGGGATCGGGCCACCCTCGCTGCTGCAATTCCTCTCGGATGGCCCGACTGTGAGCCAGGGCATGCGCGTGTTCCTCATCGGTCGAGGAGATGGATGACACCCGATCCGGGTCGCTATCCAGCAGTAACCAGCGGTAACCAGTGATGTATTTATCGGGTGTGCTGTAGTCTTTCTTCTGCCGGATGATCCTGTTGGCGGCTCGGTGCAACAGATCCGGGTCGCATGGCTGCAGCGTGAGGTAGATCCCCATGGCGGTACGTAGCTTGGAGATCGTCGCAATCAAGTCAGATGGATTGTCGAAGTAGCCGCCCAGGGTCTCGGTATAGCGTGGGGCTTGCTGGTAGGAGGCCTCCAGGGCACGAACCTCGACCACCTGACCAGGAGCCAGCAGCACCGCCAGGGAGCGGCGAACGTCCTCAGGATGAAGCAGGGGAGATGTTCCGGTCATCGCTGCCCCTCCTGAGACGCAATGAAACCCAGCTTGTCCGCCGTCAGGCTATAGAGCGCGCACAGGTGCTTGCGATAGCATGGGCTGGGCGTATTGTGCCCATTCTCCCACCGGCGGATGGCGTCGGTGGTGAGTCCAGCGCACGGTTTTCCTTCCGCTGCGCAGCGCCTGGTCACTTCATCGACGACATCTTGTTGGGACCAACCACGCAAGAGGCGCTGGTATTTCAGGGGCGAATACGCCGCGGGTAACGGGTGTTTGCCGTGTTTAGAACCATCGGGTTGTGGTATCATTTTTCGTGTAGCTCCTTGTGGGGTCGGTCAGACCTGGCCTTGGAATGCCGAAGATCTGACCGACGATTGACAACCATCACGCGTGAGCGACAGGCTGGTCCGTGTGGTCGCACACACGAGCCAGCATCTCTTGGTCAGCCGATCACAGAGGGGGCGAGAGAACCCGCACAATACGCTCATTGCCCTACCAGCTTGGGAGACCGACTCCTTTTTCTCAAGCCTGCTATTAGTCAGGTTCTCCATAACTCTCAAGCTCTTCGTCGCTGGCTCCTGAGGCCTGCGGCATCGTCTTCGCGCTGGCAAAAGACGTTCCGGTGGCCGCAGCTGGTTCCGCTCGTGCTGGCTCTCCCCGATATAGCAGGCTGCCGTTTCCATCGAGCAACCGGACATACTCGGAGGCAAAGTAGACCAGGATCTGAGAATCGGGCAGATTGGTTTCCTGGCTGACTTCCTCGATCCGTTGCAACAAGCGGCTGGTTCTGGGAACCGCGACCGAGAGGTAGCGATTCCTCTGGGTGTCCTTGGCCATGGCTGCCTCCTCTTAGATGGCCTGCTTGAGTTCGCGCTGCAGGTAATGCCGGGCGAGTCGTGCATAGCCGAGGGCATTGGCATGCTCAGGATGATCGGGCACCTGCAGGCGCTTGCCGAAGAGGGGACGCAGATCCTGCTCGAAGTAGTAGGCTCCCCCACCGATCAGCAGGATGCTCTTCACATCGCTGGCCACCACATCACTGGAAAGCGAACTGGCCCAGATGCGTTTGACGAAGGCGACAATCTTCTTGCCAGTCTCACGGAGCTGCCCGGTGATCAGATCATCAACGACCCGAGAGTCCACTTCGGCATTGACGACCGTCGGAACCGTCTGGTAATGCTTGCCATGCGTGTAACACCACAAGAGCGCACGGGCATCGGAAAGCGACAGCGGATAGGCGAAGCGACGCTCAAAGGCCGCGACCACCGCATCAGCCGCTGATTCGACCCCCGTGTCCAGGCTCTTGCATTGCTCTGCGAGAGGCAATTGGCCTTTGACCAGGTAGGCGTCGGTGGTGCGTCCCCCGACGTCGATCACCCCGACTTTGACCTGCCCGCCAGGACCATAGGCGATGTTGGCACCTGCCCCTTCCATGATGGTCTTCATCAGCCGCACATGCGCGGTCCGTCTGCGCCCATCGAGAGTAAAGGGATGATCGCCGGTAAGAGCCTGCTTGACCTGTTTCACATTCGTGTCGGTATGGGTCGCAATGGGAAGATTGGTGACGACAGCCAGGCCGTATTCGCTGTCCTGGAGCAGAGTGCCCGAGGTGGCCAGCAACAGCGCGAGACTGCGATCGGACCAGTAGCGCGAGACATCGCCGCGCGAGGTCAGAGAGGAGATCTCCATATTGGAGGGAGCCTGCTCAATGGCCAGATGACCGACGTACCACTGATTGTCGTGAAGCTCGATGGTGTGGGCCTGCTCATGAAGAATGCCAAGGAGGCTGCTCATCGAAGAGGACCCGCTCACTTTTTGAACCAACTCATCGTAGGAGCCAGTATAGAGCGCGCTGGGCATGATCAAGACCTGTGGCATGCCACTGGAAGAGATTTGCACGCCGCAGGTTTCGCTATTGCCATAATCGTGCCCATAGGCATAAGTGGTGTAATACATGGGAGTGACGCTCCTTTCTCATGCTGGTACTACAAGGTACTGTACAAGGACGTACATATGGTCAAAATGACGACGATAGGGAACGGTGGTACGAGCAGATGAGAGACCAATCCTGGACCTTCTCGTACTGGCTTTGTCATGTCTCTCACAACAGTCATACTATGCAAACATGGAAAAAACGCGGAAAAACGCGGTGAGCAGGTTTTCAAAACGCGGAAAAACGCGGAAAAACATGGGAACGATGAGCTTTTGTGCAACTTCTCGTAGAAAATGCTGTTTATGAATAGTACAAGAACGACTCTATGGGTTTTACGAGCATGCCTTTGTTCATGCGGCGGTGACCCGATGACCACTGCCGAGAGCCCTGACCAAAAAACGCGGAAAAACGTGGGAAGAACGCGGAAAAACGCGGCAAGGATGAGCTTCTCTGTCGCGAGCGTCCAGATCGACATTGCCAGAATGCGATGTGTACTGTGAGCCTCATCGGCCACGACAGGCCGCTGGACAGGATCAGGAGCATGCAGGGACTGTGTGTTTTCCATCGTGTCATCTTGCGGTTCGTCGAACCCTGTTGCTTGACACGTCGTTGCAGCCATGCTCCTACCTCTTGTTCTGCTCATCAATCAGGAAGGCCAAGATGCCCAAGAACAGGAATCCCCAAAATGCCAACACTCCCAATGAGCTGCTATGGGTAACAGCGACTACGGCGATGGTCATGAAGATGGCAACCAGGAAAATGAGAATGGTTCGCCCAATTGCCTTGAGTATGAGTGTCATGTTCTGCCTCTCTATCCTTCCTTTGGACGGCCCCGGCCTCTGTCCAGCTCGTACCCGGACCAAGCAGCGACCATTTCAATTTCTTCGTATTGGTGCCAGGTAAGACTGGCTTTTCTGGCAATCGCGTTCAGGGTTAAGGGTTTTCGCTCCTCCTCTAACGCGTTGAGAGCGTCAAGAATAGCCCCCTCATTCGGGCCTTTTACCCTTTCACTCCTTTCACCTTTCACCCTTTCACCGGGCGTCTCAAGCTCATTTTGAGCGTGTTTTTCTTCTTGGGGTGAAAGGGTGAAAGGTGAAACGTTCATTTCGACTGGTTCTTCTAAACGATGTGCTGGTCGTTTGCTGGTTGTAGGCGCGAGCCATTCTTCGATACGGAATGGTGGCAGTCCAAAGTAGGCAAACAGTGCCTCATTGCTTACCAGGGGAGCGCGTACGAACTCAAGAGCAGAGAACCCATCTGCAAGCATGAGGGTCAATCCCGCGCCATTAGATTGGAGCGCCTGCTCACTCT
>WNGD01007687.1_pt1 | contig 10138 bp, 8 predicted proteins | sample 5400671 | NCBI WGS metagenome assembly WNGD01 (sample SAMN13153369, study PRJNA577476) | soil metagenome | isolation source: 40 cm soil or saprolite under grassland replicate 2 | place: USA:California | collected 2016-06-15
GTAATTGTGCCAGTAGACAGGGTAGGAGGTGTACCAGGTATTGGCCTCCCATTGGGGAGGGTCTTCTGCCGGGAACTGCAGCAGGCGCACGTCGCTTGTGAGCCGGCGCTCGCAGGCCGCCATGTCTTCCTCGCCGGCGTATGCCGCGAGCTCGACGCGCATATTCAGGAGAAGATCGAAAAGGCGCGCCGCCATCTGGGCCGGTAGAAGTTGGGTGCGGTAGCGCTCCACTTCCGCCTCCGGAACCGCAGCCATGGAGCGGAGCCAATCGGCCCGGCGGGCGAAACCGCCCAGGACTTCAGCCATCCCCTCGGAGTACGCGGGAGTATGGGCGCCCAGGACCCACTCATACTCTTTCAAGATGGGCCACTCGATGGTCGTGCAAGCGGCTTGCAGGCTGTGACCGTACTCGTGGAACGTAGTCGTGTAAAAGCCGTGGCCTTCCGAAGGATTGACGATGAAGCGCGCATCTGAGGGGATTCGAACCGCCACAGTGTAGCCGCCGAAAGGTATGTCGCGCACGACGGTGCGGATGGGCAGGGAATCGATCTCAAAACCGATTCCCCGGACCGTGGCGCGGAGCCGTTCGAGGGCCTTATCCGCAGGGAAGTACGAATCAGGCAGCTGGAATCCCTGACGCATGGCAAACGCCACATCCCAGGGAGCCAGCGGCCCCTCTCCTATTTTGCGTTCAAGGGATCCAATCAACGCCCGGTAAAGAGGCCGGGCCTCTGCTGCAAGGCGATCGAGAGTCTGATGGAGCCACGATTCGTCAAGTTCCTGAAGCTTGAGGACCAGGTCGACATAGTCTCGATAGCCGAGAACGCGGGCGCCGGCATTGCGCAACCCGATCAGCCGCCGGAGATCGGCGCGATTCGCCTCCGCGAGCGCAGCTATGGAACGCCAGGCCCGATGCCGCAGAGCGCGGTCCGGCTCGTTCCGCAAGAGCTTCTGGAGATCGCTGCGCCGCAGCGGTTTCCCGTCCAGATTCAATTGAAAGTTTGCAATCCGTTCCTGAAGCCGATTCTTGAGCGTATAGATCTCCGGCATATTGTCCACGGCAGATCCCTTGAAGCAGTTGCTCCAGACCTGAAGCCGCCTGGCGAGAAGCGGTTCCGCCTTTCTATCGATGCCCTCGAGCCAGCCGTCTACCAGCGCACGATCCGGCGAGTTTGTGAGAATACGCGAGATTTCTCTCTGCGCCCCGTCCAGGTCGGCTGCGCCTTCTCCGGAATAAGTGTTCCAGACGGCCTCCCCCATGCGCACGTTGGCCTGTTCGAACTCCGCTTCCATCCGGCTCAGCCGCTCCAAAGACAAGCGGACCATTTTGCCCCCTTCTCGCAACCGCCGATGCACCCGGACTGGGCAGGCATCGGCGTTCGTCGGTGATTCCGCAGTTTCCACGACCCGAAGGAATCCAGAATTCAGAATCCAGAATATCCGGCGCATCAACTTAATTCTGGATTCTGGCTCCTGGATTCTGGATTCTCGACTAATCGTCAATTGTCAATTGGTATGTGATGTTTCTTTCGATACCGGGATCGAGAGAGTGCCACACGGAACAGTATTTTTCACGCGAAAGGGCTATTGCCCGCTCGACCTGGCTCTCCTGGAGGTTTCTCCCCTCGACTTCGAAGTGGAGCGCCAGGCGGGTGAAGCGGCGGGGCTCCGTTTCCGTGCGCTGCCCTTCGATGCGCGCGCGTACGGCGCGGAGGCTGCCGTGCATCTTGCCCAGAATATGGACGATGTCGATGGCCATGCATCCCGCGAGCGCCATCATCAAGGTTTCCATAGGCGAGCATCCTTCGCGACTGTCGCCATCGAGGACAAGCCCGCGGCTGTCCACGGATCCCTTGAAACGAAGACCTCCCTGCCACTCAATCTGTGCGCGCATCGTGTGATCCTCACAAGAAGAATTCAAGCGCTTTATTCACCACGGAGACACGGAGAACACTGAGATGCACGGAGAACCCCTTGAATTGCGGATTGCGGATTGCGGATTGTCCTGATGGAGAAGCTGTTCATTAATTCCAAATCCGAAATCCGCAATCGCCAATCCGCAATCAAAGGGCCCTCTGTGTCTCCGTGGTGAACACGACGTCTTGCCGCCACAGGGTCACTGTCTGAATCGCAGCCTGATGTTCATTGGTGTTCTCCAAAAGAACGAGAAATGAGGTATTCTAGCGCGGGAGCCGGCCCGAAGGAGAGTGTCTTGGACATGCTTTTTACGGACCAACCACTGGCTCGAAGATTGGAGGGAGCGGACGCGTGGGGTGGAGTGGAATGCGCGCGCGCCCACGCCCGCCTCTACCCCGACTCCGGAGCCGCTTCCGAGCTGGTAGCGGGCGGGTACGCCATCTTTGCCGGCGTTGGGTCGCCATTGACCCGTGCCCTGGGGCTTGGAATGAGCGGACCAGTGGGCGGAGCGGAAGTAGAGCAGATGGAAGCCTTTTTTCAGAGCCGGGGTGCCCCCGCTACTATCGAGATGTGCCCTCTCGCCGATGAATCCTTGTTGAAGCTCCTGGGAAGCCGCCGGTACCGAGTGACAGAATTCTCCAGTGTCCTGATTCGACCGCTGAACCGCAGGGAATCGTTTCCACCTCTGAACACAGGCGTCCGCGTGCGAAGAGCCAGTCCTACGGAAGTCGATCTCTGGGTGAGCACGGTTGCGCAAAGCTTTTATGAAGAGGGCGTGTTCCCGGCGGCCAGAGAGTTCTTCTCGACCCTGTTCCACGTGGCGAACGCCACTTGCTTCCTCGGGTGGGTGGACGGCGAACCGGCGGGCGGCGGCGCAGTCGCTGTTCATCAAGGGGTCGCCATACTCTTTGGAACCGGGACGCGCCCGACGTTCCGCAAGCGAGGGGTTCAGGCGGCTCTGATCTATTCGCGGCTCGCGCTGGCCGCGGTCTCGGGATGCGATCTTGCGATGGTGACAACGCCGCCCGGGAGCGTGTCGCAGCGCAACGTCGAGCGCCAGGGATTTCGGGTGGTGTACACCCGCTCGCAGATACTGCGCGAGTAGCCGTCGATGACAAAGCACGACTCGGCCTCACCACGGAGACACGGAGTACACGGAGATGCACGGAGAAACCTTAGCCAAGCTAGCGCCTCCGTGAGTCTCCGTGCCCTCCGTGTCTCTGTGGTGAAAGAGGGCGTGTTTAAGGGCGCAGGAGAACCTTGCCGATGCTGCGACGGGAGGCGATCTCCTGCAGGGCCGCGGCGGCGTCCGTAAGAGGGTGAATGGAAGAGATAACCGGATGCACCTGGCATTTTTCATACATTTCGAAGAGCGTTTGCATGGCGCGTGCGATGCGGGCAGGGTCACGTTCGCGGTAAGCGCCCCAATGAAGTCCTACAACGGAGATGTTCTTGAGCAGGATCCGGTTTGCCTGAATGGAAGGGATGCGTCCTGAAGTAAAGCCCACGACCAGAAGCCGTCCCTCAAAGGCGATGCACTTCGCGCATTGCTCAAAAACGTCTCCGCCCACCGAATCGTAAATCACATCCGCGCCCCTTCCTGAGGTTGCCTCCTTGACCTGTTCGATCCAATCCGGATTGCGGTAGTTAAAAGCCTCTTGAGCTCCATTGGCCTTTGCGGCTTCCAGTTTCTTTTCCGAGCCGGCGGCGGCGATCACACGCGCGCCCAGCGCCCGGCCGATTTGCACCGCCGCCAGGCCCACGCCGCCCGCGGCGCCGGTCACCAGCAAGTTCTCCCCGGGCTGAAGACTGGCGCGGTAAACCAGGCCGAAGTACGAAGTCTGGTACACGATGCCGAAGGCGGCTCCGTGGTCAAAGCTCATGCTGGGCGGCATCCTGGCCACCATAGCGGCAGGTGCGACGGCAACGGTGGCAAAGCCGCCCCAGCCCAGCATGGCGAATACCCGGTCCCCGGCGGAAAAGGCCTGCACACCGGGTCCCACTTCTCTCACTTCCCCGGCGACCTCGCTCCCGGGCGAAAAGGGAAACGGAGGACGAATCTGATATTTTCCCTGAATCATGAGGATGTCGAAAAAGTTGCACCCGATCGCCCGCACATTGATCGTGACCTGTCCGGGGCCAGGCGCGGGATCCGGAAATTCCGCAAGCTGAAGATCACCAGGCTCGGACCAATGATTGACGACCATTGCCTGCATGTGGTTTCCTCCGCCGAATTCAAGAATCCAGAAATCCACGAACCCGACAGCTCAACAAGGCTGGTGTAATTAGAAGAACAAGTCAGTTTTTAGGCGCCACCGTCAGGCGCGTGTCAATAGCCCGGCCGTGAGACTCTGAAAAATTGCATTTCAAAACCGATGACATGCAAATCGCAGGTGATCGTTTTCGTGGAATTCGTGGCGGTCTTGCTGGCCACGAATTCCACGAATTAACACGAATTAGATTCTCGACGGCTTCTGAGAGAGTTAAAGGCCGCACGAATTGACTCCCACTTCTAATTTGCAACAAGCAAGACACTCAGCGGGCAGCATTGAAGTGAAATGCCTCCCGGCCTGCACGAAGATCTTTGCCGATAGTCAGGATGAGGGTCAGCCTGTTCTGTATCCTCACTCTGGCTTGGATTCCCGCGTCCCAGAGCCACTTTTCTGAACCAAAGTTCCCGAACCTGTCGTAAACCCTGCCTGTATCGATTACGGGACCCAGCCGAAGATCGAAGCGGGAATGTGCGTAAACAACCCTGTCGAACTCCCAATTCCACAAGAGATAGTCGCGGCCCAGAGGGCTGTTGCCCTTTTTCCCGGCTCGAGTCCCTCTATGGCCGCGCAAATAAAGGTCCGTATCCCGCTCCTGCCCCAGGTTAAAGAGCTCGTCAAACGGCGCCCGGCCCAAGGTTTTACCGGCCCCGAAGCGCCCCATCAACGTGTAGTCGTCCCCGCGGGCAAATGGGTGCCACTGAAGTTCCAGGCCGCCGCTCACCCTCGCGAAAGCGTCGTGCGGTACGGCAAGGATCTTTGCCAGTTCCCAATTTGCGAACGAATTCACGGTCAGGCGCCTTTCCGGAACGAGGAAAAGCTGGCGGTCGACGCGCAGATGGTTCTTGAGAGAGAAACCTTGAGTAAAGAGCGATCCGTCAATTTCGGTCTCAGGCGTTGCTCGCCGGAATTTCCGGTGCGTGAGACTGAGGCCGCTCTTCCAGCGCCAGAGGCCATTTACTGTGGATTGAATCTCCGCGCCGCCGGAGACGGACTGCAGTGCGATGTCTCCGGCTGCAAGCGCGGGGGATCGCGAGGTCCTCGATACGTCCCAGTTTTCTTTTCTTCCATCGACGTAGACCCGATACCGCCATTTGGGGTCCGCGCCGAGCGGACCTGAGAGGGAACTGTACAGGCGGCGCTTCTGGGCGTCAAAGCGGACCAGCGAGACCCAATTGACGGCGGAGCCCTTGAGGTTGAAAAACTCGGGATGGACCGTCTGGTACGGAATGCCGCGGAACAGGGACAGAAGCCCTTCCAGCCAGCTATTTCCCAGACCGTTTCTCTCCACGCAGCGGAATGCCAGGTCAAACTTGTTATCGGGGCGGGGTACAAGTTCGAACCTGTAACGCGGGAAGATTTCCATTGAATTCAGCCGTGAGCGTGTGGTGAGCAAGTCGTCCAGTCGCAGAATGCTCGCAGGCGAAAAGGCGAATGCGCGGTCAAGAATGGCCGCTCTTACCAGAAGCGCCGGAGTGGTTACGGTTTCGAGAAAGGGTTTTCCGATTCGGTTCCAGTATTTGAGGGACGCCTCGAGATTTTGATCCAGAAGGAACAGCGTGGCGAGGAAGTCGTTCGCGTACGAGTCTCCGGGGTCCAGGTTTAATGCCCGGCGTAAGTGGGAGCGCGCTTCAAACAGCCGTCCTTGCTTGAAGGCCACGCCGGCCAGTTCGAGCGGAAACCTCTTGTCAGCGCGATTTTTGTTCTGGCCTGCCTCGAAAGCCTCTCTCGCCTCGTCCCAACGGTGCGTTCCCGCCAGCGCCATGCCGCGGTAATAGTCCATATCGGCCGGATAGTCCCGCGATGCCGGCAGAAGCTTCACGATGGTGTCCCAGCTCCCTTCCTCATAAAGAGATTTCACCCTGACAAGAAGGTCAGCCGAAACAGGGTCTCTCTGAAAATCCCTGGCGAGCATCGGTGGCATGAGAAGCAGAAACAGCGGCAACGATCGAGCCCGATCACTTCCGCTCTTGAGGGACAGCCAGGAGAGTCCAGTTGTCGGCTGCATGCCAGCATCTTTCAAAACTCGCTCGGTCCATTCTGAGCAACTTTCGCCGGGCGGGATCGTTCAATAGGACGCCGTCCTGCCGCGGGTCCAACCCGGTCACAACCGCATAGTGAAGCAGACCCTCCTTTCCGTTTTCCTTCAAGCAGACGATGAGAGGACGGCCCCTGGACAGGTGCTGGCCTAGATCAATCCATTCGCCTTTGAAAACAAAAGCTTGATAGCCCTCTTCGTTGAAGTAGCGCTGCATGGCCGAGGCGAAAATGCCCTTCGCATCTTTCGCATACAGGTGATGCATGATCGCGGACGGGTCAGCCGAACCCGGCGCAGGGAGGTCGGCGACTCGCGACCAATACCGCATCACCATGGAAATGGACGCCGCACCACAGCCGTTCTTCTCCTGCTTGACAAACGGAACGTCAAGCCAGACCGCCAGCGACCCCTCCTGAGAGGACACATCGAGGGCGCCGAGAGAGGCGATTAGAAGAATCCCGCACGACAGCCGCATCCGTACAGGGAGCTCAGTCAAGCAGCCACGATTACCAGAATAAGGACGGCTGTCGCCAGGGCGATGATGATGTAAGTGATTTCCTGATTGCTCAAGGCGCCCGCGGCAACGTCGTTCTGTATTTTCTCGGCCCGCGCTGCCAGCCTTCCCAGTTCCTCATTGTCGAGCAAGGGGACGGCTTTCTCGATTTTGACAGGATCCATTCCGGCGGTTCTGAGAGCCTTGCGCGCGGTTTCTGTGGCAAAAACCCGCTGTATCTTTGCCAGGTTGGCCATCCTGGCCTGCGAGGCGGCCAGAAGCGCCTGATGCAATTCAGCGGCTTTCACGAGGTGATCGTTTGCAGCCACCACCTGCGGGGTCAGAAACAAGAAGGTCATGCTGAAAACGAGAGTTGTGCTGACGAACTTGCGAGAGTGACAAGACATGCTGCCTCCTTTCCGTCCACAAAATACTCAATTTATACGGATGAGTGCAAGCTGCTTTTCGGTTCAGGGGAACGTTCATGCGATTCTTTCGTGCCTTCATGTCTTCTGAATGCGGCGTACTCTCCTTTCACAAAGACGCGAAGACGCAAAGAATCGCAAGGAATTTTCCGCGGCGGGTTTCCTGACGGACTCCCGACTATGCTCAGCCACCTGGTGGTTTGTCAAGAGATGTTGAAACGGCGCAGCATGTACTGGTAGAAGGGATCCGAAGTATATTCCCGCACCCAGTTCAGCGACACAACACAATGCTCAAATTTGTCGGCGAGTTTTCGGAACACCATCGTTTTCCACCAGTGGCTTTCCAATTCTCCGGCGGTCTTGTAGCCGATACGGCCGGTATCGGCGTAGTAGGAGGGGGAAATAGCCCGTCTGCCGTGAGAGAGACTTTCGGGAAACATTCCCAGGATAAACAGGCTGTAGTCGCCGATGTGCTTGTAGTAGTTCTTCTTGTCCGGCATGTCGCTTTCCATGGCCTGCTGCAGCATGTCTACCAGGTATTCCAGCGGCCGCCCCTCCAGATCCCGCATCCCGTAGAGGTTCTCGATGAACATGAATTCAACAAGCAGGTCGGCGAGATAGAATAACAGATCCTGGTCCCGCAACTCGGCCTGGTCCAAGCCTCGTTCTGTGAGGGTACGAAAAAGTTGTTTGATCGGGTGATCGTCCGGGATCGAGCTTGAGTTTCTCATAATATGCCGTGCTTGCCCGTTTCCTTATCGTTTAGAACATCATGTTACTTTAGCGTCTTCGCGTCTTAGCGGTGAGAAGAGCTCTTCTATTTCTCCTCGATTTTCACAATGCGATCGACGCTGAGGTCCCGATGGGTCTCGAGTTTGCCATCAGGCCAACGGATTTCGAGGAGATCGATTTTGTCCGCGGACCCCAGGCCGAAATGCACGCGGAGATCGTTCTGCGAAAAGTAGCTTCCGCCGCTTCGGACCTCGTCGGTCTGGCTCGTTTCTCCCGTTACAACGCGGACCCGGGCGCCGACGGCGGCGCGATTACAGTGCGTGCCTGCCAGCTGCAGAGTGACCCAGTGATTCTTGTTCGGGGCTTCGAGCCGATAGAGGTCCATCGACTCATTTACGTTGTTGACCACGACATCGATGTCGCCGTCATTATCGATGTCGCCGAACGCCGCGCCCCTTCCGGCCCGGAGATCCAGCAGCGGTCCGGCAATTTGTTCGGTGATGTCCTCGAAGCGTTTCCCTTCCATGTTGCGATAAACGATCTTGCGCTGCCGGTAGCGGGACTCGGTCGTCAACTGGTTGACCTCCGGATAGACGTGGCCGTTCACCTGGAAGATGTCAATCCACCCGTCGTTGTCGAGGTCGACAAAGCCGCAGCCCCAGCCAAGAAAGCGGGTGTTCACACCGACACCCCTCCCAAATGTGACCTCTTCAAAAGCGCCTTTGCCCGTGTTCTGGTAGAGGTTGGAGGTGTCGCCGGAAAAGTTGGTTTTGAATATATCGAGCCAGCCGTCCCGGTTATAGTCTCCGGCGGAAACGCCCATTCCCGCCTGAGGCTTGCCGTCCTGACTGTAAGCGCACCCGGCCTGAACACCCACGTCGGTAAAGGTGCCGTCGTGGTTGTTGCGATACAGGGCGCTGGGATTGGAGTCGTTGGCGACGTAGATGTCCGGCCAGCCATCGTTGTCGAAGTCGAAAACCAGAACGCCGAGTCCGTACGTTCCGTGAGCCGTTGTAATCCCGGCGGTCTCGGACACGTCCCTGAAAGTGCCGTCGCCGTTGTTGTGGTAGAGAATGTTCTTCCCGCCCGTCAGGCCAGGCGGCCCGCATGCGACGCGAGACCCTTTGTACAGGCACAATCCGGACTCGGGTGTTGGGGTCGTTTCCGGGTCGAAATCGATGTAATTGGCGACAAAGAGATCCAGGTCGCCGTCCCGGTCGTAATCGAGAAAAGCGCATCCGGTATTCCAACGGCGCGCGGCCTGAGTCAGCCCGGCTTTCCGCGTGACATCGGTGAACGTCCCATTCCCGTTGTTCCGATACAGGACGTTGGCTCCCCAGTATGTCACGAAAAGATCGACAAACCCGTCGTTGTCATAATCGCCCAGGCATACAGCCTGGCCCCAACCGGATTTGCCGACTCCCGCCTGGGCGGCAACGTCTGTGAAGGTGCCGTCGCGGTTGTTGCGATAGAGGTGATTTTGCGGACGGGGAGCCGGCAGGCCGTCAAAACGCCAGCCATTGACCTGGTAGATGTCGAGCCATCCATCTCCATCGAAATCAAGGAGAGCGACGCCGCAGCCCGTAGTTTCCACCAGATAGCGATTCGCTTGCTCCCCTCCGTAGATCGTGACTGCTTTGAGACCCGCCTGAGAGGCGATGTTCGTGAAACTCAACTCGGGAGCGGAATGGTTGGATCGCGCCTCCAGTGACCAGAGGGTCAACGCCGCCAGAGCCAGCAGGCCGGGGATCGCAAGGACATTTGGGAACGCGTGTCTCATGCCTAGGGAAATTTAACAACAGATTTGACTTTGTCAATTGCTTGGTGCTAGAAATGCCGCCGGAAGGGGCCGCGACAACCAGGCATTCGAGGGCAGGATGCAGCCATGGCTGGAGTCGCCGGTACAGCGTCGTGCGCTGAGGACGGGCTCGGATATCCGAACACGCTTCTGTTCCATCACCCACGATTCACACACTTCGGCAGTGGCTTGCTCGTCGTTTTCTCCAGGTTTTTCCGTTCAGGCAAAACACTTAAGGAGGATCTATGACGATGAAGCGCCTCATGATCGGGACGGTACTCGTCTTTTTCCTGTCGCTCACTCTGCCTCAGAGCAGCTGGGCTCAAGCGGTGTACGGCAGCATCAGTGGTGCCATCAAGGATTCTTCGGGAGCGGTCGTGCCCGGAGCGACCATCACCGTCACGAGTGTCGGTAGGAAGACTTCCGATACGGTGATATCCAACGAGTCGGGATTGTACTCGAAGG
>WNGD01007692.1_pt1 | contig 10134 bp, 15 predicted proteins | sample 5400671 | NCBI WGS metagenome assembly WNGD01 (sample SAMN13153369, study PRJNA577476) | soil metagenome | isolation source: 40 cm soil or saprolite under grassland replicate 2 | place: USA:California | collected 2016-06-15
ATCGTCGCCCGAATCGAAGAACTCTCCGCCAAAATCGAAGAAGCCCGTGGCCTGCGGCATGAGGCAGTCGACGAAGCAGAAACACTTCTCGCGAATTCAAGTGCCGACATTCTCTTGAGGTCTGGTCGGAATGCGAAATTAATGCCGCTTGGTGATGTAGCTACGAAAATCACGGACGGCGAGCATATAAGGCCTAGGCGTACGGTATCGCGGATAAATCTTTTGTCTGTACATTCTCCGTTTTTCGCAGAGAAGTTTCGCGTCATGCAGTGAGTTTCATATGAGTGATCGGGAATTGAATATCGCGCAGTTGAATGGAAGCAGTCATGGCAATACGGCCTTGTTTGGTTAAGCGCCAGCGTCGCGAGTGGGGGATTTTGGCGATCAGACGGTGAGCGTGACAGCGGTTGAAAATGCGCGTCACTTTGGCGCTTTGACGGCGCGGATCGGTGATGTCTTTCAGGTGCGGCGAGTCTTTGAGTATCTGTCGGATGTCAGGATTGGAGAATCCGCGGATCATGTGTTGTCCACCGAGCAAGGCACGGAAGATCTGAGTTTCATCGCGCGCGAGCGGATTGAAAGCCTTTGCGGTTCGTTTTGGAGCCACTTGCCTACGGGTCGTGATGCGATCCAAAGTGCGGATCGCGTCAGTTGGATCGTCGACGTCAGCCAGAGCGGCCAGGTAACGGCTATTGGCCGCCAATGAAACGTCGCGATAGCGGAACAAGTACGCCACACCCTTTCGCATGTCGACCCACCTCATGACTTTTTTGCCTTTGCGCGTCACTTGTTTGCGAACGGTAAATCCCTCCGGTTTGTTGATGACCATCTCCAACCGGAGGACCGAACCGGCCTTGTCATACATCTTGAGCCAGTTCTGTTTCACTCGGTGTTTGATCCGGGACCCGGGAATGCGTTTGAACGAGAGATCGCAAAGATCACTGACGATTTCCCCTTCAAAGTAGGGACGGATCTTTCTTCCAAGAAAGCTCATGACTTCCTTGGCGCCAAAGCACAACGTGCTGTGACTCAGTAATCGCGGGTAAAGCTCGCTTAAGTGAGCCGGGCTCTTGAACAGAATGTCGGTCGAGTACTCGCTTTGGGCGGTGACCCAATAGTACGGCATCGATTTCAGAAGATCGGCCATCAGCGGATTAATCTTTTTGGCGTAACGATTGAGCAGGCGAGGCCAATCCAGCGAACAAAAACGGTCCGAGAATGTTTGCGCTCTCGTCAAATCCTCGATCCAGAGAAACGCATTTTCCCGCTTGCTATAGCCGATTCCGTTCTGCTTCAGTTTCCGGGCGAGCCATTCGTGTCCGTTGACGTAAACCTGGATCTGCAGCGGAAACCATGTTTGCAGTTTGACATGGATCAGACCGAAATCACGATCCATGAAATAGAAGTACACGAACAGGCACTTCCGGCGTGCCGAGGCGACGAACGGTTTCCCTTTTTCGGACCGGAATGAAAACGTGCGACACGGCTCCAGTATCGAAAGGACGCAAACCAATCCCTCCTCGATGTGATCGCGTTCGGCGATTTCTTTGGCAAGACCCTCTTTTTTGATCTTTTCCTGAAGATATTGAAATGGCCGTCCTTCTTGTGCGGCGACCTCGATCGCGTGTTTCTTGACCCGCTCGGCGTGTTGAACAAGAAATGGCTTCAGTTCTCGAAATCGAATCTTAGAACTATTGAAGAACTGCGCCATCTGCCAGCCGCTCATGATCGGCAGATAGCCGCGAAATAGCATCCGATCGAAACAAGAAAGCACACCATGAATACGCTCCTCATGTTTGGAGATGAATTCCTTCATTGTCTCCAGCCTCCGCCTGGCGATCTCGTTATCGATAAGATCGTGACCAACTTCCCACAATTAATACAGAATGAAACGCGTATGAAAGACTTCCGGCAACTGAAGGTGTGGGAAAAATCTCATGAACTGGCGTTGGCCGTTTATCACATCACCGCAGCATTCCCGCGCGAAGAGACTTATGGACTCACGTCCCAGATCCGCCGGGCTGCTTCCTCGATTCCGTCGAATATCGCCGAAGGCTGCGGTCGAGAGGGGGATGTCGAATTGGCCCGCTTTTGCACTATCGCCAGAGGTTCAGCCAGCGAATTGGAGTATCAACTCCTGTTAGCGCGTGATCTGAAACTACTCCTGCCCAACGACTATGAAGAACTGTCTCAACGGACCGTCGAAATCAAACGCATGCTCACCGTCTTCGTTCAGAAGCTGACGGCTGAAAGCTGAATGCTGACAGCGCGCGGCCAGCCGATTCCCTCAATTTTGGTTGCGGCCACAGGCCGCGCTATGTTCTAACTGTGGGCATGGATGGTTCCTCTCGTTCTTAATTTCCCAAAATAGATCGATCAAAATTATTTGCAGGAATAATTTCAGGGTTCCTCATAGCTCGCGCATCCGCACCCGGAAGACGGCGGACAGATCGGCGATCGGTCGCCCGGTACCGGGCGGCTCCTCGATCACATCCTGGAGGCGGTTGGCCAGCATGCTCCGGCGAATGTCCTGCTTCCAGAGGCGAGGTCCGCAGCTCATCCAGAGGCGCCGGGCCGCCTCCGGTGTTGCTTCATCCCGAGCGCGGTCGAAGGCCCGCTGCAGATCCCGGTACGCGCGGCCGAACTGTTCGATCGCGTGCTGAATCTCACCGATTGCCTGGAGCATCGCGGCTTTGGTGCGTCGGTCCACGTTACCGTGACCGTTGGGTGAGGGCAGCAATGCGCCGTCTGCAGCCCCCGCCAGTTGCGGGTTTGCCGGAGGGTGTGCGGGAAACGTGCCGGTTTCTCATCTATTCCTCGTTTCGCGCTGTCGCGCTCACATCCATTGAAACTGCGCCCTGCCGGGCTTGTGCTCCGCGCACTCCGCTCATCATGGTCACTCCTCCAAACAACTAGATCCCGTTGGCGTAGGCTTTCCAGTCCGTCGGATCGGCGGTCAGGAACGCATTGATCTTCCCCGCCGTGACGGTCGTTGTCCCGATCGTGCGGAGGATCCCCAAATAGCGCTCGGAGGGGGGACCGTCCGGGGGCAGCTTCACGCAGGCGATGATTTCACTCCCATTCAGTCGGGCATCGTTCGCGGCCGCATCATCGGTCACGAAGTCTTTCGTGGCGAAGTGCACCGTGGCCGAGCCATCGTCGCGATCGCGGCTTGCGCATCGCTGGCGAGCGCGAAGCTGATCGTGCCTGGCGCGCCGGCGGTGATGATCTCGACTTCGGTTAGGATGACCAGGTAGAGCGGGCCAGGCCTTGGCACAGGTCCAAGGTCGATGACGTCCCCAATCTGTAAGGTCTCTGCGGCACGTGCTCGACCACGACAAAGAGATCCAGAGCGGCTCGCTGTTCGGGCGTGAGGGGCGGCGGCGAGCCTTGTTTCGCGGCGGGTGTCGTGTCCCCGCGGCGTCGCGTTCGCTGGGCGGCCACTTTGCAGGCCGGGCTGCAGAATTCCCAATGCACCATCGGGACCAGGCCGCCACAGAAACCGCAAACTTTGCGAATCACAGGCCTCCCAATCGCTCAGTCACCACCGCCACCAGGTCCGGGATGCGCACCGAGGGGCCAGGATCGTTTGCGAACACCTCGGCCAGGCCCAGGTACCGCATATGCCCTCCAATGTTTGCCCCCAGCGTGTACAGCGCCGCGTGATTGTTAAACCGGTCCACCGCCCGGAGTCCGCCGCTGTCATTCAGTTCATCCTTCGCGGCCTTTTGGGCCAACACGAGCGTGTTGTACGCGGCCGCGAAGCTCGCGAGCGCCGTTTCGATATCGGAGACGGCTGTGAGAATGGCCGTCTTTTTTTCTGTCGATAATCCCATCGTGTGCGTTCCTTTCTATGTGATCTCGTCGAGAAGCGCCCGATCGCTGATGCCCTCACGGTGCATCCATTCCTCCAGGAGCCGCCGGACGAGCGGGCTGCGCTCAATGATAACGGTCGCCTTCCGTGCGACCGATTCCGAGTAACCGGCCAGGCGGGCCGCCCGGGCGCTAGGGGGATACGGCCAAGCGATCTTCAGCTCGAGGAACTTCTGCTGACGCGCCGTCAACGTCCGACTTTTTCCGACTTTTGCGGGGTGTGGGGTTGGCTTTTGGTGCGGCTTCGGCGGGCGGAGGAATGCGGACTTTTACGGTCTTTTGCGGAGGTGTTCCTCGTCGTGGACATCGATACCATCCGTGGTCTTTGAACGAGCGTCTCCAATGCAGACCTTTTGCGGACCTTTTTGCGGCGTGCTTGTTCGCGGAGAGACCGGGCTTTTGCCGAGGCTCCCTCTCCTTCTGGGAGAGGGAGGCGCGTCTTGGACATCGATACCATCCGTGGTCGTTAAACGTCGAGCCTTCCATCCCTGGAAAGATCGGCCGAAGGCGGGAACGCAGGAACGGGAAGAATCGCTGAAGCAGGGTGGGCTGCTGGACTGTTAACGGTCCAGCTACCCGTTTCGCGGCGCCGCCATGGCAACCCGATGAGCCTGTGTCTTCCGCACCGCGTCTCGAAGGTCCGCCTCGCTAACAATGTTGTACCGGTCAAAAATGCTCCGCGTGCGACGACCACTGATTTCCATGGCGCCGCGTTCCGCGACGCCAGCCCGAACCATGTTGCGGACTCGCTCGCTACAGGCTAGGACGTGGCCCTCTCGAGGCCAAAACACGGGTTCGATTCCCGTTGGGGCTATTCCCATTAATCCAGCCAAGTACCGAACACGTTACATCCCTACCTTTCACCACGTTCACTTCACTACGGTACGCGTACCAATCGAAGCGGAAGCGATAAGACGGTTCCAGCATCCTCATCCACTCCTGTGGGCGGGGTTGTTGCACAGGCTACTACATTGATCAACTCGGCCGTCACATCACCGCCGCCCGAAATGCCATCTATAAACAGCAACGCGAATCCGACGATCTGGAGGCTCGTGCCGCTGCCCGATGGGAAGTCCCCGGTTGGGCAAAAGGAAATGCCCGTCGCCGGGTCCACAAAATTGCAGACATCCCAGATGGGAGCTATGACCAGCGACTTACTTGTGTCGTGAATCGTGCCATCCGGACGCAGATAGCGGCCCATGGACTGATACACGTCCGGCGGATTGCCGATTAGATCTTTAACTCCTTGTTTTGTTGGTCCAACCTTATTGCCAGAGAGGGTGCCATAGGTATTCCGGCAAACGTAAAAATCCTGGAAGCACGTCGAAATTGCGTCCCGATAGGGATCGCCTCCGGGTCCAGTCACGTTAATGGCATAAAACTGGCCCGGCGCTAAACGGGTCGTCTTGTCGTTCCCCTTGACCGTAATTTGCTGGCCGAACAAACCCGTCGCGAAGGCTGTTACCTCACCGCCTGACACCAGCAGCTCGGGCGTTGAACTTGCGCACGCGTCGCACGGCGCCTTTGGAGAAAGGATCGTGTTTGGGAGGAAGAAGGGTTTCATACATTTGGTGCCCGTTGAAGTCCGGCCGACTTCGGCGACACCGGTAACCTTAGTGGCGACCGTGTCCACATTCAGTATCTTGGCCAAAAATGTGGGTTCTGAACGCGTAATCGTCACAGTCACCCGTCTGGGGTCCGGAGCCACATCCACTACCTGGACGTCGACCTGAGCATCCTCGATCGAAGTACCCAGCACCTTGTTATTCATGGCCGTCCGCCTTGCGTGCAGGATCGCGGTGTCGGGTTGCACAGATTTAGGGTTCACCACAAAGGTGAATGCGCCGGCAAGAGCCGCAGCGTCCGCCGCCCGCTGGGATGAGGTTCTTGCGCCAAGCAAAAGCCCGGTATCGATAGCCAGCGCCATAAAGCCGATGAGCACAAACAACAACACTGCGACCGTTACAAGTATGTATCCGCCTGCCTTGACTTTACGTACGATCATCATAAACCTCCTGTATCCGACCCCAATTCCCCTCCTGAAACAGGAGAGGTGGCTGCGCCACGGCGCAGACGGAGTGGTCATTGAAACCATAATCGGCTGCTTGAAGCTCCTCGCGGCAACCCGCTGCTCCAATCATTTCCGTATCCAAAAAATCAAAGTTCGATTGGCTCCAAAGTGGAGCCGATCTCATCACATTGCTGATATCAGCTTGCTTCTCATTTCAGTCTCTCCTTCCAAACGGAATTGCAGGGACTTTGACGGAACCGTGAAGCGTACCCTAGCCGTCATTCACGCCACGCGCATCGGAGGATTCGACTATTTTGGGGGGCATGGATGTGCCTTTCGGAGCGGCACAAAACACACAATGCTCAAATCACACATTTCGACATCGCATTAAAATTAAAGCATTCGGAACGGGAGTGCCGTTCTTCCAGGCGCGCTCAGCGAGCGCGCCAACGCAATAGCCGAAGGCATGAAGAATTCGGTGATGTTGGGCGTGGGACAATTCTGCACCTGTCCCGGCCTGGCGGTCAGCATGCGGCCCGGCAGGATCTGGTCTGGAAGCTCGGCCTGAAAGGCCAGATCACGGCGGGGATGATCCCCGGCTACAGCGAGGTGAAAGACAAGATGTCCGCTCAGGCCTACTTTCAAGGAGTCGTGTCCCGCCGGATCAAAAGATCCTGCTCTATCGATGCAGATGAAGGTCGGCTTCGAACCGCGCGCCCTGCTGACCAACTACATCAACGATCCCGTTTCCGACAACTACGCCGTCCTGCTGGTTCTTGAAGCAAGCAAGTGCGTCCCCTGGCGCAACCTTTCAGGATGTTGGCGGGGCATGTGCAGAGCGTTATCTTGGCCGGGGGAACCCGCCCGCCGGCGCCGCCGGCCGGGAAAATAGCTTTTTTCACCGACGCCCCGAGCCGTTTATCCTGATCTTCCCGCACGCGCTGAAACGTTTGGCTATTTCACGGAGAGACCATGACGTCATGCTCGACGCTAGCACTGCGGGATTGCGAATCCGTGATGGTCAGCCGGACGTACTTGGTTCCCACGTCCCGGAATGTGAATGACATTCGGACACCTGTTCCGAGCAGCGAGCTGTCCCAATCGTCCGTCCAACTGTAGGAACAAGGTGATGCGGAGCACGTGGACGACGACCCATCAAAGGAGACGGGAGATCCGGTCACTGGATTGGATGGACTATACGTGAAGGCTGGAACGAGTGGAGCCGATGGCGAGACCGCGACGTCATGCTCGACGCTGGCACTGCGGGATTGCGAATCCGTGATGGTCAGCCGGACGTACTTGGTTCCCACGTCCCGGAATGTGAATGACATTCGGACACCCATTCCGAGCAGCGAGCTGTCGCCATCGTCCGTCCAACTGTAGGAACAAGGTGATGCCGGGCACGTGGACGACGACCCATCAAAGGAGACGGGGGATCCGGTCACTGGATTGGATGGACTATACGTGAAGGCTGGAACGAGTGGAGTCGATGGAGAGACGATGACGTTATGCTCGACGCTGGCACCGCGGGATTGCGCATCCGTAATGGTCAGCCGGACGTACTTGGTTCCCACGTCCCGGAATGTGAATGACATTTGGACGCCCGTTCCGAGCAGCGAGCTGTCGGCATCGTCCGTCCAACTGTAAGAACAAGGTGATGCCAGGCACGTGGACGACGACCCATCAAAGGAGACGGGAGATCCGGTCACCGGATTGGACGGACTATAGGTGAAGGCTGGAACTGGAGGCGCACTGCCGGCATTGTAGACAAATACGCCGGCGCCTGTTCCCGCATAGAGCGTGGTCGGCGTCTGCGGGTCGATGGCCAGGGCATACACATAAAGATTGTTCAAGCCGGTGTTGAAGGCGCTCCAGCTCATCCCGCCATCGGTGCTCTTGAGTACGCCGTCAGGCGTTCCCAGGTGGTCAGTTCCCGCATAGAGCGTGGTCGGCATCAGGGGGTCGATAGCCAGGGTATGCACCTGGTGGTCGGCCAGGACGGCGCTCCAACTCATACCGCCATCGGTGCTCTTGAATACGCCAGCTGGTCCACCAAGTCGTGTTCCCGCGTAGAGCGTAGTCGGCGTCTGGGGGTCGATGGCCAGGGCGGTTATCCACAAGTTGGGACGGGACGGCATCCAACTCGTGCCGGCGTCAGTGCTCTTAGCTACGCCGGAATCTGTACCCGCGTAGAGCGTGGTCGGCATCAGGGGGTCGATGGTCAGGGAGCTCGGATGGTAGTTGGCCAGGCCGATCTCACTCCAGCTGCCCCCACCATCGGTGCTCTTGAATACCCTGTCGGTCGCGGCGTACAGCGTAGTCGGCGTCTGAGGGTCGATGGCCAGAGAGCGTCCAGAGAGGTTGGTCAAACCCGTGTTGACGGCGCTCCAACTCCCCCCGCCATTGGTGCTCTTGAATAGGCCACCGCGACCCGTCCCCGCATAAAGCGTGGCCGGCGTCTGGGAGTCGATCGCCAATACGTTCACGGAGGAGTCCGTCAGGCCGGTGTTGATTGCGCTCCAACCTCCCCCAGCATTCGTGCTCTTAAATAGGCCGCTGCCATCTGTCCCCGCATAGAGCGTGGCCGGCGTCTGCGGGTCGATGGCCAGGGCCGTCACACTCGCGTTGGCCAGGCCGGTGTTCACACCGCCCCAACTCCCCCCGGCATTGGCGCTCTTGAATACACCGCCGCCATTTGTCCCCGCGTAGAGCGTGGCCGGCGTCCGCGGGTCGATGGCCAGAGCGCGTCCATAGAGGTTGGTCAAGCCCGTGTTGACGGCGCTCCAATTCCCCCCGCCATCAGTGCTCTTGAAAACGCCACTACTGTATGTTCCCGCATAAAGGGTGGCCGGCGTCTGCGGGTCGATGGCCAGAGCCGACACCCAGAGAGAGTACGGCAGACCCGGCAGGCCGGTGTTGACGGCGCTCCAACTCCCGCCGCCATCAATGCTCTTAAATACGCCACCGGAACCTCCCGCATAGAGGGTGGTCGGTGTTTGGGGGTCGATGGCCAGAGTGCGTCCATTGTTCAAGCCGGTATTGACGGCGGTCCAGCTCCCGCCGCCATTAGTGCTCTTGAATAGACCGTAACCTGTCGCCGCATAGAGTGTGGCCGGTATCTGGGGGTCGATCGCCAGAGCCGACACCCAGGTGGTGGACATGCCGGTGTTGACGGCGGTCCAGCTCCCACCGCCATTGATGCTCTTGAATACGCCGTAGACATTTGCCCCCGCGTAGAGCGTGGTCGGCGTCTGGGGGTCGATGGCCAAGGCAAACACATAGAGGTTGTTGTTCAAGCCGGTGTTGACGGCGCTCCAGCTCATCCCGCCATCGGTGCTCTTGAATACGCCGTTAGCCGTTCCGGCATAGACCGTGGCCGGTGTCTGGGGGTCGATCGCCAGAGCCGTCACCTGGAAGTTGGTCAGGCCGGTATTGACGGCAGTCCAGCTGCCCCCACCATTGGTGGTCTTAAATACGCCATTACTGTCTGTTCCCGCATAGAGCGTGGCCGGCGTCACAGGATCGATAGCGAGCACCCCAATCGGTCCACCTTCCAGCCGCCCCGTACTCGTCCAGGAATTGATCCCTCCCTCGGCAGTCCTACTGCTCGTCACCAGCAAGGCGCCGAGAAGAACCCCGATGCTTACAGGACGCAATTTCTTACTCATTATGTGCGGCATTAGCACGCCTAACCGTTCTGGCGGCCGCCACCGTTCCCGGATGTTCCGGTGCGTTGCACGGCTCTTCAGCGGCCCGGCGAGCAGGATCGTTTGTGGTTGAGCCTCTCGCGTGACTTTGTTTGATCCCGCTCATCGTTTTGCTTCCGACTCCCCCAGAAGACATCAGAACAGCTCTCTGCGAGCGCAACTTCGGATTTCAGAGAGAGGGCCTGTGGGGCCCAGTGGTTGGGCACACATTGCAAGGACTGTTCCATAAGCCTGTCCTCTTGTTTATCACTAACTTTTCGCATGGCCCCGTGTCGGGTTTCGGGGAAAGTTTCCCTTTCGTGGGAAAGTTTCCCACTGGGTGACGCTTTTCCTTACGCCCCTCCTTTTACCAAGGTAACAACATACTTGGCTAACCAAGTCACGGAAGATCAGCAATCAGCAACGCCGGATTCCCAATGTCTAACAGCCATGTGCGATCAGCCAAAGCGATCGCTGAGGCTGTTGCGTATTTTTGTTAGCTCCTTAACGCATCGATCTAAGGATTTGTCTCTTACATTTTGTTTGTCAGGCCGCTATCAGGTC
>WNGD01021093.1_pt1 | contig 10134 bp, 7 predicted proteins | sample 5400671 | NCBI WGS metagenome assembly WNGD01 (sample SAMN13153369, study PRJNA577476) | soil metagenome | isolation source: 40 cm soil or saprolite under grassland replicate 2 | place: USA:California | collected 2016-06-15
CGAAGATCGCCGGCGCACCGTCATCGATCAGTTTGCGGGTGAGTGTGACGCGCTCGTCGACGGCCTGGTGTGGGAGGTCCACCAGAACCCCGCCGGCGTACGTGCCTCGTGCCAACGTGCCGACGTGTGCGCCTTGGTCAAACCGGTCCTGGAGGACCTTGTCAGGCTGGAGCTCGACGGCGAGCGGCTCGTGAACTTTCCACCAGAGGAGCTTGTGGCACTGCACGCCGGCGGTGTAGCGGGACTTGGAGAGGCGATGAGTCATGTGTCGGTGCATAATCTGCGCTCTGTGCGCCATGAATCTAACGTAGGGGTAGCAGTGGGAACGCACCCGTCGAAGACAACAGTACCCGAAAACCTCACATCGTCCGATTTCCAACGTGAACTGTCATGGCCCAACGTAGGGATCCACCGACTGAGCGCGGGCCCCTTGCAGCAAATCCGCCTGTCGATGCCACAAAAACGCCCTAACCAAAGGCCGCGCCAAGACAACCTTTCTGTTGAACCAGATCGAGGACCAGTGCGAGCAACAATGGCAATTACTGAATCTGCGGTCAGCGAGGCGGATGTTCTTGCAACACTTGCCTTCTTCATGCCCGGATCGTTTGGGCAGGGTAGGCCCTTTCTTCAGTCGGAGAAAGCGAGGATGATTGTTGCACGACTACTAGACATGCAAAAGGATCCCATCCACGTCACCCAATTCAATCAACTGCTTCATCTTGCCCACGACGCTGGAGTGACACCAGGGTTCTTCAAATACTACTTCACGACAGCTCCTACGCTGCACCCCTATCCGACGGAAGTGGTGGTTCCATCGACGCCAGAGCTCAACCCAAACGGCATATCCTCACTCGCTCAGCTCGAGTGGGGACTTCGGCGCTTTTACATCGATTCATTGCTTTATTGGGGCGACATCCGGAACGGATACCGTGTGCTTCGGACGCTTTCCTTCGAGACGATTACCGAAGCTTTTCGTAACAAGCGATTTTCCACTGAACAATTAGAAGCTCGTGGAAAAACACTGCCATTTCTCGAGATCCCAGTTGATGACAGATACCTGGTATCCGAGGTGGCATGCAAGGCATACGCGGGAGAAGTACTCAACAGCCCGATTCCAATCGAAAGCATCCTGATCGACGCTTTCAAAAGAAGTGGAGGAGGCAAGAGAACAATTGGCTCTTTGTTCGACGACAAAAGCCCTCTCGCGAAAGAGGATCCCCAACAGTTACTGCTCTTACAAGTTGGAGCCGAGGAAATAATGAACGATGAGGTCCAATCGGAAGAGGAAATAAGGGCCAAGATTCAGAGAATTGCGACCAGGTTCACATCGGCAAGAAACGCCGCCGTTCGGAACACCACGCTCTACCTGTCGATTGTTAACGAGCTCGACATATACGTCGCTACGAGTATGCGAAAACGTGATGATTTTCGAAACATGGCTGCTGACTGCAAGTACATCTTCTCCCATGAAGCACTCCAGCGTTTAAGAATTCGCTACTTCGATCCAACCATGAGTGCAGCGGAAAGCCACGAGGACAAGGGGCTGATCGAGTGCTTGATGGTAAAGTGCGCCAAGGCGGTAGTGTACTTCGCAGGAGATAAAGACAGCTTTGGAAAGGACGCGGAGATCGCAATGGGGATGAGTCTTGGCAAGCCAGTGATCATTCTCTGCCCAGATACATCACTCGGTCAGCAACGGGAGCGATTCTTTAGGGACATTCATCCTCTTAGCAGACTCATCCATTTCGACACGGGAGTCGCCGTCGGGGCCATGGTCACCCGTAACAAGGACACGGTTGTCAAACTACTTGAACGCATCTTTGCCAATAGGATGGAATACGATCTCGAGAACGTGGGAGATGGTTACTTCCGCCTGAAGGAAAGATTGACGAAAAGTGTGGTTCGCCTACAAACGAACTCTCGGATGCTGCGAGAAAGCTTCTGGAACTACTACCACGGTGTCCAGTGAGCAACACGGGTCAGCCGCTGTTTCAAAAACGCCCCGCAGAGGCCGGTCCCGCGCGGTTGGACGAACTTTCGAACAATGTACCGGTCTGCCGTAGGGTTCCTCACGTCGCGGGGTCAGCTGCGCTCGAGCTATTCGATGCGCATGGCGTGCGTGCTCGCGTTCCAGCTTGTCAAGACGACGTACCGTCTCACGTCAGACGCACCTACGCAAATCCCGCTGCCAATTCCCTCCGCCGTTCCAAGACTTTCGCCATCGCTGAGGTGTCCTGCTCGCAGTAGCCCAGAGGTCCACGAATAGCCGCGCGATCTCAACACTGGCCACCAGTCCACCGACGATCACGAGGTCGTCGTAGGTCAGCTCGCACGAGCGGGGACAGCACATGACCTGCTATCTTCTCAACTTGAACAGCCTCGTGCATCCGGGATCGCATAGGTCTGAAGTTCGCGTGCTTTCGTGAGGAGGTCAGCATGACCGCTGCTGCGAATGAACGGAAGGATGAGGATAAAGAAAAAAGGAGCAATACTTTCTTCTTCTTCTTGGATGGAAAGAAGTATGATTGGCAGTCATCAAGCATTACAGGTGCCCAAATAAGGGCTCTCGTGCCGGGACTCAATCCTTCCTTCCAAATAATTGTTGAGGGTCACGGGCAGGAACCTGATCGTCAAATCAACGATGATGACACATTCTCATTGTCACTTCCTGGACGTGGTCCCTTGCAGTTTTACACAGCCCCGCCGGCTACGTTTGGCAAGAACGGATTGCCACGCTGCTAGAACAATGATTCCCCCTCTGATTGCGCAGCATTTTGAAAGGCTCAGGAGACTACATCCGGGCGCGCGTGTTCGCGAAGTACCAGCAGCGCAGGGGGTACTGGTCGAGGTGCCCGACGTACCTCTTCCTCCAGGCATATGGAACAGTCAGGCGACCACCGTCAGGTTCATTGTTCCCTTCGCCTATCCGTCCGCACCGCCGGATTCTTTCTGGACCGACACAGGCCTGGCACTGCGAGATGGCCGCCCGCCTCAGGGAGCGCGACCGCAACCAATACCAGGGGAGAACGACCCACTCCTTTGGTTTTCGTGGCATCCGCAGCAATGGGACCCTAACGCTCACACCATATCCAGCTTTCTCGAAGTCGTGAAAAATCGGCTCCGGACCGCGCAGTGACTGTCGTTGCTGTTCCGGAGCAGCTTTGGCCCTTGATGTCTCACCTCGATCCTGGTAACAGAGAATCTGCTGGCATCGCACGCGCCAATGTCGTCTCAAGGCCAAGCGGGATACGGCTTCTTGTGTCCTCTCTTTCGCCAGCTACCGCTGATGATTACGTCTCTCGAGGCCCTGCTGAAGCTGTCTTGACGCCAGCGTTTGTCGCTCGAGAGGTTGCCAAAGCAAGACGCGACCAGCAGGCGGTAATCTTCTATCACACACACCCCTTCTCTGAAAGAGCGAAGTTCTCCGCTCAAGATGACCGCGGGGAGACCGAGCTCTACGAGTTCTTGACTCGCCGTCTTCCAGGCCTTCCTCATGTCGCCATTGTAATAGGGAAACGTGATCACTCGGCTCGTTTGCTAGGTACATCAAGTGACTGCCCCTTTGACGTTATAGGTCGCGACATAAGGCGGTTTACAAGTTCATCCGACGGGAGAAATCCACCAGCCGATCGAGACGATCGGCAACAGGCATACGATCGCCAGATCCGCCTATTCGGAAAAGCGGCGCAGAATCGCCTCGCTCAACTCAACGTCGGTATCGTCGGGCTAGGAGGCACTGGGTCTTTCATCGCGCAAGAGCTGGCCCATCTCGGCGTGGAGAATTTCGTCCTGATGGATTCCGATACCATGGATGTCAGTAATCTCAACCGAACCATAGGCGCCGAACCATCTGATGTCACTGGTTCGCTTAAGATCAACGTCGCAGCTCGTCTCATTCGCAGAATTCGACCGGGGGCCAAAGTCGTCACATTGTACGAGAGTGTCTTGGAGCAGAAATCCGCGATGGAACTAACTGCAGTCGATGTGATACTTGCGTGCACGGATACGCATGGCAGTAGGTATGTGTTAAACCAGCTCGCTTATCAGTTCCTTATTCCTGTAATTGATGTTGGTGTAGCGATTGCCACATCACAGGGTCTTTTGTCGCACGTTTTCGGGAGGACCCAGATGTTGGCACCCTCTCTGCCGTGCCTTACGTGCCTAAAGACACTGGATCCTGAACACATAAGACGCGACATGATGTCCGACTTTGAACGTCGCGCCGATCCCTACGTTATTGGCGATGTCGAGCCACAGCCTGCAGTTGTCTCACTGAACGGAACGACGGCTTCGCTAGCAGTCACCATGCTCTTGGCCGCATTCACAGGTTTGCCACTGGGCGCTCGATATCAATTGTATGACGCGATTCACGGCTTTGTACGGCCATTGGTTGGCCAAGTCACGCCTAACTGTGTCACCTGCTCGTTTGAAGGTGCTCTAGCGAGAGGCGATTCATGGCCCGTGCCTGGGCGCACTGAATGATGGGGTCGCCAAGTGTCATAGTCCTTGCCATTGACTGTGACACCCAGCCTTTGATTGACGAGCTGGAGCGACGACGAATCCGCGTTATTCCAGCGATGTCAGACGGTGACGTTAGAGCATCAAGCCCAACCTCCATCGCCCTCTTGGTTCTTTCTGGTCCTCGCAGGATTGGAGTAGTCGAGGATAGAATAGCCGCGCTGTTTGACTCCGTGATTGATTTTGGGACTAATATCGTGCTCGGAGTACCGCCGGCAGAGGTCAATCTTTACACGGACCGCTTTAAGATCAGGACGGAGATGCCTGTCTCGACACAGGTGAGCTTCGCTGGCGCTCTCCTAAGCGTAAGCATTCTCGAGCCTGTCGCGATCGCAAACCATGTGAGTGGTCTCCGAAGAGGCCCCACAGCAGTCACATCCCTTACGATCGATCCTCCAACCTTCTCGCCAGAGCATCGTGTTCTGGTTCAACGCGCCTTCGCTGGCTTCAACCGGGTAGTTGTCACCCAACTGACGAGCGGAAAAACAGCAACGGTGTACCGAGTGGATGCGATCGGGGCCGGGCCGCCCAGACCACTTCCCTTTATCATGAAGATCGGATCACGACGAAAGATCGCGGAAGAATACGACAATTTCGTAGACAACGTATCGGACTATGTGCAGTTCTCTTCTCGTCCAAATCTCGTCCGCGAGCGATGTGTCTTAGGTTCAAAGTATGGTATCCTAGTTGGGAACTTTATTGAGCATGCTGAGTCACTGGATAAAGTGCTTCTTCGGGCTCCAGCCCCAGGAGTACTGCATAGCGTGTTCGAGGACCTGCTTCGGGGTTGGTGGCGGCTCGGTGAAACCGAATCTAAGGTATCGAAGCCTCTTGTCCTCGCCGGTCTCGAGGATTGGTGTGACCCCACCGGGAAACCGGAGCGCGGTGTTGCCCTCGCAAAACACCACGGCCTGGCCCCCAACTCGGGCACGCTCTTAAGCCCGGAAGCGCTTAAGAATCGTCTTCTCATTGTTGATGACGACCACAGACGATCGCGAATACACGGTGACTTTCATGCCGGTAATATTCAGGTGCGTGGGCGGGATGCGTATCTCATTGATTTCGGTTCCGTACTCGAGGAAGGTCACAGCTCGAGTATCCGACCCTGATTGCTGCCGCACTGCTTCGCAATGCCTGCTTTGATGACGACGACCCACCCGGAAGGGCCGCAACGATCCCGGAACTCTACGCCTTGGCAAGTCGATTAGTGAAGAACTTCCCCTAGATGCCCAAGAGCCCGAGGATCCGCTGGAAGGGGACTGTGAACTCGCGGGGACTGGTAGACGAGGTGTTGTCCCACCCCGGCGATCTCGTGCTTGTTAGACGAAACGACCAGAACCGCTGGATAGTAATTCGTTGTCCATGTGGGTGTGGCGCAGACGTGCCGCTCAATTTAGATCCTCGCAGCGGCCCAGCGTGGCGAATCTACAATCCTGGACCCACCCTGACGCTCTTTCCATCCGTTTGGCGGGAATCCGATTGCGAGCTGCACTTTGTCGTCCGACGCGGCAACATAGTCCTCGTTCCTGCGCCCTTTGGAGAAGACCCTGAGACGATACGGGTTGATAACGAAGTTCTTCGGTCAGTCGCGGCCAATCTCAGAACGTCGCCTCGTCACTATGTAGAACTTGCCGAATCCATCGGTGCGGATCCGTGGGACGTGCTGGACGCATGCAACGCGCTCGTGCGGGATGGTCTGGCGAGGGAGAACATGAGTCAGCCTGAGTCCGGATGGTTCGAGCAAGCGTATAGTGTTCCCAGAGCCCGGCGGTAAAGGGAGATCACGGACTGGCAGTTCAGCTCCGCGCACTTCGTTTACTGAACTCAGTTTTCTTAGAGGGGTGCGGATGTGCTTTTTTGGATCAAAGGCCTGCTAATTTCAAATGAACCGTACCCTCACATCTCAACAAACATGAAGCACCCGTTTCCAATAATCTTATCATTCTCTTGCCTGGCAAAACCCAACCCGATCAACAACCCTATCGTCTTTTCATTTGGGCTCTCGACCCCGAACGGCATCCCAAGTGTTTCCGCGTATCTCATCACCCAGAATAGCAGCGCCGCTTTCGCGTAACCCTTTCCGCGCTGTTCCTGGACGACAAAGATCTGACGTAGAACGGCTTCGCTTCCCCCTGTCCACGTCAAGTACCCGACATATCCTACGCTATTGGTGCAGAACAAGAGAGGGCGGCTCGAAACTCTGTGTGATCGCCGAACCTGAACGATGGTTCCTCGTTCTTGGCTAATACCTGCAGCACCCTGAGAGCCAGAAAGTCTTTCGCAGTTCGGCAAACAACCAACCTGAGTGCGCCATGAACCGACGTCGAACGCTTTTGAAGACGCCGAGTCCACCTCCACGACAGAGCCTGGGACGGCTGAACTCGCCTCTTACCGTAATGCAGAGCTACTAGTTTTCGCATTTTGAACAGAGATAGCCGATACCTATCCAACCTTCTGATTCCGGCGTCAGTGGAACGTCCCTCACCACACGATCGACAGACTGCGATGAACCGTCTGAGTTTCACGCTCCGGAAATTGGTTTGCTCGAATAAGCGCCCACAAAAGTGGCATCGAACGCGACCGTCCTGCTCGACCGTCAAGGACTCTACCACCGCTCGGCACGACGGACACTGTAGGAACACGGCATGGCCGCGTCTGATACTCTTCGCGCCCAGAAGGTTCAGAATCGTCCGGTCTCCGTCAGCGAGCTTCCTGCGAACTTGTGAGGCTACGAGCATTTGTGAACAGAGCGCGACCCCGTTTCAAAATCCCTCAGATAGGAGCGTCCGGCTTTTAAGCACTTGTGATGTTGACATGACTCCTAAAGGTCGATAGGTCCGAATTCAAGGAGACGATTTCAGTCCGATCTCGCGATCTTATGGGCTTGCATCTTCGGTATATATTCGGTACCTTCAGAAGCCAATTTCCGTGCCGACCTTACCGTCTAACCGACACCCGGCTCGTTACCTTTTGCGGCGGGTACAATGTATTACATTGTGATCAATTGTAACCGGACTCACAGATCGAGCCTCTGACCGAACAACTGACATTGCGACTGACGCGGCACGATCTTCGTCGGCTTAAGACACTTCGCAAGCGGATCCCGATCGTTAGCCACAACGCGATTGCGCGCCAGGCTTTTCGGCTGGGAATACGGGCCCTCGAGATAGATCCGAGCCATCTCATTCAGGGCATTCCGGCTGAGGAAGCGAGAAGTGACTCCGTTGAAGGAAAATAGGTCAGCTCGCCGCCCAGGCATCGGCCGGCACAGACGCGAAGAACCCAGTGCCGCGTCGGTGGCGGACATTCGTGAAGCCTTGCTGCTTGCGACATATAGCTACACAGCAGGAACCACCCACGGTTTCTACCACTACCCAGCCCGGTTCTCTGCCGCAATTGCTAGCACCGTCATCGAGAGGTTCACCAGTCCAGGCGATTGGGTCCTCGATCCGTTCATGGGTGGTGGCACGTCGATTATCGAAGGCATGGCGCGTGGCCGGCGCATGCTCGGTGTAGACATCAATTCACTTGCGTGTTTTGTGTCTCGAGTCAGAACCACACCTTTGTCCAGAGTCCAATCAAAGAGCATACTCGAGTGGGCATCGCAGGCCGCGCGCGTTACACTCGATCCCTCTCTCTCAGCTCCTAGTGCGGTGGCGAAGAACCTCCCGGCAACCGTTGCAGGGTTTCTGGCTGCAGCACTGGAAACGGTTCATTCCCTTCAGACTCCGCCGGAGAGAGCGTTCGCGCGCTGCGTCCTGCTTAGGCTAGGTCAGTGGGCGCTTGACTGTCGAAAGAGAGTCCCGCGGGGGTCTTCGCTGAGGCGAAAGGTCGAGACCCTGGCCGGCGCGATGCTTGAAGGGATGGACGACTTCATTGCCCAATGCCGACGAGCGGGCCTAAGCAAGAGAGACCTTCTAGATAATAGGCGCCTTGTCTGCAGAAGCGCCGTTGGCATCGAATCTGACACGCACCTCGATGCGGCCGCAAAACGGCCTCGCCTCGTCATCACATCCCCGCCGTACCCTGGAGTGCACGTCATCTACCACCGGTGGCAATACCGCAGCCGGCGAGAAACATCGGCGCCATATTGGATCGCAAGCCAGCGAGACGGAAAGTTTGAGTCCTTCTACACGGGGGGAAGCCGCACACCCACCGGGGAAACAAGGTATTTCACAATGATTGAGCGCGCCTACAAATCAATTCGTCACGTGGTTCACCCCGAGAGCTACATCGTCCAGCTTGTAGGTTTCGCCGATTCCGCAAGGCAGTTGCCGCGGTACTTGGAGGCAATGAAGGCAGCGGGCTACTCAGAATGGACTCCGCCAGGCCTTACCGCCCGCCTCTGTCGACGTGTACCAAATCGGAAATGGTACGCCAGCATTCGCGGGCACATCGACCCAGCGTCAGAGCATCTGCTGATTCATCGACCGACCTGAGGTCAACCGGCGTGCCGCTTATGCGCTCGCCTAGGTCATCTCCATCAGCTTTATCAAAGTGTTGGCTACGCGCTGGATCTCGTCTCGCATCATCGGCTCCGTCGGAACGTCCGCGGACGCATCCTGCCGGCTCCCCAAGCCCGCTTGCTTTTGGTACATCTGATATAGGTGAAACGCCACATGAGTGGTGTATTTGTTGATGCGCTGATGGATTGTCGTCTCAGCGAGCTTCTTGGCGATAAGAGCCGCTCGATAAGCAACCAGCAGGTCAGTATCGCTATTGATGAAGATCGTCAGGGGCGATTTTGCGCTAGGCGCCTCGAACGAACCCGGGTGCCCGCCAGACCACGGTTGGTCGAAGCAGTCCAGGTCTTCATTGGTCCAGTCTGCTTTGTAGAGGTATTTCAGGTCATATGGAGGCCGACGCTGACCTCCTCCCGCCGCCTTCGAGGTCACCTTGCGCGCCGAAGGCGGCTCAACAACGTCAGCAAGGAATGCAGTCGCGAGCGTCTTCCCAGGACCCATCGCCTCCACGTCGAACTTGAGTTGCTCTCCCGCCTTCAAGCCAGTGGCGGCTTGAATGAGAAGCTCAAACCGACCCTCGTATGGCCGAGTGAGGAACATCGGAGGTTCCACGGACGGTGACTCGCACGAGACGCGAAATGTCCACTGAGCCGGGTTACCAGAAGCCAACTCATCTTTCCCATCCCACCGCAGCTTGACGTGCATATCTGGTCCGTCCACCACGAGCTTAATGGGCTGACGACTCGTGACCTTGAGAAACGTGGGCTCATCCAGCAGCGGCTTCGGCAACTTGGGTTTGGAGCGTTCCTTAGGTGGTGTGATGACCACTCGCCGCTCGAGTAAGCGCGTCTCTAACCGGCCTGCGAATACTGCGCTGGCCCGCAGAGTCGTGTCGATCGGATACTCGTCATCATCAAAATCTTCAGGCTCCTGAAATAGGAGAGTTAACTCTTCGCCATTGAGTTGGGCGCTGCGGCTCACCTGCAGCTCCTTAATGGGCGGATCCAGAGTGATAGACATCCCGCCGAGATCCCTCCACGCGCTTTCCGGTCGGGAATGAAGCATGAAACGTCTAGACTCATTCGGCTTGAGACGAATGGTTGCTACGTCAGGGCGAAGCTGTAAAACGGGCTCGTTGCCAGTTGGGCCGGCA
>WNGD01023880.1_pt1 | contig 10134 bp, 8 predicted proteins | sample 5400671 | NCBI WGS metagenome assembly WNGD01 (sample SAMN13153369, study PRJNA577476) | soil metagenome | isolation source: 40 cm soil or saprolite under grassland replicate 2 | place: USA:California | collected 2016-06-15
TTCGCCCACGTCGGCGGCTACGGCACCGGCCAGAGCTTCGTCGACGGGATGCACCCGGCCCTCTTCATCGGCGCCGGGGTCGTCGCCCTCGGAGCGCTCGCCGCGTTCATGATCCCGCGCAGGCCACGCGTAACCGAGGTGCTCGAGGCCGAGCGGGAGCTCGCTGCCGTGCCGGAGCTGGCCTACGAGGCAGAAGCCGCCTGATCGGCCCTGCCGATACGCAGTCCGAACGACCCCGCAAGGGGCCGTTCGCTGTTCCCGGGCTCCGTCCGGCTCTCCAAGAGCCCAAACGCACCTTCGGGTCAGCGCGCGGCAGGAGCCAAGACGATCATGACCAAGAACGTCGACGAGGAAATCGCACCCCCGGCTCTTAAGAAACCCAAACGCGTCTTCGGGTCCGCGCTTGATCGAGTGGCGTGGAGAGCGCCGGTTCAGCTAACCGGGAGTCACAGAAAGAACGCCTGCAAAAAGAACGTAGTGAGCGCCAGTTGAGCGCCAGTTTCGCGCCAGTTTCTCAGCACTGCGCTCGGCGCCGCGAGTACGCCCAAGACCCGAAGTGACGGAGCGTCGAGCGGTGCCGCCACCGTCGGCGGTTCGTCGAGAGATTCGGTCAAGACAATGTGCACGCTCGTACGAACCGCTGGCCGGGCCATCGCAACCGCTCATCAGGCGCGAAGATGCCTCCCGATGGCTCCCGTTGCCCTTCTCAGCCCCGCGTAGGGGGAAGCGGGCCGAGGAAATGCCGAGCGAGTTCCAGATTCCGCTCCGAGGTCCCGGCGGTGAGCCGGTTGACCTCGTCAGGACATTCATGTCGCACGGCGTGGCCGACTTGCTTCCTGGCCGCGTAGATGAGGCGGCGCGCTCGTACACGACGACTCTCGCTCTCCCGCGCACGCAGCCCCGCACGGTTCGCATCTCCGAGGGTCGTCCGGGGTTCGCCCGCGTGGAGATCGAAGGGAGGAAGCTCGGCCAGCGGAAAGCGGAGGATCTGACTGCGGCGGTCCGACGGATTCTCAACCTGGACGAAGACCTCTCGGAGTTCTACGCCCTCGTCGCGGATGACCGCGATTTGTCGTGGGCCGCTGCCGGAGCGGGCCGGATGCTGCGAACGCCGACAGTCTTTGAGGCCGCCATCAAAACGATCACGACAACCAACGTCGCTTGGTCGGCAACGGTTCGGATGGTCAACGCACTCGTGGAGACTCTCGGTGAGTCCGGGGCGAGTGGTGCCCGCGCGTTTCCAACCGCCGAAGCGATGGCGTACGTCCCGGAGAGCTTCTACCGGGAGACCGTCCGAGCCGGGTACCGGAGCGCGTACCTCCATGCGCTCGCATCTGGCGTGGTCGCCGGGGAGTTCGAGGTCGAAGAGCTTGGCGCGGAGCACGACCTTCCCGACGATGAAGTCGCCGCGCGGCTTCTCGCCCTTCCGGGGATCGGGCCGTACGGCGCGGCGCATCTCATGATGCTCTTGGGGCGGCACTCACGACTGATCCTGGATTCGTGGACGCGCCCCAAGTACGCGAAGGTCAACGGTCGGAAGGCCGGCGATGCAACTGTGGAGCGCCGCTTCCGGCGCTACGGGAGGTACAGCGGGCTCGCGTTCTGGCTGTACCTCACACGGGAGTGGGTGCCCGACGAGCCAGTCCGGAGCCGCTGACGGCCGTTCGCTATTCCGATGCCGCCAGGAAAATCAAGCGTGCCGCTTGCTCGATAGAGAGGGCATCCGTGTTGACGACGAGGTCGTAGTGTGTCGGCGACTCCTCGCTGATCCCGTAGAAGCGTTTGAGGTAATCCGCGCGTCCGGCATCTGAGTCGTTCACAGCTCGCGTGCCCTCGGCCTGCACCAATCCTTTCGCGCTGACGATACGAGCCGCTCGCGTATCCGGTGAGGCGGTCACAAGCACGCGCAACGCGTCCGTATCGCGACCGACAGCGTAGGACGCGGCGTGTGCCACGATGACGGCCCGTCCTCGTGCCGCTGTCTGCTCGATCGCCTCCAAGATGAACGCGCGGGCGTCGTCGCTTGCTCTCTCTCTGCCCGGCGCCGCAAAGCCGGCCCAGGCTTCGGAGCCACCCTGAGCCAGCCCCAAGAGCACGCGCTCGACCAGTGACTTGCGGCGCTCCGCGTCGGCGACATCGGCCGGATCGATCCCTCCCCGCGCGGCCGCGCGAGCAACGATCTCCTCGTCGACGTAGACGAAGCCAAGGCGATCGGCGACGAGCCGGCCGACCTCCTCACCAGCCGCCCCCTCTGCATGAGAGATGCACACCAATTTGCGCGTCACGCAGATCGACGCTACGGCTCACGCTCGATCAGGTCAAGCGCGTTCCGGCGTGTTCGTCCAGGCGCTTAGGCCGCGCCGGAGGCCACGAGCGTCCCGAGAAGACCATCGACTTCGAGCTCGCCACGCTCGAAGCAGCCGCGAGAAGGTGAGGCAGGGTGTCGCACTTCCGCCAGAAGGCGACACTCATCGCCTGCTGTTCGGCGGCCACGCTCAGTAGCAAGGATCAATGCCAACGGCTCGGTCGCAGCTGGATTTAGCCTCGCTTCGAGGCGTATCGTCGCAGGATGCTTATGCTTCTGACTCCGAGCGGGGTCGCGGTGCTGGCGGCGGCGCTGACGGGCTGTCCTGCCCCGACTGAGCTTCCGGCTCCGCCTTCGAACCGGCCGACGTACGCGATGACGGTTTCGATCGCCGCCGGCAACAAGGTCGTCCATGGGACGTCGCGCGTGTCGTTCGCACTCGATCGTCCGAGCGACCGGATCGTCTTCCGCCTCTGGCCGAACATGCCGGTGGAGCGGCAAGTCGGGGCGCGGCTGGAGGTGCGGAACGTGCGAGTAGGCGGAGCGGATGTTGCGACGAGTGAGCCCGATCCGACGACGCTCGTGCTTGCGCGGCCCGTAGCGGGCGGCGAGCGCGTCACCGTCTCGATGAGCTGGACGCTGCGGCTGCCGCGGACGCCGACGGAGCGGCTCGCGTCCGCTTTCGGGGTCCGGCTGAGCTCTTTCTTCCCGCTGCTGGCGTGGAGCGGGACGGAGTGGGCGCTCGATCCTCCCGAGCCGCAGTTGGAGACGTGGACGTCCCCCGTCGCCGACTTCGACGTGAAGATCGCGACGCCGAGGGGGATGCGGGTGTTTGCGAGCGGCGTAAGCGTCGGGAAGGAGCGCTGGCGCGCGGTCGCGGTGCGCGACTTCGCTCTCGAGGCGGGACGGTTCAGGGTTGCTCGTCGAACCGTCGACGTCCCGGCGCCCGTCGTGGTGCGGGTCGCCGTCGCATCGACGATCTTCACCGTGCCACGCACGTTCCTCGATGCGGCGGCCAACGCACTGACCACGTTCTCGCAGCGCTACGCGCCCTATCCGTGGCGCACATACACCGTCGTCGTCGAGGCTGACCGGCCGACGCTGGGCGAGGAATACCCGACAATCGTGTTCGTGAGCCCCGATCTCGGATCGCAGGTCGTCACGCACGAGACGGCACACCAGTGGTTCTACTCGCTCGTCGGCGACAACCAGGCGCGCGACCCGTGGCTCGACGAGTCGCTCGCGCAGTGGGCGACGGCGCGACTCTGGAACGACGTCGCGGACGAGGCGGCGACCGAGATCCCCACAGCCGTCGGCAACCAGCTCGGCGAGCCGATGACGCTCTGGGGCCCGCTGCCGTTCATGCCCGTCGTCTGGGACGGCCTCTACCTGCAGGGCGTGAAGGCGTTCGCCTCCTTCGGCGACGACGACGCCGTCGACTGTGCACTGCGGAGGTACGTCCACGACAACGCCTACCGAACCGCGGTACCCAGCGACCTGCTCGCAGCGCTGGCGCCGATCTTTCCCGATGCCGCAGCGCTACTCACTGGCTTCGGCGTGCGATTCTGACTTCTCAACGGCCCCCACGGTCTAGCTTGTCGATCGCGTCGGCGCGAAGCCGACGTATGTCGCCCCTTCGCCGCCGGCGAATACTGCCATCGCCTTTCTTGGAGCCGCGACAGAGTGAGTCACTGTCGTGTTTTGGCGGAAGTGCGACACGCTTGTCATCTCGTGCAAACATCCTTCTCTGTCGATCCGCCCGTGCGGTGGTCGCTTCCGACCGTCGATATACCGGTCGCGCTGGCGATCCTCACGCTCGGAATCGTCGTCACCGTCGCGCCGTCGGCCGTGCCCGGTCTCACCTGAAAGGAGAATCCTGATGACAAAGCACCGCACGGGAACACGCGAGGAGTGGCTCGCCGCGCGTACCGAGCTGCTCGCGAGCGAGAAGGAACTGACCCGCCGGAGCGACGAGCTCGCGCGCCAGCGGCAAGAGCTGCCGTGGGTCAGGCTGGACAAGGAGTACGCCTTCGACTCGAACGAGGGCAGCGCGTCTCTGGCCGGCCTGTTCCGCGGACGCTCGCAGCTGCTCGTCTACCACTTCATGTTTGGGCCCGACTACACCGCCGGCTGTCTGGCATGCTCGGCGATCGCTGACGGCTTCAACGGGTTCGCGATCCACCTCGCGAACCACGACGCGATGCTCTGGGCCGTGTCGCGCGCCCCGCTCGAGAAGCTCCAGGCGTACAAGCAGCGCATGGGCTGGAGCTTCCCTTGGGCTTCGTCGCACGACAGCGACTTCAACTTCGACTTCGACGTCTCGCTCACGGAGGAGCAGCAGCGCTCGGGCCCCGAATACAACTTCGGTGACCAGCCGCCTCAACCGCCCGAGCAGGCGCCCACAGAGGGACCGCTCGCGGCGTGGGCGGCCACCACGGGCACGGACTGGCCCACGTACACGCGGGAACGGCCCGGGATGAGCGCGTTCGCGCTCGAGGACGGCATCGTCTACCACACCTACTCCACCTACGCCCGCGGGCTCGACGCGCTCTGGGGCATGTACCAATGGCTCGACCGAGCGCCGCGCGGGCGAAACGAGACGCGCGCCGAGGACGACCCCCTCAACTTCTTCCGTCGGCACGACGAGTACGACGGCGACTGACGTCAGCCAAGCCCGGCAGGCGAGGGCTGCGACGGCGGCGCTGAAGGCCGAGGGAATCGCTACGTAGCTGTCCTGCCTAAAGACGTTGTGAACGGCTGAGGGGTTCTATCCGGCCCTCCTTCGAGGCTGTGGGTCTGCGAAGACCACGCCCGCGAAGGAGGGCTCGGATGTATCTGCACGCTAACGCGAAGCTCGGACTGGCTGCTCGTTTTGCGCTTGTCCGGGCGGTCGAGGGTGGTACGTCTCGCCGGCGACGGCGCATCGTTGGTGGCAGCGCTGGCTCGAGGCGGGTGAGGAGGCGCGGCGGACGCTGTCTTGTCTGTTCGATCGTTCCAGCCGTCCGCACCGCTCGCCGCGTCAACTCGCGCCGCAGTTGGAGGAGGCGATCTGCGCCTGCCGCCGCGAGACGGGTTGGGGTCCGAGGTTGGTCGCCGGCGCGACCGGCTGTGCCCACTCGACCGTCTGGAAGGTGCTGAAGCGAGCCGGGATCTCGCGGCGGCCGCGTCCGGCCAAGGAGCCGGCCAACAGGTACGAGTGGCCCTGCCCCGGCGACCTGCTGCACATGGACACAAGCCGCTACGCGCGCTTCCTGCGACCCGGCCACCGGGTGACCGGCGACCGCTCGCAGCGCTCGCGCAACTGGATGCGCCCCGAGACACGGGTCGGCTACGACTACGCCCACGCGATCGTCGACGACCACTCCCGCCTCGCCTACGTCGAGCTCCACAACGACGAAAAGGCAGCGACCGTGACCGGCTTCACCGAGCGAGCGCTCGCCTTCTTCGCCGAGCACGGGATCACCGTCAGGCGGCTGATGACCGACAACGGCTTCAGCTACGTCAAGAACCGCTCGCTTCGCGAACTGCTCGCCCGCAAACAGATCCGCCACCTGACCACCGAGCCTTACCGGCCGCGCACCAACGGCAAGGTCGAACGCTTCCACCAAACCATGGCCCGCGAATGGGCCCACGGACTCGCCTACCGCTCACACCACCAGCGCAACCAGGCGCTGCCACACTGGCTCCAGCACTACAACACGAGCAGACCCCACAGCTCGATCGGAGACCGACCCCCGATCAGACGCGTTCACAACCTCCGTGGGTAGGACAGCTAGACCAGACAACAGACGATGGAGCCTTTATGGAGTCCGTGGTTCCCCCCGAAACCTCAAAAACCTCGTCCGACAGGACCCCCCACGACACCAGAAGTTCTTGTCGCCTTTCCGCCAAAACGCGACACAAGGATCTGCCCCCGCCCGCGGTCAGCGATTCGCCTCGCGCGCGCGTGTGTGACGGCTAGGTTTGGCGTCTCGCCGGTCCGCGTTCGCCGGGTTTCACGGGTCGAGCACGCGGGACGCAGCGCGCCCCTTGCCGTAGATCTTGACGAGCCCGTGCGCGCGAGCGAGCGGCGACCCCATACGATCAGGATGGATCCGAGCTGAGCGCAGCCCCGGGAGGATCGAGCCTGGACAGCGCGGCGACACGGCAGCCCGGTGGCCCGGTCCGCAGCTGTTGGTGATGCGGCGGTCGCGCGCGGCCGAGTTTCGGGCGCCTCGGGACCGAGCTACGCTGTTGGTTCAGGCCCAGCGGAGGAAGAGGTCGCTTGAAGTGGGCAGCGGTCAGGGCGGAACGCGCGCCCTCTTGAATCAGCGGCGGTCGATCGCGGGCGGGTCTCGGTTTCATGGGCGATAGGCGTCTGCGGCCGCGGCCGATGGTCGAGCCGATCTCCGTGGTCGAGCGCGGCTTCGTTGGGAGCGCCGGCTTCTACGTCCGCGTTGGCGTTCTCGTTGCGGTGGCTCTTTCGTTGTTCGGGATTCTCGGGCTGCGGTTGTGGTCGCTTCAGATGATCCAGGGACGCCACTACGCGCAGGTCGCGCGGGCGCAGAGCTTCCGGACGATTCTGCTGCCGGCGCCGCGTGCGTCGATCTTCGATCGCAGCGGCCGGCTGCTCGTCGGGACGCAGGGTCGGCTGGGCGTCACAGCTGACGTGGCGACGCTCGGACGGGTCGACTCGCGCGAGCGCTGGCGGCCGACGCCCGCCGGTCGCGGCCAGCTCCGCCGGCTCGCCGTGCTTGCGCGGGTGCCGAAGTGGAAGCTGATCGCCCGCCTGCGGCGTAGCATCCGACGCTCGCCGTACGCGCCGGCGATGGTGCTTCCGGTTGCGACGCGTGAGCTCGCGCTCTACCTCGAGGAGCGGGCAGCGTCGTTCCGGGGGCTCGAGGTCGTGGCGGTGCCCGAGCGTAGGTATCCGCAGGGGGCGCTCGGGAGCGAGTTCCTGGGTCTGCTGGGAGAGGTGAGCGCCCGCGAGCTCGATCAGCATCTCTACCGGACGGCCAAGCCGGGCCAGCTCGTCGGGCAGTCGGGCGTCGAGGCGAGCTACGAGTGGCTCCTCGACGGCGGACTCGAGCGAGCCCGCGTCCCTGTCGACGCCCGCGGAAAAGTCGTCGGTCCAGTTCGGACGCTGCCGTATCGGAGAAGCGCGCGCAGACTCCGGCTCACGATCGACGCGCGCCTACAGAGTGTGGCGGAGCGTGCGATCGTCGACGGGATCGCCTTCGCCCATCGGGCCGGCCACTCCGACGCGAACGCGGGTGCTGCCGTCGTCATGAATCCCTGGAACGGCGCGATCTATGCGCTCGCGAGCTACCCGCACTACGACCAGGCCACAGCGGCTCACAACCCGCGCTACCTGGCGCGCCTCTTCGACGCGCGCAATCCGATGGTGCCGCTTCTCGACCGGGCGACCCAGGGGCTCTACCCGACCGGTTCGACCTTCAAGCCGATCGCGGCCGAGGCGGCGCTTGCGACCGGGCTGATCACGCCACAGTCGATTCTGCCCTGCACCGGCTCGCTCACCGTCGGCAACATCGTCTTCCACAACGTCGAGCCGGCGATCAACGCCGACCTGAACCTCGACCAGGCGCTGACGATCTCGTGCGACACCTGGTTCTACCGTCTCGGCACCGAGTTCTACGCGCGACAAGCGGCGACGGGAGCGCTCGACCTGCAACGCTGGGCGCTGCGGCTCGGGCTCGGACACCCGACCGGACTCGACGTGCCGGGAGAGGCGGGCGGCGTCGTCCCCACACCCGCGTGGCTGCGACGGACGTTCCAGGATCCGGCCCAGCGGATCTGGTACGAGGGCTACTCCGTCAACCTCTCGATCGGTCAGGGCTACCTCGCCGTCACACCGCTCCAACTCGCCGTCGCCTACTCCGCGCTCGCGAACGGCGGCAAGGTCGTCCGGCCACACGTCGCGAGCGCGGTCGTCTCCGCGGCGGGACGCGTGCTCCGTCGCCTGCGGTTTCCGCCGGCAGCACACCTGAAGCTCACCGACGCCTGGGCGATTCGGCAAGGCCTGTACGACGCGGCGCACGCCGGCAACGGCACCTCCGCCGCCGTCTTCGGCTCCTTCCCGATCCCCGTCGCCGGAAAGACGGGGACAGCGCAGACGCCTCACGGCAGCGACCACTCCTGGTACGCGTCATGGGCGCCCGCCGCACACCCGCGCCTCGTGGTCGTGGTACTGATCGAACACGGCGGCTTCGGTGTCGAGTCTGCCGCACCCGCCGCCCGCGAGATCTACTCCGCCTTCTTCCACAAGTAGCAAGAGAGCTAGCGCCCGCGCGCCAACGCAGACGCCAGCCGCTCGTGCGCATGCCTCGCGTGCTCCGAGCAGTACCAGCGACCAGCGACCTCCTCAACCGCGCGTTTCCGACAATACGGTTTGGGATCGCCCGCCTGACATCGTCGTCGCCCGTGAGTCGGCACGGCCCAAATTCTAAGGAAACACAGTCCCCGCCTCGGGTCCAGCTAGCCCCACTGAATTTGGGCAGCTGCGCAAACCGTGGGCGTGCGGCGAGCGCAGCGGTGTCATCCTGCTCAACCGCCTTACCGTCCCAGACGGGGTGCGTGCCTACCTCGATGCGCGCATTCCGCAAGTCGCCGGCGCGGGCGTGTCCAGCCGCTTCTCACATCCAGACGGTCTTGTGTGGGCAGGTTCGTCGGACATGTACGCGGGGAGGGGCTAGATTGGCGGGCGTGGCGGACTTCTTCCATTTCGTCCCCGGCTATGAGAATTACGTCTTTCGGGCGGGACGGGAGCCGCTGTTTTTCTTGTTGCTCGCCTTCCTGCTCACGTTCCTGGCTGTGCGGACCTACACGCGGTTGGGGCGGGCTCGCGCCTGGCGGAGCGGGTCGGTGCGGGGCATCCACCTTCATCACTCGGTTCCCGGGATCATCGCGAGTCTCGCGGCCGGAACGGCGATCATCGCGTTTCAGCCGGGCGATGACTCGCTGCTGTTGCTTTCCGCCCTGTTCGGCCTCGGCGCCGCCCTCACGCTCGACCAGTTCGCGCTCATCCTTCACCTCGACGACGTTTACTGGACGGAGGAGGGGCGCAGCTCGATCGAGGCGACGCTGATCGGCTTCACGCTCGCGGCGCTTTGTCTCTTGGCGACCGCGCCACTCGCCGCCGACCCCGGCAAGGACGTACCGCACTGGGTGCTGGGCGGGATCATCGCGCTGAACATGTCGTTCGCCCTGATCGCCTTTCTGAAGGGCAAGGTGAAGCTCGGCACGTTCGGGATCTTCGTGCCGGGGCTCGCGATCCTCGCCGCCACCCGGCTGGCGAAGCCGGGCTCACTGTGGGCCCACCGCTTCTACCGGCCCGAGAAGCTCGACCGCAGCCGCGCGCGCTCAACGCTTCAGCACGCGCGCTACGCGTACGTTGGCCGCCTCTACGATCTGATCGGCGGCGCCCCTGACCTGGAACGCCACCCGCATCCTCACCGATAGGAGAAGCTTCTTGCCGCCGGCTGTCCCCTCTAGCCTCCGTGGTGGAAGTAGACGCTGGATTGAAGCGGCGCCGCGGCTGCCCTCGAAGCCGCCGCCTCGCCACGAGCCGCGTTTGCTTTCAGACCTGGCCCCGAGTTCAATCCGCGCTTCCTCTGGCGGTGGCGAGCGCCAAGCCGACGAAAACGCCCAACGCACCCGAAGAGCGCGAACTACTCGCTGCTGCACCGGTCAAGCTGGCACGCAGCTGGCAACAACGACCGGCCCGAGACGCTCAAAAAGTAGTCCGGCGCGGACAGGGCAACGACATCGCACTCCGACACTCATCCCCGCGAAAACGTAGTCCGACCGGCAGGGCAACGAGATCCGGCTCA
>WNGD01008506.1_pt1 | contig 10133 bp, 9 predicted proteins | sample 5400671 | NCBI WGS metagenome assembly WNGD01 (sample SAMN13153369, study PRJNA577476) | soil metagenome | isolation source: 40 cm soil or saprolite under grassland replicate 2 | place: USA:California | collected 2016-06-15
GCCGTGGGGAAGGCCGGGAAGTTCTTTGAAGGCCTCGCGGCGGCGGGGAAGGCCGCGGTCGAGGAGGCGACGCGCAAGAACCAACCCGAACAGCCGGTTGAGGAAACCAAGACGTCCCAGTAACTTCCGCCATGGGAACCTTCCGACCCGACGTCGCCCTCACGTTTGACGACGTCCTGCTCGTGCCCCGTCATTCGACGGTGCATCCCCGCAACGTCCAGGTCGCCAGCCGCTTCACTCGCGCGATACCGCTCAACATTCCGATCGTCTCCGCCGCAATGGATACCGTGACCGAGGCGGAGATGGCGATGGCCATGGCGCGTCTGGGCGGGATCGGCGTAATCCATAAGAACATGCCGGTCGACCGCCAGGCGGCCGAGGTGGACCGCGTCAAGCGCAGCGAATCGGGCATGATCATGAACCCGATCACGCTGGGACCGGACCGCCCGCTGCGCGAAGCGCAACAGTTGATGATGCGCTTCAAGATCTCAGGGGTGCCGATCGTCGATGGAGCAGGGAAGCTGGTCGGCATCATCACGAATCGCGATCTCCAGTTCGAGCGCGAGCTCGACCGGCCGATTCGCGACGTCATGACGAAGGAAAAGCTGATCACGGCACCGGTCGGCACGACGCTCGATGACGCGGAGCGCCTGCTCGCGAAGCACCGGATCGAAAAGCTGCCCGTCGTGGACAAGCAGGGATTATTGAAGGGCCTCATCACCATCAAGGACATTTTCAAGCGCCGGCAGTACCCCGCCGCCAACAAGGATCAGCACGGCCGGCTGCGCGTCGCCGCAGCCGTCGGTGGGGCGCCGGACGCGCGCGCGCGCGCTCAGGCGCTGCGCGACGCCGGTTGCGACGTCATCGTCGTGGATTCCGCGCACGGGCACAGCCAGGGCGTGCTCGACACGGTCGCCTGTTTGCGCGAAGCGTTTCCCGATGCACAGCTCGTCGCGGGCAACATCGCGACCGAATCAGGGGCGCGCGCACTCGTCGAGCGCGGCGTGGACGCCGTCAAGGTCGGCGTCGGACCGGGATCGATTTGTACGACGCGCGTCGTCACCGGCATCGGGGTGCCGCAGATCACAGCCATCGTCGACGCCGTCCGCGGGGCCGGAGACATCCCGGTCATCGCCGACGGCGGGATCAAGTACTCTGGCGATGCGGTGAAGGCGCTGGCGGCCGGCGCCGCGAGCGTGATGATGGGCTCGATGCTGGCGGGGACGGAAGAGAGCCCCGGCGAATCGTTCCTCCTCGAAGGACGGCGCTTCAAGGTGATCCGCGGCATGGGCAGTCTGTCCGCGATGGAAGAGGGCTCGGCGGATCGCTATTTCCAAGAGGGCGAGGTCTCGCTGCAGAAGCTGGTGCCCGAGGGAATCGAAGGACGGGTGCCGTACCGGGGTCCGGTGGCCGACGTGATCTTCCAGATGGTCGGGGGGCTGCGGAGCGGAATGGGGTATTGCGGGGTATGTGATATGGCTGCGCTGCGCACGGAAACCGAATTCATCCGGATCACGACCGCGGGGCTGCGTGAATCTCATCCACACGACGTCGTCATCACGCGAGAAGCCCCGAACTACAGTCTGTAGTCTCGTCGTGCTGCTGGCCGCACCGGGGCTGCTGCTTGCGCAACAGCAGGCTGACAGCTCGTATCCGCCGCCTGCGTTCGCCCCTCTCTCCGACCGCTATACCATCGACGTCGACGCGCTGACCAAAAACGGCGCGGCGCGCACGCTCAGCGACGTGCTCACGAGCCAGGTGCCGGGCCTGCTCGTGATTCCCGGCGGCGGCTTGAACGGTGGCGGCTCGCAGGTCCGCTTTGCGGGAGTCCGCTCCCTCATTTCCGATCTCCCGCCGCTGATCCTGCTCGACGGCATCCGCATCGACGCGCACGAGAACGACTCGCAGCTCACCGTCGGAGGCCCCGGCCCCTCACGTCTCGACGATATCCCGATCGAAGACGTGCAGTCGATCGAGGTGCTCGAGGGACCGGCCGCGACGGCGATTTATGGCCCCGGGGCCGCGGCGGGCGTCATCCTCATCCACTCCAAAGCCGCGCGCACCGGCGCGATCCGCGTCCAGGGCTTTGCCGAGGGCGCCATGCGAGCTATTCCCGAGCGCTGGCCGGCGAACTATGGCGGCGTCGATCTCGATAACCCCGACAGTCTGCTGCGGACCGGCGGGTGTAGCCTCGTGGTCCAAGCCGCGGGGCAATGCGTGCAGGACGGCCTGCAGTCGTTCAATCCGCTGGTCGCCCGGAATCCGTTCGGTGCCGCGCCGCGCCGGCAGCTCAGCCTGAGTGCCGCCGGCGGACCGCGCTGGGGTGCGTTCCGGCTGTCCGGCAATCTCGACGCCGACGCGGCCGCCTACGACGTCCCAGCCGTGACGTGGTCCGACGATTACCACCACTGGAATGTCGGCGGAGGCGCCACGCTGCATCCCTGGCGCAACGTCGAAATCGGCGCGAGCGCGACGCAGATTTCCAGCAACCTGCGGCTTCCCATCTACGAGCCCGTGCTGGCCGCGCTGATGGGGCCGAGCGACTCGACCGGGTTCAGCTGGGGTCGGGCGTTTCAGAGTCCGGGGACGCAGAAGCTCGATCGCACCCTCGCCAATGTGCAGATCCTCGCCACGCCTCTGCGCTGGCTCGCGATCCAGGGGACGTTCGGAATCGATGACATCGGGCAACACGAGCGGAACCTCGTGTCCACGCTCCTGACCACCGGCGATCGTGTCGTGCGAGACCGGACGTTCGCGCTGAAACTGACGGCGGCGAATCGGATCTCCAGCGGGATGCGGCTCACCTCGGCCATTGGAGTCGAGCGCCTGCAGAACCGTGAGAATGCGGCATTCTTTCAGGGGTCCGGTGGCGGGTATACGTCGCAACAGTCGCGGCTGCACCGGCGCTGGTTCAGCGTATACGGCGTCGAGCGGGTGGGCATTCGCGACCGGTTCTTCGTGACCGGCACGCTGCGCCATGACGATCTCCACGAGTATTCCCCAGGAGATCAGACGAACCCCAGTCTCGCCGTCGACTGGATCCTCAGAACCGAGCGGCCAGGCGCGCTCAGCAGGCTGGCGATTCGTGGCGCCTATGGAAAGGCGAGTCACGCCTTTCCGCAGAATCTCCAGGTCGTGTTTGTCGCGCCATTCCAGCCCACACCCGCGCCACTCAAGCCCGATCGCACGCGTGAGTGGCAGGTTGGCGCGGATGCCGCCGGACTGTCGGGTCGGTGGCACGCGAACGTGTCGTTCTACGATCTGCGGTCGCAGGCTCTTCAGTACTTCGGCGTCTCGCTCCCGAGCGGCGGCCCGTCATTCGTCTACGCCCCGGGCGCGGTCATCAGAAATCGCGGCGTGACCGCCGCACTGTCGGCAAACTTGATCGATCGGCCGGGCTGGGGATGGACGACGCAGCTCTCGCTGTGGGGAAACCGGAATCGTATCGTCCGGGGCAGTCCAACCACCATCGCGGTGAGCGGTATCCGCTATACCGGGCAGCGCGAGCTGGTCGGCTACCCCGCCGGCGGGTACTGGGCCTGGCCGATCGCGTTTGCTGACAGCAACAGCGACGGAATTATCGGGGCAAACGAGATCTCGTACGCGACGTCACAGGTCTGGGTGGGAACGCCTTATCCGACGCAAGGCGCGGTGTTGACTTCGTCGTGGCGGGTGGGACAGCGGTGGCATGTCTCGGCCACGCTCGACTATCGCGCGGGGCAGACCCTATTCAATCAGACCGCGCAGCTGCGGTGCGGGTATGCCGTCTGCCGCGATCGCTACGATCCCACGACGCCGCTTTCGCGGCAGGCCAATGCCATCGCCGCGTACACCGACCCGCCAGCCTACTTCGAGAATGCCGACTACCTGAAGCTGCGCGAGCTCGCCATCGTATTCGACGTTCCCGAGCGTCTCGCGGCGCATTTCGGCGCGCGCGCGGCCAGCATCATGTTCGGTGGCCGCGACCTGGCGACCTGGACCAGCTACTCCGGGGCCGATCCGGAAACGGGCAGCTTCGGCCGGAGCGCGGGGACGCCGATGATGGTCGGCGACTTCGCCACGGTCCCGCTCCCCCATTCCTGGACGGTGCGTGTAAGACTTTCCTACTGACCGCCTTCCTCTATTGACAGATCGCCGGCCCCGGCGAACCTTGGGGCGGTCCCCGCCGTCGAATCGTCACCTTTCGAACGGAGTTCGCATGAATCTGTTTCGCCGGAAAAGCGTCACCGACTTGCAGACGGAAGCGCTCAGCGATCACAGCCTCAAGCGAGCCCTGGGGGCGTTGAACCTCACGCTGCTGGGCATCGGCGCGATCATCGGAACCGGCATCTTTGTGCTCACCGGAACGGTCGCCGCGTTGAACTCCGGTCCGGCGGTGGTGCTGTCCTTCGCGCTTGCCGGCATAGCCTCCATCTTCGCCGCGCTCTGCTATTCGGAGTTCGCCTCGCTCGTGCCGATGGCCGGAAGTGCCTACACCTACGGCTACGCGACATTGGGAGAGTTTGTCGCGTGGGTCATCGGCTGGGATCTGGTACTCGAGTATGCACTCGGCGCCGTGACCGTCGCGATCGGGTGGTCGGGTTACGTGGTGTCGTTCCTGCACGACGTCGGGATCAACGTGCCGTGTGCATGGTCGGCGGCCCGCGGCACCCTCGCCGCCTGCGCGGACGGTACGCAAGTGACCGCCGTCTTCAATCTGCCTGCCGTCATCATCATCGCCATCGTGACCACGCTGCTCGTGATCGGGATCAAAGAGTCGGCGAACGTCAATAACGTCATCGTGTTCATCAAGGGAGCGGTGGTCATCCTCTTCATTATTGCAGCGGCGCACGCGATCAACACCGCGAACTGGCACCCGTTCATCCCGCCGTCCGAGGGCGGTAGCAAGTTCGGGTGGAACGGCGTCATGGCGGGCGCCGGAATCGTGTTCTTTGCCTACATCGGATTTGACGCCGTCAGCACGGCCGCCCAAGAAGCGAAGAATCCTCAGCACGACATGCCGATCGGCATCATCGGATCGCTGCTGATCTGCACGGTGCTGTACATCCTTGTGTCCGGAATCGCGACCGGCGTCGTGCCGTTCCGCGATCTCAACGTGCCGGATCCGATCGCCGTCGCTGCCGATCGCGCCGGTCTCGGCTGGATGGCAACGTTGATCAAGCTCGGAGCCATCGCGGGACTTTCATCCGTGATTCTGGTCATGCTGCTCGGGCAGTCCCGCGTCTTCTACTCGATGTCGCGCGACGGCCTGCTCCCCCCGTTCATAAACAGGGTCCACCCGAGATTCCAGACGCCGTACATCACGTCGATCGTGACCGGCGTTGTGGTGGCGTTTTTCTCGGCGATTCTGCCGATCCGTGACGCCGCGAGCCTCGTGTCGATCGGGACGCTACTCGCCTTCGTAATCGTGTCGGTCGGGATTCTCGTCCTCCGGCAGCGCGAGCCTAACCTGCCGCGTGTGTTCCGAACGCCGGCGGTGTGGCTGGTCGCGCCGCTGGGAGCGTTGTCTGCGCTCTACCTGATGGTGAGCCTGAGCGGCCGCACGTGGGCACGGCTGGGCATCTGGTTCGTGATCGGTCTCTTCGTGTACTTCCTCTACGGTGTGCGCCACTCGCGGTTGGCGGCAGGGAGTACCGGCGGTCGCGCGCAGGCCCCGGGCGCCCCCACCCCTCCGGTCCCGCCACGTCGCTAGTAGCGCACTCGCGCCTGCCGTAACCCGACCAAAAGAGTTAGATCAAAGGTCTGGTTATGGCAGGCCGCGAGGAGAAGGCGATTATCTTTTTAAGATGAATTCGAACGGCGTTCCCGTTCCGCCTGCCCGCGCGCAGGCGGCGCGCGACGTGGCGGTCGCGCTCACTAGCGCCCGACACGTCGTGCTGACGACGCACGTGAACGCCGACGGTGATGGAATCGGGAGCGAAATCGGGCTGTGGTACCTGCTGCGCGACCGCGGGATTTCGGTCAGTATCGCCAATCCCACCGCCATTCCCGATCGCTTTCAGTTCCTGATTCCCGCAGGAGCAGATGCGAGCGACCGCGCGGCGCGTGAGATCGAGCGCGCCGACGTCGTCGCATCCCTTGACATCGGCGACCTCAGCCGGCTGGGCAGTCTGGCCTCCGTCATCAGCAAGCGGCAGCCGCCGTTCGTGTGCATCGATCATCACGTCAGCCCGGTCAAGCTGCCGGCCGGGCCCTCCCTCATAGCACCGGACGCGACCGCCACGGCCGAGCTGGTGTTCGATCTTGCCTCGGTGGCGGAATGGCCGCTCACGCCCGAAGTCGCGCAAGCGCTGTACGTCGGATTGCTGACCGATACCGGTGGATTCCGGTTCTCGAATACCACCGCTCGCGCGCTGCGCGTCGCGGCCGCGCTGCTCGAGCGCGGCGTCGATCCCGAGGCGATCTATGCGTCGGTATACGCCAGCGCGCCGGAAGGGCGCGTGCGCCTGCTCGCCGAAGTGCTGCAGACGCTGGTCGTGGAGCCCGACGTCGGCTTGGCGTGGGTCAGCGTGCCCGCGGACGCGTTGCGCCGTCACGACGTGACGGCCGATGATCTCGATGGCATCGTGGAATTTCCCCGCTCGATCGCGGGCGTCCGGATGGCGTTACTGTTCCGGCATATCGGCAACGGCCGCATCAAGGTCTCGTTCCGCTCGATGGGCGCGGTGGACGTCGCGGCACTGGCACACCAGTTCGGCGGCGGTGGTCACCTCCGCGCGGCGGGTGCGTCGCTGCCGGGCACGATGGCTGATGTCGAAGAGCAGGTACTGAACGCGGCCCGCCGTTTTCTCACAAACGGGGGGGGGAGCCAAACCTCGTGAGCACGACCGATCTCAAGGCCCAGGTCGAGCAGGCGCTGGCCGCAGTCACCAACCCGCGCCACGGGCGTGACATCGTGTCCGCCGGAATGGTGCGCGATGTCACAATCGATCCCTCCGGGGCCGTTACGTTCACGTTCGTGCTCACCAGAGAGGATCCCGGCTCGTTAGCGCGGCAAGCGCGCAAAGCCGCCGCGGCCGTGCCGGGCGTGAGTGGCGTGCAGATGAACGTCGTAGACTCGGCCGGGGCTGGGGGACGCCAGGCCCCCGCAGACGGACCGTCCGCCCGCCCCGCCGCTCCGACGCCCCCCCCTCCGCCCACGCCCGACGAGATGCCGTCCCTCGGCAAGGTGCTGGCGATCTCGAGCGGCAAGGGCGGGGTCGGCAAGTCCACTGTGGCGGCAAATCTCGCCGCCGCGTTGGCGCGCGACGGGCACCGCGTGGCCCTTATGGATGCCGACATCTACGGGCCCAACATCCCGCGCATGTTCGGCGCAAATGCCAAGCCCGAAGTCCAAGGCGGCAAGATCCAGCCGCTCGAGGCGCACGGCGTGAAACTCATGTCCCTCGGGTTCATCGTGGAGCGTGACGCGCCCGCGATCTGGCGCGGGCCCATCATCATGAAGATCATCACGCAATTCATTCGCGACGTGGCCTGGGGGGAGCTGGACTACTTTCTGGTCGATCTCCCGCCCGGCACCGGTGACGCGCAGCTTTCGCTCACCCAGATTGTGCGCCTGCACGGCGCGATCATCGTGACCACGCCGCAAGAGATGGCGGTCGGCGATTCGCTCCGCGGCGCGAAAATGTTCGAGCGGGTCGGGGTGAGTGTGGTTGGTATCGTCGAGAACATGAGCTATTTCGTCTGCCCCGATTGTCACCAGCGGTCTGAAATCTTCCTGGCGGGCGGCGGCAGCCGGCTGGCGGCGGAACTCGGCGTCCCGTTGCTGGGGCAGATTCCGCTGCAGGCGGGCATGGCGGAGCTCGCCGATCGCGGCGAGCCGATCGTCGTGAGACAGCCCGAGTCGCCGGCCGGCATCGCCTTGCGCGAGCTGGCGCGGACTGTCAGCGCGCGCACGGCCGGGCTGGCCGCCGTGCCTCGCTGACGTGCCGGCGCTCGTCGCGGTCGCGCTGCTGCTTCAGAGCGCTCTCGCTCTTCCGGGCTCTTCCAACACGCGGGATTCAAACCCCGAGGCGCTGCGCGCGTTGCGCGCGGGATTGGACACGCTCTACAGCGGGGACTTTGCTGGCGCCGCGAGCTACTTCGCTGAGCTGGCGGCGCGCGATACCACGAATCCGGCGCCGCTCGTGTTCCAGGCCGGCGCGTACATCTGGTGGGCGTCCGCCAAGGACTCCGCCGACTTCGAGCTCCAACGCATCGATTCGCTCCTGGGCGCCGCGCTCGCGCGCGCGCGCGCGGCCGGCAAGCCGGGAGATTTCTGGCTCGCGACCGCGCTCGGCTATCGCGCGCGCCAACGCGAAGAACACGGGCATGGCTATAGTGCGGCCAAAGACGCGAAAGCGATGCGCGATATCTATCGTCGCCTACTGGCTGCGGATTCTACGTGTGCTGACTGTTACCTGGGGTTGGGCGTGTACGACTACGGGCTCGCGCGCGCCGGAGCCTTTGCACGCTTCTTCGCGCGCCTCATCGGCTTGGGGGGCGGCAACGCCGAACGGGGAATCCGGTACATGCGTCGCGCCGCGCACGACGGTGATCTGGCGCAGGTCGAGGGTACCTGGGTGCTCGCCGCGGCCTTGATGCGCGAAGCCGCGCGCGATCCGGCGGGTCGTGCCGTCCTCGAGCAGGAGGCGCGCGGTTACGTGGAAGGACTGGCCACGCGCTATCCACACAATCCTGTGTTTCAACGATTTTTGCAAGAGGTGTCACCCTCTGGTAAGACCTCAGCGGCGGAAACGATAGGAGCGCCGGCTGGTGGCGCGCCGGCCGTGATTGTCCCCTCGCCCATCGGCGGGCGAGGGGCGCAGGGGGGGCAGGGTGGGCGTGAGCGCGGCGAGCTTGCCGAGCATGTTGTGGATGTGACTCTTCACGGTGTTTGTCGCGATGTTGAGCCGCTGTGCGATCTCTTTGTTGCCCAATCCCGCCGCGATCAGCTCTTTGATCTCTTGCTCCCGCTTCGTGAGCCGAACCGTACCGGCCGGGGGCGCGACGCCTCCAGCGCTTGTAAGGGAGCAAATCGCCTTCATGATGAAGGCGCTGTCGCCGTTCGCGACATCGGCGTCGAGCAACACGTCGCGGATCACTCGGTTGTCTTCGACGACCAGTACGCGAATGCACGTGGCTGGTCCGGGCGTCGCGCCCGCGCGACGCTCGCCGAGGCGAATGGTCCAGGGCACACTCCACCTCCCTCTTCGGACGTAAGGTATTTGGCGCCAGGGACCAGTGGCAGCCATCGCGGGAGCGAGGTTTGAGGGGTGGCGAATCCCTCTTTTGGCTTAGACCGGATGAATCAATCAGTACGCCGTGTGCTCCTGCTGTTCGGCCTGGCCGCGGTCTATTTCGTCGCTGCGAAACTCGGTTTGCGATTCGCCTACATCAACAGCAGCGTCACCACGGTCTGGCCGCCGGCCGGCATCGCCCTGGCTGGCTTCGTCCTGCTCGGGTACCGCGTGTGGCCGGCGATTCTCGGCGCCGCGTTCCTCGCGAACGTCACGACCACCGGCGCCGTGCTCCATCGGCATCGCGATCGGCAATACGGCCGAGGGATTGCTCGGCTCCTACCTCGTCAACCGGTTCGCTCGGGGCGGGCGGGTCTTTGATCGTGTAGGCGACATCGTCCGATTTACCGCGCTGGCGGCGCTCGTCAGTACCATCGTCTCCGCGTCGATCGGAGTGACCTCGCTGGCGGTTGGCGGCCTGATGTCGTGGACCGATGCGCCACGCGTCTGGCTCACGTGGTGGCTGGGCGACGCGGTGGGCGACATCGTCATCGCGCCCGCGCTGATTCTGTGGATCGGGGTCAAGCCGGCCCCCCGCTGGAATCGGGCGCAGTTCTTGGAAGCACTCGTGGTCGCCGCCGTCAGCGCCCTCGTGACGTTCGCGATGTTCGGGGGTCTGTTTCCCTCACGCCATTATCCGGTTACCGTGTTGCTGTGGCCGGTGCTGATCTGGGTCGCCTTCCGCTTCAGCCCGCGCGAAGCGGCGAGCGCCATGCTCATTGTTTCCGCGATCGCCATCAAGCGCACGCTGCAAAAGGTAAGTCCGTTCTCCGCCTATGCCGCGAACGAACGGCTCGTGCTGCTCCAGGTCTGGACGGACATCACCGCCGCAACAAGTCTCGTGCTGGCCGCGGT
>WNGD01007697.1_pt1 | contig 10129 bp, 8 predicted proteins | sample 5400671 | NCBI WGS metagenome assembly WNGD01 (sample SAMN13153369, study PRJNA577476) | soil metagenome | isolation source: 40 cm soil or saprolite under grassland replicate 2 | place: USA:California | collected 2016-06-15
CAAAGGCGAGCGCCACCAGCGGAGGGGCTGTCAAACGATTTCTTGGGTCATCCTCGAGGTAAAGTGGAAGTCCGGTCCTTGCCCTGAGCCCGGCGGCGTAATAGGTCCCAAAGTCGTTCGAGGGCAATCCCCTGAGACCTTGCACAATCGGTGACGCAACCAGGATTGTCGCATATAGCGTAAGTATCAACCTCGTTTTTGCGTTCCTTGTCATGAGCGTCATCAACGAGTGAGATCTTCAGCCACAGAGACACGGAGCCCCAGAGACTCCTCCGTGTCTCTGTGGCTCTGTGGCCAAATCGAGGTCTGGTCGGCTCACGCAATCCGTCGGCGCTCCGGCCGGATTGATCTTCGCCTTCGGTCCACAGATTTTCAACGGCTTTGTGACCGCCGGTAAATTCGAACCCCCGCGATCTCGCGGTCCAGAACATAAAGGTCTTCAACGATATCCTTCCATCGGACAGTTTCCGCCATTCGTCCCTCTTTCACCGCATCGACCAAGACCGCAGGGGGCTTCGCCCTCAAAGCCGTCTCTGTTTCGGTTTCTTCACGGAGAGTATAAGGGGGTTCGTCATGCGAACGGACTGCAAACCACGGATAACGGGTTGCCGGCATCAAACGCGTGAGGAAGTAGTATTCCGGGTTGATGCCCCAGACGAACATCCGGTCATTTGGCCGGCTGGTCTCTCGAATGTAGCCCGAGATGCCCTGAAGGTTGCGATCGATAACGCACATATCCCAAAGTTGGACGTTTTGGTGTGAACGGGCGTCAAAGAGGTAATACCAGTGGGCCGCCGTTCGCGAATGAAACCACAGGAAAGGCACGAGAAAAATGATCAGCGCGGATTTCAGGACACGGGCTTCCCGCCTCTCAGACTTATGCTGCAGCAGGTAGTCCAGACCCACAGCAACCATTAAAGAGAGGGGCGGAAACATTTGGATGTAGTAGTTTGCGTAGAATCTCCGCCCAATCATGACCGGTGCAAACGCCACTCCCAGCCAGGCTCCCAAGAAAGAAAATACAGTTCGGTTCTGGAGACCACCCTTCCGGCCGAAGACGATCAGGACCCAGGCCCACAGGTAGATCAGACCGAACGAAAATGGTTGTCTCAGAAGTTGCTTTAGGAAGGACAGCAGGCCCACGTTCTGCACGTAGTGAATCCGGAAAACGATGCTTTGATCCCACCATGCGTTCAGAGCACCCTGTGCCGCCACATAAGCAAGAATCATAGCTGCTCCCGCGGCGTACCCCGCCCCGACGTTGAGACTCTGTGAGAGGCCCTGCCCGCGTGAATGAAGCAGCGGAAAAGCAACCAGCAAGGGCAAAAGAGAGGCGGCTGCCGGCTTGGCAAAAAATGCGGCCGCAGCAAATATGCCGGCTAGAATCGCCGTTCCTCTGTCTCTCGTATGGAGACCGCGAAGGAAGAAGAGAACAGACGCCGTCTCCAGGACGACCATCACCTGCTCGGCCGTCATCCCAATGATTCTGGGTGTGTAAAAGGAAGTGCTGGCAATGGCATACGTCAAGGCCGCCAGGCCGCCGATCCGGCGTGAAAAACAACGAGAACCGACCAAGTACACTGCAAGGCAGGCGAGCCATGCCAAAAGGAACGATTCAAGGTGTAACGCGAAGGAGCTGACACCAAAGGCGTGGAACGTCAGACAAGACAGGATCATGGGCAACGGTTGGTGGCCACACCAGATATCGCGATAGAGTATGCTCCCTTCGTGAAGCACGAATGCTGTTGTCGCGTATATACCTTCGTCTATAAAGGTCAAAGCATGCTGGTAGTAGGGAACCCGAAGCATGAAGGAGAACAGGAAAGACAAGCCCAGAAGCATCCACGGCGAACGCTCCCCTGGAACCAACCGGGTTGGATTCATTTCGCTCGGCAAAAAGGCGTCATCAGCCACAGAGGCACAGAGCCACGGGAGGAAAACCGGCCACGAATTTTCACGAATTACACGAAAAGAGGCTGGCGGTCCTGAGGAGCTTTTGCATTACGCTCACTAGCCCCCGCAAACATGGGCTAGGTATACACACCGTCTCTGATCAAAAAATTCGCGTAATTCGTGAAATTCGTGGCAAGTCTTTCTGTCGTCAATTCTTTGGTCGACTTCAAACATCCTCCAGGTCTGAAGTCTGAGTTCTGAGGTCTGAGGTCTGAACCAGGGGGTTCTCCAGCGCGCCGGCCAGCTCTTCCGGAGTAGTTACAGGGGCCTGGCAGACGAAATTCTCGCAGACGTAGACGGTCGGGGCGCCGTGCACCTGCGCCCGGCCCTTTAACAAAAACAGATCTCCGTTCAGCCCGCAGGCGACTACTTTGTTCGGCAGATAGCGCTGGAAGATGTTTCTCAGGAACTCTCTCGTCTGTTGAGATTCCGGGTCTCCGACCACGGCGATCTCTTTGGCGCGGCCCAGGTGGAAATCCAAAGCCGAGAGAAGATGGGCAAACGCGGAGGAGTGTCGCGCCATTGCGGTCGCCATGCTTTTGAGAACTCGACGCGAGTATTCGGCCCAACTGTCCTCGCCGGTAAACTTCGCCAGCCTGAGGAGCGCAGAAGTTGCCATGGAATTGCCCGACGGTGTCGCGTTGTCATAAAGGTCTTTAGGCCGGGTGATCAGCGATTCATGGCCGGCTCCTGTAAAGTAGAATCCGACACCATCGGAGTCCCAGAACTCGCGCACCAGAACCTCCGCCATGTTCCGGGCCTCGCCTATCCAGCCAGGATCGAAGGTCGCCTCGTAGAGGGAAAGCAGCGCTTCAATCATGCTCGCGTAATCTTCCAGGTAGGCATTGAACCTGGCTTCTCCATCCTTGTAACTCCGCAGGAGACGGCCGTCGCGCTGAAGCTTTGAGAGCACAAACCTGGCATTGCGCACCGCTGCCGTCTTGTAATCATCCCGGTCGAGAGCGTTTGCCGCCTCGGCAAAGCTCCGCAGCATCAACCCGTTCCAACAGGTCAGTATCTTCTCGTCGCGGCCGGGCTTGACGCGCTTTTCCCGCTCCGCGAAAAGAGTCTTCCGGCCGCGTTCGATGATCTCCAGAAACTGGTCCTCCGGCGTTCTGTTGAGCCGCGCCACCAGGCTCGCCGGCCGAGGAACGTGCAAAATGTTCTTCCCCTCGAAATTTCCTTCGGGGGTTATGTCGTAATACTGGCAAAAGAGAGCCGCGTCCTTTTCCTCAAGGAGGGCTTCCACCTCTTGAGGCGTCCAGACATAGAACTTCCCCTCCTCGCCCTCGCTGTCGGCATCCTGCGTGGAATAAAAGCCCCCCTCGGGGGAGGTCATCTCCCTGGTCACATAATCGAGTGTCTCCTCCGCGATCCTGCGGTAAAAGCTGTTGCGGGTGACCAGGTAGGCGTCCAGGTAAATCCGGCTCAGGAGCGCGTTGTCATACAGCATCTTCTCGAAGTGCGGTACGAACCAGTACTGGTCAACCGAATACCGATGGAATCCTCCGCCTAACTGGTCGTACATTCCTCCACAAGCCATCTTTTCGAGCGTGGTTTCGACGGCTTCGAGGAGCTCGCGCTGCTCCGTGCGCAGGTACGAGCGCAGCAAGAAGGTCAGGGACATCGACGGAGGGAATTTGGGTGCGCGGCCGAAGCCGCCGTTTTGAGAATCATAGTTGGCCATAATGCTATGCGCCGCAACGCCAAGAAGCTCCGTCTTCAGTTCCTCTTCCGATGCGACGGGCTGGTTGACTCTCTGGATCTCCTGGATGATTGCCGTGGTATCCCTCAGAATTTCTGCCTTCCTGTCCTTATAGGCGCGGGCCACACTCAGCAGGACGCGGGCAAAGCCCGGCATCCCGTGCCGGTCCTCCGGTGGGAAATAAGTGCCTCCGTAAAACGGGACTTGAGCCGGAGTCAGAAAAACAGTCAGCGGCCATCCGCCTTGGCCGGTGATCAGCTGGACCGCGTTCATGTAGATGGCGTCGAGGTCCGGCCTCTCCTCGCGGTCCACCTTGATGCTGATAAAGTTGTCGTTCATGATGCGCGCAATGTCTTCGTTTTCGAAAGACTCGCGCTCCATCACATGACACCAGTGGCAGGCGGAATAGCCGATGCTCAACAGTATGGGCTTGTCTTGTTCCCGAGCGCGCTGGAGCGCCTCCTGGCCCCAGGGATACCACTGGACCGGATTGTGCGCGTGCTGGCGGAGATAGGGGCTTGTTTCGTGGATCAGTTCATTGGTGTGCTTATCCATCTTCCCTCCATTTGCTGAAATGACGAGTGACAAATGGAATGAGACAGAGAATACGACTCGTCATTCGTCACTTCGAGAGCCGGTATGCGCCACAGATCGTCAATATACCGGATTTCATTCAGATACATGCTCAGGAGTTGCTCTTTTTGCGCCGGGAACGGGTGTACCGGGCCTCCACATGACTCTGGATCCCGCCCCGAGGCGTAAACTCTCCGCGGACCCGCATGGAAAGAGGCTTGCACGCCTTCACCAGATCCCGGAGTATGCGGTTCACCGCGTTTTCATAGAAGATGCCGACATTGCGGTAGGCCGTGACATACTCCTTCAGGGATTTCAGCTCGATACACCATTGATCCGGAACATAGTGCACCCGGATGGTTCCGAAATCTGGCAGCCCCGTTTTGGGACAGATTGCCGTGTATTCTGGTATGATGATTTCAATTTCATAGCCCGGGAACTGGTTTTCCCAGCATTCGATCTCCGGCAGCGCGACGGCTGTCCCGGATTTCGCGTGCTGTTCGGTATATCGCCTCATTCCGGAACCTTAGCATAAACCAGTGGCCAGTGGGCAGTGGCCAGTGGGCAGCAGGCAGCAGGCAGGGGGCAGTGGAAGAGCAATGGTAATTGGGAAGTACTGAGCAATCAGGCAGGCTGCCCACTGCCCACTGCCCACTGCTCACTGCCCACTGGCCACTGGTTTTCGTCATTTTCCATGGATCGTTTTCGATCGCTCGCCGTTTGTTGTGGTGTAAAGGAAAAACCAAATGACACATGGGGAAAGTGACCGAGCAACCAGGCCGGCTGGCCACTGTCCACTGGGCACTGCCCACTGGCCACTGCTCGCTTGGTGTCACAGTCCCTTTGTGATAAACAAGTGCGATGGATCTGTTTGCCGAAAGGAAAATTTACACCGTCTCGGAACTGACGGCCGAGATCAAACGGACTCTCGAAGACCGCTATAGAGAGATCTGGGTGCAGGGGGAAATCTCTAACTTCAAGCACCACTCTTCAGGCCACATGTATTTCACCCTCAAAGACGACCAGGCCCAGGTCAAGGCGGCGTGCTTCCGGAACACCAACCGCTATCTGAAGTTCCAACCCGAAGACGGCCTCGAGGTGCTGATCCGGGGGCGCATCAGTCTTTATGAGCCGCGCGGCGATTATCAGATCCTGGCGGATTACATGATGCCGGTGGGGCTCGGCTCCCTCCAGCTGGCTTTTGAGCAGCTCAAGGAGAAGCTGCGCCGCGAAGGGCTGTTTGAGGCCGTCCGCAAGCGTTCCCTCCCCCTGCTCCCGCGAAAGATCGGTATTGTTACGTCCCCGACCGGCGCCGCGATCTGCGACATGCTGCGGATCCTGAAGCGCCGCAATGCGTCGCTGCACGTCCTGATATACCCTGCGAAGGTGCAGGGTCCCGGCGCCGCGGAGGAGATCGCTGCCGGAGTCCGCTACTTCAACACCCGGAACGACGTCGATGTAGTTATCCTGGGCCGCGGCGGCGGATCTATGGAGGACCTCTGGGCCTTCAACGAAGAAATCGTGGCCCGGGTCATATTCAAGTCGAGGATCCCGGTCATATCTGCGGTCGGACACGAAGTGGACTTCACCATCGCGGATTTTGTCGCCGACCTGCGCGCTCCAACCCCTTCGGCCGCGGCTGAAATGGTCTCGGGCGCGCGCGAGGATCTCCGCGCCACGGTGCAGTCCCTGCGCGGCCGACTCGCTCAGGCGATGCGCCTTCAGATTGAGAAGCGGCGGTCGTCACTAGAGCGGCTCTCACGAAATCGGGCGTTTGAAGTTGCTCCCAACAAGGTCCGCGAGTTGCAGCAACGCTTTGACGAGGCAACGCTCCGTATGACGCAGGCCGCGATGCGCTTTGTAACCAGGGTCCGCCACGGCGAACGGGTCCTGCAGACCCGCCTGGCTCGCGTGGATCTGAACCAGGTGATTGCTCGGAAGAGCAATGTGTTGGCGCGGCTGGAGCAATCGCTGGCCTCGGACATGCGGGCGCGGCTCAAGGCTGAGCGGTCGCGGTTGGAGCTCGCCGTGGGACGCATGGATGCTCTGAGCCCGCTGGCGATCCTCGAGCGCGGATACGCGATCTGCCGTGATCCGCAAGGGACCATCCTGAAGGACGCAACTGCAGTTTCCCGGGGAGATAAGGTTGATGTGCGCCTGACGCGCGGGACGATCGGTTGCCTCGTGGAATCGGTTGAGGACACATCCGGACCGTCCGTGGCTTCCGTCAGCGCGCCCTCTGAAAACGAGGTTTCGTTGCAAGGCGCCGACAGGCTCGCGCGCGATTGATGCGGCTTATCGTAACACCTGTGCGGGGAGGCAGCGTATGGAGACGAACACGGAGATGAAATTGAAGGATTTCGAGTCGGCGCTGAAGTCGCTCGAGGAGATTGTGTCGCAGTTGGAGGGAGGCGATTTGGCGCTGGACAGGGCGCTCGAGCTTTTTGAGGAAGGCGTAAAGATCAGCCGCTTTTGTAACGCAAAGCTGGAAGAGGCCGAGCGCAAAGTGGAAATGTTGACCCGCGGCGGAGACGGCAGACTTACGGAAACACCCTTTACCGCGGAGGACGCCGGCGAAGCCTGACTGGGGAAAGAATCCACCACGCAAACGCGAAGAATGTGGCACGGGTGTCCCGCCCGTGGGAAGTGAGGATTTAACCTGGGTCATGGCCGAGACGGCCATGACACGAAGATATAGGCGTACAAGGCAGCCAAGCCGCAACCAAAAACTTCGCGACTCTTCGCGTCTTCGCGGCTTCGTGGTAAAGGCTGTCCGCTGGAGCCTCGATTTTGAACGGATCCCAAATGGAAATTGAAAAATACATGGCCGAGGCAAAGCAGCAGGTGGATTGCTGTCTGGACGAGCTCTTAGCCAAGGAAGCGCAGGAACCCCCTACGATTCACCGTGCTATGCGTTATTCCGTGTTTGCGGGAGGCAAGAGGGTCCGGCCCATTCTTGTTCTGGCTGCCGGGGAGAGTGTGGGAGGCGCTCGAAGAGTGCTGCTGCCTCTTGCGTGCGCCATCGAAATGATTCACACATACTCTCTCATCCACGACGATCTTCCGGCGTTGGACAATGACGATTTGCGCAGAGGGGTGCCCACGTGCCACAAAGTTTTTGGCGAGGCCATGGCGATCCTCGCGGGCGATTCTCTCATGACTCGTTGTTATCAGATTCTGACGGAACTGCCCGATGTTTCCGGCGCGACGCGCCTGGCGATTGTCCGGGAGATCTCCTACGCCACAGGCACAATCGACGGGATGATCGGAGGCCAGGTGGTGGATCTGGAGTCCGAAGGGAAGGACATCGGCCCGGAAACTCTGGAATATATTCATCGCGCCAAGACGGGAGCGCTCTTGGCCGCCTGCGCTCGCTGCGGCGGTCTGGCCGGGGCAGCGGACACGCGGCAGATGGAAGCTCTGAGCGCGTACGGCCGCAGCATCGGCCTGGCCTTTCAGATCGTGGACGATATCCTCGACGTCACCAGCTCTACCAAGGACCTGGGAAAAACCGCCGGCAAGGACCAAAAGATGAAAAAGGCCACGTATCCGGCGCTCTACGGGGTCGAGGCTTCGCGGCGAAAGGCCAGAGAGCTTACAAACGCCGCTATCGAGACGGCCCGGGAGATCGGACCCCGCGCGGAACCCCTGCTCGGCATCGCCCAGTTCATTCTCCGCCGCACGGCCTGATTGCGGATTTCGGATTTCGGATTGCGGATTGAGACGAGCTTTCATCTCTTATGAATACGAAATCCAAAATCCACAATCGGCAATCGGCAATCCGAAATCCGAAATCGAAGAGGGTGGATCTGGTGTTGGTGGAGCGAGGCCTGGTTGAAAGCCGCCAGAAGGCGCAGGCGCTGCTTCTGGCCGGGCAGGTTCTTGTCAACGAACAAAAGATCGAGAAACCCGGTGCCCTGGTCGATCCGCGGGCGGCGATCCGAGTCCTGGGGGAACTCCCCTTCGTGAGCCGGGCCGGCGCCAAGCTTCAAGGGGCGCTGGAACACTTTCAAATTTCGGTTGCGGACCGGATCTGCGCCGATCTCGGGGCGAGCACGGGCGGGTTTACCGACTGCCTGCTCCAATACCATGCCCGTCAGGTGCACGCTTTCGATGTTGGAAAGGGACAGATTGCCTGGAAGCTTCGCTCCGACCCCCGCGTGATCGTGCGCGACGAATTCAACGTGCGCCACATGTTGTCCGAAGACCTGCCTGCGGGCGTCTCGCTGGTCACGGTGGATCTCTCGTTTATCTCGCTGACGAAAGTCCTTCGCCCCCTGAAGCGCGCACTGATCGAGAGGGTCGAAACCCCTGCCGACATCGTGCTCCTGGTCAAGCCTCAGTTTGAGGCGGGTAAGGGTGAAGTAGGGAAGGGAGGCGTAGTGCGCGACCCTGAAGTCCGCAGCAAGGCTGTGGATTCGGTCGTTGAATGTGCGAACAACGAGGGTTATCAGGTTGTCGGCAGCATCCCTTCTCCGGTTCCGGGAGCCAAGGGAAACCAGGAATTTTTGTTATACCTGCGGCTCACTCCTGATCTATCATCCGGCCCATGAATCCACCGGTGGCAAGGGTCGGCCTCCTCTTCAAGAAGCACGATCCGCGTGTACCGTCAATACTCACGGAGTTGATCCCCTGGCTCGAAGCCCGCGGGGCCGAAGTGTTCCTGGATGAGGCGCTGGCAGGCCAGGGTTTCCGGGGCGGCGTTCCTGTCCTCGCCGCCGAGTTGCCCGCCAGGTCCGATGCTGTGGCTGTATTCGGCGGAGACGGAACGCTCCTGTACGCCGCTCGACTCGCCGCCGGGAGTGCCACGCCGATTCTTGGGATTAATCTGGGCTCCCTTGGTTTTCTCACGGAAGTGAAGGTCGGCGAGATGTTGCCGGCTTTTGAAGCGCTGCTGTCGGGAAATTACTACCTGGAAGACCGGATGCTCCTCAGAGTCGAGGTCTTCCGGGACAGCCAGTTCGTCGAGCACTACATGGCCTTGAATGACGCGGTGATTAACAAGGGCGCCCTGGCGCGGATCATCGAAGTGGAAGTCCGGGTCGACGCGCAGCTTGTCAGTACCTTCAAGGGAGACGGTCTCATCATCTCTACGCCCACGGGCTCGACGGCTTATTCGCTCTCTGCCGGAGGGCCAATCGTCTACCCGACGCTGGAAGCCTTCATCATCACGCCGATATGTCCTCACAAATTGACCAACCGGCCTGTGGTAGTCCATGACGCGGCTAAAATAAATGTGTCGCTCCTCCACGGCACCGATATGATGCTCACCGTCGACGGTCAGGTCGGGATGCCTCTGAGGGCACGGGATTCTCTCCGGCTGCAAAAGGCAAGCTCCGCCGTCCGCCTGGTTCTCCCTGGGGGCAATACCTTTTTCAAGATTCTGAGGGAAAAGCTCAAGTGGGGCTGAAGGGAATGTCGATTGACGAGTGAGGAATGAAGAGTGACGCGTGAGCAATGACGAGACCCAATTTATCCTGGGTTCCGCATCTCCACGGCGTCGCGAAATCCTCAGAGCGCTCGGCCTGAGATTTCGGGTGGAGCCCAGCAGGATACTGGAACCCGCACCGAGTATGGGCGAGAGGCCGGAGCGCTATGCGCTTCGGGTCGCGCGCGCAAAGGCTGAAGAGGTTAGTGGCAAGCATCATTCCGGGCTCGTCATCGGCGCCGACACGGTCGTCGTGCTCGGCCGCCGCATTCTGGGCAAACCTTTAAGCGCGGAAGAGGCGCGTACCATGCTGCGCGCTTTGAGCGGCCGCTGGCACGAAGTAATTACGGCGTTGTGTCTGATCGACTGCCGCTCCCGGCAAAGACGTTCCTCCCGCACGGTTTCGCGTGTTCACTTTCGCCGCCTGTCCGCGCCTGAAATGGAATGGTACCTGAATACGAAGGAATATC